>Ga0136615_10000534_pt1 | contig 17261 bp, 19 predicted proteins | sample AntDrymUQ2882206_2_FD_106647 | JGI IMG/M metagenome (GOLD analysis project Ga0136615, IMG submission 106647) | Polar desert sand microbial communities from Dry Valleys, Antarctica - metaG UQ288 (22.06) | ecosystem: Environmental > Terrestrial > Soil > Desert | place: Antarctica: Dry Valley...
CTCGCGAGCTCCGCCATCGAGAACGGCTTCGTGACGTAGTCGTCGGCGCCGACCTCGAGGCCGAGCACGCGATCGACCTCCGCGTCCTTGGCCGTCACCATGACGATCGGCACGATGCTGCTCTGGCGGAGCCGCCGGCAGACCTCCATACCCGAGAGCTTCGGCATCAGGACGTCGAGGACGACCACGTCGTACGCCCCGGCGAGGGCGGTCTCGAGAGCTGCCTCGCCGTCCGCGACGCAGTCGACCTCGAAGCCTTCTGCCCCAAGCCCGTACTCGACGGAAGCGAGGATGTCGGGCTCGTCGTCGGCGACGAGGATGCGGGGCTTCATCGGGTCGTCGCCCCTGCTTCTGCACGCCTGAGCGTGACTCGCACCGTCGTGCCCCGCTCGGTCGTCGGCGGCACGATCTCGACGGCCCCACCGAGCACACGTGCGATCTGCCTCACGATCGAGAGGCCGAGCCCAAAGCCGCTCGAGTCGCGCGAGTCGCCGCGATAGAACCGGTCGAAGATCCGCTCTCGCTCGTCGCCGCTGATGCCGGGTCCAGTGTCGCCGACCTCGAGCACGACGGACGACTCGGAGAGCGGGCGTGCCAGGATCGTGATCCTCCCGTGCACCGTGTGCTGCGCAGCATTCGAGGCGAGGTTCGAGACGATCTGCTCGACGAGAGCGCGGTCGGCGAGCACTGCGAGCGCGTCGTCGCAGTCGACCTCGACCTCCACCCCCTCGTGGACCGGGAGCTCGGCCGCCGTCTCCTTCAACACCGAGCAGAGCTCGACGGGCGCAAGCTCGGGGGACTCCTGGCTCGTCTGCGCACGCGCGAGCACTAGCAGCGACTCCCCGAGCCGGGCGAGCCGCGAGGACTGGCGCTCCAGAATCGCGAGGAAGCGATCACGCTCGGCCGGAAGCTCCTTCGCGCCCGCCTGAAGCACCTCGATCGCGGCCACCATCGCCGTTACCGGCGTTCGCAGCTCGTGGGCCGCGTTCGCCACGAACTCCCGCTCGATGCGCTCCGTGCGCTCGAGCTGGGACACGTCCGTGATCACGACCACGGCTGTGCGAAAGCTTTCGGAGGCGGGCATCGCCGAGATCGTGTAGCTGCGGTCGGCGTCGACCGCGACCCGGAATATGCTCACGCTCGAGCCGGCCTCGAAGAGGTCCGCGACGAAACGGCGGAACGGGAGGCTCGGCCAGGGATCGGGCAGCGGATCCCCTTCCACGAGCGTCTCGACGCCGAGGAGGCGCGCGGCGGCCGCGTTCGCCACCTCCACCTTCAGCTCGCGGTCGACCGTCACCACACCCTGGTCGAGTCGCTCGAGCAGCCGCCGGAGCCGTGCGCGCTCGAACTCGAGATTCCCGATCGAGTCGTGCAGACGCTCGCGCATGCGGTCGATGGCGACCGCGAGAGCGCCTACCTCGTCGCCGAACTTGGGCATCAGGCTGGCACGGAAGTCCCCTTCCTCGATCGCCTTGGCGGCCGCCGCGATTCGGCGCAGGCGTGTTGCGATCAAGGCCGCAACCAGGAAGCCGATCAGCGCCCCGAGGGCCGCACCGACGAGACCGCCCACGACGATCTGGTCGCGCAGGACGTCCATCGGATCCACGAAGCGGGTGTCGACGGCATAACTCACGAGCACGGCCGCGTTTGCTCCCCTGACGGGCAGAGCCGTCAGCGTCGTCCTCCCGCCCTCGAACGTGCGAACGTACCGGGAGCCCTGGCGCGCCCGCGCAACCGCCCTCGGTGTCTCCCGGGTCGCCGCCTCAGCGACGGCCGTTCTGAACCCCGATCCCCCGAGCAGCTCGCCGCGACGGTCGTAGAGGAAGAGATCCAGCGAGCGCCGCGCGGCTGCCGCGACGAGATCGTCGTGCACGTCGCGGCGACCCGCCTGCGCGACCGCTCGCGCCGCGGCGCCCGTCTCGGCTACGGCGAGCGTGTCGGCGAGAGCGATGGTTTCCGCGCGCTCGCGCAGGCCCTGCTCTGTGCGCTTCGTCAGTGTCAGCCCGACGGCAACCGCGATCCCCGCCCCGATCAGCGCGAGAACCAGAGGAAGCCACCGTCGCATGCTGAGCCGCCAGCGGGGGGGTTTGATCGGTCTTCGCTCCATGTCGCCCTCCGACCGTAGCGCGGCACGCGTCTCCAGCCCCCGCGATGAGGAGATTCGCGGCCCGCGCTCACGGGACGTTCACGGGAGCCGACGACCATTGCCCCGACGACCGCAGACAGCCTGCGGCGCGATGACCCGGGAGGGGAAATTCTATGAAGCACAAACCAGGAGCACGCGCGGCGGCACTGCGGGGCAGGAGCCGGTGGCTGCTGTGGCCGTTCAGCCTGCTCGTACTCGCACTCGTACTGACCGTGCAGGCCACTGCCGGCGGCGGCGACGACAACGGGGCGCCGGCGCCGCCGTCGATCGGTGCGGACGTGCCGGTCACCTACTTCGGCCCGATGCCGTCGTCGGTCAAGAAGGAGCTCGTCGGACCCGTGCAGCTGCTTCGCTCGGGCACGCTCGACGAGAAGGCCGGGACGATCGAGCTGCCGCTCTACCGCGGCGCGCTCCGTGACGGACGATCCGTCTGGTACATCCTCACCGACACGACCGACAAGGACAACGCCGAGGCGCTCGGCCTCAACTTCTCGGGCAAGCTCAACTACGCCGACGTGGGTCGCACCGTGCGGACGGGACGGCTCCGGAGCGATGCGACGGTGCTCTTCGACCGCGGCGCGGTCGACTTCAGCCCTGTCCGCTCGGTTGTGCCGGGCGACGGGCCGAACGCCTTCCCGCCGAAGTCGGCTCAGCCGGGCTCGGTCGGCGACCGCAACTACAGCCCGCTCGTGAAGATCGTGAACGCCGGCGGGCACATCTACAACGCGCCGATGGTCGCGTTCAACGTCACCGATGATCAGATCAGGGCTTGCAACGGCAACGCGAACCACAACCTGGTGCACGACCGCGTCGTCAAGATCTGCCCGAACGGGAACGGCGGCGGGACGGTCACGATCGACCTGACGCTGATCTTCAGCTTCGCGAAGCCCTCGCTCTACATGAGCACCGAGGCCTCCGATCCGGTGGTGGCCGCTCTCGACAACGGCACCTTCGCCCCCGCGATCGGCGACGTCCCGGTGGGTCGGGACGACAGCGCGTTCAGCGCCATCGAGCGCCTCTTCGTGATCGCGAACGGCCCGACCGGCAAGGACAACCCGCAGCGCCAGGGCCTGAACAGCGCCCTGATCGACATGGCCGATCCGATCAACCTGATCGGCGGCATCCCCACCGTCGCCCTCGACTACAGCCCGCTCTGGGATCTCAACCTCGGTGAATGGACGCCGCAGGCGATCGAGCGCGGATACCGCTCCCGCGTGATCGACGAGTTCCAGTTCCTCGGGCTCGTTCAGCGCGGCCACATCACCGGGCCCGGAGGCAAGAAGTTCGGCTCGACCGGGATCGTCGTGAACTGCCCGATCGTGCACCGCTTCCTCTAGGACGAAACCCACCCTCAGCTTCGTCAAGCAGCGCGAGCGCCGAACCGGCGCTCGCGCTGCAACCGCAAGAGCGACCAAGTCCCAGTTAGGAGATGGCACGTCAAATGAAGGTCAAGACAGCAACAACGAGAGCTCTGCCGCTCTTCCTCGCCTGCATCCTCGTTCTCACAGCGGCCGTCTCGGCGCTCGCGAAGAACGACGCAGCGAGCGCTCAGAGCCAGGAGCTTCCCAAGAGCAAGCTCACGATGAGCAGCATCATGAGGGCAGACCTCGTCACCGATACGGCGCGCCTGCCCCTCTACCGCGCGACCGTGAACGGAATGCCCGTCTGGTACGTGATCACGGAGGTGTCGAACCGGGCCCTCGCGAGACAGGTCGGCGTCAACTTCTCACCGAAGCTCGCCAATCTGATCACCCCGAACTGCCCGTGCCTGCAGACTGTGCGCTCCGGCCGGGTGCTGGGCCGAACGGTCGTCCGGCGGCCCGGGGCACCCGACTTCAGCCCCATGAGGCTGCTCGTACCGGGCCCGGACGGCGGCTTCCCGCCGAAGGCAGCCGCGGTGGGCGCGGTCGGCAAGCCCGGCTACAGCCCCTTCGTTCGAATCGCCGGCACGAACATCATCTACAACGCACCCATCGTCGCCACGGGCAGCGGGCCGTTCGACGTGATCGACCACCGCAACACCCACGATCGTCTCTTCGCCATCGACACGGGGCGCAGGACCGTGGACATGGGTTTCATCCGGGCATTCGCGTTCGGCAAGGAGATCCTCTATCTCAGCTTCGAGGCCTCGAGCGCCGCCGTCGGAGTGCTCGACCGGACGACGTTCGTCCCCGCGCTCGGCCTGACGCCGACCGCCGACAAGAGCCGCGATCCCAAATCCAGCCGCTCGGCGATCTTCGTCTTCACGAACGGCCGGACCGGCCCGAAGAGTCCGCCCGCGCAGGGCTCCGATCACGTGATCAAGGACGGGCTGAACGCGCTCACGTTCAATCGCCGCAACACCCGCCTGCTGCGCGCGCTGCGCGCCGGAGGCGACGCGCACAACGTGCTCGACGGCTTCCCGACGGTCAACGCGGCTCTCTACAGCCCGATCTGGGACGTGAACATGGTGGAGTGGACGCCCCGCGCCGTCGCGCGGGGCCGGAACGTGGCGCAGACCGACGCCAACCGGATCCGCCAACTCGCGGTGCGGGGAATCGTCACCTCCCCCGGCGGGACCCCGCTCCGATCCGACCGGAACATCCTGAACTGCCCGGTCATCGGGTTCCTCGATTCCGCACCGGAGCGGGATCAGGCGCCCAAGCCGCCGAATCAGCCGTAATCCGCGGAGGAAGGGGGCGGCGCCGGCCGCTCCCTTCCTCCGGACTGCGCGTGCTCGAGGATGACCTCGACCATCGCCTGGGTCGCCGGCGGCCTGTAGGCGGTGCGCGGCACGGCCAGCTGGACATGGCGTACCGGTGCCGGGCGGAGCGGGCGAACGACGATGTCATCGCGCCGCCATGCGTGCGCCAGTCCCGCCACCAGCGTCACCCCGCGTCCCGTGGCGACGAAGGACTGGGACGCGAGGAAGTCCGCCGTCCGGTAGGAGGCGTCGAAGGTCGGCTCGAAGCCGGCGCCCTCGCACAGATGCCGGAAGTCGCGACCCCAGGGCGGGCCGCCGAGAAGACGTTCGCCGGCGAGCTCGGTGATCGGCACGACGTCGAAGCTGGTCAGCCTGTGTCCGACCGGAAGCACCAGGGAGAAGGGGTCGTCGAAGAGCTCGATGTACTCGATGTCGTCGTCGGGGGAAACGAGAACCCCGTCGTAGCGCATTCCGGGCGGCCACCGGTCGAAGGCGAAGGTCAGGGCGAGCTCGAGCTCGCGCGCCGCGATCCGACCGAGGCTCTCGTACGGCTCCGCATCGACGTACAGGAGCTCGATCTCCGGGTACCGCCGACGGAAGGTCTCACTCGCGGCGGCGCCGAAGGCTCCGGTCGCGGTCGGGAACGAGCCGAAGCGGAGCCGGCCCGCGCGCCGGCCGGCGAGGGCGTGCAGCTCGGCCTCGGCGTCGTCGAGGCGCGTCAGGATCGCCTCCGCATGGGCCGCAAGCGCGACTCCGGCCTCCGTCAGGCGAACGCCCCGGGCGCCGCGCTCGAAGAGCCGTGTACGCGCCTCCCGCTCCAGCACCGTCATCTGCTGCGAGACCGCAGACGGCGTGAACGACAGCGCCTCCGCGGCCGCCGTGAAGCTGCCCCGGCGGGCGATCTCCCTCAGAACTCGAAGGCGGCGAGCATCGAGCATTCAGAGAAGCTTAACGGCGATGTAGGAAGCTGAACTTGCGCTCACTAAAGGCGCTGCGCCATCCTTCGAGATACGCATGCGCCGACGCATCCTGGTTGCAGACGACGAGCCGGACACCCTCGCTCCCGTCGCCTACGCCCTCGAGACGGAGGGTTTCGACGTCGTCTGCGTGGGGGACGGCGAATCGGCCCTGAGAGCGGCGCTTGCCGGCGGGTACCACGTGGTGGTTCTCGACGTCCTGATGCCGAGACTCTCTGGCACCGAGGTGTGCCGCCGGCTGCGAGCTCGAAGCCGCGTGCCCATCATCATGCTCACGGCCAAACACGGTGAGCTCGACCGCGTGCTCGGGCTCGAGGTCGGCGCCGACGACTACGTCACCAAGCCGTTCTCGACCACCGAGCTGACGAGCCGGATCCGCGCGATCCTGCGGCGCCAGGAACTGGAGCGCTCGGCCGGCGAGAGTACGGTCCTCGACCTCGGTGGCCTGACCATCGACTTCGCGCGCCACTCGGTCGAGGTGGAGGGGCGCCCGGCGGAGCTGACGCGCTCCGAGTTCACGCTCCTTACACTCCTCGCCCGGGAGGCGGGGAACGTCTTCACGCGACGGCAGATCATGGAGCACCTCCGCGACCTTCCGTACGTCGGAGACGAGCGCGCGTGCGACGCGCACGTCCTGAATCTGCGTGGGAAGATCGAGCGCGACCCGGCACGCCCAGAGCGTCTGCTCACCGTGCGCGGGGCTGGCTACAAGCTCGTTGCCGGCTGAGCGGAGTTTCACGACGCACGCAGGTGGAATGAGAAGGTCGGGGCGTCTCGGATCAGAAAGGAGTTCGCGATGCAGCAAGACAACAAGGAGATGACGCCGCTGGGGGCGGTGATGCGCGGAATCGTGGCGGGAGCCGCGGGAACCGCCGTCCTGACCGCCTACCAGCTGGTCGAGAGCAAGATCGGAGGCTCGGAGGACGGCGGCGGCGAGGAGGGCCCGCCGAGCTGGGAGAGCGCCCCCGAGCCGGCCAAGGTCGGCAAGCGCATCATCGAGGGAGTGTTCAAGCGCGAGGTCTCGGTCGACCAGATCGGACTCCTCACGAACGTCATGCACTGGACGTACGGGTCGGCCTGGGGCGCGGCCTATGGGCTCACGCGAGGAACGTGGCCCGGCCGTGCGCTCTCCGGCGGCCTCGCCTTCGGCACGACGGTCTGGGGCTCCGACTACGTGCTGCTGCCGGCGATGAAGCTCTACAAGCCGATGTGGAAGTACCCGCCCGCGTCCCTTGCGAAAGACTGGGCGCGCCACCTGACGTACGGCCTGGGCGTCGCGCGCGCCTATCGGGCGCTCGAGCCGTAGTGCTCGGCTGAGACGTCCTCCCGGCCGCCGCGCACGGGGATACCTCGGAGCTCGAGGCTCCCGATCGTCGAGGGCAGGTGGGGATCCGAGCGCAGTCGGCCGTCCTCGACGTCCAGCCGAGGAGCGTGCGCAGCCCGTGGAGCGGCACGCCGGACGGCCATGCCTGCGGCGTCGAGGGGTACTCCACCGGGAGGTCGGCCTCGTCGCGCGGCGTGGCGAGCTCGCCGAAGCGCAGCTCGTGCAGGATCTTGCCGGGCTCGGCGTCGCGGAATGGATCGTCCTCCGTGGCCTCCAGGTGCGCGAGCGCCTGGAGCGTCGCGCGCGCGGTCAGCGGCTGGAACGGTAGGAGCTGGTACGCCGTGATCAGGCTGTCGCGCCCGAACAGCGCCATGAACCACGGCAGCCCGGCGGCGGTGACGGCGAAGTAGAGCTCCGGCAGGGCTGGAAGCGCAGCGAGGCGAGGTCGACGAGGCTCTGCCGGTAGACGCGCCGAGTAGGCGTCCACGCAGGAGCTCGCGAGCACATGAACCGGCTCCTCGTCGACAAGCAGCCTCCACGTCGAGAGGTGGCGCATATCCGAGTCGAAGAAGCCCTCCGCGCCCTTGACCTCTATGTCGCCCGTCGCGGTCGAGAGGAAGTAGGTGCTGCCTTCGAGGAGTGCGAGTCCGTGGCCATCCCGGCACCCCTACTTCCCTCGAACGGACGATGGGCTCAGGGCTCGCCGCTGCCGATGTGTGTGATCTCGGCGACTGCGACTTGTAAGGGGGGAACCATGCGGACAGTTCTTGCGGCCTGTATCACCATGCTCGTGCTCGCGCCGGCGGCCGGCGCGTCGGAGCTCATCGACCGCAACGCGACGGATGTCAAGCTCGAGGTGAACGCACAGGGTCAGGCCCTCGTCACCTACAGGGCGCAGGGACAGCTCAAGCGCGTGCTCTCGTGGAGCGCCGTCAACGCGATCCACCCCACGCCGGGTGAGCGCCAGATCGAGTTCCGACTCGACTACTCTGGCGGCTACGGAACGTACCGACGCGACTACTGGAAGGAGTTCCGCGATGTCTGCCGGCGCTACGACGGCCCGCGGCTGGGCTGGCTCGTGACAGCGTGCAAGGCGCCGGACGGCTCCTACTGGGCGCTGCAGAGCTGGCAGCGCGCGCTTCCGAACTACGGCGTCCGCGCGACCGACACCCAGGCTGTCTGGGAGCTCCGGCTCTCGCACTGGATCGGCGAGCTGCCCGTCCTCGACGTCAAGCTCGACTGGTCGTACCGGCGCTTCGACCACCTCTACGGCAGCTTCACCTACAAGGACCGCGGCGTCTTCGGCTTCCGTTCCACCTCGGGCGGCCAGCCGCTCGACACGTTCGGACGCAACCTGTACCTCGATACCTTCGACTCGGCGTACGGCTCGGGGTGGGAGCGCGAGAACAGCTTCCTCACGCACCGGGGCACCGGCGTCTTCTGCTACGGCTTCTACACCCATGGCCCGCGTCCGGTCGGCAGAGGGACGCGCTACCGCGCGACGATCATCGGTCCGGGCGTCACCCCCGACATCGTGTGGGAGTCGGCAGCGCGCGGCGCGTACGACCGTGAGCAGGATCTCGAGGCGAACGAGGAGCAGCGCGGGCTCTTCAAGAACGACCGCCTCTGCAAGGCAAACTAAGAACGGGGTCAGACCTCCGGAAGCCCCGTCGCCTGGCCCACCTATCATCGGCGGGTGGTTTCGGCCGACGAGCTGCGGGAAGCGATGCGTCGCCTCCCCGCGGGCGTGGCAGTCCTTACGTTGGCCGTCGACGGCCGAACGCTCGGTGTCACCGTCGGCTCGCTCGTCTCGCTCTCCCTCGAGCCCGCACTGGTCGGTGTCTCGATCGGACGCGGCTCGAGCGTGCACGAGCCTCTGCGCGAGGCCGGGCGCTTCGCGGTCAATGTCCTCGGCGGCGACCAGGAGGGCCTCGCCCAGCACTTCGCACGGAGCGTGCCGCCGATTGCGCTCTGGGCGGGGATCGAACTCCGGCCGAGCTCACTGCCCGAGCCGCTCCTCGCGGGTGCGCTCGGCTGGCTCGAGTGCGCGACGGGCGCCGAGCACGAGACCGGCGACCACACGCTCTTCGTCGCGGACGTGCTCTCGATCGAGCTCGGCCGTCTGGGCCCGGGCCTCGTCTACCTCGGGGGCGGGTACCGCGCGGCGTGATCGAGGCGGTGATCTTCGACCTCGACGGCGTCCTGCTCGACACCGAGCAGGTCTGGGACGCTGTCCGCGAGGAACTGACGCGCGAGCGGGGCGGAAGCTGGCACGAGCGCGCGCAGGCCGACATGATGGGGATGAGCGCGCCCGAGTGGTCCCGCTACATGCACGAGCGTCTCGGGCTCGCCGATCCACCGGAGGAGATCTCGGCGGAGGTCGTGCGCCGCATGCTCGGGCGCTACCGCGAGCGGCTGCCGCTCGTGGACGGGGCGCACGCCGCGGTCGAGCGGGTGGCGACGCGTTGGCCGCTCGGTCTCGCCTCATCGTCCAACCGCGAGCTGATCGACGAGGCGCTCCTGGCTGGTGGGATGACCGGCTGCTTCCGGGTGACCGTCTCCTCGGAGGAGGTGGAGCGCGGCAAGCCCGCTCCGGACGTCTACGTGGAGGCGGCGCGGCGGCTCGGCGTCAATCCGACGCGCGCGGCAGCGGTCGAGGACTCGCAGAGCGGAATTCTCTCCGCGGCCGAGGCCGGACTGCGCGTGGTTGCAATCCCGAACCGCCTGTTTCCGCCGGACGGGGAAGCCCTTTCGCGGGCGGCGGTCGTGCTCGACTCGATCGCGGCGCTGACGCCCGTCGTCATCGAGCGGGGCTAGCCTGAGCCCCGTGAAGGTCACGCTCGTTCTGGTCGTCACCTTCCTCGGGCTTGCCGCTCCCGCCCAGGCGAAGCTCGTGCCCCAGCGCGGCATGGCCGGCGTTCAGCTCGGCATGAGCCAGACCCAGGTGCGGGGAGTGCTCGGGAAGCCGCTCGCCGTCCTCCGGCGGGACAACGAGTTCGGCCCGTTCACGGAGTACCGCTACCCGTTCCTCCTGCGCATCGTCTTCCAGGGGGAGGAGCGGGTGACAGCGATCGAGACACGTGGCCGCAAGGAGCGAACGGCGCGCGGAGCAGGCGTCGGCTCGAGCCGGAGCGAGCTCCGGCGCGCGGTGCCCGGTCTTCGCTGCGAGGGCGGGCCCGGGGGCCACTGCTTCCTCGGTGCGTTCCTCCCCGGGCGGCGCGTGACGGACTTCTCGCTCCGGAACGGCCGAGTCAGCCGCGTGGTGGTCGGCTTCGTGATCGACTGACCGACCTACCGGGTGGCCCGGAAGACGATCACGTCGCTGAAGTCGACGCCGTCGACCTGGAAGGCAAAGCAGCCCGGCCCTCGCAGGAGCGTGCTCGTCCCGCCGTAGCGCCAGGGTCGGCGCTCGGGAAGCCAGCGGATCTCTCGGCGGAGCGGGCCGCCGAGGTGGAAGCGAACCCGACCCTGGCCGTCGACCCGGCGACCGCGGATCAGGAGCCGGCCGCGGTACCGCGGGCTGATCGCCCAGAGCGTCTTGTGGAATCGCCAGCCGGCCCGCACGACGTCGTCTCGAAGTCGCGCGACTCCGCCGGGCGCGGGAGGCGGCGCCTCCATGCCCAGAACCGGGTACGCGGGGCCGTCTCCGAGGGTGATCGCGACGCGAGGCGCGGAGCGCCCGCCGCGGGTGCGGGGGCAGGAGGCGCCGGGAACGAGGGACGGAATCCGCAGGGGACGCCGGAGCGGAGCCCAAGAATCGACCGGGGAGAGAGGTCGATCGGCCTCCAGCGCGACGGTGGCGAGCGCGAGCACGACGGCGAGAGCGATCACGTATCTCTTACGACGGTCGGGTCAAGGCGGGTCCGGTCAATCGACGCGCCCGACGAGCACGCAGCCGTTATGGCCGCCGAGGCCCATCGCGTTCGAGAGCGCCACCTCCACTTGCTCCCTGCGCGCCTCGTTCGGCACGTAATCCAGATCGCACTCGGGGTCGGGGTGCTCGAGATTCATCGTGGGAGGAAGAACCCCGTCGCGAACTGCGAGCACGCACATCGTCGCCTCGAGGGCGCCCGCCGCGCCGAAGCAGTGGCCCGTCACCGATTTCGTGGAGGACACCGCGAGCCGGTAGGCATGGTCGCCGAAGACCTCCTTGATCGCCTTCGTCTCGGCCAGGTCACCGAGCGGCGTCGAGGTGCCGTGCGCGTTGATGTAGCCGACCTGCTCCGGCTCCAGGCCCGCGCGAGCAAGAGCGGCGCGCATCATCTCGGCCACGCCCACCGAGTCTGGATCGGGCTGGGCCATGTGGTGGGCGTCGTTCGAGGCGCCGTAGCCGATGATCTCGGCGTAGATCTCCGCGCCTCGCCGCTGCGCCGCCTCGAGCTCCTCGAGCACGAGGATGCACGCACCCTCGCCCATCACGAAGCCGGCTCGGGTCGCGTCGAAAGGACGCGAGGCCCGCGGCGGATACTCCTCCTCGGCCACGAGCCCGCGCATCGCACAGAAGCCGGCGAGTATGAGCGGGTGCATGCACGCCTCCGTTCCGCCCGCGAGGACAGCGTCGGCGTCTCCCCGCTTGATCAACTCGGCAGCCTCACCGACCGCGTGCGACCCGGTCGCACAGGCCGAGACGACGGCGTAGTTCGGGCCGCGGATGCCGAGTGAGATCGCGATCTGACCGCTCGCCGAGTCGACGAGGACGTTCGGCAGGAAGTTCGGCGAGACGCGATCCGGGCCGCGCTCGCGCAGCACGTCGCCCTGCTCCATGATCCCGATCACGCCCCCGATCGCCGAGCCCACGACGATCCCGACGCGAGCGGGATCGAAGCCGTTGAGACCGGCGTCCCCCATCGCTTCACGCGCCGCGCCGAGGGCGAGCAGCACGTTGCGATCGAGCTTCCGGGCCTCTTTCGCCGACGCGACCGTGAGCGGGTCGAAGTCCTTGACCTCCGCCGCGATGCGGACGGGGTAGCCGCTCGCGTCGAACGAGCGGATGAAGTCGATCCCGCTCTTACCCTCGAGCGCGGCCCGCCAGGTGGAGGGCGCGTCGTTGCCGATCGGCGTGATCGCCCCGAGGCCCGTCACCGCCACGCGTCGCATGGCACCAAGCTTACGACGGGTCAGACGGCGATGCCCTCCTCCCTGAGGCTGAGGTCGGCGAACTTGTCCCAGTTCGTGTCGATGGTGCGCACCATCGCCTCCTCCTCGGCCCGGTTCCGGCGCGCGACCTCGGCCGTTTCCTCGTCGCCCGCCCGCCGGGCCACCCGTTCGAGCAGTTGGTAGCTCGCAATCTCCATGTGCTCCGTCGCGTACGCGTCGCGGGCGTTGCGGCCGGCCTTGTCGCCGCGCGCGAGGTCGACGACGCTCTTCGCAAGGGCGGCCGCGATGCCACCCGCCTCGCGGATGACCGACGGCGAGGCCCCGTGCGCCTCCAGCCGCTTCGTCAGCCGCTCGGAGTGCTGCTCGGTCTCGGCCCGGTGCCTGCGCAGGCCCTCCTTGATCTCGGGGTCGTCCGTCGTCTTGATCATCCCGTCGAGCATGCGCAGGACGTTCTGCTCCATGGCGACGCCCTCGTCGATGTGCTTGATGAGCTGCTGTTTCAGCCCTTCGGTGGCCATCTCGTCTCCTCCCTCGAATGTCCCCAGCGCCGTGCCCAGGCGGCGCAGCCTGAAACGAGCGTACTCGCGGCCCTGGATCGTCGCGCGCCCGTCGAAGCCTTCTCCCGACGGCTCGAGGTAATCGACGAACGCCGCGAGCGGAGGCCGGTAACGCAGGCTCCGGCCGACGACGGCGAACGGGAGCCGCACGAGCGGCCCGGCCACGGTCACGCCGCGCGCGCCCTGAATGCGCTTCTCGACCCCGAACATCGGCGGGAGCGCGCCGCTGACGCGCTCGACGCTCCATCGTCCGTCCAGCTCTCCCACGCCAGTACCCTTCCACGCGCGATGGTCGGCTCAAACGTGCCGTTCCCTCCGATGGAGGCGCAGCTCGTCGCCGCGCTGCCGGAGGACGAGGGCTGGCAGTACGAGCCCAAGTGGGACGGATTCCGCGGCATCCTCGAGAACGACGGCGGCGAGCTCGGCCTCTGGAGCCGGAACGGACGACCGCTCCTGCGCTACTTCCCCGAGCTGCGGCCGCTCGGCGCCCTGCTCCCGCCGCACTCCGCGCTCGACGGAGAGATCGTGATCACCCGCGAGGGAGTCCTCGACTTCGACGCCATGCAGATGCGCCTCCACCCTGCGGAAAGCCGTATCCGCAAGCTCTCGGGTGAGATCCCGGCGACCTTCATCGCCTTCGACCTCCTGCTGTGGGACGGCGAGCCGGTGCACCGCTCGCCCTTCGAGGAGCGCCGGGAGCGGCTGCTCAGAGATGCGAGCGCCTTCACGCTCTCGCCCGCGACGCGCGACGTTGCGGAAGCCGGCAGCTGGCTCGAGCGCCTCGAGGCCGCCGGACTCGACGGCGTCGTCGCGAAGCGCCTCGGTCTTCCCTACCTCGCAGGCTCGCGCGACGGCGTCGTGAAGGTGAAGAAGCACAAGACGGCGGACTGCGTGATCGTCGGCCTGCGCTGGAAGGAGACGGGCCAGCGGATCGCGACGTTGCTGCTCGGGCTGTACCGCGACGACGGCGGACTGGACTACGTCGGCTCCGCCGCGGTCGCCGCCCGGAAACACGACGAGATCGCGGGTCTCGTTCTGCCGCTGCTCGAGCACGCCCCGGATCGGCGCTTCTCGGAGCCGAACCGCTGGGGCACCGGCGAGCTGGAAGAGGCCGCCGTCAGGCCCGAGCTCGTGTGCGAGGTGCGCTACGACAAGCTCGAGCGGAACCGCTTTCGCCACGGGACGCGCCTGCTTCGCTTCCGGCCCGACAAGGATCCGGAGAGCTGCACCTGGGAGCAGGTCCGGCCGCCCCGCCGCCCGGACGACCCGACGGTGCACGGGCTCCTCGTGCAGAGAGGATGAGCCGGACGCTCGCGACCTCTTCGTTCGTTCGCGCAGGAATCGCAAGCTGGCTGTTCGAGTGACGGGGATCTCCACCAGCCATCGGCGGGAGGGCCTGGCGGAACTCGCATCCGAGCCGCTCCAGCGACGCTGCGGCAGATTCAGGTGAGACCATCCACCGGTAGTTTCTCTCTCTCAGCCGCGGTGGCCGCCTTGCCTGACCCGCGAGCTCGACTGGTATAAGGCTAGCGATGTTCCGGTTGCGCAATATCGTGCTCCTGTGGCTCGGGCGCAAGATCTGGGCGGCTGCTCGGCCCGCGGTGCAGCGGCGCTTGCGCAAGCCCCGCGCGTAGCAGCGCCGATCTTCTTCCGGTCGAGCGATTTCGAGTGCGCCTCTCGGCCCGATGAGCCGCGGCGGCGACGGGCGGCCGCGCTAGGCTCGACTCAACCGAGGAGAGGAATCACCATGGCGTTGTTTGGGAAATTGGTGTCGCTCGCGACGAGCCCGCGGGGCAGGAAGCTCCTTATCCAGGCGCAGAAGGCCTCGCGAGATCCCCAGAACCGGGAGCGGCTCGAGAAGGTACGAGACCGGATCCAGTCTCGTGGAGACACGGTCGCGAAGGATTCCGCAAGCCGGCCACCTGAGGGCGGAGGCGGCGGGCAGAGCGGCGGTGAGCCACGACCCTGACGTGACGTCGCGTGCGTGGCGACTTCGCGCACGCGGCTGCTCGAAAGGTACGGAAAGTCCGCCAAGTCAAGTCCTACAGGAGCTGCGACGACGGTACGAGCCGTCGCACGCTCAAGAGACGCCAGATACTTCAGCCGAGGCGCGGCTCCATTTCGCCCGATGCTGGTTCGACCGAAAGCGCGTCGGCTACACGGGGCACCGGGCTGCGTCCAGGCGTGCCTGCGAGCGCTGCAGCCGTCAGTGCCTCCATGCGGTCACAGGCGTGCCGGGCGAATTCGATCTGCTTCCTTCGCCCGAAGAAGCGGAATCCGAGCCGAACCAACGGGTTGCGGATCGCCGCCGGGCGTGACACGCGGTGGATGCGAAACTCGACTTCGCCGGTGTCCATCCACTTCCACACCTCGTAGTCCATCTGACCCATCTCGAGGTGGCCTTGAAGCGTGAGGTAGCTCCACCCCCAGACGCGGACCTGGCGTCCTGCGACCGTCCGCGTGTCGTCGTGGACCCCGGCGACGCGTACACCGACACTGAAGCGGAGCCCCCAGAAGCGGAGTTCGAGCAGCATGTCTCGCTGCTCGAGAGGGCGGTCGGGGTGGTAGACGGCGCGGACGATTGCAGGATCCGCGAACTCATAGTCCTGGATCAGGCGCCGCGCCCTTTCCCAACTGCCATTGCCCACAGGCGATCCCGGGCGCTCGGGCGGCAACGAGCGGCAGTAGTCGTCAACCTCCCATCCGTTGTCGGGCGTGAAGTGCTCGAGCTGACCCAGATCGAAGTTCAGCGCTCGACTGTGCAGGGCATCCAGGGCGCTCCGCGCCTCCGGGTGGCCCAGAACATGAGCTCCCTCCTCCGCCTCGATGCGGCGTGTCTCGATCCGCAGTGGACCGTTCCGTGTGCCATTCGCCAGACGCCCGACCCGCTCGAGGACCGAGATCCACATGTGGAGCTGAGTCTCCTTGGCCATGCGCAGCTGGTGGTAGAGGAGGTTCGAGAGACGATCGGCACTGCGAGCCCACGACTCGATCGAGAAGACCAGGTGCTCCCGGTCGCCATCGGAGCGGAATTCGATCTGTCCCGCTTCGAGGTGCCCCTCCAGGGTCGCAAGCCGCAAAGACACCTCCGTGACCTCCACCACGCGCACCGGCCCATCCCACGGCCCGGGCATCCGGACGACGTACTCATCACCGATGGACAGCGGGCCGTCACCGCCGCGAACCTTGAGGAAGCGCGCAAACTCTGTCGGCACGACCGCATTCAGGTCCGCCCGAAGCCGGGTCATGAGCTCGCCGGCGGACAGGCCGCTGCCCTGCATCCGGATGACGTATCGCCGGTGGAAGAGCGGTCCCACACCGTCCTCGGGGCGCTGGATCTCTGTCTCCATCCCCGAGGGCAGCGGGGGCGGCGAATCGTGTCTTGTCGAGCCGATCTCCTCCATCCGCTTGATGGGGGTCGTACGCCACATGTAGTTCCACGAGGTCAGCGCGATTCCGAAGGGCCACGACGCCGCGGTTGCCATCCGGCGGGAGAGTGTCGGCCGACGAGGCACGCTCGGGCCGTACCCCACGACCGGGCCGTCTACACGTTCGATCGATGGGGCCGACGCGGTACGGTTACAAGGTGCTGCTGGATCTCCTCCACCGGCTCGGCTTTCGCTCCTGGCAGCTCCAGTCCACGTCGCTCGGCTCGATCGGCCTCTGCATCGGCCTCTGGATCCGGGCAAAGACGGTCGACCAGGACGAGCGGGGCAATGCGGAGCGGCGGGCGCTCTTCGTCGGCCTCTGGCCGCCGATGTTGTGGCTGATCGGCGACTCGCTCACACGCCACGAGAAACGCCGAAGCTCACTCCCACGGAGGCTGACCCGCCACCGCTAGCTCCTCCAGGCCGGAAGGATGGGTTTCGGACCCATGCGCGTTCGGTATCGAACGCCCATGCCGTCACGCCTCCTGGCGATCTACCTGAATGACCACCTTGCGGGCTCGACGGTGGCAGTCGAGCTCACGCGACGTTCCCTGAGGGAGAACGCGGGGGGCGAGCTCGGGAAGGTCCTGCGCGGTCTCCTCTCGGAGATCATCGAAGACCAAGAAACCCTTCTCCAGCTGATGGAAGAACTTGGAGTCTCCCGCTCGAAGGCGAAGATCGCCGTCGCGTGGACGGCCGAGAAGCTCGGGCGCTTGAAGCTGAACGGACAGATCAAGGGCTACTCCCCATTGTCCCGCCTCCTCGAGCTCGAAGGCCTCGCAACCGGCATCGAGGGCAAGCGCTCGTTGTGGCTCTCGCTTGCGCAGATCCGAGACCGTAACCATCGGCTGCGGCAGGTCGACCTCGACGCCCTGGCTGAGCGCGCGCTTTCCCAGCGGCTGCGGCTCGAGCCCCACCGGCTCGCGGCAGCGGCCGAAGCGCTCGCATAGGCCCTCCTGGGGTATTACCCGCGCTCGACGCGGTAGCGCATCTGACCCGGACGTTCGGCGACTCGGCGCACAACGGCATGCTCACTCCTTTCCCCCTTC
>Ga0136615_10000539_pt1 | contig 17223 bp, 16 predicted proteins | sample AntDrymUQ2882206_2_FD_106647 | JGI IMG/M metagenome (GOLD analysis project Ga0136615, IMG submission 106647) | Polar desert sand microbial communities from Dry Valleys, Antarctica - metaG UQ288 (22.06) | ecosystem: Environmental > Terrestrial > Soil > Desert | place: Antarctica: Dry Valley...
CATCTCGCGCGCTTGCACGTGGATCGACTGGAGCAGTCCAAGGGCCAGAAAGACGACGATCACCGAGGAGCCGCCATAGCTCAGGAGCGGCAGGGTGACCCCGGTGATGGGCATGATTCCCATCGTCATGCCCACGTTTACGAAGATCTGGAACATCAGCATCGCCGTGACGCCGCCGGCGATCAGCGCCCCGTAGAGGTTCTTCGCCATCGTCAAGATGCGAAGCGCCCTCCATACGAGCAGCGCGTAGAGCGCCAGCACCACGGCTGCTCCGACGAAGCCGAACTCCTCGCCCACCACGGCGAACACGAAGTCCGTGTGGTGCTCGGGCAGGAAGTCCAGTTGCGTCTGCGATGCGTCCTCCGCGCCGCGCCCGGTCTTCTGGCCGGACCCGATCGCGGTGATCGACTGTTGAAGCTGGTAGCCCTCGTCACGCGGGTCCTCGCTCGGGTTGACGAATGCCGTGAGCCGATCGACCTGGTACGGCTTGAGCACCTCGACGCCGAGCGCCGGGGCGGCCACCAGCACGATCGCCACCGCCGCGGCGGCGAGCGTCCCGAGGGCGGCGAAGTGAGTCCACTTGGTGCCGGCCACGAACAGCAGCGCCACCGCGACGGCTATGTAGACGAGGGCACCGCCGAGGTCCGGCTGGACGACCACGAGGATCGCCGGGATGAGCGCGAGCAGCATGATCCTGCTCGTGGTCTCGCGGTCCGACAGCCTGCGCGCGCGGTCGATCAGGAACGCCGACAGCGCGACGATCAGCAGGATCTTGCCGAGCTCCGACGTCTGGACCTCGAAGAACGGCAGCTCGATCACCCTCTTGCTGCCGCGCGTCGTGGTCCCGAGCAGGAGCGTGAGCACGATCAGCGCGATCGCGCCCAGGTAGAACCCGAGCTTCATCTCCCGCAGCCGGGAGTAGTCGAAGCGGGCGAGGCCGAGCATCAGCAGTAGCCCCACCCCCCCGTAGACCGCCTGGCGGATCACGTAGTGGTAGGGCTCGCCCGGGACGTCCCCGAGCGTGGCGGTCCCGAGCGTGTACACGCTCGCCGCGGTCAGGCCAACGGCCGCCAGCAGGAGCAGCGGATCGAGCCGCAGCCACGCGCTGTGCTGCCGCCGCTCCTGGTCGCGGAAGCCCTTGACCTGAGTTCCTAGCGAGGCCCCCTGCATCTCAGGTCAAGAGGGTATCGAGGGCGGCGGCCCCCGGGGACTCCGCGCCCGCCGGGAAGAGAGCGCTGCCCGCGGCCGCCGAGGTCCGCCGTACCGCCCCGCTCAATCGAGCGCCTCGCCGGACGTCGTCTCGCCCTTCTCCTCGACCTCGAACAGCGTCGCCAGGATCTCGCGCACCGCGGGCGCCGCCGTCTCGGCGCCGAAGCCGCCGTCCTCGAAGGTGGCCACGGCGACGTAGCGCGGCTCGGGGTAGGGCGCAACCGCCGCGTACCACGACTGGTCGGTCCCGTCGGTGTTCTCCGCGGTTCCGGTCTTGCCCGCGATGTCGATCGGGAAGCCAGAGAACACGTCGGTCGAGGTGCCGCCCGGCCCGTTCGCCGCCTGGAACAGCCCCTGCATGATTGCGTTGCGGTGCTCGGGTGCGATGTCCACCTTGCGCGTCCCGTTGAACTCGAGCTCCTGGATCGGCCGGCCGTCGGGGTCCTCGATCCGCTGGCCGAGGTGCGGCTGGACGACGCTGCCGCCGTTGGCGACGGTGGCGTACGCCGTCGCGAGCTGGAGAGGGGTCGCCTGCAGGTCGCCCTGGCCCACGGAGAGGTTGATCGCATCGCCCTCCGACCAGGGACGGTCGGTCTCGACGCCCTCGACGATCTCCTCACCGCCGGGGGAGCCCTGGGTCTGGGCCTCCTCGAAGAGGTCGTTGCGCCACTCCGGCGTCGGGACCAGGCCGCCCAGCTCACCCGGCACGTCGATCCCGGTCGGCGCGCCGAAGCTGAGCCGCTCGGCCCACTCCTGGATCGCCAGGCCGTCGCCGGTGCTGTTCGCGCGCTGGCCGAGCTGGTAGAAGAAGACGTCGCTCGACACCTCGAGCGCCTGGGGCAGCGCGAGCGAGCCGTACGACGCTCCGCCGGCGTTCTGGAACGTGATCCCGCCGGAGGTGAGCGAGCCGCCGTCGAACAGCGTCTCGGTCGGCGTCAAAAGTCGCTCCTCGAGCGCGGCCGTCGCCGTGATCAGCTTCCAGGTCGAGCCGGTGGGGTACAGGCCCTGGATCGCCCGGTTGGTGAGCGGCGCACCCTCTTCCTCGTTGGTCAGCTTCTCGTAGTCGGACTGCTCGATCCCGCCAGTGAAGAGGTTCGGCTCGTACGACGGGCTGCTTCCCATCCCCACGATCTCGCCGTTGCGGACGTCCATGACCACGAACGCGGCCTCGGCGCCGGCAATCTGCTCCTGGCCCGTCCGCTGGACGTCGAGGTCGAGGCTGAGGCGGAGCTGCTTGCCCTGGACCGGCTCCTGCACGTTCGCCTCGCTCTGGAAGTCCCCGAGAGCGTCGACCACGACGCGGGTCGCCCCGTTCTGGCCGCGCAGGTAGCGGTCGTAGGTCGACTCGATCCCTGCCTGGCCGACCAGGTCGCCCTGCTCGACCTCCCGGAAGCGCTCCTCCTCGAGCTGGTCGGGGGAGACCTCGCCCACGTACCCGAACAGGTGCGCGGCCAGCTCGTCGTGCGGGTAGGTGCGCAGGAAGACCCGCTCCACCGCCACGCCGGGGAAGTCCTCCTGGTTCTCGAGGATGTACTGGATCTTGTGCAGCTGCACGTCCTGCTCGATCGTCGGGGAGGAGAACGGGAGCTCCTCGAGCTGGTCGTCGACTCGCCGGTCGATCTGCCCGGTGCCGACGCCGAGCACCTTCGCGAGCCGCTCGTAGAGCGCGTCGCGCTCCGCGCCCTCCTCCGGGATCTCGTTCGGCGCGAGCTTGACCGCGAGCCCGACGCGGTTCTCCACCAGGGTCTTCCCGTTGCGGTCCACGATCTCGCCGCGCGGCGCCTGCACCTTGATCTCGCGCACGCGATTGTCGTTCGCCTCCTGGCGGTACTCCTCTCCAGAGAGCACCTGGAGGAACCACAGGCGAAAGAACACGATCGCGAACAGCGCGAGCGCCGCGCCGCCAATCACCGCGACGCGTAGCGCGAGCCGCGGCGTCATCGCAGGTCGGCGGTCCTTTGAGTCCAGGTACATCAGACCTCGAGCCCCCTCAGGCCGATCGGCCCGGCCTCGCGGGTGCGCTGGCGGCGCCCCCGAGCGAGCGGGTCCGAGACTAGCGCCCCGCGCAACGTGCGTCCGAGAAGCCAGAACACCGGCAGCGCCAGCAGCCCGTTGAGCAATACGGTGACGACCACGTCGCGCAGGACCAGCAGGCTCACGGACGCCTCGACGCCGAGCATGAACGTGACGCCCCCGAGCGCCAGGAGGTACCCGGCGGTGGCCGCGAGACCGAACGCCATCGGCGCGAGTCCGTGGGCGGGGTCCCTGACCTCCCGATAGCGCCCGGCGCCGTAGCCGACGGCCGTCAGCACCAGCGAGGACGTGCCCGCGGTGTGGCCGAGCGCGAGGTCCAGCAGCAGCCCCGCGGCGAAGCCGCTCGCAGCTCCCGGAACGCTCCCGCCGAAGAAGGCAACTCCGGCCACCGCGAGCGGGATCAGGTTCGCCGAGGCGCCCAGGATGCGCATCTGCGCGAAGCCCGAGATCTGGAGCACCACGGCGAGCAGCAGGATCACCCCCACCCGCAGGAAGGCTCCCGGCGTGGGGATCATCCGGTCAGCACCTGGACCACGTCCATGGCGCGCAGGTCGGAGTAGGGCTTGACGTGCACGCGCTGGTAGAGCTCGCGCTCGTCGGCGTCGACCTCGCTGACCTCGCCGATCGGCACGCCGCGGGGGAACAGCGACTCGAAGCGGGTGGAGGTCGAGCCGGAAGTGACGACGGTCGCGCCCTCATCGATCTCGTCGTCGCGCTCGAGGAAGTCGAGCAGTAGGTCCTCGGGGTTGCCCACCTGTGGCTTGAGGACGCCGCCCGCCCCGTCGGGGACGATCTCCGCCGACACGGCGCTGTCGGCGTCGGTGATCAGCGTGACCGTGGCGGTGCCTCCGTTCGCCTCCGTGACCTTGCCGGCGAGCCCGCCGCCCGCCACCACCGGCTGGTCGACCTCGACGCCGTCGTCGGTGCCGACGTTGATCTGGATCGTGGAGAACCACGCGGTCGGCGACTGCGCGATCACCCGCGCCGTGACCGGCTCGGTGCCCTGCGGGAAGCCGGACTTCTCGTGGAGCTCGGCAAGCGCGTCGAGCTGCCCGGCGTCGCGCAGGCTGGTCTCGGCGGTGGCGAGCTGCTCGCGCAGGTCGTCCACCTCGGCGCGGAGGTCGTCGTTGTCTCCCTGCGCGTCGAACGTGTCGCCCACCCAGTTGAACGCGTCGCGCACCGGCTTCAGCGCGGTGGTGGCCCCCGACTCGATCGGGGACAGGATCCCCTGGGCGGCGCGCTGGATCGGGCTGAGCGGCCCGGAGTCGCCGAACGCGGCGGTCAGCAGGCCGACCGACGCCAGCACCAGCACGGCGAACACCGCCCGCCGCCTGCGGACCAAGTTCTTGTCCTGCATGGCTCCAGTCCCCCGGCTAGCTGAGGCGCCGTTGGACCGACATCAGAAGCGGCGTCGCTGTCGGGAGTTCTGGTTCGAGCGATGGATCGCCTCGAACTCCTCGAGCGAGCGGCCCGACCCGACTGCGACGCACGTCAGCGGCGATTCGGCGAGGTGGGCCGGCATCTGGGTCTCGTCGCGCAAACGCTCGTCGAGGCCCTGGAGCAGGGAGCCGCCGCCGGCCAGCATGATGCCGCGGTCCATGATGTCCGCGGCGAGCTCGGGCGGCGTGCGGTCGAGCGTCTCCTTGACGGCGTCGATGATCGCCTGGAGCGGCTCCTCGAGCGCGAGTCGCACCTCCTCGCTCGTGAGCACCACGGTCTTCGGCAGCCCGGAGACGAGGTCGCGCCCGCGAATCTCGGCCTGCACCTCCTCGTCGAGGGCGCACGCGGAGCCGATCTCAAGCTTGACCTCCTCGGCCGTCTGCTGGCCGATCATCAGCTTGTACTCACGCTTGACGTAGTTGATGATCGCGTCGTCGAGCTCGTCGCCGCCGATCCGGATCGACTGGGAGACGACGATCCCGCCAAGCGAGATCACCGCCACCTCGCTGGTGCCGCCGCCTACGTCCACGACCATGTTCCCGGTCGGCTCCCCGACCGGCAGGCCGGCGCCGATGGCCGCCGCCATCGGCTCCTCGATCAGGTAGGCCTGCCGCGCGCCCGCAGAGAGGCAGGCCTCCTCGACCGCGCGCTTCTCGACCCCGGTCACGCCCGACGGCACGCAGACCACCACGCGCGGGTGCGCCCAGCGGTTCTGGTGGACCTTCTGGATGAAGTGGCGGAGCATCTGCTCGGTGACGTCGAAGTCCGCAATCACACCGTCCTTCAGCGGCCGGATCGCCGAGATCGTGCCAGGGGTGCGCCCGAGCATGCGCTTGGCCTCGATGCCGACGGCGTGAACCTCGCTCGAGCGGGAGTCGATCGCGACCACCGACGGCTCGGAGAGCACGATGCCGCGGCCGCGCACGTAGACGAGCGTGTTGGCCGTGCCGAGGTCGACCGCCATGTCGCGGCCACCAAACCCGGTGACATACGAAAAGAAGCCCATTTGCAGGTAGAGACTAGGCCGCCCGCCGGCGGCCGCCCCGACGCGCCGGGCGGCGCAGGTCGAGAAGCAGCGGCCCCGCGCTCGTGGCTGAGTGTAACGAACGGAAGATCAGGCTCGAAAGAGCTCGGGCGCCAGCCGGGCGAGCGCGGCCACCGGCAGGCCCACGACGTTCGAGTAGTCGCCCTCGATGCGCTCCACCAGGGTCGCGCCGCGGCCCTGGATCGCGTACCCCCCTGCGCGGCCGCGCCATTCGCCGCTCGCGAGGTACCAGTCGAGGTCTGCGGTGTCCAGCGCTCGGAAGCGGACTCTGGTCGCCTCCGCCGCGGTTCTCTCCCCTCCGCTCGGATCCAGGAGCGCGATCCCGCTCCAGACGACGTGCTCACGCCCGGCGAGGCGCTCGAGCACGCGCCTCGCGTCCGCCTCCTCGCGGGGCTTGCCGTGGATACGCCCATCGACGACCACGGCCGTGTCGACCCCGAGCACCCGACGAATCCGCGCCCGCTGCCCCAGTGAGCGCGCCTTGCGGAGGGCGTTCTCGATCACCACCGCCCGCGGCTCCCCGGTGCCCAGCTCCTCGGCGCCTGGCTCGACGACCTCGAACGGGACGCCGAGCTGCGCCAGGATCGCCCGGCGTTGAGGGGATCGCGACGCCAGGACGAGCGGCGTCACCGCTGGCGCGCGAACTTTGCGACCCCTCATCCATCCTCCGGATGCCCGGACGCCAGGTTCACCGCGGGGCGGCTAGGAAAGCTCGGGAAAGAACAGCCCGATCTCGCGGGCGGCCGACTCCGGGGAATCGGAGCCGTGAACGAGGTTCGTCTGGACCTCGAGCGCGTAGTCGCCCCTGATCGAGCCGGGAGCGGCCTCGAGCGGGTTGGTAGCCCCGATCGCCTGACGCGCGGCGGTCACTGCCTCGTGGCCCTCGAGCACCATCGCCACGAGCGGACCGCTCGTGATGAAGTCGACGAGCTCTCCGAAGAACGGCTTCTCGGCGTGCTCGGCGTAGTGGCGCTCGGCGCGCTCGCGTTCGAGCGTCATGCGCTTGAGCGCCGCGATCACGAGGCCTCTGCGCTCGAAGCGCCCCACCACCTCGCCAGTGAGCCCGCGCGCGAAGGCGTCGGGCTTGACGAGGATCAGCGTCCGGTCCATCTGCGGGATTCGATCACATGCGCCGCGGAGACGGCACGCGGGGCGCTCTCAGCCCGTCGAGGGGCGCGGCGCCGGCTGGCGTCCCGGACGCTCGGCGCCGTCGGAGGGCGCGCGCGTCGCCGGTCGCGCTTCGGCGGGTTGAGCCGCCGCCTGCTGCGCCTTGCCGGCCTCGGGACGAGGCGCGGCTCGAGTGGGCGACCGCTCGGCCGCCGCGGCGCGATCCGTGGTGGCGACCCGCTCGGCCGCCGGCGCGCGCTCGCGCTCGGGCTCGACCCGGCGCCGCCGGAGCTGCGCCGGCGCCGCCTGCCCGATCTCCGCCTCGCAGTACGGGCAGAGCTTCCAGCGCGGATCGAGCGGCTTGCGGCACGTCGCGCACGGCTCCTTGAGCCGCTTGAGACAGCTCGGGCAGCGCAGGAACGACTTCTCGACCGGGAACGCGCAGAACGGACAGGCCATCTCGTGCATCTGGAGCAGCCGCGCCTCGGCCGCCGCTATCTCGAGCTCGCGCTCGCGGACGTCGTCGAGGTACTCGGGTGGCCTCAGGATCAGGTAGACGACCGTGCCGACGAACGGAAAGATCAGCGAGGTCCCCGTCGCGGTGCCCACGAGCATCGGGTCGCCGATGCGTCGCACCGCGTCCTTGTAGGTGTAGAAGACCAGGGCGAGCCACAGCACGATCAGGAACAGCAGGAGCAGAGTGACGGCCGTGTTGACGGCGTCGTTCTCGATCCCGAAGACTGCGAGAGCGGGCATCTGAGCGCGAAAGTGTAACCACGCCGCGGGCGGCCGGCGGCATCGGGCGGGCCGAACCGGCCGTGCGGCCCCGCGCGCTGGCGTTGCCCCGACGGCGCTCAGAGGAAGACGCGCCCGATGAGGTAGCCGATCCCGAAGAAGACGAGGATGACCGTCGCCACGAGCACGGCGACGAAGCCGATCATCGTCAGGAAGCCGGGACCGTCGCCGTCGGTCACGATCGCCCGCTCAGCCATGTCGCCGAGAACATGAGCTGAGTCATATCGTGGATGCCCGCTGCGCGCCAGGCCCGCGAGCGAGGTCGGCGATCAGGTGCAGCGAGCCCGATACGAGCACCGCCCCCTCCCGGCCGGCCAGCTCTCGTGCGCGCGCCAGCGCGCGATGGGCGCCGGGCGCGGTCTCAGTGGCCGTCCACCCACCGCGCTCGGCAAGCGAGGCCAGCGTCCCCGGAGGCAGGGAGCGCGGGTGGCGACAGCGGGTGAGGACGGCCGAGCGACACAGCGGGAGCAGCTCGGCGAGGATGCCGGCCGCATCCTTGTCGTCGAGCACCGCGAAGACTCCCACGAGCGCACGCCCGCGTGTCACCTCGTCGAGCGACTCGGCCAGCGCGGCGGCCCCGGCGGGGTTGTGAGCTCCGTCATGGATCACGAGAGGGCGTTCCCCGACCACCTCCAGGCGACCGGGCAGCTCGAGCTCGGCCGCCGCCCGTCCGACCGCGCCTTCGTCGAGCGGGCGCTCGAGGAAGGCCTCGGCGGCGGCCTTGGCAAGCGCGAAGTTGCGCCGCTGCATCGCGCCCGCCACCCCGATGACAACCCGTGGATCTTGCGCCGCAACGCTGCGGTCGGCCCCGCGTTCGGCGGTAATGCGGCGTGCCACCGCCTCGACCTCGTCCGGGAGCGGCGGTGCGACGAGGCGGCCACGGTAGCGGACCACGGCGAGCTTCTCTTCGGCGATGTCGGTCAGCGTCGGCCCGAGCCACCGCGTGTGCTCGAGCGCGACGCCCGTCAGGACCTGGACCTTCGACGGGATGACGTTGGTCGCGTCGTAGCGACCGCCGAGCCCAGCCTCCACGACCGCCACCTCGACCCCCCGGCGCCCGAGCTCGTGGTAAGCGGCGGCGGTGAGCGCTTCGAACTGGGTGACCTCGTCACCCGGCTCGACCGTGCGGTTCACGAGCTCGGCCGCGTGAGCCGCGCGCGCGACCGCCGCTCCGAGCTCGGCGCCGCCGACGGTCCGGCCTCCGACCTCGATCCGCTCGCAGAACGAGCGCAGGTGGGGCGACGTGTAGCTGCCGGTGCGCAGGCCATGGCGCTCGAGGATCGCCGCGACCATCCGGACGGTGGACGACTTTCCGTTCGACCCCACGACGTGCACGCTCGCGAAGCGCCGCTGGGGCATCCCGAGCGCCGTCATCAGCCGGTGCATGCGGTCGAGCCCGAAGCGCATGCCGAAGAGCTCCAGGTCGAGCAGGTAGGCCTCCGCCTCGCGGTAGTTCATGGGCCGGCGGCCGCCCTCAGGCGAGACCGTCGAGCTCACGCCGGAAGCCCGCGAGCTTCGAGCGCTCGCGGTCCACGACGTCGGCTGGAGCCCGCTCCACGAACCGCTCGTCGGCGAGCTTTCCCTCGGCGCGCGCGATCTCGGCCTCGAGCGTCGCCCGCCGGGCCGCCCGTCGGCGCTCCGCGCCCTCCGCGTCGATCGCGTCCGAGGCGAGCACCTGCACGACGCCCCCGGGCACCGCGACGAAAGCCGCCACGTCGCCGTCCCCGCCGGCCTCGGTGAGCTCGAACCGCGCCAGGCGCGCGACGCTGTCGCGCATATCGTCGTAGCCGTCCGCGACGAGGCGCGCCCGCAGGGGCGTGCCGGCGGGCGCCTGAACGTCGTCGCGGTAGCGACGCAGCGCGGTGATCGCCTCGACCGCGCGGCCCACGGTGGCCTCAGCATGCGGATCGGAGAGCTCGCCGGTTGCCTCGGGCCAGCGTGCGGCGGCGAGGAGCGGCGCGCGCGCTCCGGGGGGAAGGTGCTCCCAGACCTCCTCGGTGACGAACGGCATGATCGGATGGAGCAGGACCAGCGTCCGCTCGAGCACCCACAGCAGGGTGGCCGATAGCGCCGAGCGGTCCGCCGACTCGTCGTAGAGGCGCGGCTTGACGAGCTCGAGGTACCAGTCGCAGAGCTCGTTCCAGAAAGCGTCGTAGAGCTCGAGCGCCGCGTGCGCGAGCTCGTAGCGCTCGACGCGGGCGGTGACCTCGCTCGTCAGGCGTTCGAGACGGGAGACGATCCAACGATCCGCGACCGTCTCGGGAACCGGCCGAGCATCCACCGCTTCCACGCGCAGCAAGATCAGTCGCGAGGCGTTCCAGAGCTTGTTCGCGAGGTCGCGACCCTGGCGCACCTTCTCCTCGGAGTACTTGACGTCCTGCGAGGACGCCATCGCCAGCAGGCCGAAGCGGAGCGCGTCCGCTCCGTGCACCTCGATCTCCTCCAGCGGGTCGATGCCGGTGCCGAGCGACTTGGACATCCGGCGCCCCTCGGGCGACTGGATCACGGAGTGGATCGACACGTCGGCGAACGGCGGCTCTCCGGTGAACTCGATCCCCATCATCACCATTCGGGCGACCCAGAGGAAGATGATGTCGCGCGCGGTCGAGAGCACCTCGGTCGGGTAGAAGGCCTCCAGCGCCTCGCTGCGCTCGGGCCAGCCGAGGGTGGCGAACGGCCACAGCGCCGATGAGAACCAGGTGTCGAGAACGTCGGGGTCGCGGCAAAGCTCGTCGTCGCAGGCGCCGCACCGGTCGGGGGGGCGCTCGGCGACGTAGGTCTCCTGGCAGCCGTCGCAGTACCACACCGGCAGCTGGTGGCCCCACCACAGCTGCCGCGACACGCACCAGGGCCGGATCCCCTCCAGCCAATCGATGTACACGCGTGCGTGCGGGTTCTCGGGGTAAAAGCGAACGCGCCCGTCGCGCACGCACTGGATCGCCGGCCCCGCGAGCTGCTTCATGTCGCAGAACCATTGGAGCGAGATCAGCGGCTCGATCGGCATCCCCGAGCGGTGCGAATGCGGGACCTCGTGGACGTAGGGGCGCGTATCGGAGATCAGGTCCCGCTCGCGCAGCGCCGCCACCACGGCCTCGCGCGCGTCGGCCACGGCGAGACCCGCGAACCGCTCGCCCGCGGCCTCCGTCATGCGCCCGTCCTCGCCGATCGCCGAGACCTCGTCGAGTCGGTGCCTGCGGCCGATCTCGAAGTCGTTCGGATCGTGCCCCGGAGTGATCTTGAGGGCCCCCGTGCCGAATTCGGGGTCCACGTAGTCGTCGGCGATGATCGGCAGCCGCCGGCCGACGAGCGGCAGGACGGCCTCCTCGCCGACGAGGCGCGTGTAGCGCTGGTCGCTCGGGTTCACGGCGATCGCGGTGTCGGCGAGCATCGTCTCGGGGCGCACCGTGGCGATGGTCACCGACCCCGACCCGGACGCGAGCGGGTATTCGACCATGTACAGGCGGTCCTCGACCTCGCGCGCCACGACCTCGAGGTCGGAGATCGCCGAGCCCATGCCCGGGTCCCAATTGACCATGTAGTTGTCGCGGTAGACGAGCCCCTTCTGAAACAGGCGGACGAACACGTGCGCGACCGCGCGCGCGTACTGGTCGTCCATGGTGAAGCGCTCGTCCGCGTAGTCGGCCGACGCGCCGAGCCGCTTGTACTGCTCGACGATCGTCGAGCCGTAGCGATCGCGCCAGCGCCAGATGCGGTCGACAAACGCCTCGCGCCCGATCTCCTCGCGGCTCGTGCCCTCCTCGCGGAGCTGCTGCTCGACCTTCACCTGGGTCCCGATTCCGGCGTGGTCGGTGCCGAAGATCCACTTGGTCCGCCGGCCCTGCATGCGGCGGAGCCGGATCAGCACGTCTTGGATCGAGCCGTTGAGGGCGTGGCCCATGTGGAGCGCGCCGGTCACGTTCGGCGGCGGGATCGCGATCGAGAACGGCTCCCCCGCGCGGTCCGCGGGAGCGGCGCTGAAGAGCCCCGCGTCCTCCCAGCGCGCAAAGACGCGCGGCTCGACCTCGGCGGGCGAGTAGCGCGTCCGCTCCTCGAGCGTCTTCAGCCGCTCCTCTCGCGCCACCCGCGGCAGTCTATGGCGGGGCTGGCGTCCCGCCCCCTCCGCCCGCCCGACGGGTCGCTACGCGGGCAACGACGCTACGAAGTCCGCGAACCGTTTCGGGTCTCGCACCGGTGGGCCGTGGCCGAAGCACACGAGCGCCGGCTCGAGCGCAGCCAGCCGGCGCGCGGACTCGCGGTTGCGCGCCGGGTCCGGCGTGAGGTAGGGCTTCGGCTCGCGCAGGCCCGGGATCCCGGTGAGCACGTCCGCGCCGTTGAGCACGTCGCCGACCACCAGCACGCGGTCTGACTCGCGCCAGAAGACGACGTGTCCCGCCGAGTGGCCCGGCGCGTCGAAGACGGTGAAGCCGGCGACTTCGTCGCCCTCGTGAAGCCGGCGCGCCACCGGGTGCCCGGGGCCGGTCATCGTCCGATGGAAGAACTGCGCGACGAAGTTGTCGGGCTGGCGCTCGCCGATCAGGCGCGGGTGCTCGGCGGCATCGGCGTCCGCGTCCCCGCACCAGAGCGGTATCCCGCGCGCCTCGCAGACGGCGTGGCTCGCGCCCTGATGGTCGGGGTGCGCGTGGGTCAGCACGTGCGCCGCCACGCGGCGGCCCCGCAGGTCGCGCAGGATGCGCCGGGCGCCGTGCCTGGTGGCGGCGTCCACGAGCACGTCGCCCATCAGGTAGACGTTGATCGCGTTCGGCGGGAAGCCCCGAAGCTGCCAGAGGTCGTCGGCGAGCTGCTTCATCGCGCTGACCGTAACGCTCCGTGTGTCCGCATCCGACGGACGCTACTCGCGCTGTGCCGACGCGGGAGGCTCGTTGCGCTGCACGCGCTCCATGATCAGGCGAGGCGTCATTCCTGCGTGGGACTCTCGACCCCTTGATACGGGGGCCTGAAACTCAACCAGCGCTCGCCGCAGCGCCAGGGATACCCGGGGTTCGGCGTATCGCCTGGACCAGGATCGGGTGAAGTCTCTTTGAGATATATCACTTAACCGCTATCATTGACCACCGTGTCTCGAGTTCCCGCCCTCATCCGGGACGCCCGCCGCGCGGCCGGGCTGACCCAGGTCACGCTCGCGCGCCGCCTCGGCACTAGTCAGTCTGCGATCGCTCGCCTCGAGCGGTCGGGTTCGAACCCGACCGTGGGCACGGTGGAACGCGTGCTCGGCGCCGCCGGCAGGCGGCTCGAGCTATCGACCGCCCCGCCGCCGAGCAGCATCGATGAGACGCTCGTCGCGGGTATGTTGAGGATGACCCCGGAGGAGCGCCTCCAGTCCTTCGAGGGGTCCTATCGAAGCGCGCGTGCCATGGCGCTCGCGGGCGCGCGGGCGCGTGGCGAGCTGGCCTGAGTTCCACCCGGGGGCGCTGCTCGCCGCGCTCGTCAAGCGCGGCGTTGACTTCGTCGTCATCGGAGGCTACGCGGCGGTCGCGCACGGCTCGGGCCAGATCACGCGGGACGTCGACGTCTGCTTCGCGCCGGACGAGTCCAATCTGCAAGCGCTCGGAGAAGCATTGATCGACCTGGAGGCGCAACTGGCGGGCGTGACCGAGGACGTGCCGTTCACGCCCGACGCCGTGACGCTGCGGCGTACCGACGTCTTGACCCTGATGACCCGCGAGGGGCGTCTCGACGTGCTGCGGGTGCCAGACGGCGCGCCACGCTACGAGACGCTGCGACGGGGCGCGATGCGGGTCCAGGTGGAGGGAGTCGCGGTCCTGGTCGCGTCGCTCGACGACCTGATCAGCATGAAGCGCGCCGCCGACCGACCCAAAGACCGGATAGCCCTCGAGGAGCTCGAGGTGATCGACCGCCTCAGGCGCTCGCAGCCGCATCAAGCCTGACTAGCCCCCGATCGGGGACGTCAGCTTCCAATCGTCCCCCTCCTTGGCGAGCTCCTTCGTGACCTTCCCGCCGGGGCCACCCGCGATCGTCGCGGTGGCCACCCGGCCCGCCACGTTGACGTCGGTCACCTCGAGGCGCTCCAGGTCCTCGCTCGCCCCTTCGACGGCGCCGAACAGCGCCCCGAGCGAGTCGGCGCACTCGCCGTCCGTCTGGTCCTCGAGCTCGTCGATGGCGCCGCGCGACAGGAGCTCGCATGCGGCCTCGCCGTCGCCGTCCTTGAGCGCCTGGACGTAGCCCTCGGCCGCCTCGCGGGCGCCCTCCATGTTCTCCTCCGCCCCGCCGCCGCCGCATCCGGCCGCTAACAGGGCGCCGGCGGCGAGAATGCCCGCCGCGGCCCGTCGGGGTTCGCCCGCTACGCCGACTCCTCAGCGAGCTGCTGCTCGCCGGGCTCGTCGGCCGCGGCCTCGGTGACGAGCGTGGGCTTCAGCCCGCGCTCGATCGTCTCCTTGGTGACGACGCACTTCTTGACGTCGCGCCGGGAGGGCAGCTCGAACTGGACCTCCAGCAGCGTCTCCTCGAGGATCGAGCGCAGCCCGCGCGCGCCGGTCTCGCGCGCCAGCGCCTTGTCGGCCACCGACTTGAGCGACTCGTCGGCGAACACCAGCTCGATCCCGTCGAACTCGAAGAAGCGCTGGAACTGCTTGACGAGCGCGTTGCGCGGCTCGGTCAGGATCGTCACGAGGTCGTCGCGCGAGAGCTGGTGGATCGCCGAAGCGACCGGAAGGCGGCCGATGAACTCCGGGATCAGGCCGTACTCCACGAGGTCCTCGGGGAGGCAGCGCTCGAACAGCTCGCCGGTGTCCTTGTTGTGCTTCGAGCGGACCGCCGCGCCGAAGCCCACGCCCTTGTTGCCGATCCGCCGCTCGATCACCTTGTCGAGGTCGGCGAACGCCCCGCCGCAGATGAACAGGACGTTGGTCGTGTCGATCGCCAGGAACTCCTGGTGCGGGTGCTTGCGCCCGCCCTGGGGCGGGACGGACGCGACCGTGCCCTCGAGGATCTTCAGCAGCGCCTGCTGGACGCCCTCCCCCGACACGTCGCGCGTGATCGACGGGTTGTCGGCCTTGCGGGCGATCTTGTCGACCTCGTCGATGTAGATGATCCCGGTCTCCGCCTTCTTCACGTCGTAGTCGGCGGCCTGGATGAGCTTCAGCAGGATGTTCTCCACGTCCTCGCCGACGTAGCCCGCCTCGGTGAGGGCGGTGGCGTCCGCGATCGCGAACGGCACGTTGAGGATGCGCGCGAGCGTCTGCGCCAGGAGCGTCTTGCCGCAGCCGGTGGGCCCGAGGAGGAGGATGTTGGACTTCTGGAGCTCGAGCTCCTCCTGCTGCTCCGCCTGCATCATCTGCACGCGCTTGTAGTGGTTGTAGACGGCCACCGCCAGCGTACGCTTGGCGGGATCCTGCCCCACGACGTACTCCTGGAGCACCGAGTGGATCTCGCGCGGCTTCGGAAGGTTCTCGAGGTCGAAGGTGCTCGGAGTCGTGAGCTCCTCGTCGATGATCTCGTTGCAGAGATCGATGCACTCGTCGCAGATGTAGACGCCGGGCCCGGCGATCAGCTTCTTGACCTGGCGTTGCGACTTGCCGCAGAAGCTGCAGAGAAGCTGTTCGTTCGAGTCGGTCGGCCGCGCCATCTAGCTCCTCCCCAAGAGCGCCGGGCTCTCCCACCAGCGGGCGCCCCGCTAGTGCTGGGAGATCACCCGATCGATCAGGTTGTACTCCTTCGCCTCCTCGGCGCTCATGAAGTAGTCGCGCTCGGTGTCGTTCGCGACCTTCTCGAGGTCCTGTCCGGTGTGGACGGCGAGGATCTTGTCGAGCCGCGTGCGCACGTCGATGATCTCGCGCGCGTGGATCTCGATGTCCGACGCTTGTCCCTGGAAGGCCGAGGAGACCTGGTGGATGAGGATCTTGGCGTTCGGGAGCGCCATCCGCTTCCCGGCCGCGCCGCCGGCGAGGAGCAGGGCGCCCATCGACATCGCGATGCCGACGCAGATCGTCTGGACGTCGGGACGGATGAACTGCATCGTGTCGTAGATCGCAAGGCCCGCGTAGACGGAACCGCCCGGCGTGTTGACGTAGATCGAGATGTCCTTGTCCGGGTCCTCGGACTCGAGGTGCAGGAGTTGAGCGACGATCAGGTTCGCGATGTCCTCGGTCACCGGCGTCCCCAGGAACACGATGCGCTCGTTGAGGAGTCTTGAGTAGATGTCGAACGAACGCTCGCCGCGCGACGTCTGCTCGATGACCATCGGGACAAGTGGGCTCATGGCTCTCGCTTTGTTTCGCTTCCTCGCGCCGATTCCTTCACCCCGGCGGCGGCGCGAACCGTGCGTCCGAGGCCCTCGGGCCGGATCCCGGGCCAGTCTAGCGGGGGTGGCCCGGCGGTCCCACGCGCTCGGATCGAGCCTCGCACCCCGGCCGGCGCACGCGCGGCGCTCACGAGCCCGGCGTCCAGATCTGCTTCTCGCCGTCGGGCGCCTCGGACTCCGGCGTCCAGAGCTTGTCGCGCGCCTGCGCGCGCTCGGCGGGTATCGGCGTCGCCCGCTCGACCAAAGAGTCCACCGCCTTGCGCATCGCGATGTCCTCGCGCAGCATCTCGTCGCGGCCATCCTTGCGCGCGCGCTCGAGCGACCTCCGCAGCTGCTTCTCACTCGGCGCGCTCTCCCCGCCCTGGGCGGCGGCCGCCGCTCTCAGCGCATCTACGATCTCATCGTCGGAGGTCTCGATTCCCTCGGCCTCGACGACCGCGGCGAGCACGCTCTCGCGGCCGAGCGCGGTGCGGGCGTCGTCCTCGGCCTCGTGCGCGATCTCCTCCTCGGTCTTCCCGATCATCTGGAGGTACTGCGCCGGCTCGATGCCCTGCGAGCGAAGGCGCCGGGCGGTCTCCGACCACATGTCGTGCGCCTTGGCGTGGACGAGCTCATCCGGGATGTCGATTTCGGACCGCACCACCGCCGCGTCCACGACTGCCTCGCGAAACTCGTGCTCGATCGCTTGTTCGTCCCGCTCGGCGAGGCTCGACTCGATTTCCGAGCGCAGCTCGTCGAGTGTGTCGAAGCCGCCCGCCTCGGCCGCCAGCCCGTCGTCGGCGCCGGGCAGCCGCTTCGCCTTGACCTCCTTCACCGTCACCTGGAAGGTGGCCTCCCTGCCGGCCAGCGCCTCCGCGCGGTAGTCGTCGGGGAAGGTGACGCGCACCTCGCGCTCGTCACCCGCGCTCGCGCCGGCGAGCTGCCGCTCGAAGCCTTCGACGAGCCGGCCCGACCCGAGCTCGAGCAGGAAGCCGCGCGCCTCGCCGCCCTCAAACGGCTCGCCGTCGATGCGCCCCTCGAAGTCGAGCACCGCGAAGTCGCCCTCGGCGGCGGCCCGGTCGACGGTCTCGAGCGAGGCAAGCGATTCCCGCAGCCGATCGACCTCGGCGTCCACCTCCTCAGCGGCCACCGCGGGCTCGCGGCGGCCGACCTCGAGCGTCCCCAGGTCGCCGAGCCGCGCGGTCGGCCGGACGGCGACCTCGACCGAGAAGCCGAGCGGCGAGCCCTTCTCCGGCAGCACTTCGAGCGCCAGCTTGGGGTCCCCCACCGCCACCACGCCGGCCTCGGACACCGCCTGCTCGTACCAGGCCGGCAG
>Ga0136615_10000540_pt1 | contig 17223 bp, 15 predicted proteins | sample AntDrymUQ2882206_2_FD_106647 | JGI IMG/M metagenome (GOLD analysis project Ga0136615, IMG submission 106647) | Polar desert sand microbial communities from Dry Valleys, Antarctica - metaG UQ288 (22.06) | ecosystem: Environmental > Terrestrial > Soil > Desert | place: Antarctica: Dry Valley...
CAGGCCCTGGTTGCGGTAGTTCTTCGCGATCGAGACGACGAGGCGGAGGTTCGACTCGACCATCTTCTGCTTCGCGTCGAGGTCGCCGCGCTCGATCCGCTTGGCGAGGTCGACCTCCTCCTGAGCCGTGAGCAGACGGACCTTGCCGATGTCCTTGAGGAAGAGCTGGAGCGAGTCGGTCGTTATGTCCGGCTTCAGCTCGATCTGAGGCTTCTGCCGTCGTCGGCGCCCCTTGTCGGGCGCGCGCTCCTCCTGCTGCGGCGGGCCCGCCGCCGGGTCCACGTCCTCGACGAGCTCGATCTCCGCCTTCTCGAGGAACTGGTGGAGATCCTCGACGTCGCCCTCCTCGAGCTCGACCTCGGCGAGGGCGGTGGCGACCTCGGTGTAGGTGAGGACGCCGGCCTGCTGGCCCTTGGTGACGAGGACCTTTACCTCGTCGAGTTCCTGAAGCTCAGTCACTGACATGCGTTCTCGTTCGTCCTTGGGATGGGTGCGTTGAGGGCTGGAGGTAGCGGCGCGCAAGCGCCGCCATTGCAGCATCCGAACCGAGTATAGGCACTATACCCTTGCTGATGTCAGCGACATTGCTCGGGCCGCCCCTGCCGGGGCCCGACGGTTGAAGGTACACGCGAGATCCGGATTTGACACGCGAAGGCACCAGGAATGGCACGCGTCGGAGGCGGACGACCTCGGGGGCGGTCGCGCGATGACTGACGATCCCGGCATCCTCGGCCATCTTCCGCGATCGCGCCCAGGTCGGCGCAGCGAGCGCCGCGAGCGCCCGACAGGGGCCGCCGGACGCGGGGCCGCGGGCGCCGGCCGCGCTCCCGCGAGCGAGTCGGCGCCCAAGGGCGAGCGGGGCTCCGGCGGCCGATCCACCCTCAGCCCCTCGGGCGGGCGGGCGGGCGCCGAGCGCCGGCCCGCGGCCGGAGAGGCCGGCACGGCCCCATCGGCGGCTTCCGACGACCTGATCGGCGGGGCGGCGCGGGCGGCGGGTCAGGCCGCGACCGCCGGGCTGGCGATCGCCTCGCGGCTCGCAGGCGGCGCGCTGCGCCGGCTGCCGAGGCCTTGACCGCCGCCGGCCGATCCTCGCCGGAGCCCATGCCCGACCAACCGTCGCCGGAGCCCGCACCGGCACCCGGCCACAAGCCGCGCGGCGGCATCAGGCGCCTCTACTGGAGAGCCTTCGACGACAACCTCACCGGCATGGCGGCGATGGTCGCCTACAACCTGCTGCTGTCGATCTTCCCGCTCGCGCTGCTCGCGCTCTTCATCGCGAGCCAGGTGCTCCAGTCCGAGCAACTTCAGACGAGCGTCTTCGAGGACCTCCGGCGGCTGTTTCCGAGCGCCGCCGAGTCCACCCTGCTCAGCCTGCTCGACAGCATCCGCACGTCGACGACGGGGTTCGGGGTTGTCGCGTTGGTTGCGAGCATCTGGATCGGATCGTCGTTCTGGGGCGCTCTTGACACCGCCTTCTGCCGTATCTACCACCTGGAGTGTCGCCCGTGGCTGAAGCAGAAGCGGTTCGGCATCGCGATGCTCGCCGTGTCGCTCGCGTTCATCGCCGCCACGGTGGCGGTCCCCGCGCTTCAAAGCATCATCGTCGCGGGGGCCGACGACCTGCCGCTCGGGCTCTCGGACGTCGAGGGACTCGTGTTCGTCGCGACGCTCGCCGGCGGGATCGCGCTCCTGTTTGCGATCCTCAGCGTGATCTACTGGACGGTGCCCCACGGGCGCGTGCCGTGGCGGGCCATCTGGCCCGGCGCGCTCGGCGCCACGCTCGCAATCGCGGTGGTCGACTACGCGTTCCCGGCGTACCTGTCGAGGATCTCAACGCTCGCCGGCCTCGGCACCTCGCTGATCTTCATCGTGATCGTCCTGCTCTGGTTCTACGCGCTCGCGATCATCATCCTCGCCGGGGCGGAGATCAACGCGGTGCGGCTGACGAGTGCGACCGAGGCCGCCGCGGCGGTGGAGGGGGCCCGCCAGGACGGTCAGCCGGCGCCCGCCTCGACCGACGTCGCCGCGCCGCGCGGACGCGCCGCAAGCGCCGAGAGCTAGCGCTCGTCCTCGCCGGCAGCGCGCGCGAGCGGCGGAGCGGCGACCGCGACCGGCTCACCCGAGGCCTTGGCGCGATACATGGCCTCGTCGGCCAGCTCCAGCAGGCGATCCTCCTCGACGGCGTGCTCGGGGCAGCCGGCGACGCCGATTGCGATCCCGACAGGCACGCCCTCGGGACGCTCGAGGCGTCCGACGGCGTCGGCGAGGCGCTCACCGATCGCGCGGCCGCCCAACGCCGTCTGATGCGGCGCCAGCACGCAGAGCTCGTCGTCGTCGAGGCGGGCGACGCTGTCGGCGGCGCGGACCGCTCCCCGCACGACCGCGGCCACGTCGGCCAGCGCCCGATCGCCCGCCTCTCGCCCGTGGGCGTCGTTGATCCGCCTCAGGCCCTCGATGTCGAGCGCGAGCAGCGCGAACGGGTGCCCGTAGCGCTGCTGGATGGCGACGAACTGGGCGAGCTGGCGCCTGAGCTGGCGCGCGTTTGGGAGGCCGGTGACGGCATCCATGCCGGACAGCCCCTCGAGCTGGCGCGCGCGCCGCTCTCCTAGCTCCGAGACCGCGACGCCGAGGACCGCGAGCATCGTGCCCGAGAGGCGATCCACCGCGCCGAGGACCGAACGCGCGGAATGGTCGCTCAGCGAGCTCGCAAGCGCCTCGGCGATCACCGACTGAAGCGCAGCCACGTCGCGCGTGAGCTCGACCGGGTCGCGCCGGTCGCGCCCGCGAAGGTCTGTGAGGAGCTCGACCAGTCGCTCCTCGCTCGCCGTCTCGGCGCCTTCCTGCGGCCCCTCCTCGGCGGCGCGCACGAGCTCAGAGACAAGGCCGGGCAGCTCGCGCGCGATTCGGTCGACCGGCAGCTCGGCGACCTCGTCGAGCGAGGAACGCTCGATGACGCGCACGAGCCAGCGGCGCGCTAGGTCGTCGCGGGCGCTCTCGAGGCGCGTCAGGGAAGCGTCCAAGTGCTCGGGTCGGGCTGGCGCGGCGGCTCCGCCCCCTCCCTCGATCGATGACGGCCATGCTAACCACCGGGGCGGCGGCGAAGCCGCTGAGATGATGGGACGAGTGTCAGAGTTGATCGACATCGCCACCGCGCGCCGGACCGTCCTCGAGTCGGTCGGGCGACTCGGGGCCGAGCAGGTACCAGTTGTAGAGGCGCTGGGCCGCATCCTGGCGGAGGATGTCCAAAGCGACGGGGACGTGCCGCCCTTCGACTCGTCGGCGATGGACGGCTACGCGGTCGTGCCCGGGCCGGCGCGGCAGCTGCGCGTGGCGGGCGAGTCGCGCGCCGGCCATCCGGCGGACCGTGGCCCGGCTGCGGGAGAGGCGCTCGCGATCTCCACCGGCGCGATGGTGCCGGCTCAGACCGAGCTCGCCGTTGTCCCCGTCGAGCGCGTGAGGGAGTGCGGCGACGGAGTCGTCGCGGTGCCGGAGTCCGAGCCGGGCGCGAACGTCCGGCGTGCGGGCGAGGACGTGCGGGCCGGCGCCGCCGTCCTGCCAGCAGGCATCGCGCTCGGACCGCCGGAGCTCGCGGTTGCGGTGGCCGCCGGCCGTGCCCGGCTGCGCTGCTCCCTCCGTCCGCGGGTGGCCGTCCTCGTGACCGGAGACGAGCTCGTGGATCCGGGGCAGCCGATCGGCCCCGGCCAGATCCGGAGCTCGAACGGCGTCGCGGTGGCTGCCCAGGCCGCGGTCGCCGGAGCAGAAGTGGTCGGGTCGGAGATCGTGCGCGACGACGCCGAGGCCACCGCTGGGGCGCTGGCCCGCGCGCTCGAGGAGGCCGACGTGGTCTGCGTGTCGGGAGGCGTGTCGGTGGGACCCCACGACCACGTCAGGCCCGCGCTCAAGCGGCTCGGCGTAGAGGAGCGCTTCTGGGGCGTGAGCCTCAGGCCCGGAAAGCCCACGTGGTTTGGCGTCCGCGGCGGCGCCGCTGTCTTCGGCCTGCCGGGAAATCCGGTCTCGGCGATCGTCACCTTCCACCTCTTCGCCCGACCGGCGCTGCGCCGGCTCGCGGGCACGGACCCCGACGACACGCGGACGGCGGCGCTTCTGGACGCGCCGGCGATGCGCGACCCGCGGCGCGACCAGGTGCTCCGGTGCAGTCTCTCGGCGGAGCCCGACGGCTGGCACGTGACGCCGGCACCGAAGCAGGGCTCGCACATCCTGACGTCGATGCTGGGGGCGAGGGCGCTCGCGCTCGTGCCCGCCGGCGAAGGGGAGCTCGGCTCCGGCTCACGGGTCGCCGTAGAGCTCCTCAGCTCGTGGTGAGAGGGCGGTCGCGCCAACCGGCGCGCGTCTCGGTCCGCGAGCCGCCGGTCTCGTTCGCGGCGGCCGACGGCGCGGTGACCACAAGGCAGACCGCCGACCTCTCCCTGCCCGAGGGCGAGTTCGAGCGAATCTGGTCGGCCGAGTACCTGGAGCGGCTCGCGCGCACGTACTGGCGCTTCCTCGAGCGGGTCTCGCTCGGCCTGCTGCGCGTCCTCTACACGCCGCACTCGCGGGAGATCGTGCTGGTACGCCGCCCGCTCGTGCTCCTTCGCTTCAGGGCGCCCGAGTACGACGTGTCGGCGGATCGAGGCGCGGTGACGTGGCGCATCGACCGCGGCCTGCTGGTCATCCCGCGCGGGCGCGGCAGGGGCTTCCTGCGAATCGCGGTGCGGCGTTCAAGCCGCCCCGTGGGACCGGCGGACGAAACCGGCGTCACCGTCTCGTCCGAGGTCGCGAACTTCTACCCGATGATCGCCGGCTCGGGACGCTTCTCGCGCGTGGGCCGCGTCCTCTACCGCGTCACGCAGCTGCGGATCCACGTGATCGTGACGAACGCCTTCCTGCGCTCGCTCGCACGGCTAGACCTGGCCCCCTCGGTAGTGGGCACCCTTGAGCCGGCTCCGGACACCGGCGCGAGCGCCAGCCGCTAGTCATCTAGTCCTAGCCGGCGCGCGCTCCCGTTATCTCGCGCAGCTTCGCCCGATCGTGGGTCGCCTGGACCTTGCGGACCGTTCCCGAGCGCGTCCGCATGACGAGCGACTCGGTGGTGACCCCGACCGGCTCGTAGTGGACCCCTTGGAGCACGTCCCCGTCGGTGACGCCGGTCGCCGCGAAGAAGACGTCCTCACCCGTGATCAGCCGGTCGACGTCCAGGATCTCGTCGAGGTCGTACCCGGCATCCAGCGCGGTGCGCCGCTCCTCGTCCGAGCGCGGCCACAACCGGCCGAGAAGCTGGCCTCCGATGCACTTGATCGCCGCGGCGGTGATCACGCCCTCCGGCGTGCCGCCGATCCCCCACAGGACGTCGACCGGAGAGTCCCCGGCGACCGCGATCAGCGCGGCGGACACGTCGCCATGCGGGATGAAGCGGATCCGGCCGCCCGCCTCGCGGACCTCGCGCACCGCGTCCTCGTGCCGCGGACGGTCGAGCATCACGACCGACACGTCGCGGACATCGGTTCCCTTCTCGCGCGCGATCAGCCGCAGCGTCTCGCCAAGCGGCCGGTCGAGGTCGAGGATCCCGGCGTAGCGCGCCGACGCGGCCATCTTCTCCATGTAGACGCACGGGCCGGGGTCGAACATCGAGTCGCGCGCGCCGAGCGCAATGATCGCCAGGGCTCGCGGGGCACCGGTGGCGGCGAGCTCGGTGCCCTCGAGCGGGTCGACCGCGATGTCCACCTCCGGAGGTGAGCCGTCGCCGATCCGCTCGCCGTTGTAGAGCATCGGCGCCTCGTCCTTCTCACCCTCGCCGATCACCACGCGACCGTCCATGCGGACGGTCTCGAGCATCAGCCGCATCGCGTCCACCGCGGCCTGGTCGGCGGCCTCCTTGTCCCCCATCCCGACCCAGCGCGCGGCGGCGAGCGCCGCGTACTCCGTGACGCGCACGAGCTCGAGGGCCAGGTTGCGGTCCGGCCGCGCCGCGCCCGACGGCACGCCGGGGGCGCCGTCGACGACGGCGTTGTGCTCCCGCGGCAAGGAGATCAGACTCCGGGCGGCTTGCGCTTGGTGCCCCGAAGCTGGCGGAGAAAGCCGCTGATCGCGACCCCGGCCGCCGCGATAAGCCCGACCAGCCAGCCGATCGCCAGCGAGATCTCCACGCCGTCGCCCGGCTTGCCGAAGACGATCCCGTTGCAGATGATCAGGACGAACGCGGTGAGGCCGACGATCGCGGTGACCTCGCCGGGCCGCCAGCTCAGGTCGTGACCGCGCACGATGATGTAGGCGAGGATGAACGGCGCCGTGCAGGCCGCGACGAGCAGCAGGTCCAGTATTCCGAACGTCTCGAAGGCCGTCAGCGGTCCCTCACGCCCGCTGATCCGCGAGTTCACGTTGCTCGACGTGTCGAACCAGGGCAGGAACAGCGACACGAACAGCACCGCCGCCGCCAGGAAGCCGAAGTACTCGGCCTTCTGGAGAAGTCCCAGCTGAATGAAGCTCCGCTTGCGCTCGGCCTGCGACGCCTCCATGCCGTAAACCTACACCGGCGGCCGCGCGGTTTCCAGGGGAGCCGTGGCCGCGACCCGGGACGCGCGGCGTCCGGCCTGCGGCCTGCGTCGCACGCGTCGCGCTGCGATGTTCCGTCGCGAAGTGGTCCCTACGAAAGACTTCTTCTGAGACCACTTCGCGACGGGAAGATGCGCGCCGGCGCCGGCGCGCCGACACCCGGCCGAGCGCCGGGTGGCGTACCGGCGCGCGCCGTCGCTACTCGCCCGACTCGTACTTGAACGAGATCGCGAGCCGGACCCGGAAGCCGGTCACCTGGCCGTTCTCGATCCGCACGTCCTGGCGGACGACCTCGGCGATGCGCAGGTCGCGGATCGTCTTCGCCGCCGTCTCGACGGCGTTGCGCGCCGCGGCCTCCCAGGACTCGCTGCTTACCCCGATGACATCGGTGACGCGGTAGACGCTCTCGGCCATCTCGTCGCTCCTCTCCTCCGCTGGCAGTTGCAAGCGGACTCTTTCACGTTTGTCGGGTCGCCGTCCCGACGGGCTCCGCGGACGCCCGCGCTCGCGTTCGGCGCTAGCCTCGCTCGGGTGCTTGCCGCCCTCGTCGAGGAGATCGGCCGGCCTCCGAGGATCAGGGACGTGCCGGAGCCCGAGCGCGGCGAAGGATGCACGCTCGTCGAGGTCGCCGCAGCCCCGCTCAACCCGATCGACCTCTCGATCGCGGCCGGCCGCTTCTACGAAGGCCCCGCTGAGCTTCCCTACATCGCCGGCAAGGAGGGGCTCGGGCGGGTGCTCGAGGCCGACTCGCTCGCGACGGGCGCGCGCGTCTACTTCCCGATGCCCGGCGGCCTCGGCGGGGCGGGGTCGTTCAGCGAGCGGGCAGCGCCGCTGGAGGAGCGGGCGATCGCCGTTCCCGACGGCGTCGACGACTCCCTGGCCGCCTGTCTCGGGGTGGCGGGGCTCGCCGCGTGGCTCCCGCTCGAGTGGCGGGCGCGCCTGCGCGAGGGCGAGCGGGTGCTGGTGCTCGGCGCGAGCGGCGCCGTGGGCCAGATCGCGGTGCAGGCGGCCCGGCTTCTGGGCGCCCGGGTCGTCGTGGCCGCCGCGCGCGACCCCGGCGGCCTCGAGCGGGCCCGGGAGCTCGGCGCCGACGCGACAGTCGACCTCGCCGCGGCGGACGAGCCCGAGCGGCTCGCCGAGGCGATCGAGGCGGCGGCGGGCGGGCGTGTGGACGTCACGCTCGACCCGCTCTGGGGCGCCCCGGTCGCCGCGGCCACCCTGGCCGCCGCGCGCGGCGGACGCATCGTCCAGATCGGTCAGTCGGCGGGCTCCGAGGCCACGCTTGCCTCGGCGCCGATCCGCGGCAAGATGCTGTCGATTCTCGGCCATACGAACCAGGCCGCCCCGCCCGACGTGATCGCGGACGCCTACCGGCGGATGGTCGAGCACGCCGCCGCCGGACGCCTGACCGTGGACCACGAGACGGTGCCGCTCGAGCGAGTCGCCGATGCCTGGGAGCGCCAGGAGGCATTCCCGCGCCGCAAGCTCGTGCTCGAGCCCTGAGGCGGCCGCCACGTAGGATTCGCCGCCCGGCCGCCGCGGCCGACATTTCACAGCAACCGAGGAGGTTCCCGAGCACATGCCCGAAGCCGTCATCGTCGACTCCGTCCGCTCCCCGATCGGGCGTGCCTTCAAGGGGTCGCTCACGCAGGTCCGCCCCGACGACCTCGGCGCGCACGTGGTCGACGCCCTGCTCGACCGCGTGCCCGACCTGAAGCCGGAGGAGGTCGAGGACCTGATCTGCGGCTGCGGGCTGCCCCAGGGCGCGCAGTCCTACAACATCGCCCGCATCATCGGGCTCCTGTCGCGGCTGCCCGACACCACCACCGGCACCACCGTGCACCGCTACTGCGCGTCGAGCCTCCAGGCGATCCGCATCGGAGCCCACGCGATCAAGGCGGGCGAGGGCGATACCTACATCGCGGCGGGCATCGAGCACGTGAGCCAGGTCGGGCCGTGGAGCGAGGACGGGCTGCCGCAGCTGATGGGGGCGATCGTGGACAACGCCCCCGACGAGGTGAAGGGACAGATCCCCCAGCCCCACTTCAAGAACGAGCGGGTCGACGGCGGCGACGGCCGGACCGACGCCTACATCGCGATGGGCGAGACCGCCGAGAACGTGGCCGAGCGCTGGGACGTCAAGCGCGAGGACATGGACCACTACGCGCAGCGCTCGCAGGAACGGGCGGTGGCGGCGAGGGAGTCGGGCTTCTTCGACCGCGAGATAGTGCCCGTCGAGCTGCCCGACGGGAGCACCGTCGACAAGGACGACGGCCCGCGCGCCGACAGTACCTACGAGCGGCTCGCCTCGCTTAAGCCGGCCTTCCGCGAGAACGGGCGCGTGACCGCCGGCAACTCCTGCCCGCTCAACGACGGCGCGGCCGCCACGCTGCTGATGTCGGAGGATCGGGCGCGCGAGCTCGGGCTCTCGCCGCGGGCGCGCATCGTCGCCTCGGCCACGAGCGGCCTCGAGCCCGAGATCATGGGCGTGGCCCCGATCGGGGCCATCAAGAAGGTCCTCGAGCGCGCCGGCATGACGATCGAGGACGTGGACGTCGTCGAACTAAACGAGGCCTTCGCGGCGCAGGTGCTGCCGATCGCCGAGGAGTGCGGCATCGACATGGACAAGCTGAACCCCCACGGCGGGGCGATCGCCCTCGGGCACCCGTTCGGGATGACCGGCGCGCGCATCATGACCACGCTGCTGAACGATCTCGAGACCCACGACAAGCAGGTCGGGCTCGAGACGATGTGCGTCGCCGGCGGTCAGGGAATGGCGATGATCGTCGAGCGGCTGCAGTAGAGCGCTTCGCGCAAGCAGTCCTGCCTTGTACCCCTGCTGGGGGTGAAAGTCAGGACGCTTGCCTGAGCGCGACGCGCAGGGCCGGGGGGCCCTACTCCATCGTCAGCACGATCTTGCCGAGCTTGCCGCCGGCCGTGAAGCGCTCGTAGGCGTCGACCACGCGGTCGAGCGGGAGGGTCTCCGCGACCGGCACCCGCACGGCGCCGCTCTCCACGAGCGGCAGGACGTGGCGCTCGACGGCGCGCATCGTGAGCGCCTTCTCCTCGAGCGGCCGCGCGCGAAGCGTGGAGCCCTGGACGCGGCCGCGCTTTCCCATCAGAGCGGCGAGGTTGACCTCCGCCTTCGCACCCGCCCCGATCCCGATCACCACGACGCGGCCGCCGGTCGCAAGCGCGTCCAGGTTCTCGCCGAGGTTCGGCGCGCCGACCAGCTCGAGGACGACGTCGAACGGCCCGTGCTCGGCGAATCCCTCGCTGGGGATCGCGGTGGCTCCGAGCTGCTCGACTGCGGCATGCCGGCGCTGATCGCGGACGGTGGCGGTCACCCGGGCGCCGGCCGCGCGGGCGAGCTGGACCGCGGCCGTGCCCACACCACCCGCGCCTCCGTGGACCAGCAGACGCTCACCCGCGGCGAGGCCGGCCTGCGTGAAGAGCGCGTCGTGCGCGGTGGTGAAAACCTCGGCGAACCCGCCCGCCGAGGGCCAGTCGAGCTCGTCCGGGACCGGCATCGCCCCCCGCTCGTGCACGACGGCCAGCTCGGCCTGCCCACCGCCGCCGACGATCGCCATCACGCGGTCGCCCCCTGAGAAGCGGGTCGCCCCCTCCCCCAGCGCGATGACCTCCCCGGCCAGCTCCAGCCCTGGGACATCGCTGGGCGAGCCGGGCGGAGCGGGGTAGCGGCCCCGGCGCTGGAGCATGTCCGCCCCGTTCAGGCCGGCGGCCCTGACCCGGACGAGCACCTCGTCGGCCCCCGGGCTGGGATCGGGGTGCTGCTCGACCGTCAGGTCCCCGTCGCGGATCGTCACGGCGCGCATGCTCGCGCCATCGTAGGCGGACGGGCGAGCACGAGGATCCCGTGACGGGGCCCCTGGCGTGCCGTCGCGTCGCCGAGTACTGTGGAAGTCGGGGAGATCAGCACGGATGATTCGCGATCTGACGTACCGGATTGGGGGCGAGTGAAGGCACCCGCACACGGCCTCGCACGGTGGGCGCTGCCGCTCGCGGCGCTCGCGGCGGTCTGCGCCGCGGACCTCCTCGGAGGCGTGGACGTGTCCCTGACCTCGCTGCTGATCGTGGGGCCGCTGCTGGCGGCCTTCGGGCTCGGCTCGAGGCAGACAGCCGTCGTCGGAGGCGTCGCGCTCGTGGCCGCCCTGCTGCTCGGCGTCGCGAACGAGTACTTCGGCGAGTCCACCCACGTCACGCGGGTCCTGCCGGTGGCTATCGCCGCGGTGCTGAGCGTGTGGCTGTCGCGGCTGCGGCGCGAGCGTGAGCGTGCGACGCAGCGCGAGCACGACGCGCGGCTCGCGGCCGAGCGGGCCGAGCGCCGGGCGGCCGAGACCGTGGCACTGCTGGACACGCTGCTCGCGCGCGCGCCCGCCGGCTTCGCCTTCATCGACACCGAGCTTCGCTACGTCCGCGTCAACGACGCGCTGGCCGCGATCTCGGGTCACGCGCCGGGGGACATGGTCGGTCGCCGCGTCGCCGAGATGCTTCCCGAGCTGCCGGAGGTAGTCCACAGGCTCGGCGGCGTCGTCCGGACCGGAGAGCCGGTCGTGGACGTGGAGATCAGCGGCGAGACGGCACGGGCGCCCGGCGTCGAGCGCCATTGGCTCGCGAGCTACTACCCGGTGCGAGGGCTGCGAGGGGAGATCCTGGGGGTCGGGTCAGTGGTGGTGGAGATCACCGACCGCAAGCGCGCCGAGGCGGGCTCCTCCTACCTCGCCGAGGCGACCGCCGCCCTGAGCGCGTCGCTGGACTACGAGGCCACCCTCCGCAACGTCGCCCGTCTCAGCGTCCCCCACCTGGCGGACTGGTGCGCGGTGCAGATGCTGGAGCCAGACGCCGGCATCACGACGCTCGCCGTGGCCCACACCGACCCGGCGAAGGAGCGCCTCGTGGGCGAGCTGAACGACCGCTATCCACCCGATCCCGAGGGGCGGGTCGGAGCGCCGGCGGCGATCCGTACCGGTGAGTCGCAGCTCTACCCCGAGATCGACGACCCGCTGCTGCGGGCCGCGGCGTGCGACGAGGCCCACCTGCGACTGCTGCGCGACCTCGGTCTGCGGTCCGCCATGACGGTGCCGCTGATCGCTCGTGGACGCCCGCTCGGCGCGCTGACCTTCGCCTCCGCGGAGTCGGGGCGAACCTTCGGCGCCACGGACCTGGCGCTCGCCGAGGAGCTCGGGCACCGCGCAGGTGCGGCGATCGAGAACGCGCGCCTCTACCGGGAGCGCAGCCACATCGCGAGGACGCTCCAGGCGAGCCTCCTGCCGCCGCGGCTGCCGGACATCCCGGGCGCCGAGCTCGCGGCGCGCTACCGCGCCGCCGGGGAGGGCATCGACGTGGGCGGCGACTTCTACGACGTGTTCCCCATCGGCGACCGGCGCTGGGCCGCCGTGGTGGGCGACGTGCTCGGCAAGGGGGCGTCGGCGGCGGCGATGATCGGCCTGACCCGCCACACGCTGCGGACCGCGGCCATGCGCGAGTCGGACTCGGCGAGCATCCTCGCGACGCTCAACGAGGCGCTCTGTCGCGAGGGGGTCGAGGAGTCCTTCTGCACCGCCGTCTACGCGACGATCGAGGCGTACGGGGACCGCCTGGAGCTGGAGCTGACCTCGGCCGGGCATCCGCTTCCACTCGTCCTGCGCGCCGACGGGTCGGTGGAGAGCGGCGCCCGCCCCGGGACCGTGCTTGGGGCCGTGCCCGACCTGGCGCTCGAACCGCACCGGGTGACCCTCGCCGCGGGGGACGCGCTGGTGATCTTCACCGACGGCGTGCTCGAGGCCCGGGCCGACGAGGGCGCCTTCGGCGAGGAACGGCTCCGGAGGCTCCTCCAGGGCCTGCCCGGCGTCACGGCTCAGCGCCTCGCCGAGCGCGTCGAGCGCGACGTCGTCGCCTTCCAGGCCGGAGAGCCGCGCGACGACCTGGCCGTGCTCGTGGTGCGCCGCGCGGCGGACGCGCATCAGCCGCTCGAACCCGCAGGCCGGGCGCCGAGAGGGGCCGCCGAGCTCGAGGCGCGCGAGCGCGCCACGTCATAGTCTCCGCGCCGTGAGGGTCGGCGTCCCGAAGGAGATGCTCGAGGGCGAGCGGCGCGTGGGTCTCGTCCCCGAGGGCGTGGAGAAGCTGCGCGACCGCGGGATCGAGGTCCGCGTCGAATCGGGGGCCGGACGGGACTTCTATCCGGACGACGCCTACGCGGAAGCGGGCGCGGAGCTGGTTCCCGACGCCGAAGCGGTCTGGCGCGAATCCGAGCTCGTGGCGAAGGTGCGCCCGCCGACAAGCGAGGAGGTGCCCCGGCTCGGCGAGGGGACAATCGTCGTCTCGTTCCTCCAGCCCGCCGCGCAGGCCGAGCTCGTCAAGCAGCTCGCCGACCGTGGCGCCACGGCGGTGAGCATGGACGCGATCCCGCGCATCGCCCGCGCCCAGAGCATGGACGCACTTTCGTCGATGAGCTCGGTCGGCGGTTACAAGAGCGTGCTGATCGGCGCCAACGCGCTGGGGCGGTACCTGCCGATGATGACCACGGCCGCGGGCACCCTGAAAGCGTCGCGGGTGCTCGTCCTGGGCGCCGGCGTCGCCGGCCTCCAGGCGGTCGCCACCGCCAACCGGATGGGCGCCGAAGTCACCGCGTTCGACATCAGGCCGGAGGTCAAGGAGCAGATCGAGAGCCTGGGCGCGACCTTTCTCGAGCAACGGCGCGAGCCGGCCGAGGAACCGGCGCGCGCCCAGGGCGCGTCCCGCGACGAGCCCGAGCCCAGGACGGGCGTCGGCGGTGCGATCGACTGGCTGAAGGACGTCTTCGAGCTGGGCAACGGCGCCGCGCCCGCCGGCGAGGAGGACGATGGGGAGCGGTCCTCCGACGCCTCGGACGCCTCGAAGGATGAGGACGCGGGCGGAGGAGGGACGGACGGATACGCCCGCGAGCAGGCCGAGGACAAGCAGGCACGCGACCGCGACATGATCCGCGAGCACCTGCGCGAGGTCGACCTGGTGGTCACGACCGCGCTCGTACCCGGCAAGCGAGCGCCGATGCTGCTCACGACCGAGATGGTCGAGGCGATGCGTCCGGGCTCGGTGGTCGTGGACCTGGCCGCGGAGGCCGGCGGCAACTGTGAGCTGACGCGGCCGGGAGAGGTGGTCGAGCACGAGATGGTCGAGGTTCACGGCCCGTCGAACCTCCCGAGCGGGCTCCCGATCGACTCGAGCCGGCTCTACTCCCGCAACGTGGTCAACCTCCTCACGCACCTGGTCGAGGGCGACGAGCTCCAGCTCGACTTCGACGACGAGATCACGGACGCCATCTGCGTCGCGCACGGCGGAGAGGTCCGCAGCGAGGCCGCTCGCGAGGCGCTCGCGTGACCGCGGAGCTCCTCGGCCAGCTGACGGTGCTCGTGCTCGCGGCGGTGATCGGCTTCGAGCTGATCTCGCGCGTCCCGAGCCTCCTCCACACGCCGCTGATGTCCGCGACGAACGCGATCCACGGCGTCGTGCTGGTCGGGGCGATCGTCGTGCTCGCGGGTCCCGGCGGCACCCTGGCCCAGGTGCTCGGCTTCATCGCGGTAGTGCTCGCGACCGTGAACGTCGTCGGCGGGTTCGTGGTGACCGGTCGGATGCTCGAGATGTTCAGGGCGCGCGGCCCGGGACGCAGGAGGTAGCGGTGGACACCTTCGTCACGCTCGCGTATCTCGTCGCGGCGCTGCTGTTTATCCTCGGGATCAGGCGCCTCCGCGAGCCGGCCACCGCCCGCCAGGGGAACGTGATCGCGGCCTTCGGGATGCTGATCGCCGTCGTCGTGACGCTCTTCGAGGCGGACGTGCTCGACCTGGTCGAGATCGGGATCGCGGTGGCGATCGGGTCGGTGATCGGGGTCGTCAGCGCGCGCCGGGTGCCGATGACCTCGATGCCGCAGTTCGTCGCCGCGTTCAACGGCGTCGGCGGCGGTGCCGTGGCGCTGATCGGGGTCGCCGAGTTCTACCGGCTCGACCAGGCCGGCGGGCACGAGGGCTTCGTGATCCTGCTGACGATCTTCCTGGGCATCCTGATCGGCAGCATTTCGTTCGCGGGCAGCGCCGTGGCGTTCGGAAAGCTCGAGGAGATCTTCCTCCAGGGGTCCGTCACGTTCCCCGGACAGGCGCTGGTCAACGCCGGCCTCTTCACCGCCGCCGTGGCCGCCTCAGTGAACGCGATGGCCGACGGCGCAGCGCCGTTCGCCTCGGCGGTCGTGGCACTCGTCCTGGCGCTGGCCCTCGGCGTGCTGCTCGTGATGCCGATCGGCGGCGCCGACATGCCGATCGTGATCTCGCTGCTCAACGCGTTCACCGGCGTGGCGGCCGCCAGCTCCGGCTTCGTGCTCTCAAACGACGTCCTGATCATCGGCGGAACGCTCGTCGGCGCGTCGGGGTCGATCCTCACGTACGGCATGTCGAACGCGCTCGGGCGCCCGATCGGGAAGATCATCTTCGGAGCCGTCGGAGCCGCCCCGAGCGGCCCGGCCGCGGGCGACGAGGAGGAGAGGCCGGTCACCTCGGTCGGCGCCGACGACGTGGCCACCGCGCTCAACTACGAGGCCGACTCGGTGATCCTCGTCCCCGGCTACGGTCTGGCGGTGGCGCAGGCCCAGACCGCCATGGCCGAGCTGATGGCCGCGCTGGAGGCGAAGGGCAAGGACGTCAAGTTCGCCATCCACCCGGTGGCGGGGCGCATGCCCGGCCACATGAACGTGTTACTCGCCGAGGCCGAGGTACCACACGAGAAGCTGCTCGATCTGGACGACGTGAACGACGAGTTCCAGGAGACGGATGCGGTGGTGATCGTGGGCGCCAACGACGTAGTGAACCCCTCGGCTCGCGACGGGAGCGACAGCCCGATCTCCGGGATGCCGATCCTGAACGTGGACCAGGCGCAGCGGATCGTGTTCGTCAAGCGCAGCCTGGGCCCGGGGTTCGCGGGCGTAGACAACCCGCTGTTCTACGACCAGGACAAGACGATGATGCTGTTCTCCGATGCGAAGGAGGGGCTCGAGAATGTGGTCGCCGCGGTCAAGAGCTCGTAGCGGGCGTCGCCCCCGACCGGCCCGCCGGGCCGAGCCGTCGTGAGCGCCGAGCTGATCGTCGGGCCCGTCCTGCGCTACGTCGGCGAGCGGGAGGCGACGATGTGGGTCGAGACCGACCAGGCCTGCGAGGTCGAGGTCCTCGGGCACTCCGAGCGCACGTTCCACGTCGAGGGCCACCACTACGCGATCGTCGTGATCGGCGGGCTCGAGCCGGGCACGGTGACCGAGTACGAGGTGACGCTCGACGGCGAGCGGCGCTGGCCGCCGCCCGACTACGAGTTCCCGTCGAGCGCGATCCGCACGCTCGGCGGCGACGGCCCGCTGCGGGTCTCGTTCGGCTCGTGCCGGGTCTCGCTGCCCCACGAGCCGCCCTACAACGATCAGCCCAAGAAGCCGGGCGACCCCGGGCGCGGGGTGGACGCCCTCTACGCACTAGTGCAGCGCATGCGGCGCTGCCCACGCGAGTCCTGGCCGCACCTGCTGCTGCTGCTCGGCGACCAGGTCTACGCCGACGAGGTCTCGCCGGACGTGCGCGAGTTCATCCGCGCGCGGCGCGACACCTCTCAGCCGCCGGGCGAGGAGGTGGCGGACTTCCAGGAGTACACGCGCCTCTACTGGGAGTCGTGGCGAGACCCGACGTTCCGCTGGCTCGCCTCGACGGTGTCGATGGCGATGATCTTCGACGACCACGACGTCATCGACGACTGGAACACGTCGAAGGACTGGCTCGAGGAGATCAGGTCGCAGCCGTGGTGGGACGAGCGCATCGTGGCCGCCCTCAGCTCGTACTGGATCTACCAGCACCTCGGGAACCTCACACCCGACGAGCTACGTGGCGACGAGCTGCTGAAGAGGGTCAAGTCCGCCGACGACGGCGGGCCGGCGATCCGCGAGTTCGCCTACCGCGCGGACCGCGACCCCGATTGCGCGCGCTGGAGCTACCACCGCGACCTCGGCAGGGGCACCCGTCTGCTGATGGTCGATTCACGAGCCGCGCGCGTGCTCGAGCGCGGGCCGCGCGAGATGCTCGACGAACGCGAGTGGGAATGGCTCGAGGCGAATGCCACCGGGGGCTTCGATCACCTGCTGATCGGCACCTCGCTGCCGATCTTCATGACCCCCGGGGCGCACTGGCTCGAGGCGTCGGTCGAGGCGATCTGCGCGGGCGCGCTGGGACCGCGGGCGGCGCGGGTCGGCGAGCGGGTGCGCCAGACGGTCGACCTCGAGCACTGGCCCGCGTTCGAGCGCTCGTTCATGCGCTTCGTCGAGCTGCTGCGGGCCGTCGGCTCGGGCGAGCGCGGGCCCGCGCCGCGGACGATCACCACGCTGTCGGGCGACGTCCACTTCGCCTACCTGGCGGAGGTCGAGTTCCCGGCGAGCGAGGGCGTCGAGACGACGGTCCACCAGGCGGTCTGCTCGCCGGTGCGCAACACGCTGGCAATCGCCGAGCGAACCTTCATGCGCCTAGCAGCAGCGCGGCCGACCGAGCGACTCGCCGCCGCGCTCGCCCGCCGAGTGGGCATCGAGAAGCCGAGCGCCAACTGGAGGCTGGTCGAGGACCAGGCCTTCGACAACCAGATCGCGACGCTCGAGCTCGAGGA
>Ga0136615_10000542_pt1 | contig 17208 bp, 19 predicted proteins | sample AntDrymUQ2882206_2_FD_106647 | JGI IMG/M metagenome (GOLD analysis project Ga0136615, IMG submission 106647) | Polar desert sand microbial communities from Dry Valleys, Antarctica - metaG UQ288 (22.06) | ecosystem: Environmental > Terrestrial > Soil > Desert | place: Antarctica: Dry Valley...
CCCCGACTCGTTCCGGCTCGAGCTCGCGCACGCGATGCTCGCCCGCGAGCTGTTCCCGGCCGCACCCCTCAAGTGGATGCCGCCGACGAAGCACATGACCGGTGACGTCTTCCGAGGCTACCTGCTCGACGGGTTCTTCAACCTGGTCGGCGCGATGACCGGTCAGGGCATCCTGCTGGTCGGGATGATGACCGAGGCCGTCGTCACGCCCTGGCTGTCCGACCGCGACCTGGCGCTGCAGAACGTGCGGTACGTCCTGGGTGCCGCCGGCAAGCTGCACGAGGACTTCCGGCCCGAGGCCGGCGGCTTCATCGCCGGGCGAGCCCGGCAGGTGCTGGGTGAGGCGGTCGAGCTGCTGGAGAAGATCAACCGGGACGTCACGCACCCGATCCCGCTGCTCGGCGCGATCGCCGACGGCACGTTCGGCATCACCAGGCGGCCGGCCGACCGGGGCAAGGGTCTCGACGGGGTGGTCCGCCGGGCCGACGGCTACGTCAACCCGGCGATCGACATCCTGGACCTGTCTCCCGCCGTTGGCACGGGGTGACCCGGTGCGAAGAGGTCCGTCACGGGGTCACCCCGTGCCAAGTGAGGGAGCGGTGGTCCGGCCCTACGGCGACACCACCGGCGACGGGATGGTGCAGCTGTCGTTCACGCTGCCGCTGCCGCACGACAAGCGGGCCGAGGGAGCGGCGCTGCAGCTGGCCGGCTCGATGGGCCTCGAGCCGGCGATGCTGGTCCACGCCAAGGGGATGGGCCCGGACTTCACGTTCTTCGTGGTCTACGGCCGGGTGAACCACCTCGTCGACGTCTCGGCGGTCCAGGTGGTGGAGCGGGAGTACCCGCTCCTGTCCGCCAAGGACGTCAACCAGGCGCTGCGCTCCCGGCTCCGTCGAAAGCTGGTCATCGTCGGTGCCTGCATCGGCACCGACGCGCACACCGTCGGGATCGACGCGATCCTCAACGTCAAGGGGTTCGCCGGGGAGAAGGGTCTCGAGTACTACCGGGAGATCCGCGTGGTCAACCTCGGCGCCCAGGTCCTGGTCCCCGAGCTGGTCGACCGGGCCGGCGCCGAGCGCGCCGACGCGATCCTCGTGAGCCAGGTCGTCACGCAGCGCGACGCGCACCTGACGAACACGTGCGAGATGTCCGCCGCGTTCCGCGAGGCGTTCCCGGCCGCGCGGCGACCGTTGCTGGTCGTCGGCGGACCGCGATTCGACGAGTCCATGACCGCCGCCCTCGGTGTCGACCGCATCTTCGGCCGGGGCACGACGCCCGCCGAGGTGGCGAGCTACCTGGTGCACGCGCTCGCGAAAGGCTCGCCATGACCGCCGACCGACTCGACGACGCCCGGCTCGGCCTGCAGGTGGTGCACCGCAGGTACGTGCCGTTCAGCCATGCGCACTACGCCGGCGACCTGGTCGACGGCGCGTACGTGCTGGCGCTGTTCGGCGACGTCGCCACCGAGATCTGCATCCGCACGGACGGCGACGAGGGCCTTTTCGCCTCGTACGCCGAGGTGCAGTTCATCGCGCCGGTCCAAGCCGGCGACGTCCTCGAGGTGGTGGGCACGGTGGTCCGGGTGGGCACTCGCTCGCGCGACCTCGCGCTCGAGGCCAGGGTGGTCTGCCGGGGCCGGACCGAGCACGCGGCATCGGCCGCCGAGGTGCTCGACCCGCCGGTCGTGGTGGTCACCGCACGGGGCACCGTGGTCGTGCCGCCCGGATCGGGCGCCGATACGCGTGGATCCGAGAATCACTAAGATTTTCAGGGGTTTTCTCCCGGCGACCACAGGGTGTCTGACCTGCGACGTTCCGATGAACGGGCAGGTCAGCGGCCGGTTGACAAGTACCCGGGTGGGCCGAGTAGGTTCGCGCGCAGCCCACCGACCGGAGCCGGTGGGCGAACCGAGGAAGGCTCACACGCTCAGCCTGGAACGGACCGTACGGGGGGCGACCACCACCATGATCATCGGGTCACGGCAGCTGTCGACCTATTCGCCAGGTACTGGTTCGAGCGGAGCTTCGGGGCGCGGTCGGACCTTTCCTCGGGGCAGCTAGACGGAGCGGCCCGATCTTCCAGTAGACAACGGTCCTCGCGGCGCGCGGCCAGCGCGCAGCCGACCGGTCCGAAGGGCGATCGGGCCACCCTCCGTCCGTGACAGGTGCACACGGCTCGTCGTTCTACCCTGAGGACCACGAACGGACGGACGTCCGTTCGGCGGTCGGGGGGTTTCGGTGGGCGGTCTGGCCCGGGCTGCCCTTGCCCTCGGCGGCGGGCTTCTCACCTGGCTCGCCTTCCCACCAACCGGCCTGTGGCCACTCGCGATCGTCGGCGTCGGCGCACTGTGCGTGTCCGTGCGCGAGCAGCGGGCCCGACGCGGGGCGTGGTTGGGTGCGCTGCACGGGATCGGCATGTTCGTCCCGCTGCTGTCGTGGATCGCCGTGCTCGGGCCGGACACGCTCGTCCTGCTCGGCGCGCTCCAGGGCCTGTTCGCGGCCGGGCTCGGCGCCACCCTCGCGGTGACCAGCCGGCTGCCGGCCTGGCCCGCCGTCGCGGCGTGCCTCTGGGTCGCGGTCGAGCTGGCGCGCGCGTGGGTGCCGTTCGGGGGGTTCCCATGGGGGCGTCTGGCGTTCGCGCAAGCGGGCTCGCCGTTCGCGTCGTACGCGGCGTACGGGGGAGTGGCCCTGGTGACCGGGCTGGTCGCTCTCACGGCCGCGCTCTCGGCGGCGGTCGTGGTAGAGCGCGCTCGGACCCGCGCGGCGGCAGCGCTCGGGGCCGCTGTCCTCGTTGCCGGCGGCCTCGCTCTCGGCGCGGGGCAGTCGTTGCCCGAGGGTCCGCAGGTGGCGGTCGCCCTGGTGCAGGGCAACGTGCCCGGCGAAGGGATGGACGCCCTCGGCGAGGCTCGTACCGTCACGCGCAACCACCTCGCGGCCACCGAGGGGCTCGCTCGGCGCATCGCCAGCGGCGAGGTGCCTCCGGTCGACGTGGTGATCTGGCCGGAGAACTCAACGGACATCGACCCGTTCCGAGACGCCGAGACACGAGCGGTGGTCGACCAGGCGGTGGAGGCGATACGAGTTCCGATCCTGGTCGGGGCGATCCTCGACGGGCCGGGAGAGCGCTTCCGCCGTACAGCCGGCGTCGTGTGGGAGCCCGGCACCGGTCCGGACACCGACCGGATCTACGTCAAGCGGCACCCGGTGCCGTTCGGGGAGTACATCCCCTTCCGCGAGCAGCTGCTGCCGCTGGTGGGCCGGCTCGAGCAGGTCGGTCGGGAGACCTACGCCGGGGAGGACCCAGGCGTGCTCGAGGTGGGGGGAGCGACGTTCGGGGACGTCATCTGCTTCGAGATCGCCTACGACGACATCGTCCAGGACGTCGTGGCCGGCGGTGCCGAGGTGCTCGTGGTGCAGACGAACAACGCGACGTTCGGCGGGACGGCCCAGCCGGAGCAGCAGTTCGCGATCTCCCGGCTGCGCGCGATCGAGACCGGCCGGAGCGTCCTGGTCGCGGCCACGAACGGGATCAGCGGCGTGATCGGGCCCGACGGCACCGTGCTGGAGCGGACTGCGCTGGGGACTCAGGACGTCGTCGTGACGTCGGTCGTCCGGGCCTCGGGCCATACGATGGCGAGCCGGCTCAGGAGCTGGCCGGAATGGGTGCTCAGCACTCTCGGAGCCGCCGGCCTGGGCGCCGCCGTGGTGCGACGACGACGGGACGGGACGGATGGCTGAAGGTGGGACGTCGCCGCCGCCGGGTCGCACGCTCGTCATCATCCCGACCTACGACGAGGCGGCGAACCTCGAGCCGATGGTGGCCCGGGTGCGTGCGGCGACCCCGGCGGTCGACCTCCTGGTCGTCGACGACCACAGCCCGGACGGCACAGGGGCGATCGCGGACCGCCTCGCCGCCACCGACCCCCAGGTGCACGTGCTCCACCGGCCCACCAAGGACGGGCTCGGCCGCGCCTACCTCGCCGGGTTCGCGTGGGGCCTGCGACGCGACTACCAGGTGCTGGTCCAGATGGATGCCGACGGCTCGCACCAGCCCGAGCAGCTCGCGGCTGTGCTGGCGGCACTCGACCATGCCGACCTCGTGCTCGGCTCGCGCTGGGTGCCCGGCGGTGGGGTCCGGAACTGGCCGCGCCGGCGCGAGCTGCTCTCGCGCGGCGGCAGCCTCTACGCCCGCACGATGCTCGGACTGCCGATCCGTGACGTCACCGCCGGCTACCGGGCGTTCCGGCGGTCTGCGCTCGAGCGGTTGGACCTCGGTGACGTCGCCTCGGCGGGCTACTGCTTCCAGGTCGACCTGGCCAGCCGCGCCGTCCGGGCCGGGCTCCGCGTGGTGGAGGTCCCGATCGTGTTCGTCGAGCGGGAGCACGGCGCGAGCAAGATGAGCGGCGACATCGTCCGGGAGGCACTGGTCCGGATCACGCAGTGGGGGTTCGCCTACCGCTGGCGGCAGGTCATCGGGGTGGCGCGGCACAACCGACGAGCCTGAGGCGTTCACCTCCCATGCGTGCCGTGGCAGCCCTCGGATTCCTCCTGGTCCCGATCGCGGAGATCTTCGTCCTCATCCAGGTCGGCCAGGCGATCGGTCCGTGGTGGACAGTGCTGCTGCTGGTCACGATGAGCGTCCTCGGCGCATGGCTCGTCCGCCGGGAGTTCCGCAACACGTGGTCGGCGCTGCAGGCCGCGCTGCAGTCCGGTCGGCTGCCGAGCAGCGAGCTCGCCGACGCCGGCATGGTCGTCGTAGGCGGCACCCTGCTCCTGACGCCGGGGTTCCTCACCGACGTGGTGGGCCTCGCGATGCTTCTGCCGTTGACCAGGCCGCTGTTCCGTCGCATGCTGCTGGCGCTCCTGACCAGGCGGATGCAGACCCGCGCCACGGCCTGGGCCGGCCCCCAGGTGGTGCGCGGTGAGGTCGTCGACGACGACCCCGCCGTCGGCCGTTGACGACCCCCCGTTACTGATCCGGCGTGCGACCAGGAACGCTCGCGGTCTCACGGGTGCTCGCCCGTGAGCGCCGGACCAGCTCGCCGACGCCGACCAGGACGGCCAGGCCGAACACCCACCACCAGGGGTCGACGGCCTGGACCCAGCGCGCCATGATGCCCTGGATGTCGACCGCGGCGCCGACAACCGGGTCCTGGCCGTCGGTCTGCCCGCTGAAGAGCCGGAGCTCGTAGATCCCGTAGTAGACGACGTACGTCCCGGCGACGATCATGAGGACACCCGAGGCGCGGCTGACGTAGGGGATCACCCGGCGGAGCTGACCCACCAGCGCCCCGCGAGCGAGCGCGACCGCGACGGCGAGCACGCCGATGACGAGACCCATCCCGATCGCGTACGTCACGAAGATCGCGACCCCGGCCACCAGCCCGACGTTCGTGAACGTGGTCGAGGTGAGCGCGAGGAACGGCCCGATCGTGCATGACAGCGAGGCGATCGCGTACGCCACGCCGTAGCCGATCATCGAGAGCATGGTTGCCGCGGGTGCGCCGCCGCGCATGCGCGGCAAGGAGACCGTGAGCTGGTGCCCCGCCGCCAGCCAGACGCCCATCCCCGCGAGCGCGATCCCGATCACGACTGTCACCCACGGCAGGTGCTGCTCGACGGCGAGAGCGAGCGGCACCACGACGAGGCCGAACGCCCCGAACACCGCGACGAAGCCCGCGGTCATGGCGGCGCTCATCCCGAGCGCGCGCCGGACCGCGGCGCCCGACGAACCGTTCTGGTCGCCCAGCACGAGGGCGAGGTACGCCGGAAGGAGGGCGAACCCGCACGGGTTGAACGCGGCCACCAGACCGGCCGCCAGCGCGACGGCGTACGGGGCCTGCACCCGGGTTGCTCCTAGCTCGCGAGCAGGGCGTCGATGCGCGCGCCCAGGTCGTCCTTGTCGAGCGGGCCGGAGACGATCTCGACCGTGCCGGAGTCGTCCACGAACGCGTAGGCGGGCTGGAGGGTCACCTCGAACCGGGCCCAGATGTCGCCACTCAGGTCCGCGACATTCGTCTCGTTGTCGAAGCCCACGTCGGCGACGAAGTCGGCCATCGCGGCCGGGTCGCCGCTGCGGCCGCCCACCGTCACAAAGGCCAGCTCTTCGTACGAGCCGACCGTGTCGACCATCCCGGGCGCCTCGCGACGGCAGGTGGAGCACCACGGAGCCCAGAAGTAGACCAGGGCGTCCTTGCCGGCGAGGCTGCTCCCGTCGAACGTGGCCCCGTCGACGGTCTCGGCGGTGAAGTCGAGCTGTTCGGGAACGGCGGCCGGCGCTTCGCTCGGTTGCGCGGCGCTGGTCGGCGGGACCGAACCCAGCTCCGGGGAGTCAGCTGACGAGGTTGCTGTCGACCTCGCTTCGGTCTGGATCGGCGGCTCGGCTGCGCCGCAGGCCCCGAGCAGCGTGGCCGCGGTCGCCATGCATGTGCCGACGGCGAACAGGCGGGCCAGTCTGGAGTCGAGGGGCATGGGTCTCACTATCCGGGAACGTTGCGCGGGACGTGGTCAGCGCGACCCTTACGGTCCGATGACACGCGCCTTCGGACCGAGCTCAGGCCGACTTGCGGGCGGCCCGCTTCGGGCCTCGCAGGAGTGCCAGCCGCTCGGCGAGCAGCTCCTCCAGGTCGTCAACGGTGCGCCGCTCGAGCAGCATGTCCCAGTGCGTGCGGGCCGGCTTGACCGCCTTGACCAACGGCTCGGCGCCGTCGACCCGGCGGGCGACCGCACCGCACCGGCGGCACTCCCACGTCGTCGGCAGCTCTGCCTCTTCGGCGAACGGGAGCGAGAACGTGTGCTCGTTGGCGCAGCGGAACGCCACGACCTGCCGCGGTGCGAGTTCCACCGCGGTGTCGTTCTCGTAGCTGACGGCACCGAGCCGCGTCCCACGGAGTGCTCGCTCTGCCATGACGGTCCCCCAAAGAAGGTGTGGCGTTTCCCGTGATTCGGGTTCCACGGGTGTTTCGGATTGCCGAACGACTGGATCGGTCTGCCCGGGTCTCGACCTGCACAACGGCCGGACTCGTGATCCTGTTCCGCCTCGCGGTTCCGGGTCGCCGCGGCGCGCCGGCCGGCTGCAGCGTCAGACCCGGGCCGGCACGACGTTCCCGGCCTCACTGATGGCCCGCCGGACGTCGACGCGGCTGAGCACGGCAAACCCGAGCACGAAGAAGACGACCAGCGAGATGATCGCCACCCGGTAGCTGCCGGTCACCTGCAGTGCGAGGGCGAACAGGGCGGTACCGAGCCAGCTCGTGCCGCGCTCGCTGATCTCGTACAGACCGAAGTACTCGGCCTCCTTTCCGCGCGGGATCATCTGGGAGAACAGTGATCGGGACAGCGCCTGGCTGCCGCCGAGCACCAGGCCGATCCCGATGGCGAGCGCGAAGAACGGCAGAGCGCGCCGCTCCGGCAAGAAGTACGCGGCCGTCACGACGACGGTCCAGACCACGATGCTGGCCAGGATCAGCCGCTTCGCGCCGAACCGGAGCGCGAGTCGCCCGAACAGCAGCGCGCCGCCGAACGCGACGAACTGCACGACAAGGATCGCGATGATGAGGGTCTGCTGCGCCAGCCCGAGCTCCTCGGTGCCGTAGGTGGCAGACAGCGCGATGACGGTCTGGATGCCGTCGTTGAACAGCAGGTACGCGGCCAGGAACAGGAGCGTCTGCGGGAACCCGCGGATCTCGCGGAGCGTGCCGGCGAGCTGGCGGAAGCCGCCGCTGACGACGCGGACCCCCTGCAGGTTCGGCTCACCAGACGTCGAGGATCGACGGGTGCGGAGGCGTTTGAGCGGGACCAGGGTGAACAGCGCCCACCAGACCCCGGCGGACAGGATGCTGATCCGGGCTGCATCGCCCTCGCTGACGCCGATCGCGTCGCGCGAGGCGTAGAGCACGAGATTGAGCGCCAGCAGGAGCCCGCCGCCGAGGTAGCCGAACGCCCAGCCTCTGGCGGAGATGCCGTCGCGGTCGTCGGGCGCCGCGAGCTCGGGCAGGAACGCGTTGTAGACCACGAGCGCGGCACCGAACGCGATGTTGGCCAGGACGAAGAGTCCCCCGCCGAGGAGGTAGCGCTCGCCGTCGAGGAAGTAGAGGCCCATCGTGGCGAACGCGCCGACGTAGGCGAACAGCGCAAGCATCGGCTTCTTGCGCTGGGTGCGGTCGGCGATGCCGCCGACCAGGGGCAGCACGAGGACCTGCAGCACGACCGAGAGCGACACGACGGACGGGAAGAACGCCTCGGCTCGCACCGCGATGCCGAACGGGTGGACGAAACCCTCCGGGTCGGCGGCGACCTCGGTCACGTCGGTCAGCAGCGGACCGAGGAAGACCGTGACCACGGTGGTGTTGAAGGCCGAGCAGGCCCAGTCGTAGAAGTACCAGCCGCGCAGCTCGCCCCGCGGCGCGGTACGCGTGAATGAGGGGGGAGCGGGTGCCGCCGGCTCGACTGTCACGGACGCAGTCTGCCGGGGCGAACCAGCCGGCGCGCCCGGCACGCGAGCCGACGCAGGGGGGCGCGGGTTCTCGATGGTAGCGTCATCCCATGCGCACAACCATTGACCATGGCGGGCGCATCGTGATCCCGAAGCCGCTGCGGGATGCACTCAATCTCAAAGCCGGCGTCCAGCTCGACGTGGTGCTCGTCGACGGACACCTCGAGGTCGACCTGCCGGTCGTGGCGATGCGTCTGGAGGAACGCGGGGGAACCGTCGTCGCCGTCGCCGACGAAGCGATGCCGACCTTGACCGCCGCGGAGGTGCGGCAGGCGCTGGAGCAGGTACGGCGGTGATCGCGGTCGACTCGAGCGTGGTGGTCGCAGCTTTCGCGAGTTGGCACGAGTCGCACGGCGCCGCACGCGACGCCGTGGCGGGAGCTCCGCTCGCGGTCGGCCACGCACTGCTCGAGACCTACAGCGTGCTCACCAGACTGCCTCCGCCGCACCGAGCAGACCCGACCCTGGTTGGCTCGTTCCTTGCTGCCGCCTTCCCCGCCTCCCCGCTGGTCCTGTCCGCCGCGGACCTCCAGCGGTTCCTCGTGCGCCTACCGGGTCTCCTGATCACCGGAGGCGCCGTGTACGACGCGCTGATCGGCGCGTCGGCCGAAGCAGCGCGAGCCACGCTTCTGTCGCTGGACAGCCGGGCGATGCGCACGTACGAGCGCATCGGCTGTGACGCGCGCATGCTGGTCGGCTGACGCCCGTCCGCGGATGCTGCGGCGACGATCGATCAGCTTGCATTGTTCGAGTCACGCGGATTCCACTGGCCGCGTGCGCAGAGCACCTCGCGCAGGGCGATCAGGTCGTCGGTCATGATGCCGTCGACGCCGAGATCGAGGAGGCGCACCATCTCGGCCGGGTCGTCGATGGTCCACGCGTGCACGTGCAGGCCGAGCCGGTGCGCCGTCTCGAGGAACCGCGTGGTGATCACCCGGAGCCAGCCAAACGTCGGCGGCACCTGCAGGCAGGGCACGCCCGCGCGGACCAGTCGCTGGAGCACGCCCAGCTCGGCGGCAGCGCGTACGGCGATCACGCCGCGTGGGCCGAACGACGTGGCCAGGTCCGGGCCGAGCGCTGCCCGGACCGCACCCAGCCGGCGGTCGGAGAACGAGCCGACACATACCCGGTCGAGCGCCGCCGTTCGCCGCACCGCATCCACGAGTGGACCGATCGCGCTCACGTGCTTCACGTCGATGTTGAACCGGGCGGACGGAAACGTCCCGAGCAGGTCGTCCAGGCGGGGGATCTGCTCCTCGCCACCGATCCGGGCCCGAGCCACGTCCTCGGCGCGGAGCGCGGCGACCCGCCCGGCGCTGTCGGTGACCCGGTCCAGGACCTTGTCGTGGAACGCCAGAAGCACGCCGTCCGACGTGGCGTGCACATCGGTCTCGAGGTAGCGGTAGCCGAGGTCGATCGCCCGCTGGAACGCGGCCAGCGAGTTCTCGATCGGACCGCGCCCGCTCCACCCGGCACCGCCTCGGTGCGCGAACGGGATCGGTCCTTCGTGCTCCAAGAACGGGTACCTGCGCACGACGGACAGTCTGGTGGAGGTTCGACCCGAAACCGATGAACCGCCGAGTCCGATTCCCGCTAGCTGGACGCCCGGTCGTCGGCGAGGATGGTCGCATGCTGGATGACGAGGCGCGGTACCGCGTGGTGGCGAGCCGGGATGCCCGCTTCGACGGTGTGTTCTACACCGGGGTCACGACGACCGGGATCTACTGCCGACCGAGCTGCCCCGCGCGGACGCCGCTGCGCCGCAACGTGCGTTTCTTCCGGTCGGCCGCGCAGGCGCAGTCAGCCGGCCTGCGGGCGTGCCGGCGGTGCCGGCCGGACGTGGTCCCCGGCGCCCCGGAGTGGAGCACGCGCGCCGACCTCGCGGCCCGAGCTGTCCGCCTCGTGACCGACGGCGTCGTCGAGCGAGACGGTGTCGACGGTCTCGCCCACCGCCTCGGTTACAGCGTCCGCCAGGTGCACCGCACGCTCGTCGACGAGCTCGGTGCGGGTCCGCTCCGGCTGGCCCGTACGCAGCGCGCCCACACCGCTCGCACCCTGCTGGAGACAACCGCGATGTCGATCACCGAGATCGCGTACGCGGCCGGGTTCGCCAGCATCCGGCAGTTCAACGACACGATGCGTGAGGTGTACGCGAGCACACCGAGCGAGCTGCGCACGGCTCACCGACGCCGGTCCGGGGCCGGGCGCGAGCCCGACACGGGGGAGACCGGGCGGGTGGAGCTCAGGCTGGCCTACCGTCACCCGGCGGCGCTCGAGGACCTCTGGGCGTTCCTGGCTGCCCGCGCCGTCCCGGGTGTCGAGGAGGTCGTCGGCAGCACGTACCGGCGGACCCTTCGGCTCCCGCGGGGTGCAGCTGTCGTCGAGCTCGTGGCGGGCATCGGCGCCGTCACCGCAACGCTGCACCTGCGACATCCCGCCGACCTCACCGCGGCGGTGGCCCGCTGCCGCCGCTTGCTGGACCTCGACGCGGACCCGGTGGCGATCGACGCGTCGCTCGGTGCGGACCCCGCGTTGGCGCCGAGCGTGGCGGCCAGGCCCGGCATCCGGGTGCCCGGTGCGGTGGACCCGACCGAGATGGCGATGCGGGCGGTGCTCGGCCAGCAGGTGTCCGTGGCCGCGGCGAGGACGCTGGCCGCTCGGATGGTCCAGGCCCACGGTGACCGGCTGCCGGTGCCGAGCGGGTCACTGACCCACACGTTCCCGACCGCCGGAGCGCTGGCTGCCGCCGACCCGACGTTGCTCCGCGTCACGACCCGGCGAGCGGCGACGTTGCAGGCGCTGGCGCAGCGGCTCGCGGACGGGACGGTCTGCCTCGACGCCGGTGCCGACCGCGACGAGGCGGAGGCGCAGCTGGTCGCGGTCCCGGGGATCGGTCCGTGGACCGCCCACTACCTGCGCATGCGGGCGCTCTCGGACCCGGACGTGTTCCTGGCAACCGACCTGGCCGTCAAGGCCGGCGCGACGCGGTTGGGCCTGCCGTCGGACCAGCGGTCGCTCGAAGCGGTCGCGCAGCGGTGGCGGCCGTGGCGCTCGTACGCGCTGCGTCACGTGTGGCACGCGTCGGCGGCATGAGACCAGAAGACCGAGACGAGACCGAGGAGACGGCGATGCGTACCCAGACCGGCATGACCACCGACATGACGGACACCGCCTGGACCACGGTGGACAGCCCGATCGGTCCGCTGCTCGTGACCGCGGAGCACGGAGCGATCACCCGGGTCTGGATGAGCGAGCAGCGCCACCAGGCCAGCCAGCCCGACCCGTCATGGGTGCGCGACGACTCGGTGTTCGACCAGGTGGCCGACGAGCTCGAGGCGTACTTCGCGGGGGAGCGCACGACGTTCGACCTCCCCCTCGCGCCGGCCGGTACGCAGTTCCAGCGCCAGGTGTGGGACGGGTTGCGCACCATCCCGTACGGCACGACGTGCTCGTACGGGGAGCTGGCCGCGCAGATCGGACGAGCGGGGGCGTCGCGCGCGGTCGGGCTCGCGAACGGGCGGAACCCGATCTCGATCATCATCCCGTGCCACCGGGTGATCGGCAGCAGTGGGACGCTGACCGGGTACGGCGGCGGGCTGGCGCGCAAGCAGTGGCTGCTCGACCTCGAGCGCGGGACCAGTCAGCTCGGCGGCGGCTCGATCGGGTTCGGGCAGTAGAACGGCGGTCTTCCCTGGGCCTGGTGGAACGCATACGTCGTGCCATCGACGGTGAGCTCGACGAGCTGGCCGGGCACCAGTGCCTGGGTGTACATGAACCCCGGCTTCGGGCATCCGATGGACCCGTCGCGCCAGGTCACCTCGAGCGACCGGTGGACCTCGACGGCCGAGGCGTCCACGCCGAGCTGCTCGGCGAGCAGCGTGATCGACTGGCCGACGACCGGCTCGCTCACGACCCGGCCACCGGCTCGGTCGGCTCCGCGCAGTAGAACGGCGGCTGCTGGTCACCCTGGTGGAACGCGTACGTCGTGCCATAGACGGTGAGCTCGACGAGCGCCCCGTTCACCAGTGCCTGGGTGTAGGCGGTGCCCTTCTTCGCGCACCCGATCGACCCGTCGCGCCACACGACCTCCGTCGCGCTGACGACCTCGATCTCGTCGGAGGCGACACCGAGCTGCTCCGCCAGGAGGGTGATCGACTGGTCGACCACCGACTGCGGAGCATCGGTCGGCGACGCCGTTTCCTGGGTCGGTGGCACCGGATCGGTGGGAGCGGGGCCCGGCGTGGTCGGCTCCACCGTGGTCCCGCCACCCGAGCCGGCGCCGCTGTCGTCGGTCGCGTCCTCCTGGCCGCACCCGGCGAGCAGCGCGACCGCAGCCGCCAGGGCGGTGGCGGCGAGAGCTGGTCGGCAGGTGCGCATGGCGTCTCCATCGCTGAGGGGCGGGGTGTCACCAATGCGACGTCTGGTCTCGGAGCACGGTTCCCGGCCCACCATGGGCACACCGGGTAGCGGAGCCACGCCCGGGCCGCCGCGTGCGTCCGGAGGCCATGGTTCAACCACCGGACGTCGGGCAGGTGGCGGCGGATGGCTGACCTGACGGCGGAGCTGCACCACAGCCTGCAGGCCAGCCGGGCCGGGCTGCTGTCCAGGCTCGAGGGCCTGGGCGAGTACGACCTCCGCCGGCCCCGACCTGCTCACCCCTGGGCAGGTGGCCCACTGGCCCGCGGACCGGCGCGACACCACCCTGGATCGCCGATAACGTACATTATGTCAGGACCGAGCGATGTCAGCTGGTGCACCTCCCGCACTCCCCTGCCGGTGGGAGGAGCAGCCCAGCGCCACGGGAGCTCTCAGGTGGCTCAAACTTGCCCGTGCATGAGAGTGTCCCGTCTTGTTGATGGTGAGAGACGACTCGGCAGGGATGACGCAGAACGGGATGACTTCGCGGCTCGTTGCCCTGTGCTTCGACGCGAACGACCCGCTCCGGCTCACCCGCTTCTGGGCCGACGCGTTGCACTGGGAGATCGACGACGAGATTCCTGATGAGATCGGTCTCGTGCCGACAGATGGCACCAGATTCCGGATCCTCTTCCTGCCGGTCCCGGAGCAGAAGGTCGGCCAGAACCGCATCCATCTCGATCTGACGACCACATCCATCGACGACCAGCAGGAAACCGTCGCGAGGTTGGTCGAGCTCGGCGCCCGCCACATCGACATCGGTCAGGGCGCGGACGATGCTCACGTCGTGCTCGCCGACCCCGAGGGCAACGAGCTCTGCATGATCGAGCCGGACAACTCCTTCCTGGCCGGCTGCGGACGCCTCGGAGCGATCAACTGCGACGGTACGCGGAAGGTCGGGTACTTCTGGAGCGGAGCGCTCGGATGGCCCTTGGTCTGGGACCAGGACGAAGAGACCGCGATCCGCGCGCCGGACGGCACCGGTCCGCTCATCACCTGGAGTGGTCCGCCGCTGATCCCGAAGATCGGGAAGAACCGGCTCCATCTCGACATCGCTCCGCCCGACCACGGTGATCAGCGAGCGGAGGTAGCCCGTCTGGTCTCCCTTGGGGCGACTCGGATCGACATCGGCCAAGGCGATGTCGATCGGGTGGTCATGGCCGATCCCGATGGCAACGAGTTCTGTGTGTTGAGCCGCGCGCGACCATATCCCGCCGGCGTACCAGCGTCGGCGAAGCCGCTGCGCGAGGACCGCCGGGGCTGAGCCCACCCACCTGCCGTCGACGAGGGAATGCCTCGCGGCGGGATCAGGCTGTTCCTCGGGTCCGAGCCTCGACCCCTCTCGAACCTCGCTGCCTTCCTGGAGGAGCCGTATGACGTCCGTCCCCGACCTCACGCTGAACAACGGTGTCACGATCCCGCAGCTCGGCTTCGGGGTGTTCCAGATCCCACCCGACGCGACCCGGAAGGCGACTCTGGCCGCGCTCGAGGTCGGCTACCGGCACGTCGACACCGCCCAGATGTACGGGAACGAGGCGGGTGTCGGCCAGGCCGTCCGCGACTCCGGCCTCGACCGCGGCGACGTGTTCGTCACGAGCAAGCTCAACAACTCGTTCCACGCGTACGACGACGCGCTCGCAGCGTTCGACAAGTCGCTGGCCGAGCTCGAGTTCGACTACCTCGACCTGTTCCTCGTGCACTGGCCGATGCCAGCCGTCGGCGACTTCGTCGAGACCTGGCGGGCGATGGAGGAGATCTATCGCTCGGGCCGGTCGAAGGCGATCGGAGTGTCGAACTTCCAGCCGAACCACCTGGACCGCCTGCGCGCCGAGACCGATGTCCTGCCCGCGGTCAACCAGGTCGAGGTGCACCCGTACTTCACGCAAACCGATGTGCGGTCGTACGGCGTCGAGCACGACATCGTCACCGAGGCGTGGTCACCGATCGCGCAGGGCAAGGTGCTCGACGACCCGACGATCGGGCGGATCGCCGAGCGTTACGGCAAGACACCGGCGCAGGTGACGCTGCGATGGCACATCCAGCGTGGCGACGTCGTGTTCCCGAAGTCGGCGACCCGCAGCCGGGTCGAGGAGAACTTCGCGATCTTCGACTTCGAGCTCGGCGACGACGACATGACCGACATCTCGCTGCTCGACCGGGACGAGCGCATCGGCCCTCACCCGGACAAGTTCAACGCGATGCCCTGAGCTCCGGGTCGCGGTGCACGAGGCGAACCAGGCGGTCGCGGTCGAGGCCGGTGCCTTCGGCGACCTCGTCGGCGGTTGCCGCGCCGCAGTCGAGGGCGCGCAGGACGTACGAGGCGAGCGCCTCAGCGGTCGCCGGCTCGTCGAGCACACCGGCTGCACGGTCCCCGACGTAGTCCGACAGGCGCCGGAGCGCGTCGGGGAGGCCGGACCGGAAGAACGTGAACGTGGCGAGGTAGCGGGTCACCAGCTGCGCCGGGTGCAGGTCCCAGCCCTGGTAGAGCCCTCGTTCGAGCGCCCGCCGGACCAGCGCGGCGTGCAGCGTCCAGGCGGTGCGCACGGACAACCCGTCCCCCGCCGGCAGCACGTTCGACGACCCGTCCGAGACCGGCACGCCGGTCCCCGCCGCGGCGACCTGGAGCACCGCCTTGGCGTGGTCGGCGGCCGGGTGGTCGAGCCGCTGCTGCGCGCCCGCGATCCCGAGCCCGGCCGTGTAGTCGTACGTGCCGAAGTGCAAGCCGTCGCAGCGTCCGCCCGCACAGTGGATCATGCGCGCAGCCGTGACCGAACCGTCTGCACCGAGGATCGCCTGTGGCGTCTCGATCTGCACCTCGAAGCGTAAGCGCCCGGCCGGCAGCCCGTACGCCGTCTCGAGCCGCTCGCAGACCTCGACCATCGCTTCGACCTGGTCGACCGACGTGACCTTCGGCAGCGTGATCTTGAACCCGTCGGGCAGCCCGCCCGCGTCGACCAGGCCGCCGACCATCAGGTCGAGCGTCCGCAGCCCGCGCCGTCGGGTTCGCGCCTCCAGCGACTTGAAGCGCAGCCCGACGTGGCGGGGCCTGCCACTGCCGACCAGGTCCGCAGCGATCGCCTCCACCGCGGCCTTGGCACTGGCATCCTCCTCGGCGTCCGGGCGGTTGCCGTACCCGTCCTCGAAGTCCACCCGCAGGTCCTCGATCGGCTCGGTCGCGAGCTTCGTCCGGACGAGCGGCCAGGCGCCGGCCACCTCGTCGGGATCGAACCCGGTCGCCCTGGCCAGCGCGGCCGCGTCCGGCGCGTGCTCGTCCATCGCTGCCAGTGCGGCACCCCCCCAGGCGCTGGCCAAGCCGCGGGTGAACCGGTTCGCCGGCACGTACACGGTGTGCACCGGCTGCGGTCCCGGCGCGGGACCCGGGTAGCCGCGCTGGAGCGCGGCATCGGCCGCGGCGAGCCGCGCGTCGATCCCGGCCAGCGCGGTCTCGTCGAGCCCGGCCACCCCGGCGGCGCGCTCGGTCACCGCTCGGCGATCAGGTCGTACGCCGGCAGGGTGAGGAACTCGACGAAGTCCTCGGCCAGCGCGACCTCCTCGAAGACCAGTCGAGCGGCGTCGTACTCACCCGCTGCCCAAGCGTCGGAACCGACCAGCTCCCGGATCGTGGCCGCCTCCTCGTCGACGAGTCGCCGGACCAGGGCGGCACCTACCGTCTCGCCGCTGTCCAGCCGCACCTCGTTGCGGATCCACTGCCACAGCTGTGACCGGGAGATCTCGGCGGTGGCGGCGTCCTCCATGAGGTTGTTGATCGCCGCTGCCCCGTTCCCGCGCAGCCAGGACTCGAGGTAGCGCAGGCCGATCGCGATGTTCGCGCGGATGCCTGCCTCGGTCACCTTCCCGGGTGTGGCGGCGACGTCGAGCAGCTGGTCCGCTGTCACGTCCACGTCCTCGCGGCGACGGTCGAGCTGGTTCCTGCGGTCGCCGAGCACGCGATCGAACACGTCCGCGCACACCGGAACCAGGTCGGGGTGCGCGACCCATGACCCGTCGAAGCCGTCACCGGCCTCCCGCTCCTTGTCCGCCCGCACCTGGGCCAGTGCCCGCTCGTTCACCGCCGGGTCGCGCCGGCTCGGGATGAACGCCGACATGCCTCCGATCGCGAACGCCCCGCGCTGGTGGCAGGTCGACACGAGCAGCTCGGTGTAGGCCCGCATGAACGGCGCCGTCATCGTCACCGCCGACCGGTCCGGCAGCACGAACGCCGGTCCGGCATCGCGGAAGTTCTTGATCATGGAGAACAGGTAGTCCCACCGGCCGGCGTTCAACCCGGCGATGTGGTCGC
>Ga0136615_10000543_pt1 | contig 17189 bp, 18 predicted proteins | sample AntDrymUQ2882206_2_FD_106647 | JGI IMG/M metagenome (GOLD analysis project Ga0136615, IMG submission 106647) | Polar desert sand microbial communities from Dry Valleys, Antarctica - metaG UQ288 (22.06) | ecosystem: Environmental > Terrestrial > Soil > Desert | place: Antarctica: Dry Valley...
CAGGCCGGTCCTCGGCATGTTGCCGTAGATGCTCTCGTACGCCCCGGCCGGCACGACGTACGTCTCGTGCCAGAACCCCACGGACCCGCTCGCGAATGCCGAGCGGAAGAAGTCCAGCCAGGCCGGGCGGTGGGAGCGGGCCGGATCGCCGGCGAACGACTGCAGCGACGCGCTGTCCCGCCAGTACTGCACCAGCGACACCTGACGCCAGCCGAACATCACGCGGAAGCCGAGCAGGCCGCTCGCAGGGTTCGACAACAGCTCACCGAGCATCGGACTCATCGCGCGGAAGATCCGGGGCCAGTGGCGCAAGGCGCGCCACCGATTGACCCGCATGCCGATCAGGAACACGACGAGATCGCCCCCGTACGAGGCGGTCTGCCGACCCGGGACGACGTGCGCCGGGGTGGACGGTGCGGACACGATGATCTTGTCCCCTCGAATCGACCAGGTTCTGGATAGTGTCACTATCCAAGTTTGGATAGTGACACTATCTGTGTCAAGGAGGCCGAGGTGCTGATCTCCGAGCTCGCCGTTCAGTCGGGCGTGCCGTTGGCGACGGTGAAGTTCTACCTTCGCGAGGGCCTGCTCGCACCGGGATCCGCGACCAGCGCGACCCGCGCCATCTACGGCCAGATGCACGTGCGCCGGCTGCGCCTGGTGCGGGCGCTGGTCGAGGTCGGCGGGTTGCGGCTGGCCGCCGTACGCGAGGTGCTCGCCGCGCTCGACGACCCCTCTCGCTCGAAGCACGACGTCCTCGGCGCTGCCCACGACCGGCTAGCAGCCCAGGTTCCTGCCGTCGACCAGGCGGCGCTCGATGCCGCTGACGCGCACCTGGCCCGTCTCGGGTGGCGCGTGCATCCTGAGGCCCCGCATCGCCGGGTTCTCGCTCGAGCGCTGGCCGCGTGCACCGCGGTCGGCCATCCCGTCGACCCAGCAACGATCGACACGTACGCGCGTGCCGCGCTCATGGTCGCCGAGGTCGACCTCGCGTCGGTCCCGACGACCGACCGCGCACTCGCGATGGAGCGCGTGGTCATCGGCACCGTGCTGCACGAGCCGCTCCTGCTCGCGCTGCGGCGACTCGCCCAGGCACACGTGTCTGCCCGCCTCGCCAAGCGTGAGCTCAGTTGACAATCGTTCTCAACGATCTGAGAATGACTCTCATGAGCACTCGCCGCGCCTGGGTCATCGCGCTGCCGGCCCTCCTGCTGGTCGCGGCGTGCGGGGACGACCCTGACGGTTCGGGGGGGGCGGCCAGCAGCGGTCCCAGCGTGGTGACAGCGCTGTACCCGCTCGCCTTTGTGGCCGAGCGAGTGGGTGGCAGCGACATCACGCTGACCAGCCTGGCGAGGCCAGGCGTCGAGCCGCACGACCTCGAGCTCGCGCCGCAGCAGGTCGGCGCGATCGCCGATGCCGCGTTGATCGTGTACCTCGGCGGGTTCGCTCCGGCCGTCGACGAGGCGGTCGAGCAGAACGGCGCCGACCGCGGGCTCGACGTCGCGAACGTGCTCAACCTCAGCCAGTCCGCCGGTGCGGACCCGCACTTCTGGCTCGACCCGATTCTGCTCGGCGAGCTCGCCACGAGCTTCGCCGACCGCCTCGGCACGGTCGACCCGTCGAACGCCGGCGTCTACGGCGAGCGCGCCGCCGCGCTGGTGGAGGATCTCCACCAGCTCGACGTCGACATCGAGACCGGCCTGGCGAGCTGTGCCACCCGCACGATCGTCACCGCGCACGCAGCGTTCGGCTATCTCGCCGAGCGCTACGGTCTCGAGCAGCTCAGCGTGGCCGGCCTTGAGCCCGACGCCGAGCCGTCGGCCGAGCGGATCGGCGAGGTGCAGGGCGAGATCCGGGCCAACGGGGTGACGACGATCTACTTCGAGCCGCTGACGAGCGCGGATGTCGTCGACGCCATCGCCGGCGACCTCCAGGTGGACACCGCTGAGCTCGACCCGGTGGAGTCGGTCGAGCCGGACTCCGGTGACGACTACGTGACGGTCATGCGGCGGAACCTCGCGACCCTCCGGGAAGGGCAGCGTTGCTCGTGAGCGAACCAGCGATCGGCGTCAGCGGCGCACGCGTCCATCTCGGTCAGCAGCTCGTCCTCGACGAGGTGAGCGTCGTCGTCGCGCGAGGCGAGGTGATCGCGCTGCTCGGGGCCAACGGCTCCGGGAAATCCACGTTGGTACGGGCGGCGCTGGGACTGGTCCCGACGACCTCCGGCTCGGTCACCCTGCTCGGCACCCCGCTCGGGCAGTTCCGCGCGTGGGAGCGCATCGGGTACGTGCCGCAACGGGTGTCGGCAACCGGCGGGGTTCCAGCGACCGTGGGGGAGGTGGTCGGCTCCGGTCGGCTCACCGGGCGAACCTGGTGGCGACGGACGAGCCCGGACGACCGGGCCCAGATCCAGCACGCCATGGACGCAGTCGGGCTCGGCGACCTGGCTGGACGCAGCGTGAACGACCTGTCCGGCGGGCAGCAGCAGCGCGTGCTGATCGCGCGGGCGCTCGTTCGGCAGCCTCAGGTGCTCTTCCTCGACGAGCCCACCGCCGGCGTCGACCGCGCGAGCCAGGACGCGTTCGCCGAAGCCCTGCGCCAGCTCGTGCACCGCGGCACCACAGTTGTGCTCGTGCTCCATGAGCTCGGCGTGCTCGGCGACCTCGTCCAACGCTCGGTGGTGCTACGAGCCGGGCGCGTCGTGCACGACGGTGCACCACCACCGGCCCGGCCGATGCACGCCGGGCCCGATCACGACCACGTGCACCCGCACGCCTTCGACCGCCGAAGCTCGCGGGAGCTCCTGCCATGATCGCCGAGGCGTCGTGATCCTCGAGGTGCTCGGGCTGCCATTCATGCAACGGGCCCTGGTTGCCGCGGTGCTGGTCGGCCTGGCCGCGCCAGCGGTCGGCACGTACCTCGTGCAGCGCCGGCTCGCTCTCATGGGTGACGGGATCGGCCACGTCGCGCTCACCGGCGTCGCGCTCGGCTTCCTGCTCGGCACCGCGCCCGTGCTCACCGCAGTCGTCGTCGCGACCCTTGGTGCCGTCGCGATGGAGCTGATCCGCGGGCGCGGCCGGCTGGGCGGTGACGTGGCCCTGGCGATGCTGTTCTACGGCGGCATCGCCGGTGGTGTCCTGCTCATCGGGCTGTCGGACACCGGATCGAGCAGCAGCCTCCTGGCGTACCTGTTCGGCTCGCTCACGACCGTTGCCCCCGGCGACCTGTGGGTGATCTCCGGGCTGGCCGTCGTCGTGCTCGGCACGACGATCGGTCTGCGACGCGCGCTGTTCGCGCTGTGCCAGGACGAGGAGTTCGCGAGGGTCGCCGGGCTCCCGGTGCGGTGGCTCAACATCCTCGTCGCCGTGACCGCTGCCCTGACGGTGACGGTGGCGATGCGGGTGGTCGGTCTCCTGCTGGTCAGCGCGTTGATGGTCATGCCGGTGGCGACCGCGCAGCAGTTCTGCCGCAGCTTCGCCGGCACCCTGTGGCTCGCCCTGGGCCTGGGCGTCGCGGTGTCCGTCCTCGGCGTCTTCGGGTCGTACTCCCTCGATGTCGCCCCGGGTGCCACGATCGTCGTCCTGGCCATCGGTGCCTTCGTCGTCGCCAGCGCGGTGTCCTCGCTCCGCGGCCGCGTACCGTCCGTCTGGGGCCAGCGACCTGTCGTCGCCGGCGGCTTGCCCGACGACGAGACCGACGACGACGTGGCCGTACGACGTTGATGACCGAGCCGGACCTGACCAGACGGACCGAACCGAATGAGGAGCTGATGAGCCCGCCTGGGACGACCGCACTGCGCGCGACCCGGCAGCGGGCCGCGGTCTCCGCCGCCCTCGACGAGCTCGACGACTTCCGCAGCGCCCAGGACATCCACGACCTGCTGCGTCGCCGCGGGGACGCCGTCGGCCTCTCCACGGTCTATCGCACGTTGCAGGCGCTGGCCGACGCGGGCGAGGTCGACTTCTTGCGCAACGACGACGGCGAGGCCGTGTACCGGCGGTGCAGCACCGGCCATCACCACCACCTGGTGTGCCGGTCCTGCGGCCGGACGGTGGAGGTGGAGGGTCCGACCGTCGAGCGGTGGGCGGCCCGGACCGCAGAGGCCCACGGCTTCAAAGAGATCAGCCACACGCTCGAGGTGTTCGGCACCTGCGAAACCTGCACGTCCTGACCCGAGCGATCGACGCTCCAACGTGAGAGAAGTCTCATCCAGACGCCATGGAGCACTCATCGTCGATCGAGACGATCCGAGGGGTTCACAGCCTTTGGAAAGGGTCCTCATGCGACGCGCCTTTGTCATCGCCACCTGCACGGCGTCGGTGCTCGGCATCGCGACCGCTGGCTGGACGCCATCTCGTGTCTCCGACGACGTCCCGATCCGGCTGATCATCCAGGAGTCCGCTCCGAGCACCCCCGCCGCCGAGAGCCTCGTCGCGTCCCTCGGCGGGCGGGTCCTGAGTCAGCTGGGCATCGTCGGTGGGTTCGCCGCCGTCCTGCCGACGTCAGCTCTCACCGATCTGCAGCGGAGCGATGCGATCGCGTACGCGTGGCCGGACGGTCAGGTGCGGATGAGCGACACCCCGGGCCTGGAGGAGTACGACGTCCTGCCCCCGAACCGGGTGTGGCAGGACGCGATCGGGCTCGATGAGGTTGGGCCGGAGATCACCGGCGCCGGGGTGACCGTCGCGGTCCTGGACACCGGCATCACCCGGAGGCTGGACTTCGGCAACCGCGTCACCGCCCGGGTGGATCTCACCCCGGACGGTGACGGGTACGACGAGTACGGCCACGGCACTCATATGGCCGGCATCGTCGGCGGCGACGGGGCGCGATCCGATGGGAGCTGGCGCGGCTCCGCTCCCGGGGTCACTTTGCTCCCGGTGAAGGTGGCCAGCTGGAACGGCGCCACGGACGTCTCCGTCGTGCTCGCGGCGATGGAGTGGATCGGGGTCCATAGAGACGAGTACGGCATCGACATCCTGAGCCTTTCGTTCGGGACCGACTCGTCCCAGGACTACGAGATCGACCCGCTCGACTTCGCGGTCGAACGACTCTGGAACGCAGGTGTCGTGATCGTCGCTGCGGCCGGCAACCGCGGCGAAGGCGGTAGCAAGATCGACAAGCCCGGAGACGACCCGCGCGTGATCACCGTCGGCGCCGCTGACCTGCACGACACCGTCGGGACCGCGGACGACACCGTCGCGCTCTTCTCCAGCCGGGGACCTACCCAGGACGGCGTGGCCAAGCCCGATCTGGTCGCCCCAGGCATCACGATCGTCTCGCAGCGCGCGCCGGGGAGCACGATCGATGCGATGCGCCCGGCGGCCAGGCTCGGAAAGCACCACTTCAAGGGCACCGGAACCTCGCAGTCCACCGCGATGGTGGCCGGCGTCGCAGCGCTCGTGCTCGACGCAGCGCCCGGACTCTCCCCCGACCAGGTGAAAGAGATCCTTCTCACCACGGCGTCGCCCATGACCGAAGGCGTCAACGGCGCCGGTGCCGGCCTGGTGAACGCTGAACGAGCCGTCGACCTGGCCACAACCTCTCCCCCGGACAGCCCACCGCCGACGGCGACGCCGTCCACCGGCAAGGGCTCGATCGATTCCAGCCGTGGCAACACGAAGCCGTACACCGACCTCGACGGCGACGGCGATCCCGAGCAGGTCTCCGGCGAGATCGACGTGCTCGGCAGCCCGTTCGACAGCACCGCGTGGGCGGCGCGACCCTGGAACGCCACCGCCTGGGCAGCATCACCGTGGTCGACGCTGACCAACGTCTCGCCCGGCTGGATGAGCACCGCGTGGCCGCCGGACTCGTGGGCGGGCTTGGGCTGGGACGAGAACTCTTGGACGGCCAAGTCATGGCGTGATGCCGACTGGAACCCGGGCAACTGGACCGCGAAGTCCTGGCGCGCAGCAGCCTGGAACTAGGTCCTCATGGCTGACGGCCCACGGGGATGGCCGCGATCGGCGAAGGCCGTGATCGCCGCCGTGCTCCTCGCCGGAGCGGCGTGCGTGGCGTACTGGCTCCGATCGGTGGGCGGCTGGACGACGGCCGACGCCGTCGCCGTCGTCGTGCTCGCCGCCGGCGTCGCGCTCGGTGAGCTGTTCCAGTTCGAGCTGCGGTATCGCACCGAACGGGTTACCTACTCCATCACCGACGCCCTCTGGACGTCCGCGCTGTTCCTGGTCCGGCCGAGCGTGCTCAGCCTCGGTCTCGTGGTCGGCGTCCTCGTGGGGCAGTCCGTCCAGGCGTGGGACCTGGTCAAGGTGGCGTTCAACGCCGCCCAGTTCGTCGTCGGCATCACCGCCGCGATCGTCGTCTACGGCCTGTTCGGATCCCCGCCGGTCACCCAACCGGTGGGCTGGCTCGCCGCCGCCGCGGCGATGGCCGCCTTCCAGGTCGTGAACACGGTGCTCATGGCGGCGATCATCAGCCTGATCGAGAAGGAGCCGTTCTGGCGGGTGGCACTGGTCCCGACCGGCGTTCTCCACTGGGTCGGCAACCTGTCCGTCGGGATCCTCGGCGCCCTGCTCTGGACCGTCGCACCGACGGGCCTGCCTTTACTGCTGGTCCCCCTCGGCGTGAGCTTCATCGCGTACCGAGGATGGCTCCGGACCATCGCCGAGCGCGATGCGATGCGCGAGATGGCCCACGGCGCGGAGTCGATCTCACGCAGCGGCGACTTCGCCGCCCGGGTGACCGTCCCTCCGGATCCGGCTGACCAGGACGCTCGACAGCTCGCCGCCACCCTCAACCTCATGCTGGACCGCCTCGAGGCGGCGTTCGAGCGCGAGCGCCAGTTCATCCGAGAGAGCTCCCACGAGCTGCGGACACCCATCACGATCTGCCGGGGGCACCTGGAGATCCTCGGCCCCAACCCGGATCCGGACGAGCTGCGCGAGACCGTCGAGCTGGTCCTCGACGAGCTCCAGCGCATGGGTCGGATCGTGGACGACATGAATCTCCTGGTCCGCATGGAAGACCCGGCGTCGCTCCGACGCGAACCGGTCCAGGTCGACCGCCTGGTCGAGGACGTGGCCGCCAAGGCCACGCCACTGCTGAACGGGCACCTTCGCGTCTCGGCCGCTCCCGGTCTCGACCACACCGTGGACGCCGACTCCCAACGGCTCACCCAGGCGTTGATCAACTTGGTGAACAACGCCCAGCGGCACACGCCGGACGGGACGCAGGTCGAGATCCGCGTCGTGGACGAGCCCACGAACTGGCGGTTCGAGGTGGCGGACCAAGGCCCCGGTCTGCAGGCCGCCGATGAAGCGACGGTCTTCCGACCGTTCATCACCGGACGGACCCGATCACCAGGCAACGGCCTGGGCCTCGCTATCGTCTCCGGGATCGCCCGGGCCCACGGGGGCTCGGCGGGCGTCGACAACCGTCCAGGCGCCGGAGCGACGTTCTGGGTGAGGGTGCCGCGGTGAACGTCCTGCTGGTCGAAGACGAACCACGAGTGGCTGCGTTCGTCAGCAAGGGCCTACGGGCGCGGGGTCACAAAGTGCACTGGGCCAGCGCCGGGAGACCCGCACTGCTCGCCCTCGATGGACCCGGGTGGGACCTCGTCCTCCTCGACCTCGGCCTGCCCGACATCGATGGCCTCGACGTGCTTCAAGGCATCCGCGACCGGCACAACACGATCCCCGTCGTCATCGTCACCGCGCGGGACGACCGAGAGTCAGAGACCCGGGCCGCGCAGCTCGGGATCAGGAGCTACCTCATGAAGCCGTTCAGCTTCACCGACCTGCTCGAGATCGTGGAGGAGCCGGCCCGGCCGGGTGAGCGAACTGATCTCGAGCCGTCCGACGGTCAGTCCGAGCTCGACGCGGCCCGGCCGTAGCGGCGGTCGCGCTGGGCGTACGTCTGGACAGCGGCCCACAGGTGCCGACGGTCGAAGTCCGGCCAGAGCGTGTCGAGAAACACCAGTTCGGCGTAGGCGGACTGCCAGAGCAGGAAGTTCGACGTGCGCTGCTCCCCTGAGCTGCGCAGGAACAGGTCGACGTCGGGCATGTCGGGCTCGTCGAGATAGCGGGCGAGCACCCGCTCGGTCACCCGTTCCGGGGTGATCCGCCCGGCCGCGACGTCGACCGCCAGCGCGCGGGCGGCATCGGCGAGCTCGGCCCGTCCGCCGTAGTTCACGCACATCGTGAGCGTAAGCACGTCGTTGTCCTTGGTGAGCTCCTCCGCGACCTCGAGCTCGCGCACCACGCTGCGCCACAACCGGGGGCGTCGACCGGCCCAGCGCACCCGGACACCCCAGGCGTCCATCTCGTCCCGCCGACGGCGGATCACGTCGCGGTTGAAGCCCATGAGCCAACGCACCTCGTCCGGGGAGCGGTTCCAGTTCTCGGTCGAGAACGCGTACGCCGAGACCCACTGCACGCCGACCTCGATCGCGCCGGCGACCACGTCGAGGAGTGCCGCCTCGCCCCGCTCGTGGCCGGCCGTCCGGGGCAGCCCGCGATCCTTGGCCCACCTGCCGTTGCCGTCCATGACGATGGCGATGTGGCGCGGTACGCGCTCCCGCGGGATCGCCGGCGGTCGAGCCCCGCTCGGGTGCTCGAACGGTGGAACCGGGACACGCGCCGGCCGGTCCCGGGCGGCCCGCCGTCCACTTGCCGCCATCACCCCAACGCCACGCGCACCGGGCGTCCCGGCGGGAACGGCACCGGCTGCGTCGGTGTGCGGTCGACGTGCGGCAGCGAGCGGAGACCGCGCTCGAGGTGCCACTGGAGGTATGCGGCGACGATGCCGCTCGCCTCCGTACGGTGTCGTTGCTCGCTCGCGTCCGCGTACGGCCAGTCGCCGGTGAGCAACGCCGCGAGCAGCGCGACGGTGTCCGCAGCCGGCGTGACCGCACCCGGCGGCCGGCAGCCTCCGCAGACCATGCCTCCGCTCGCCACGGCGAAGAAGCGGTGCGGGCCTGGGAGGTCGCAACGGACACACGCGTCGAACGACGGCGCGTACCCCGCGACGGCGAGGGAGCGCAGCAGGAAAGCGTCGAGCACCAGGGTCGGGTCGTGCGCCTTGGTGGCGAGCGCGCGAAGACCGCCGACGAGCAGGAGGTACTGCTGGACGGCGGGCTCGCGCTCCTCCGCGGTGAACCGCTCCGCGGTCTCGAGCATCGCCGTGCCGGACGTGTAGCGCTGGTAGTCGGTCGCGAGGGGCCGGGCGAACGCGTCCAGCGTCTCGACCTGGGTCACGATGTCGAGCGACTTCCCGACGTAGAGCTGCACGTCGATGCGCATGAACGGCTCCAGCCGGGCCCCGAACCGCGACGACGTCCGCCGGACGCCTTTGCCGACTGCCCGGACCCGGCCATGCTCTCGGGTGAGCAGCGTGATGATGCGGTCGGCCTCACCCAGCTTGTGGGTGCGCAGGACCACACCCTCGTCGCGGTAGAGCGGCACGAGGACCAGTCTCCCCCAGCCGGCCAACGAAACCTGCGCGGCGCAGCGACGAGCGAGGAACGAGCGAGACGCGGAGCGCAACAAACCTGTCGCCATCCCGCGCCACCACCAATTCAATGGTGCCCATGACCGTGGGACGCCTGGCCGTCGACCTCTGCCTCCTGACCACCGAGGACGCCGCAGGGGTCGCCGCCCGGGCAGACCTCCAGACCGTCGTCGCGCACCACGACTTCCCGTACGACCCAGGTCCGTCGCGTCGCAACCTTCTGGCCCAGCTCGCGTACCCGTTCCCCGGCAGCGACAGCGAGCACTGGCTCGCCTACGCGGCCGGCGTCCTGGTCGGGTTGGTCGACGTCGAGCTGCCGACCCTGGACAACCTCGAGAACGCCGCGGTCGAGGTGCTGGTCCACCCGGCTCACCGCGCGTCGGGCGTCGGCCGTCAGCTCGCCGATCACGCGCTCGCCCGGACTCGGGCGAACGGGCGGCGCCGGGCGATCATCGAGATCTGCGAGAACGGTCCCGGCGTTCCGCCCGAGGACCGCACCGGAATGCTGTTGGCACGCTCGTTCGGGGCCGGGCGCGCCCTTGCCGACGTGCGACGCCGGCTCGACCTCACGACGGTCGAGTCGAGGGAGGTCGAGCGACAGCTCGACCAGGCCGCGGCGGCCAGCCCCGGCTACCACCTGGTCTCGTGGGTCGACGTTGTGCCCGACGGGGCGATCGAGGGCGTCGCGACGTTGGAGAGCCGAATGGTGACGGACTCGCCGATGGGCGACCTGGCCTGGGAACCCGAGCTCCACGACGCGAAGCGCTGGCGCGGCATGGAGGCGGTCCTCACGGGCCGTGGCCACCGCTCGTACGGCTGCGCGAGCGTGCACACGGACACCGGCACCGTCGCCGGGTACACGATGTGCACCGTTGCTGCCGACGTGCCCGAATACGTGGGCCAGTGGTCGACCATCGTCCTTCCTGAGCACCGCGGTCACCGTCTCGGTCTGCGGCTCAAGACCAGCAACCAGCTGCGCCTGCTGGAGCTCGAGCCCGCGGCGCGCATGATCGACACCTGGAACGCCGCGGACAACAGCCACATGATCGCGGTGAACGAGTCCCTCGGTTTCCGCGCGCTCGACACCTGGGCGGAGTGGCAGCTCGAGCTCCCCTGAGCCAAACCCTCGGTGCGCGCGGGTCCAGGTCACAACTGCACGACGACCGCGGATCCGACAGGGGGCTAGAAACCCAGCTTGCGCAGCTGCTTCGGGTCGCGTTGCCAGTCCTTGGCGATCTTCACGTGCAGGTCGAGGTAGACCGGCGTACCGAGCAGCGCCTCGATCTGCTGGCGAGCGCGGGTGCCGACGTCCTTGAGCCGGGCGCCCTGCTTGCCGATCACGATCGCCTTCTGGCTCGACCGCTCGACGTAGACGATCGCGCGGACGTCGAGCAGCGGTCGGTCGGTTGGTCGGTCCTCGCGCGGGACCATCTCCTCGACCTGCACGGCCAGCGAGTGCGGGAGCTCGTCGCGGACACCGTCGAGGGCCGCCTCGCGGACCAGCTCGGCCACCATCGCCTGCTCCGGCTCGTCGGTGAGCTCGCCGTCGGGGTAGAGCTGCAGGCCCGGCGGCAGCCTCGCGACGAGCAGATCGGCGAGCAGGTCGAGCTGGAGGCCGGCGGTTGCGGACACCGGGACGATCTCGGCCAGGTCCAGGCCGATCTCGGCGCCGAGCTGCTGCACCGCGAGCAGCTGCGACCCGACCGCGTCGCGCTTGACGACGTCGATCTTGGTCACCAGCGCCAGGACCGGGGTCCGCAGCAGCGCGAGCTCCCGGGCGATGTAACGATCGCCAGCTCCCACCGGCTCGTTCGCCGGGATGCAGAAACCGACCACGTCGACCTCCCCCAACGTCGTCCGCACCAGGTCGTTGAGGCGCTCGCCGAGAAGCGTGCGTGGTCGGTGCAGCCCAGGGGTGTCCACGAGGACCAGCTGCGCGTCCGGGCGGTGCACGATCCCGCGGATGGTGTGTCGAGTGGTCTGCGGCTTCGGCGAGGTGATCGCGACCTTGCTGCCGACCAGCGCGTTCGTCAGGGTCGACTTGCCCACGTTCGGGCGGCCGACGAAGCAGGCGAACCCGCTGCGGTGCACCGTGTCGCCCCCGGCACTCATCGCCGTCCCTGCTCTACGACGAGCTGGCTGGTTCGCGGGCGTCGACCGGCTCGACCAGCACGGACTCGAGCCGGTTGCGCCGTCCCTCCACGCGCTCGGCGGTGAGTCGCAGCCCCTCGACGACCACCGAGGAGCCGGGAATCGGGACCCGGCCGAGATGCTTGGCCAGCAGGCCGCCGACGGAGTCCACGTCCTCGTCGTCGATGGCTACGCCGGACAGCTCGGACAGGTGCTCGATCGGGAGCCTGGCATTCACCCGGAGCTGGCCGTCCGGGAGCCGCTCGAACGACGGCTGCTCGGTGTCGTACTCGTCGCTGATCTCGCCGACGATCTCCTCGAGCACGTCCTCGATGGTGACCAGCCCGGCGGTGCCGCCGTACTCGTCCACGACGACCACGAGGTGGACCCGCCTGGCCTGCATCTCGGCCAGCAGCTCGTCGACGGGTTTGCTGTCCGGGACGAACACCGCGGGGCGCATGACCGAGTCGATCCGCTCGGCGGTCTCGCTCTCGTGGTACTCGTACACCCGCCGGACGACGTCCTTCAGGTAGGCGACGCCGACCACGTCGTCCTCACCGTCACCGACGACCGGGATCCGGCTGAAACCGCTACGAAGCGCCAGCGACATGAACTGGCGCAGCGTCTTGGTCTGCTCGATGAAGACCATGTCCGTCCGCGGCACCATGACCTCGCGCGACAGCGTGTCACCGAGCTCGAAGACGGAGTGGATCATCTGGCGCTCGCCGGACTCGATCAGGCGGCTGGCCTCGGCCAGGTCGACCAGCTCCCGCAGCTCGGCCTCAGACCCGAACGGCCCTTCGGGGAAGCCCTTGCCCGGCGTGATCGCGTTGCCGACGATGATCAGCAGCCTGGCGATCGGGCCGACGACCCGCGTCATGGCGCGGATGAACCCCGATCCGGCGAGGGCGACCGAGTCCGCGTGCTGGCGGCCCAACGTGCGCGGTCCGACCCCGACGACCACGTACGAGACGACGAGCATCACACCGGCGGCGACGACGACACCGAGCGTCGTCGGCAGCAGGCTGAGGCAGACCACCGTGACCAGCACTGCCGCGGACATCTCGCAGGCGATCCGGACGAACAGCGCGGTACTGAGGTACGGCGCCGGGTCGACGAGCAGCCGACGCAGCCTAGGTGCCCGACGCCGGCCGGACCGGACGAGCTCGTCGGCGCGCACCTTCGAGAATGCGGTGAGTGCGGCCTCGATGCTCGCCAGCGCGCCGGCCAGCACGACCAGCACGATCGCCAGGACGAGGAGCCAGGCGTTGTCGGTGCTCATCTCGCGTCACCGGAGAGCGGCGGCACGAGTCTCGGAGGGGGCGGGGGCCAGCGCCACTCCGCGAGGAGCGATTCCTGCAGCCCGAACATCTCGCGCTTCTCCTCCGGCTCGGCGTGGTCGTAGCCGAGGAGGTGGAGGATCCCGTGCGTGCAGAGCAGGTCGAGCTCCTGCTCCATGGTTCGCCGGTGCTCGACCGCCTGCGTCGCTGCCACCGCTGGGCAGAGCACGACGTCGCCGAGGAGGCCCGGGTCGGGCTCGCTGCGATCCTGTGGCGGACGCATCTCGTCCATCGGGAAGGCCAGCACGTCGGTAGGTCCTGGTTCGCCCAGCCAGTGCTCGTGCAGCGCGCTCATGGCGTCGACGCCGACGAGCGCGATCGAGAGCTCGGCCTGCGGGTGGATGCCCATCCGGTCGAGCACGTGCCGGGCGAGCGCGACGAGCGCGCGCTCGTCGACCGGTGCGCCCGACTCGTTGGCGACCTCGATGCTCATCGGCGGGCCCGTGAGCGCGCCGGCGACGCGTCACGGCGGCTGCCCCGCCCGGCCGTCGCCGGCTGGACCTGGGTCGCGTCCCACCTGCCGTACGCGTCGACGATGTGACCGACGAGCCGGTGCCGGACGACGTCGACGCTCTGCAGATGGCAGAACTGGACGTCGGCGAGGTCGTCCAAGATCTCCTGGACCACCTGGAGTCCGCTGCGGGTCTCGGTCGGCAGGTCGATCTGGGTCACGTCACCGGTGACCACCACTCTCGAGCCGAAGCCCAGGCGGGTGAGGAACATCTTCATCTGCTCTGCCGAGGTGTTCTGCGCCTCGTCCAGGATGATGAACGCGTCGTTGAGCGTGCGCCCGCGCATGTACGCGAGAGGGGCCACCTCGATCGTGCCCTGCGTCATGAGCCGGGGGATCGTGTCCGGGTCGAGCATGTCGTGCAGCGCGTCGTAGAGCGGCCGCAGGTACGGATCGATCTTCTCGTACAGCGTGCCGGGCAGGAATCCGAGCCGCTCCCCAGCCTCGACCGCCGGACGGGTCAAGATGATGCGGCGCACCTGCTTGGCCTGCAGCGCCTGCACTGCCTTGGCGACCGCGAGATAGGTCTTTCCCGTGCCGGCCGGTCCGATGCCGAACACGATCGTGTGGGTGTCGATCGCGTCGACGTAGCGCTTCTGGTTCAGCGTCTTCGGCCGAATGGTGCGCCCGCGACTGGACAGGATGTCGAGCGTCAGCACGTCCGCCGGCCGCTCGGTGGTGCTGGTCCGGAGCATGCCCGCGACTCGGCCGACGGTCTCCGGCGCAAGGCTCTGGCCCGTACGGATGACGGTCACGAGCTCGTCGATCATGCGCTCGGCCAGCGCCACCTCGTCCGGTCCGCCGCTGAGCGTGATCTCGTTGCCTCGGACGTGGATGTCGGCCTCGACGGCCGCCTCCACCGCGCGGAGGATCTCGTCGGCCGAGCCGAGAAGGCTCACCATCGGGATGCTGGTGGGGATGACGATCTTGTGCTGGGTGCCTGGTGCGTCCCCAGGGTCGGCTTGCTCGCTGCGCTCGGACATACGTCGACCTCGTCGAGGTCTTCTCTCGCCCGTCCTTCCGGTCTCGGCGTCTGACCGCACAATGCTAGGCGATCAGACCGCACCACCACGGGTCGAGTTCGCGCGCTGCCCGGTCCCGGGATCACCAGCGCGAGCGGCTCAGTCGATCCTCAGCCGGGTGGCCACCGCATCGACCGCCCGCCGAGCACGTGACCATGTACGTGGAACACCGACTGCCCGGCGCCCGCGCCGGTGTTGAACACGAGTCGATGCCCGCCGGCCGAAGCGTCGGCGAGGCCCTCGTCGGCCGCTACTCGAACGGCGAGCGCGACCAGGTCGGCAAGGGCGGCCGGGTCGGCGCGAGCGAGCGCGCCGACGTCGGTGTGGTGGTCGCGGGTGATCACCAGCACGTGGGTGGGCGCCTGCGGGTTGAGATCGCGGAACGCCAGCGCGCGGTCGGACTCTGCGACGACGGTCGCCGGGATCTCCCCTCCGACGATCTTGCAGAACACGCAGCTCTCCGGATCGGCCATGCCGCCCAACATATCTGCCGGCCCGGATCGGTCGCGGTAAACCGATCCGCCCCGGACTGCGTCTTCCTCCACAACGTCTTCTCGCAGGGGGTTCTCATGAGCACGTCCGCCGCAACGGCGTCCAGGTCGCACCGCCGACGCTGGGCTCCGGCTCCGGCCCCGGTCGCGTTCGGGGCGGCGGCGGCATGCGCCATCACCCTCCTGCTCCCCGGGACGGCCGTGGCCGACGACGGTGCCACCGGTGATCGGGCGCGCCGGGCGCTGCCGGTCTACTACGTGGGTTCCTACCTCGTCGGTGAGACCGAGCCGGGCGAGCCGCTCGACCGGCTCTACCGGGAGTTCCACCCGACGCGGACCGTCGATAGGCCGGCAGTCTGGGTGAAGAAGGCAGTGCTCGACATGCTCGACACGTACGCCGACGACCCCGAGTACACCGGGATCTGGCCGGTCCAGTCCGACGTCCTGGACGTCGAGGTACGTGCTGCGCGCGGCCTGGTCGTGGTCGACATGAGCGGGATCGAGGGTCCAGGGGAGCCCGCGCTCGAGGACGAGGCAGCGATGGCGCTGCAGCAGCTGGTGCACACGGCAACCGCCGCGGCATCGCTGGACGGCGCCCCGATCACCAAGGTGGTCGTCAAGTCCCAGGGCGAGCGGATCACGCACCTCTGGGGTGCTGACGCCGACCAGCCGTTGAGCCGCGATCCGTACGTCCGGTCGCCGATCTGGATCCACGCACCGACGCAGGGCGACCGGGTGGACGGCGACGTGGTCGTGACCGGCACCGCGCAGTTCTACGAGAACCACGGCCAGTGGTCGCTCTACGACCGCGACCGGGTCGAGATCGACTCGGGGGTGACGTCGACGGACGGTGGGGCCGGCCTCTACCGCCCGTACACGATCGAGCTCGACACCCTGCCCGTGGGCCGCTACACGATCAAGGTGTACGACCTCGGCGGGCTCGGCCTGCCCGATCGCGGGCCGGTCGACACCAAGGAGTTCCGCGTGGTCTGAGCGACCGCGTCCACCAGCCGAAGAGCGCCTCCCGGTCGAACCTCGACCGGGGGGCGGCCGGGCGCCCTGCACCGGGCCCGGGCGGAGCGGGTTCGACCGGGCTGGAGGAACCCGCCGGGTGTCGGACCGGCAGATTGGCTGCAACGCGTGCCACGCTCAGGTAAACCTCGTGGAGGGGGTGCGCGTCGTAGGGGCGTGCAGCTGGTGATGGTGGCGAGCCCGGGAGGGCCAGCGGTGAGCACTGCGCGCGCCGCAGAGACGACCCAGCAGTGGGACGCCGACGAGGCCGTTACACAGCTGTACACGGCCCACTACCGGTCACTGGTCCGGCTCTCGGCGCTCATGCTCCGCGACTCGGCGGTCGCCGAGGAGGTCGTGCAGGACGCGTTCGTCGCGATGCACGGCAAGTGGCGCCGGCTCCGCGACCCGGACAAGGCGCTCGCGTACCTGCGCCAGACGGTCGCGAACCGGTCCCGCTCGGTGCTCCGGCGACGCGTCGTCGCCGACAAGCACCTGGCCCGGCAGACCGTGCTCGACACGGTCGCGAGCGCGGAGCACGGCGCCATGGCGACCGCAGATCGCGACGAGGTCATGATCGCCCTGCGGCGACTTCCGGACCGGCAGCGCGAGACGCTCGTCCTGCGCTACTACGGCGACCTCTCCGAGGCCGAGATCGCCGCCACGATGGGGATCAGCCGCGGCGCGGTGAAGAGCCACGCCTCGCGCGGCATGGCTGCTCTTCGTACGACGTTGGAGCGATCCGCATGACCGGCCGACCCGACGACGGGACCGACCCGCGCCTGGCCGACGCACTGCGCCGGGCCCTGGCCAGGAGCGCGGCCGAGGTCCAACCCGCAGGTGATGGGCTCACCAAGATCCGCATGCGTACCGCAGGCGCCCGACGCCAGCGCTGGCTCGTGCCGCTGGCCGCGACAACGGCAGCCGTCGTGGTCGGCGGCGGCGTGGCCTGGGCCGCCGGCACGCTCGGTGACCGCGACGAGGCGCCGTTCGCCGGCGCGCCGACGACGGCGGTGACGTCGGCGACCTCGCCGACGTCGAGCCCGACGCCAACGGCGACCGGAGGTACGACGGAGGTCACCGCGCTGCCGATCCCGTCCGCGACGGTCCCGGTGTACTACCTGGGAGACCAACCCAGCGAGACCGGCATCCCGCTCTATAAGGTGTTCCGCGAGTTCCGTCGCCTACCCGCGGTGGACGTCAGCGACCGGGCGGA
>Ga0136615_10000545_pt1 | contig 17165 bp, 17 predicted proteins | sample AntDrymUQ2882206_2_FD_106647 | JGI IMG/M metagenome (GOLD analysis project Ga0136615, IMG submission 106647) | Polar desert sand microbial communities from Dry Valleys, Antarctica - metaG UQ288 (22.06) | ecosystem: Environmental > Terrestrial > Soil > Desert | place: Antarctica: Dry Valley...
ATCGAGGGGTTCGAGTTCTCCTCGTACTACATCTTCTACGCCTCGCTGTTCTTCGCCCTGCTTTACATCTGCTCGCTGCGCTGGGCGTTCGAGCGCTTCAGCACAGCGCTGCTACGCGCGGCTGGGTTTCGCCGCCGCGCGGTGCTCGTCGGCTCGAGTGCCCGTATCGATGCGGTCGCCGAGGCACTGCGTCGCGACGACCAGGTCGAGCCGTTCGCCTTCGTCTCGCTCACCCCCCGACGCGACGGCGGCCTGCTCGACTTCGGCTCGCTGGAGGGCCTCGAGCGCAACCTCGACACGATCGACGAGGTGTTGATCACTGATCCGGACTTCCCCCAGGAGCAGGCCTTCGAGCTCGTCGAGCGATGCCACCAGCGTGGCGTCAGCGTCCGTGTCGCTCCATCGACCATGGAGATCCTGATGGACCGGGTCGAGTTCGTGCCCGGCCAGTCGCTGCCGCTGTTCGAGCTGCGCCCCCCCGTGTTCGAGGGCGGCGACTTCGTCGTCAAGCGCACGTTCGACCTCGTCGGCTCCGCGCTCCTGATCGTCTTGTTGTCGCCGTTGATGGCGCTGATCTGTCTCGCCATCAAGCTCGACTCCCGCGGACCGGTCCTGTTTCGCTCGCGCCGGCCGGGCATCGGCGGCGAGTCGTTCGCCTGCCTCAAGTTCCGCACCATGCAGGAGGGTGCCGAGGCGCTTCAGTCGCGTCTGGAGGAGGACAACGAGCAGCGCGGCGCGCTGTTCAAGATCCGCTTGGACCCGCGCGTGACGCCTGTCGGCACGGCGCTGCGCCGGTGGTCGCTTGACGAGCTGCCGCAGCTGTTCAACGTGCTGCGCGGCGAGATGTCACTCGTAGGTCCCCGGCCGCTGCCCCTGCGCGATTACGAGCGCCTCGCGGAGTGGCACCGCAAGCGCTATCTCGTGCTCCCCGGGATGACCGGTCTGTGGCAGGTCTCGGGTCGGTCAGAGCTTGACTTCGACGAGCTCGTGCGGCTCGATTTCCTCTATCTCGAGCGGTGGTCGGTCTTCCTCGATCTCACGATCCTGTTGAGGACCCTCCCGGCGGTCGTCCTCAACCGCGGCGCCTGGTAGCTGGTCTGGCTCCTCCGTGAGCGAGGAGTACGACCCCGACAACTTCTTCGACCGGCGTTCCGACGAGCAGACGCTCGAGTTGCATTACGCGCACATGCACGACCGCGAGCGCGAGTTGCTCGGCCCTCGGCTGCCCGTGGGCGGGACGGCGCTGTCAGTCGGCTGCGGCTGGGATCCGGGTCGGCACCTCTTTCCCAAGCCGAACTGGTCGCTGACGGGAGTCGAGCTCGACCCCAGCTGGCCCACCGCCATGGTGGCCGACGGGACTCTCGACGCCGGCTTCGCCGCCCGGGCCGGAGAGCTGGAGCGCCACGTCTCCGCGGGCTCTTTCGACGTCGTCTACTACCGCCTGGTCCTGCATCACATCGCCTACCAGGGGCCGCTGGCTCCGGTGTTCGGGGAGGCGGCGCGGCTGCTGCGACCCGGCGGGATGCTGATCGCCGTCGAGCCCGGCGCCTGGCACCCGGTCGGTGCCGCGCTCGCGTTGGCGAACACGGTCGGGCTCGGGACGGCGGTGCACGGCACGCCCGACGACGTTCCGCTGTCGCCAGGTGAGCTGGTCTCGGTAGCGCGCGCGGCAGGGCTGACGCCGGCGCTACACGCCCTGACCTACTCGTGGCGCCGGATGCCGCAGGCCGTCCAACGCGCCCTGTGGCCAGTCGACCGAGCCTTGGGCGCGCGGCGGCGCACCGCGATGCTGGGGCACACTCTGCTGCTGGTCGCGCGGCGGCCACTCTAGGCGATATGCGCGGTGCTAGCTTCAGCCGCGGTCGACCGCCGATGGCAAGCCACTACGACGACGAGATCTGGGGCCTGGTCGGCGACGACCCCGGCCCGCCGCCCGGGCACCTGCAACGGTTCGTGGCCGGTTTGGATCCGGTCGCGACCGCACTCGACGTTGGTTGTGGCGACGGGCGGCTCGCGCTCGGCCTGCGCGCCGAAGGGCTGACGCTCGCCGATCCATCGCCCGTGGCGCTCGAGCGTGCGCACAAGCGGCTTCCGCGTGCCCGGGCGGTCGAGCTCGACGTCGACGCCCCCCTGCCCCTGGACGACAATGCCTTCGAGCTCGTGTTGTGCTCCGAGGTGCTGGAGCACGTGCGCGACGTGCAGCTGCTGCTGTCCGAGATCCGCCGTGTGCTCGTACCCGGTGGGACGCTGGCGCTGTCGACACCGGCTCACGGCCGCCGCAGCGGCCTGGGCATCCTGCTGCGCGGCTTCGAGCGAGGCTTCGATCCACGCTCGCCACATCTGCGCTTCTTCACACGTCGGTCGCTGGCGGACCTGCTTGATGAGCTGGGCTTCGCACCCTACGCCGTCGCTCAGGAACAGGGCGCGTTGCTGGTCACCGCGCGGCGGGAGACGCTCGCGCTCAGGGACCGGTGAGCGGCGCTTGTGCCGCGCTGGCGCGGTGAGCGAGGTCCACCGCGATCGGTGAGTAGGGATCGGCGGTGAAGGCGCCGGTGATCGACCGCTGTGCCCGGTCGGGAAGATCAAGCGTGTCCAGCTCGAAGCGGGCCAGCGCGAGCCACGTGCCGGGATCGCGGGGGTGCTCGAGCACGGCCTGCTCGAGCGCGCGGTAGGCGGCGATCGGCCGCTCCTGGGCCGCCAGCAGCGCGGACTTCGCGTACAGCGGGTCGGGCGAGTAGGGGTTGAGCCTGCGGGCCTCGTCGGCGTCGCGCGAGGCCGCGGCGAGGTCGCCCTCCTCGATCCCAGCGTAGACGCGGTCCGTCGCTCGGGCGGACGCCTCGGGCTGCCAGGTGGCCCACGCACAGACGACCGTCGCGAGCAGCACCGCGCTGGAGGCGACCAGCCGCGAGACCGGCGGTCGGGTGGCGGGCCACAGCGCACGGAGTCGGTCGCGCGCCGTAACGGACAACGCCGCGCTCGGCGCTCCGTCGGGCGCCCGCGGCCTTGGTCCACGTGCCGCCACGAAGCCGGCCGCGGCCAGCGCGGCGACGGCGGGCGCGGGGATGAACCACGTCCAGTCGATCGCCGACTGAAACCCGAACGCGACGACGGACAGCACGAGCACCGTCACGGCGCCGCGCTCGGTCGACCACCCTTCGGGGGATTCGCGCGGCTGGCGGCGCAGCTCGAGAGTGCGTACCGCGGCGAACAGCCACGCGCCGAACAGCGCGAAAGCGAGCAGAGCGCCCGCGAGCCCCAGGTCGGCAAGCGTTTGGGCGAAGAAGCCGTGTGCGTGGTCGGCCTGGTTGGGCTCCTCGCGAAACGGCAGGCGAGCCAAGGTGAAGGTGTTCGCCCCCGTGCCGACCAACGGCTCGTCCGCGAAGACGCGGACCGCCTGGCGCCAGTACTGCCCGCGAGCGGAGGAGACCGAACGCAGGCGTGCCGCGCCCCCGGGCACGCTCGCCTGCTCGCCGGTCAGGTTGCGGACGCCGTCGGAGACCGTTGGGCCGAGGCCGCGGTCGCTCATCGCGACCGAGGTAAGCCCGGCCAGCGGCAGCAGGCAGGCGACGACCGCGATCGCGACCCCTGCGCGGCGGCGTACGCCGAGCGACAGCGGATGGCCGATCGCGGCGTGGCCGACCAACAGCCCTCCGGCCAGCGAGACGGCGCACGCCGCCACCAGCATCAGACCGAAGTCGCTAGCCACGGCCTCCCGCCCGGAGAGCGGTACGAGCTCCTCGGTGAAGGCGGCCTTGGACAGCGCCCATCCGGCTACCGGTGCCGCGCAAGCCGCCGGTAGCGCGATCACGGGAGTCGAACGCAGCCGCAGCGGGGCGAACACGAGCCAGAGTCCGGCGGCGAGCACGGCCGCTGTCAGCGCGCCCCTGGACTGCGTCAGCGCGATCGTGAGCAGCAGCACCGTCAGCGCCGGATAGGCGAGGCCCGTCGTCAGCCGGCTCGCGTCGCGGCGCGAGCCGAGCCAGATCGCGAGCGGGACGCACATCGCTGCCATCCCGCCGAGCGCGTTCGAGTAGCCCAACGGAGCCTCGAGCCGGGAGCCGAGCACGAGCTCGGCGAGTGTGTCCGGAAAGACGCGGGTGACCAGCGCCCAGGTGCAGATCGTCACCCCGCCGGCCAGCAACCCGCATGCCAGCACCGGTCCCGCGCTTGGGGCCCCACACCCCGCGACGACCGCGAGCACGAGCACGGCAAGGTAGGCGAGCATGCGGGATGTCTCCTGGAGGGTCGCGTCGGGGGAAAGCGACCACGCCGCCGACAGCGCGGTCAGGGCGACGAAGGCGCCGAACAGCCCGAGCACGCCCATGCCCGGAACGGGTGTCGGTGCATCGAGGAGCCTGTCGAGACGTCCGTGCAAGGCGAGCCACGCGACGATCGCGCCCGCGCCGAGCACGAGCACGATCTCGACCGCCGCGGTGCGACCCAGCTGTGTCGCACCGCCCGCGCCGAACGCGACCGCGGCGAGCGCGGCCCCTACCGCGGCGCTACTTGCCGCGGCGCGGTAGCCGGACACGCTTCAAGGCGCCCTGAAGGGCGGGTCGCCGCTTGACGGCGAGGAACGTGCCGCCTACCAGCGCCAATGCGAGGGCCATCAAAGCGAGCAGCACTGGAAGCGGCAGGCCGCTCGAGGCGTCCGCCTTCTTGAAGACCCCGTCGCGGCTGGGGTCCACGGAACGGTCGCCGAGCTGCTCTTCGGTGCTGTGCCTCGCCAGCAGCCGGCGGGCGTCGTCCTGACTGGTCTGGCGGTCCCGTGCGCCGTCGCCGCTGCCGCTCGCGCCAGCACCCGCGCCGCCGCTGCCGTCGCGGCCTCCACGACCTCCGACGCTAGAAGCGCCGGCCCGCGGCGTGCCATCGGCGCCGATCTGGTTACGGATCAAGGCGGCGCAGTGGGAGTACTCTTTGAGCTCGGTGGTGAGCTTCCGCAACGCACCACGCAGGTCGGCGTCGGAGTAGTTACCGCTGACGGCGTCGTCATTGGCGCACTCGCGCAGAACCTGTTCGGGACTGGCTCCGGCGACCGCGGGCGCCATCAGGGCGACCGACGTCAAGGCTGTGGCCAACAGTACGTGGATGTGTCGAACGAACGAGCTCACCGGCGTTGCTGAGCGAGAATGGCGGAGCGTCAGGCAAACGGGCGAGTGAACAACGGCTCCGTGCGAGGTAGCGCAGACTAACAAGGTCGCCCGAAGGACAACGGCCGCGGCACTAAACCGTGCGGACGGGCCGTATCGCCATACTGGTCCCGCCCGTACGGGCCTGGTGCACCCAATGCGAGACAGAGACCCGCGGGCGGGCCCGAAGTTGCGGTTCGCCGTCCGGTGGGCCCACGCCGTCTAGCATCAGACGATGTCCGAGGCTGCCGCTGAGCCGGTCCGCTGCGCGGTCCTGCCGCCGGCGCCAGTGCCTTACCGCGAGCCGCTGTACGGGCGCCTGGTGGCGCGCGGCCGCCTCCGGTTGACGGTGATCTACGTCACCGCCGAGCAGCCCAGCTGGGACATGGGCAGCGGCTGGTTCGGCGCGCAGGGCGCCTACGACAGCGTCCACCTGCGCTCTTGGCAGCGTCCGCGGCGTAGGCCGGGCCGGACGCCGATCGCGGTTCCCCGGGGGCTGTGGCGTGAGTTGGAGCGGCTCGACCCTAGGTGCGTCGTCAGCTGGGAGTTCGGCCCGGCGACCTTGCTGGCGCTGCTGTGGTGTCGCCTGCGCGGGCGGGCGCTGGTGATCTTCAGCGAGCTTCCGCCCCAGGCTGACGAGATCCTCTCCGCCCCCCAGCGTCGGCTGCACCGCCTGGTCGCTCCGCGTGTCGACGGATTCGTGGTCGCAAGCTCCGCCGCGAAGCGCCGGGCGGTGTCGCTCGGCGCTCCTGCGGAGACGGTGGAGGTCTCGCTCCAGAGCGCGGAGGTGGAGCGATTTCGCGGTGCGGCCGTGGCACGGCGTGAGCACCCACCCGCTCGGCCGCTGCGCGTCCTGTGCGTTGCGCGCCTCGTGCCCGACAAGAACCTCCAGCGGCTGCTCGCGGCGTGGGCGCGCGCCGGCATCGGCGGCGACGAAGCGGAGCTCGAGCTGTGCGGCACCGGACCCCTCGAGGGTGAGCTGCGCGGCCTCGCCGACGAGCTGGGCGTGCCCGTGCGGTTCCGCGGCTATCTCGCCCCCGCCGACCTGCCCACGGCCTACGCCGAGTCGGATGCGTTCGCTCTGGTCAGCACCTTCGAGCCCTTCGGCGTCGCCGTCAGGGAGGCCGCGGCCGCCGGCCTGCCACTGCTCTGCTCCGACGTCGCGGGGGCAGCAGGAGACATCGCGATCGGCGGGCGCAACGCGCTACTGGTCGACCCCTCCGACGAGGACGCCATCGCGACGGCGCTGGGGTCGCTGGTCGGCAATCGCGAGCTCCGCCTGAGCATGGCGCGCCAAAGCGACGCCGTCACCGCCGAGCGCGACCCTGAGCACGACGCGGAGGCGTTCGAGCGTGCGGTGCTGGGTGCCGCCGAGCGTCGCGGTGCTAGTGATCGCTCCTGCTAGACCTCCGCCGTTTGGTGTAGAGATGGCGGTTCTTGCTTTGCGGTGAGACGAGCGGCGTCGTTGGCATCAAGGACGCGTCGCAGCAGTGAGATCAGGGTCTCCTGCTCGGCTGGGGCCAGCGTCTGGAGGAATCCCTGTTGCGACTCTCGCGCGACGGGTTGCAGTAGATCCACGAGCTCTTGGCCCGCAGCGGTGAGCGCGACCTGATTGCGGCGCCGATCGGCAGGGTCCTGCGTGCGCCTGATTAGGTCGCGACTCTCGAGGTGGTCGATGCGGGCGACGAGGTGGCTCTTGTCGAAGTCCAGCGAGTCGGCCAGCTGCTGCTGAGAGCGGGGGCCGAAGTCATCCAGCGCGGCGAGGATCGCGTGGTGGATCAGGGCGAGGTCGTGCTCGGCCAACGCCGCCTCCAAGTGGCTGCGTCCGAACCTCGAGACCTGCGACGCCAGGTACGAGGGCAGGGCGAGCAAAGAGGGGGGTCGCGTGGGGGCAGCCATGGCAACGAATGTTACGGCAGGACACGCGACGCAACAGTTGCAACCTGCTACCGTTGCGGTGGCCTCGGTACTGGAAGCACTCACGGATGCACGAGCCACGTGCGAAGTCCCCGACAGAGGAGAGTCATGAAGCGACTGCGTTTGCTCACAGACGAATCGCCCGTCGTCGCGGACGTCGGCCTGCTGGCCCTGCGCCTTGCGGTGGCCACGGTGTTCATCGCCCACGGCGCGGGAGACGTATTCGACGCTGGGGTCTCGAGCAACATCGAGAACTACCGGGACGCCGGCATCCCGCTACCGGAGCTGAGTGCGCCGTTCACCGCCTACATCCAGCTCTTCGGCGGCATCGCGCTCGCGCTCGGTGCGCTCACCCGACCGCTCAGCATTGGGTTCATCGTCGCGATGGCCGGGGCGCTGATCTACGTCCATCCCGGCGAACCGCTGGCGATCCAGCCGGACGGAAGCGGTTTCGGGTTCGCGTTCATGATGGGTGCGGCCTCGCTCGCGCTGCTCCTGCTCGGACCAGGCCGGTTCAGTGTCGACCGGCTGCTCGTCGGATGGCGGGAAGGCTCCCGACGGTCGGTCGATGCGGCGCCGCGGGCGGTGTCTGAGTCGTCCGTTCGATGACTCGAAGCACGTCCCCACAAGCAAGAAGGAGAAGAGGGATATGACTGCCAAGCGCGTTCTGATCGTCGCCAACGAAGCGGTCAGCGACGAGCGACTGGCGCAGTGCCGGAGGTCATTCGGGGCCAGGTCCGGGCCGCGGGGCTGATGAGTACGTCTAGGGCGCAGCGACTGACCGCGTTGATGATCGGTGTGGCGCTGCTTGCGGTGGCCGGTATCGGATGTAGCTCGGACTCGGACTCGGATTCGAGCTCGAACGCGCGGACCGAGAGCGTCTCCCCGTCCACTCCGGGGTCTCCCACGGCCCGCGGTCGGCTGCTCGAGCAGCTACGCGACGGGGGCACGGTGATCGTCTTCCGACACGGCGTCACCGACCCCTCCGACGAAGACGATCCACAGGTCGACCTCGACGATTGCTCGACACAGCGCAATCTCACCGACGAGGGACGTGCCGACGCCCGAACGATCGGCGGGGCGTTCCGTGAGCTGCGAATTCCGGTGGGGCGGGTGTGGGCCAGCCCCTACTGCCGCGCTCGGGACACGGCCAAGGTGGCCTTCGGTCGGGCACAGGTGCTCGACGGCCTGGAGCGGCTCTATCCTGAGGTCGACGAGGCCGCCGATCGGCGCCTCAACGAGCTGATCCGCGAGCGGGCGCCTGCTCCCGGCGATCCCAACCTGGTCATCGCTTCGCATGCTGTCTACCCGAGCGCGCTGAGACCGCCGGCCACGCTCGACGAGGGCGAGGCCGCCGTCTATTCGGTGCGCGGCGAGGAGGTCGACCTGCTCGGCCAAGTTGCTCCCGGCGAGTGGGCCGGTCTCGACTCCGCTAGTGCATCCGCCAACGCCGGTGAGCTCAGCGACACGGCCGAGCAGGCGCAGGCAAGCGTCGTCTCGGTGGAGCTGGAGGAAGGCGAGCCTGCCGGGGCGGGGTTTCGCGTCGCGGTCGACGGAATCGTCGTCACCAACGCCCACGTCGTCGGTAACGCCGACGACGTCTCGGTGGTCCTGCCGGACGGGACGCGGCGTTCGGCGCGAGTTCTCGGCCGAGCCCCCGACGTCGACATCGCCGTGCTGGAGCTCGACGACTCCGGGTTGCCGCCGATGCACTCGGGAACAGGGCTGGCCGAGGCGGGCGTCGGGGATCCAGTGCTGGCGATCCGCCCCCCGCTCGGGCGGCACGAGACCGTCTCGTCGGGGACAATCGGCGCCCTGGACCAGCTCGTCCGCCTTGGCGGCCGCGAGCTGGAGGTGCTTGCAACCGACGCCGCGATCGAACCGGCCAACTCCGGCGCGCCGCTGGTCGATGCCGATGGCGAGGTGCTCGGCGTGAGCACGGCGATCGCCACGCCACTGGCAGGGGACGGGTCAGACGACGCGGTCTTCGCGGTCCCCGTCGATGTCGCGCGCAACGCAGCCTTGGAGATCGTCGAGGAGGCCGGATGACGCACCGCTGGGAGATAGCGCTTGTGACGGGGGCCAACAAGGGGATCGGCCGTGAGATCGCCCGGCGGCTGGCTGGCGAGGGATGACCGTTACCTCGGCGCCCGCGCTCCCGAGCGCGGCCAGAGCGCCGAGCGCGAGCTGGCGAGCGACGGCGCCGACGTCCGCTTCCTCCAGCTCGACGTGACAGATCAGACGCAGGTCGACGCCGTCCCATCTCGACCCGTGGCCTGCTCGCCTACAGCTCCTCAAAGGCCGCGCTGAACTCGATCACGGCGCTGTATGCCAACACGCTTCGAGAAGCGGGGATCCGCGTCAACGCGGCAAACCCCGGCCTGGTGGCCACCGACCTCAACGCCCGCTCACCGTTCAGCCGCGGAGCCCGAACGCCCGAGCAGGGTGCCGAGGTCCCGGTCAAGCTCGCCCTCCTGGGAGCCGACGGGCCGACCGGGGCCTTCCGCGGCACCGACGACGGCTCGATCGAGCAGAGCGTGCCGTGGTGAGGCGGACCGCCGCCCCGAACAGCCCCGCATTGGAGGCGACTGCCGGGCTGGTTCCCACCCGACTGGCTGGCAGCCTGACAGGCAAGCCACGCGAGTGGTGGATCCACTGGATCCTGCGGATCGCCGTGGCCGGCGAGTTCATCGGACACGGGGCGTTCGGCACCCTGGGCAAGGAGGCTTGGCTCGCCTACTACGACATCTTCGGCATCTCGGCGGCGACGGGCCGCGACCTGATGCCCCTGACCGGCTCGCTCGACATCGCGCTGGGCGTCCTGGTGCTTGTGTACCCGGTGCGGGCCGCGCTGCTGTACATGGCGTGTTGGGGGTTGTTCACGGCGGCCCTGCGACCGCTTGCGGGCGAGGGTGGCTGGGAGCTGGTCGAGCGCTCCTACAACTACGGCGTGCCGTTCGCGCTGCTGCTGTTGCACGGTTTCGGGACCTCGCTGCGGGACTGGGTCTCGCCGCTTCGCGACATCCCGCGGCTGACGAAGGAGAGGGCGCGCGGCTTCGCTCTCGGCTTCCGCGCGACCATCGCCGCCTACCTGATCGGGCACGGGGCGCTCGGGGTCCTGACTAACAAGCCGCTGCTGCTCGACCTCTACGCCTCAGTCGGCTTGGACACCCTCGTCGGCGACCCCGCCACGCTGAACGACGTCGTCGGCCTGTTCGAGATCGGCCTCGGCCTGCTCATGCTGAGGGCGGCGACGACACCCGTTCTGCTCTTCGTGCTCTCGTGGAAGCTTGGCACCGAGTCGCTTTTCATCACCAACGGCTCCTACGGCGCCGGCTTCGAGGTGATCGAACGCGCAGGCGCCTATGCCGCACCGCTCGCGCTGATCTGCCTCAACTCGATCGAGAGCCGGGAAAAGGGGCGAGTACCGCATCGAGGACGAGCTGGGTCCACGTTGCCCGTCGCGCGGATAGCGAGCCCACCGTAACAACGGGCGATTCAGGCCAGCAACGCTGGCAGCAGGCGCTCGCTCACGGTCCGCTGGACGGCGTCGGGAGCGTAGGGGGCGAGCGCGCCCGTCCCAGCCGCGCGCACAGCCCGTGCACGCCCGTCGTCAAGTTCAAAGGCTCGGCGCAGGCACGCCCCGAGCGACTCTGGCCGTAGGTCGGGCGCGACGAGCTCGGGAGCCAGCCGGCGGACGATCGTGAGCGCCTCGTACGCGCCACCCGAAGGAACTGTGGCCAGCAGTGCCCCGTGCGCGAGCGCCTCGAGCGGCGCCTGGCCGTAGTCCTCCCAGCGCGCGCCCTGGACCATGACGTGCGCCCGTCCCAGCGCGGCGCGGAACTCCTGCGCCGAGGTTCGCCCGCGCCACCGGACGCCGGCGGGCACGGCCACCCGACGGCGGCGCAGCTGGCGCCGGCCCTCGGCTTCCTCGATGCCGAACAGCTCGAGCCGTGCGTCTGGGATGGGGGCGGCGGCCCACGCCTCACAGACGATGTCCAGGCCCTTGGCGCGCGCGTCGGGCACGTAGGCGACCGCGAGCCGGTCGCGTTCGTCGCGGGGGTGCCCGTCGATGCGCGTGGGCGGCGGAACCACGATCGACGGCGCGCAGCCGGCCGGCAGCAGCCGCTCGGCGGCGTGGCTGAACGGGATCACCAGGCGTGCCGCGGCGAGGCGGCGACGCTCGAGCAGCCGTTGGGGGGCGTTGCGCAGACCGGGGCGGTTGATCGAGGCCGTGGCGTCCAGCCGCACGGCGTAGGGGCCGTCGAGCGGCGGGGCGAGCAGGGCCGCCGTCGTGGTCGAGACGATCACGGTGCGCGGTGTCAGCCGCCGCGCCGCGGACGCGATCGTCTGCCGTGCCGCGACGGCCTCGATCCAGTCGTTGATCGGATAGCCCTTGCGCGCCACGTCGAGGGCGCCGAGCCCGACCGCGACGACCTCGACCGTTGCACCGGCAACGCGCAACGAGAGCACGAGCTGGCTGTCGGCCACGCGCAGGCCGAAGGTCGTGCCCAGCGAGACGTGGAGCACGTCGGGGCGCGCGTTCACGCGCCCTTGCCTTCGAGCGCCGCGCTGTACGCCTCGACGGTTGCGCAGCCGCACCGATCCCAGGTGAAGTTGGCCTCCACCGTCGCGCGTGCCCGGCGGCCGAGATCGTCGAGGCCCCGCTCGACCGCCTGCTCGATCGTCCGCGCCAGCACGCGGTGGTCATCCGGGTCGACCAACAGCATTCCATCGCCCGCCGCGGCGATGTCCTGCGGCCCGCCTTCGCTGCGGGATCCGATCGCTGGCAGACCGGCGGCCATCGCTTCGACGAATGCGACCCCGAACGGCTCCTCGACGCTTGGCATCACCATCAAATGACAGCGGCGCGACTCCGCGAGTGCCCGCTCGTGAGGCAGCTGGCCGGCGAAGGTGACCCACCGGGCGACGCCGAGCTGGTTGGCGAGACGCTCGAGCGGCCCGCGGCCGGGACCATCGCCGATCACGAGATAGTCGGGCCGCACGTCCTCTCGCAGCGCCGCGAGCGCATGCAGCACGACGGCGTGACGCTTGCGGGCGATCAGATGGGCGACGGTGACTAGCGTCAGCCGTTCGCGTTTGGGCGGCAGACCGCGCGGAAGGTCGGTGCCGAGGTGCACGACCCGGCCCGCCAGCGACCGGCCCGCGATCGTCTCGCAGCGTCCCTGCGCCCAGCCGCTGTTGGCGACGACGAGCGCGGCGTCGGCGAGCACGCGGCGGGTGGCGCGCCGCGCGACGGGGGAGCGGTCCCAGTCGCGTATCACATCGGGGCCGTGGGTCGAGACGACCAGCGGCACGCGATCTCCCCCTGCCAGGCACCGCGCCGCCGCGTGGCCGGGCGGCAAGAGGTTGTGGGCGTGGACGAGGTCGAACGGCCACTCGTGGCGCATCGCGGCCAGGGCGCGCCGCAGGGGCGGCGCCATCCACAGACCCCAGCTGCCGTAGGACCACGGTCGCGGCGGAGCCACGAAGGGCGCGCTGCGCACGAGCACGCCGTCGAGCTCGAGCGAGCGCATCAGGCCCGAGACGCCGGCGCCCCAGCGCCGCAGCGGCTGCGCCGTCGGCGGCGAGCCCAGCAGCGCGCGCAGCGCGGAGATCGGCGGCAGCGGGCGGCGCAGGGCGATCACGCGGACGTCGGCCCCGGCCTCGCGCGCGGCGACCGCCTGGCGGTGAGCCCAGATCCCGAGCACCGGATCGGCGGGCGAGGGGTACCACTCCGCTACGATCGCGACGCGCACGGTCAGAGCCGGCGGTGGGTCACGAGCGTGCGTTGGGCCTCGTCGGTGGTGACGAAGGAGCGTTCGCTCAGGAATGAGCGCGCCTCGGCGACCGCTTCGGCATGGCTGTAGTCGCTGGCGACGTGGCGGTCGGTGTGGCGCACGGCGAGCGCATCGACCACGCCCAGTGACCAGCCGCGCTCGCGCGCGATCGCCCCCCAGTGGTTGTCCAGGCCCCAGCCGTAGCGCAGCTCCGGGAACGGCGTCAGCTCGCCGGCAACGCGCCCGGAGAAGGCAGTCACCGGCCCGATCTCCACGTAGTTGGTCTCACGCCCCAGCGACCATGCGCGCCGTCGCGTGACCCGCCAGGCCGCGTGGCTTCGCATCGTCTGTGCCGGCTGGGCGAGGTCGAGGCCGAGGCGCTCCAGCAGCGCGATGTAGCGGTCGAGGAAACGGTGGGGCAGACGTACGTCGTCGTCGACGACGAGCAGCCAGTCTTGAGCGGCGGCGTCCGGGCCCGCCGCCATCAGCGCGTTGAGGTTCTGGAACTTGCCGCCCTCCATCTCGGTGGCCTGCGTCTCGGCGGCGAGCGCGGGGTCAGCCGGACCGATCGAGCCGAATGCGAAGTGCACCTCATGGGTCTTCGAGCGCAGCGCGTCGATGCTCTCGACCAGCCGCGAGCCGGCCCGGTAGACGGACAGGACGAGCACCGATCGCGGCGCTTGCTGGCGCGCGAGACGCCCGAGGCGCGGCCCGGTGAGCGACAAGGCACGCGCCGCTTCCTGCCCGAGGTCGGCCGCCGTGCGGATGACGCGCAGGCGGGGACCGACGACCGAGCCGATCTCACCGGAGAGGAAGCTGCCGGGGTCAGGTTCGGGATTCACCGTCGGGCTGCCTCCCCGAGGCGGCCGACGGCGTGTGCCGCCATCACCAGCCCGAGCGGGCAGCGGCGGCGCACGGTGTGCCAGCCGGCGCCCGCCAAGTCGCGCAGCTCGCGCGCGAGCGCCGGCTCGGTCCGCTTGCGGCGATCGCTGCGACGGGCGGCGCGACCGCGGCGATACTCGGCACGGGCGAGCGACCGCAGCCGCGCATCGTCCCCAGCGCGGCGGTGATCGAGGCCGGCCTCGGCGAGATAGGCCACCCGTCCGCCGTTGGCGCGCAGGCGGATCAGCCACTCCTCCTCGTCGCCGTAGATCGGGATGCCGGCGTCGAAGGGACCGATCCGCTGCACGGCGGAGCGCCGGATGACCATGTTGGCGCTCCACACGAAGTCGGTCTCGCGATCGCTGGCACCCAGGTCGAGCGTCGTGATCGGCGCGGGCTCCCGCCCGCAGCGTCGCGGCGCGGGGCCCTCGAGGCGCGCTCGGATCGGACCTCCGAGGACCTCCGCCCAGGGATGTCGCTCGGCGCCCGCCACGTGCGCGTCGACCCACCCGGCGGGGGCGCGGATGTCGTCGTCGACGAGGGCGATCAGCGGCGCGCTTGTGGCGGCGATGCCTGTGTTGCGGGCGGCGTTCGGCCCGCGCGGGCGGTCGTGGCGCTCGAGTCGAAAGCCCGCGCGCGCGGTAACCCCGGCGGTGTCGTCGTCGGAGCCATCATCGACGACGACGACCTCGAACGGCGCCGCCGCCCGCTGGGAGGCGAGCGAGGCGAGCGTCACGGACAGGTAGCCGGCGCGCCCGCGGGTCGGCACCACGACTGACAGGACGGGGGTCGACATCGGATCGGTAGCTTAAGGTCCATCCCGCTCTAGGCCCGCTCGTGCCCTTCCTCCCGCCGTGACCGACCAGGCGCGCATCCTCGTGCTGCACAACCGCTACCGCTCGGTCGGAGGCGAGGAGCGGTCGGTCGAGCTGCAGCTACGTGCGCTGCGGGCCGCCGGCGTCGACCCGGTGCTGTTCGAGCGCGCCTCGGGCGAGGTCGGCCGCGTGCGCGCGGCGCGCGCGATGGCGGGGGGCGGCGAACAGCCCCGCGCGGTCAGCCGGGCGGTCCGCGAGCACGGCGCGACGATCGCGCACGCCCACAACATGCACCCGCTGATCGGGCCACGCGGCCTCGCCGCGGCGAGCGCTGCCGGCGCCCGCGTGGTGCTGCAGCTGCACAACGTGAGGCTGTTCTGCGCCACGGGGTTCGGCGAGCGCGACAACGCCCCGTGCACTCTGTGCCGCGGGCGCAGGACGCTCCCGGGGCTTCGCCACAACTGCCGCGGCTCGCTGCCGGAGGCGGCCACCTACGCCTTCGCCCTTGCGACCCATCAGCCGACGGTCTTGGGCGCCGTCGACCGCTTCCTCACCCCGAGCCGGTGGTCGGCCGGGAGGCTCGTCGAGCTGGGCCTGCCGCGCGAGCGCATCGAGACGCTGCCGCACTACCTCCCCGAGGAGGCCTTCGCGAAACGCTCCCTCGCTCGCGAGGGCTCCTACGCACTGGTGGTCTCGCGGCTCTCGCCCGAGAAGGGGATCGGCGACGCGATCCGCGCTGCGCAGGCGACGGGCGTGCCCCTGCGCATCGCCGGCGACGGCTCCGACCGGCCGCGGCTCGAGCTGCTCGCTGCCCGGTCGCCCGCTGATGTCCAGCTCCTCGGCCGGCTCTCCGCCGAGCAGGTGCGGCACGAGCTGCGCGGCGCCGCGGTGGTGCTGATGCCCTCGCGCTACCACGAGTTCTTCCCCTATTCGGCGCTCGAGGCGATCGCGCAAGGCGTGCCCGTCGTGGCGACGACGATGGGCGGCCTGCCCGAGCTGCTGGGGCCCGAGCGGTGCGTGGCGTTAGACGACCACGACGCGTTCGCCGCACGGCTGGGGGGACTCTGGGCCGATCCGGATCTGCGTGCGGCTGAAGGCGAGGTGTTGATCGAACGCGCGCGGGCCAACCATTCCGTTGAGCCTTACCTCGAGCGGCTGCTTGGCCTCTACGGACGGCTGGGCCGCGACTGAGGCGATCATGAGCGCCCCGCGCTCCCACCCACCGGGGGACGCCCTCGCGGTCACAGGGCGAGACGGGAGCGCCACGACTCGAGCGCGTCCGCGACCGTTCTGGCCAGCGCTATCTCCGGCTCCCAGCCGGTGGCGTCGGAGATTCGATCGCGCGAGCCGCGCAGCTCGCGCGGGTCGTCGCGGCGCAGCCGCGCCGGGTCGACCTCCTGACGGATCTCGACACGCGCAAACGATCGAAGCAGGTCGATGAGCTCGGCGAGCCGAGTGGCGCGCCCGCTGCAGACGTTGTAGGCGGCGGGCTCGGCGCACACGGCCAGCAGCTCGTAGGCGCGCACGACATCGCGTACGTCTGTGAAGTCGCGCGCGACTGAGACGTCGCCGGTGTGGAGCACGGTCTCGCGGGCGCCGGCCAGCTCGGCCTCGGCCACCTGCCGGGCGAGGGTGCCGAGCACGTACTCGTCGGACTGTCCGGGCCCGGCGTGGTTGAACGGCCGCGCGCGCACGATCCGCAGCCCATACGTGACCGCGTACTGGTGGCCGAGCATGTCTGCGGTCGCCTTCGAGACGGCGTAGGGGTTGCGCGGGGCCGGCAGCGCGTCCTCGGTGATCGGCTGGCCATCGGGCGCCCCGTAGATCTGGCCGGAGCCGACGAGCACGACCGTCGCTGCCGGAGCCTCGGCGCGGACGGCCTCGAGCAGATTCAGGGTCATCCGGACATTGCCGATCAGAGCTTCCTCTGGACGGTCGAGCGACCGACCAGGGCTGCTGAATGCGGCTAGGTGGAAGATGGTGCGCGGCCTCAAGGAACGCACGGCGGCGCCCGTGGCGTCGGGATCGAGCAGGTCGAGCTCGCTACGGGAGGGCGCTGAGGGCGCCCTCCCGTGCGCGTGCAGCGCACGGGCCAGGTGCGTACCAGCGAAGCCGCGGCCCCCGGTGATCAGCACCGGGGCGGCGACGGCCTCGGTCGCGTCGCCGCGTCCGGATGTCCCGTCGCGCGTCGGGGTTGGTCCGGCCATGTCGGCAGTCTAGGCAGCAGGCGATCATCGCTCGGGCACCGCCCGAGGTCGACGGACAGCGGCGCAGGCCCGGGATACGTGGATACAGCCGCTATGCCCATATCCCCTGAATAGTGGGCGATCTGCTATCATGTCCCATATGGCCGTCATACGTGGGACAGTACGGCTCGACGAGCGGGGGCGGTTGGTCTTGCCCGCCGCGCTGCGCCGTCGGCACGGCATGCGGCCGGGCGATGACTTAGTTGTTAGCGAGGAGGTCGAGGGAGTGCTGCGCGTGGAGAGCCGAGGCGCAGCCGCTCGGGCATTGATCGGGCTGGCGGGGCCGCTGGCCGATCGCTCGATGGTCGCGGAGCTGCGGGCAGAGCGGCGTCGGGAGGCTGCCGGTGAAAACGTCGATGCGCGACAGTCGTCTCGGTGACCTCGGTTGCGGACGCG
>Ga0136615_10000547_pt1 | contig 17148 bp, 13 predicted proteins | sample AntDrymUQ2882206_2_FD_106647 | JGI IMG/M metagenome (GOLD analysis project Ga0136615, IMG submission 106647) | Polar desert sand microbial communities from Dry Valleys, Antarctica - metaG UQ288 (22.06) | ecosystem: Environmental > Terrestrial > Soil > Desert | place: Antarctica: Dry Valley...
ACGTGCTCGCAACGGGAGGCACGGCCCAAGCCACCGCCGGACTCACCGAGCGCTGCGGCGGAAAGGTGGCGGGCATCGCTACGATCATGGAGCTGTCATTTCTTCACGGCCGCGACAAGATCGGCGCCTACGAGTACTTCAGCCTTCTCCGCTACTGAGCCGGTAGTCAAACGCGCGTATTGGACGATCGAGACCGATCCGGTAGTCAAACGCGCGAAATGGACGATCGAGAACCGTGGAGCCGTGCCAGAGACGGGAGCCTCTAACCCGAGAACGCAAGGTCACGACCCGTCCCGGCCCCTACAATGGGATATGGACTCGATTCAGGAGCGGGCTGAGAGGCAGCCGGCGCCAGACCAGACGTCGGCTCGAGGCGTCAAAGCGGTGCTGCGCCGTGTCCGCCCGGCCCGCCAAGCCGGCGATCCGGGCTTCGAACAGCTTCTCAAGGAGTTCCGGCAGCACCGTCCCCGCAGCTCCACCAAGCTCATCGAACGTGCCTTCGAGATCGCCGAGTCCGCCCACGCGGGACAGGTTCGCAAGTCGGGCGACCCCTTCATTTCCCATCCTATGAGCGTCGCCACCATCTGCGCCGAGCTAGGGCTTGATGAGACAACGATTGCAGCCGCCCTGCTGCACGACTCTGTCGAGGACACTGAGTTGAGCCTCGTCGACATCGAACGGGAGATCGGCTACGCGGTCACGTTGTTGATCGACGGAGTCACCAAGCTCGACCGGATCCGCTTCCGCACGGCCGAGCAGGCGCGCGCCGAGAACCTGCGCAAGATGATGGTGGCGACGGCGCGCGACGTGAGGGTGTTGCTCATAAAGATCGCCGACCGCCTGCACAACATGCGTACGATCGATCCGCTTCGAAGCGAGCGGCGCGAGCTGATAGCGCGCGAGACGCTCGAGATATACGCGCCGCTGGCTCACAGGCTGGGCATGTACGCGATCAAATGGGAGCTCGAGGATCTCAGCTTCAAGCAGATGCATCCCAAGCGCTACGACGAGATCTCGGCGTTGGTGCAGCAACGCCAGCCGGAACGTGAGCGAGTCCTGGATCAGGTACGCGACGAGATTCTTGCAACACTCAAAGAGGCAAAGATCAGGGCGGAGGTGTCGGGGCGACCGAAGCATCTCTACTCGATCTACGAGAAACTGGTACTGCGCGGCAAGCAGTTCGACGACATTTTCGACCTTCTCGGTGTGCGCGTCGTGGTCGACACCGTCAGGGACTGCTACGCCGCGTTGGGCTCGATTCACACGCTCTACACGCCGGTCCCCAGCCGCTTCAAGGACTACATCGCGATGCCGAAATTCAACATGTATCAGTCCTTGCACACGACGCTCATGGGACCGGGGGGCAGGCCTATAGAGATTCAGATCAGGACTCAGGAGATGCACCGCGCCGCTGAATTCGGAATCGCCGCGCATTGGCTCTACAAGGACCAACAGAGAGGCAAGACTCCCGAAGCCGAGATGGCGTGGTTGAAGCGGGTCATGGACTGGCAGAAGGAATCGATCGACCCGAGTGATTTCATGGAATCACTCAAGATCGATCTCTATGCGGACGAGGCCTTCGTGTTCACACCCAAGGGGGACGTAATCGCCCTGCCAAGAGGAGCCACGCCACTCGACTTTGCGTACGCCATTCATACCGAGGTCGGCCACAGAACTGTGGGAGCCCGCGTCAACGGCAGGCTCGTCTCTCTAAGCCACGAGCTCTCCTCGGGCGACTCGGTGGAGATCATCACTTCCAAGGGACATGCGTCGCCCTCTCGTGACTGGTCGAAGCTCGTGAAGACGCCGCGAGCTCGCAACAAGATCAGGCAGTGGTTCGCGCGCGAGCGTCGTGAGGATGCCTTGGCACAGGGCCGAGACTCGTTGCTGGCCGCGATCAAAAAGCACGGGTTGCCGGCGGACAAGGTCGCCAAGAGCGACGTCCCCGCGAAGGTAGCGGAGGAGCTCAAGTTCCCGGATCTCGATGCCATGTATGTGGCGATAGGGGAGAGCCACCTCTCACCACAGTCGGTCACCACCAGGATCATCCGCATCTTCGATCCGCAGATCGCCCGGGAGGAAGAAGCGGCTGTTTCGAGTAGGAGGCGTAGGCGGCGAGGGGGCCGCGGCAGGGGCATCATCGTGGAGGGGCACGACGACCTGCTGGTGCGGCTGGCGCGCTGCTGCACGCCGGTTCCCGGAGATGCGGTCGTCGGCTTTCTGACGCGCGGTCGCGGCGTCTCCGTCCATCGGGAGGACTGCTCCAACGCCAAGGCCTTGCGCGCCCAGGACGATGAGCGTATGGCTCAGGTGTGGTGGGATGAACGCCAGCAGACGACCTTCGTCGCCGCAATTCAGATCGAGGCGCTCGACCGCACCAAGCTGTTGCGGGACGTCACGACGGCGATTTCCGATCAGGGCATATTCATCCTCTCATCCAGCACTCGCACCGGGCGCGATGGGATCGCCAGCCTCTCGTACACGTTCGAGCTCGTGGATCCGAGCCAGCTCGATCACGTGCTCCAAGCGATCCGGAGAATCGATTCAGTGTTCGACGCCTACCGGGTCGGTTCGGCGGCTCACAAGTAGGTTGGTGGTGACCAAACCCTCTATTAGGGTTGTGCTCGGCTTGTGTGCGCTCCTGCTGGCGCTGCCGGGATGCGAGCGCGAGACCTTCTCCCTGCCCCCGGCTCAAGACGTGGCTTCGGACTTCGTGGAAGCCTGGGACGAGCGCGATTTCAAGTCGATGCGTGCGCTGCTCGACCAGAAGAAGCGGAGGTCTTGGAGAGCCCGGCGTATTCAGGGCGTGATGCGTAGCGCACTTCGCTCGGGGTGGATCACGCGCTACGACGTCGAGCTGCGCGAGGCGGTGGAGGAGCCGGACATCTCCTCAGCGGAGCAGCTGCGCCAGGCCTCTGAGGTGACGGCTGAGGCGCCCTACGCGATCACTTATCGGTCGCGCGCCGCGCCCAGACCGGTAGCGCTCGCCGGGAGTCTGCAGCTCGTGTACGACAAGAAAGCCACCGAGTGGAGCGTCCGGTGGGCGAAGTCGGCGTTATGGCCTCAGACACCGCATGCCTCTGGTTTCGGAGTAGGGGTGCGCTGGCCCCGGAGGGCCGCGATAAAAGACCGCTCCGGTCGCCCGCTGGCGCGTGGCCGAGGCTCGGCCCGCAGCTACCCGCAGGGGGCCGTTGCCGGGAGCACCCTCGGGCACATCGGTAGGCTCTCAGACCGTGACCTCAGCGGCCTGCCCGACTACTACCGGACGGGCGACCTCGCCGGCGCCTCGGGCCTCGAGGCTGCGTATGAGGCGAGGCTGGCCGGAATCCCCAGCGCGCGGCTCTCTCTGAGGGACGCGCAGGGCCGCGTTCTGCAGACCCTGGGCCGCAAGAGAGGGCGGCCCGGACGAGCCGTTCAGACCACTCTGGATGTGGAAGTGCAGCGCGCTGCCGAGAACGCCTACGGCGGCACCGTGGGGGGCGCGGTGGTGGTCGAGCCCGATTCCGGCAACCTGCTGGCAGTGGTGTCGTCATCCTCCTTCGATCCCAACAACTACGTGGGCGCGGCCGAGGTCGAGCCCTTCAATCGCGCACTGTCGGGGCTCTACCCACCGGGGTCCTCGATGAAGGTCGTTACCGCGTCGGCGGCTCTGGATGATGGAACGGTCTCGCCCCGGACCACGGTCACGGGCCCCAAGAACTACAAGGGAGTCGTCAACTTCGAGTCGGGGGAGTTCGGCTCGATCCCCTTCTCGGATGCGGTGCGCTACAGCGTCAATACCGCCTTCGCACAGGTGGCCGAGGATCTCGGAGCATCAAAGCTCACCCGCTATGCCGATTCGTTCGGCTTCAACCTCCGGCCGCGACTGGGAGTCTCGGCGGCCCGCTCGTCCTTCCCCCGTCCCGAGGAGCTGTGGGACTTGATGTGGGGCTCGATAGGCCAGGCCCAGGTGTTGGCAACGCCCATGCAGATGTCCACAGTCGCAGCCACGATCGCAAATGATGGCAGGAGGATGGCGCCGCGTGTCTCCTTTCTGCTGCCGAGAAACGGGGAGCGGGTCGTGTCTCGCCGCACCGCAGCCCAGATGAACGAGATGATGCAGGCGGTGGTTACTTCGGGCACCGGGGTAGGGGCTCAGGTCCCGGGAGTTGCGGTGGCAGGCAAGACGGGGACCGCGGAGGTGGACGTGGCCGGCGTACGCAAGAACCACGCCTGGTTCGTTGCCTTCGCCCCTGCTTCCAATCCCAAGGTGGCGATCGGTTTGGTGTCCGAGTACGGAGGAGTGGGCGGCCAGGTCGCGGCCCCCCTGGCGGGCCGCATACTCGAGGCCGTGCTCCCGCTCGTCCCATGAGGGCGGTGGTTCAGCGCTCGGGAGAGGCCCGCGTCGAGGTTTCGGGCAATGTCGTCGGCGCGATCTCCTCAGGCGTAGTGGTTCTGCTCGGCATCACCGCCACGGACGGGGACAAGGAGGCGCGCTGGCTCGCAGACAAGGTTTCGAACCTGCGCATCTTCAATGACGACGAAGGAAAGATGAACCGCTCGCTGCTGGATGTCTCCGGCGAGTTGCTGCTGGTATCCCAATTCACGCTCTACGGAGACGCCCGCCGCGGCCGCCGGCCGTCGTTCATCACCGCCGCCCAGGGTCTCGAGGCGAGGGCGGTCTACGAGCGTTCGATCGAGGCCTTCGAGGCTCTCGGGGTCAGGACCGCGACGGGCGAGTTCGGGGCGGAAATGGACCTGTCCCTGACCAACAGGGGGCCGACGACGATCCTGCTGGACAGCGACAAGACCTTCTAGCCGATCTCAAGCGGACTCCCACGACAACCCCCGCCCGCGTCCACAATTCACGTTCTCCTATGATCGCCTGGGCGGCTCGTCCAGACGACCGATATCTCCCCAAGTCGGCAGAACGCCGCATTGGAATGATCGCTTGAAGTCCTTAAGAGGAGGAGCCATGAGGGCAAGGATGCTGATCGGGGCGGCGGCCGTCGCCCTTGTGCTGGGTGCCTGCGGTGGAGGCGACGAAGGGGGCGGGGATGGCGGGGGCGGAGGCGGGGGCGGCGTGACGCTCAGCGCCCAGGACAACTCCTTCTCACCGAGCGAGCTGGCCGTGCCCTCCGGCGAGGTCACCGTCGAGTTCACCAACGACGGTGAGAACCCACACACTTTCACCTCGGAGGATGCGGGGTTCGACTCCGGCAACGTGGAAGCGGGAGCGTCGAAGTCCGTCACGTTCGAGGCTCCCGACGGCGCCACCACGTTCGAGTGCAGCATTCATGGGTCCTCGGGCATGACCGGAGAGATCGTTCCCGAGTAGTCCGGGCCGGGCTGCGTCGAGGTTCGGTACGAACCGGAGGCTATAGGCGCGTTTCGTACAAAAGTTGGTGACAAAAGGAGGTCCCAGGAACTAGGTCGGGCCCGGCGGTTTCAGAGCCAGGTGCAGCGCCTCCAGTTGGTCCGCGTCCACAGGGGCCGGGGCCCCGGTGAGCGGGTCCGCCGCGCTCTGCGTCTTGGGAAAGGCGATGACCTCCCTGATGTTGTCCTCGCCGGCCGCCAGTGCCACGATCCTGTCGATGCCGGGAGCGATCCCGCCGTGGGGCGGCGGCCCGAAGGCGAACGCGTCCAGCAGGAAACCGAAGCGCGCCTGGGCCTCCTCTTTGGAGATACCCAGTGCGGCGAGCACCCGCTCCTGCAGCGCGCGGTCGTGGATCCTGATGCTGCCCGAGGCCAGCTCCCAGCCGTTGAGCGTGATGTCGTAGGCCTTCGAGAGAACCTTCTCGGGGGCACTCTCCAAGTAGTCGACGGTGTCCGGCGTGATCCCTGTGAAGGGGTGGTGGATTGCGGTCCATGCCCCCGCGGCCTCGTCTCGCTCGAACCAAGGGAAGTCGACTATCCAGGCGAACTTCCACGCCTCGGGATCAGCGCGCGCCCGCTCGGGAACGAGCCCAAGGTGCTTGCCCAGGCGATTGCGCATCGAGCCCAACACCCTGTCGACGACCTCGGCGCGCCCATCGGCCACGATGAGGATCAGGTCCCCCGCTTTGGCCGCCGCGGCCCGGGGAAGCTCTCGGTGCTCGTCTTCGGAGAGAAACTTCTCGACCGGCGAGCGCAGCCCCTCGTCGGCGACGGCAATCCACACCAGCCCTCCCGCCCCCAGTGCCTTGGCCTCCTCCACCAAGGCGTCGATCTGCTTGCGTGGCATCCCGCCCTGTGAACCCAGGACGATGGCCTTGACCGCGCCCCCCTCTTCCTTGCCCGCCTGGAAGACCCTGAACTCGGTCTGCTGAAGCGCCCCCGACAGGTCGGTGAGCTCCATGCCGAAGCGAAGGTCGGGCTTGTCGGTGCCGAAGCGGGCCATCGACTCGGCGAAGGTCAGACGAACAAAGTCCTGCAGCTCGGCCCCCAGTACCTCGGCCCACACCTGCTTGAACATCGCCTCGGTGACGGCCAGCACGTCCTCACGATCGACGAAGCTCATCTCCACATCGAGCTGCGTGAAGTCGGGCTGGCGGTCGGCCCTCAAGTCCTCGTCCCTGAAACAACGCACGATCTGGTAGTAGCGGTCGAGACCCGCCACCATCAGGAGCTGCTTGAAGAGCTGCGGTGACTGCGGCAGCGCGTAGAAGGAGCCGGGGTGAAGTCGGGCAGGCACGAGATAATCGCGGGCTCCTTCCGGGGTGGCTCGAGTCAGCATCGGCGTCTCGACCTCGGTGAAGCCGTGAGCGTCATAGAAGCGCCTGATCGAAGACACGATGGCGTGGCGCAGCTGGAGATTCGACTGCATGCGGGTACGTCTGAGGTCGAGGTAGCGATACTTCAGACGCAGCATTTCCTCGACGTCGTGATGCTCGTCCACCTGGAACGGTGGCGTGGCGCTTACCGACAGCACCTCGAGCGAGGTCGCTGCGACCTCGATCTCCCCGGTGGCCAGTGCCTCGTTGGTGGTCCCCTCCTTGCGCCGCCTGACCTCGCCCTCGACGCGCACACAGAACTCCGAGCGCAGCCCCTCCGCGGCCCCCTGCAGTGCGGGGGCCTCCGAGAAGTTGAAGACGACCTGGACGAGCCCGGCTACGTCGCGCAGGTCGATGAAGATCACACCGCCGTGGTCGCGGCGGGTATGCACCCAGCCGCACAGCGCGACCGGGGCGCCCTCGTCGGTGGTTCGCAGGTCTCCGCAGCGATGCGACCTCATCATGGCGCAAGCCTCTTTTCGAGCTGGTGCCAGGGCACCTGCTCTTGCTCCTGAGTGCGGAGGTTCTTGAGGCCGGCGCGGCGTTCCCGCAGCTCCTCGTCGCCCAGGATCACGGCCCACGTCGCCCCCGAGCGGACCGCGTCCTTCATCTGGCCCTTGAGACCCCGCCTCGAGTGGTCGAGGTCGCACCCGACGCCCGCGGAGCGCAGCGACGACGCCAGCATCAGCGCCTCACGGCGGGCCTCGTCTGAAAGAGCGACGATATAGACGCCGACCAGGGAGGGAGCGTTCGGCCCCGTGCGCGCCAGCAACAGCCGCTCGACGCCGCAGGCGAACCCGATGCCCCCCAGCTCGGGGCCCCCCAGCGCTTGACTGAGCCCGTCGTAACGGCCCCCTCCGCACAGCGCTCTCTGGGAGCCGAGGTTCGAGGAAACCCATTCGAACGCGGTGCGGGTGTAGAAGTCGAGGCCCCTGACCAGACGGGGCTCGAGCTCGAAGTCGAGCTCGAGGTCGGTGAGCAGGTCCTGAACTCGCTGGAAGTGGTCGCGGCAAGCGTCGCAGAGGTGGCTGGTTATCAGCGGAGCGTCCTCCAGAGCGGCGATGGTGGAGGGCTCCTTGGAGTCGAACGAGCGCAGCGGGTTGGTCTCTGCGCGCTGCCGGTCCGGCTCGGCGAGATCAGAGGAGTGCGCTCGAAGGAACGATCGCAGCTTGTCGAGATAGCCGCCTCGGCACGATTCGGACGGGTGTCCTATCGAGTTCAGCAGCAGGCGCGGCTCGGTCTCGGCGTTCAATAGGAAGCGATGGCCCAGGTCGATGACCTCGGCGTCGATCGAGGGCTCGAGGCTGCCGATGGCCTCGATACCCACCTGGAAGAAGGCCCGGTAGCGGCCCTTCTGGGGGCGCTCCTGGCGGAACATCGCGCTCGAGTAGCACAGCTTGAGCGGCAGGGGGCCGCGCTGCAGCGAGTGTTCGAGCACCATCCGCATGACTGCAGCGGTTCCCTCGGGCCGCAGGGTGAGTGAGCGGCCTCCCTGATCCGAGAACGTGTACATCTGCTTGTGGACGACCTCCGAGCCCTCGCCCACGCCGCGGGCAAACACCTCTGTGTGCTCGAACGCGGGGGTCTCCACTGGGGCATATCCGGCGCGCTCGAAGGAATCGATAGCGAGCCGGGATAGCGCCTGCCACTCCCACGACTCCGGGGGCAGGAGGTCGCGTGTCCCCGGCGGCGCGCGAAAACTTATCCGGCGATCGGGCATGACGGCATCCTAAGGGGGGCCTGCATCCCTCCCGGCCTGTGGTTGGATGGAGAACAACCTTCGAAGGAAAGTTGGGAGGCACATGCTCGAGCCACGCACCGAACCGCGGGCTCAACTCGAAGCCGCGGCCCGCCGAATTCGACGCGACATCGTCACCTCGACCACCCGTGCGGGCTCGGGACACCCGTCGACCTCGCTGTCCATGGTCGAGATCTTGACCGTCCTCTACTTCGGCGGCGTCCTGCGTTACGACCCCTCCGAGCCCCACCACCCCGAACGAGACCGTTTCATTCTCTCCAAGGGACACGGCGCTCCGGGCCTGTATGCAGTGCTGGCCGAGGCCGGCTACTTCCCGACCGAAGACCTATCCACGCTTCGACAATTGGGCTCGGCCCTCGAGGGCCATCCCAACATGTGCAGGCTCCCGGGAGTCGAGGCCTCGACGGGATCGCTGGGGCAGGGGCTCTCGATGGGCATCGGGCATGCACTCGCCGCTCGTCTCGACGGCCATTCCTATCGGGTCTACGTGATGGTCGGCGACGGTGAGAGCGAGCAGGGGCAGGTGTGGGAGGCGCTGATGTACGCAGGTAACCGCGGGCTCGGAAACCTCACCCTCATTCTTGACCGCAACGGCTACCAGCAGACTGCCGCAGTCGCCGAGGTCCAGCCGCTCGACCCGCTGCAGGACAAGATCGAGGCCTTCGGTTGGTCTGCGCGCACCATAGACGGCCACTCCCTCGATGAGGTCGAGGCGGCCTTCTCATGGGCTCAATCGGTGCAGGAAGCGCCGCAAGCCATTATCGCCAACACCGTCAAGGGCAAGGGCGTGAGCCTTCTCGAAGCCACGCCGGGCAAGTGGCACGGCAAGCCGATTCCTCCCGATGAGGAGGAGAAGGCACTGGAGGAGATCGGGGCATGACCCTAGGTCTGAGCCACATCGAGCTCGAAGACGGCCAGCCCACTCGCCTGGCGTTCGGCGAGGCGCTGGCCGATGCGGGGGTGAACGAGGCAATCGTCGTGCTCGACGGCGACGTCCACAACTCGACCTACACGGGGCTGTTCAAAGAGCGCTATCCCGAGCGGTTCTTCAACGTCGGCATTGCCGAGTCCAACCTTATCGGCATTGCCGCAGGTCTGGCCGCCAGCGGCAAGGTACCGGTGGTTGCCAGCTTCTCGATATTCCTGCTGGCCAATGCCTTCGACCAGATCCGCATGAGCATCGCCTTTCCCAACCAGAACGTGAAACTGGTGGGAACCCACGCGGGCATCTCGATAGGGGAGGACGGGCCCTCGCAGATGGGCATCGAAGACGTCGCCCTGGCTTGCGCGCTCCCCGGGTTCACGGTCATCGTGCCGGCCGACGGCGCCAGCACGCGGGCTGCCACCGCGGCCATGCTCGAGCGCGAGGGGCCGACCTTCCTGCGCTGTGGCCGTCCTGCCGTTCCGGTCATTTACGAGGACGTCACCGACTTCCACGTCGGAAAGGCCAACCAGCTGCGAGAGGGTTCGGACATCACGATCATCGCCAACGGCGTCATGGTGGCGATGGCGCTGGATGCGGCCGCGGCGCTGGCGTCCGAGGGGGTAGAGGCAAGAGTGCTCGATATGCACACGGTCAAGCCGATCGATACCGAGGCCATAGAGCGGGCCGCTAACGAGACCGGCGGCATCGTCGTGGCCGAGGAGCACATCGCCTACGGGGGCCTGGGTGCCACGGTGGCGCTGGCGGCGGCCGAGCGAGCGCCCACCAGGATGGCGTTTGTGGACATCGGCGACACCTATGCCACCTCGGGAAAGCCCCAGGAGCTGTTGCGCCAGTACGGACTCACGCCAGAGGCGATAGCCGACCAGGCGCGCCACGTGCTCAAGGCCTGAGCTACAACCCGGCTCAATAATGGTTCAGTAATCCGGGCTGCCTGGATTACTCATTTACCATAATGCTGTCGCGAGGAACAATTGGGGCATACAGACGCTCCCGGCCCCCTGACGAGGAAGTTGACAATGCCCTCTGCGCACGAAGCTATGCCCCGCCCCGAAGTCAATGCCATACGGCTCGAGGACGTTGTCGACAGAATTCTGGTTCGCTGGCGCGGCGCGGTCACTCGCCGCTGGGAGGGCAGCGTGGTGGGCACGGCTTGCTTCGGGCCCGAGGGCAGACAGCTGGAACGCGCCCTCGACGAGCTCGTCGCCAACGCAGTGGCGGCGACCGGCCCCCAGGACGGGATCACCGTCACGGGCCGCGCTCGAGATCGCTGGGTCGAGCTCGCCGTCACCGAGTGGTCGCCCACCACTCCGGCCGGCCACATCGGCTACGCGGGCGAGGAGGTCCCCGAGGTGGTGGCCGCCTGCGCTCCCGGAATGAGGATCGTGGAGGGCATCGTTGCCTCGCAATCGGGCTCGCTTGAGATCACCACGCGGCCCGGCGTCTCGACGACGTTCCTGATCCGCCTTCCCCACCCCTAACCACCCCACCCGCGTTTTGAGCGCCTCTCGGTGCGGTTTTCTGCACTCTGGCGCCCCTAAAACATTCCGAGCCGCATCCGAAGCGCCGTCCGGAGCTCTTCTGCCACCAGCGCGGCGCGCAGAGTGACGTCATCCTTGGTGTAACGAAGCAGCAACCATTCGCCGAGAGATAGCTTGTTGGATCGAGTGCGGTCCGTCTGAAAAGCGCCTCGGTCGGAGTGGTATTCATAGCCGTCGAGCTCTATGGCGATGCGAGCAGCGGGGTAGGCGAAGTCCACCCGCCCGACCCCCTCGATTCGGTACTGCCGCTCGGGCTTGGGCAGAGAGTAGGCCGCGACGAGCTTGACGAAATCGTCTTCCAGAGGACTGTCCGTGGCGCGGTAGTCGAGCGGCCGCTCCTCCAATACACGACGGAGGTTGGTGGTCCCGTTACGGCCCTGGACGGCGTGCGTTTCGAGCCGCGCATGGAGCGCCGGAAGCCACACCAGTCGCCGCCTCAGCGCCTCGTCTACGGCGCATTCGAGGGTGGGGAAACTCACCAAACCGGCGAACTCGTAGAGAGCTCGGTCCAAGACCGTCACCGGTATGCCCGTCTTGCGGGTGACGTCCTCCGGGGGCAGAGAAACGGGGCGGTGCAGCAGCAGGGTCTTGCTGGGGGAGTGAATTTTGCGAGGAACGCAGAGGTCGATCAGGTCTGAGGGCAACGAGTAGGCGCCCCACAGCCCCACGCTGGTTCGTCCGCTGCAGACAGAGTCGGAGCCGGCCCACAAGTGGGCGGCCATGAGGTCCTGCTGGCGGCTGTGTGAAACCCCGACTAAGCCGAAGACGTTGTAGAGGACACTGGTCCAGCGACCCGACTCGAGTCGGACCCGGATGGAGTGGGTGTTGTGACCCGCCGCCATCGCCTGAGCCCGGCTGAAGACCCCGTACTGGGCCTCGGCAAGCAGCGCCACACGTTCGTCTCTTTGGACCTTGCCACCTCTATTTTCGCGGTCCTCCAGCGGATTGCTTATTAAGGCCAGAAAGGTTCGGCCTGGTCTGTGGCGTGCGCCACAGCTCGAGCAACTTTTAGGGGCCTCAGTGTGCGGAAAACCGCACCGAGAGGCGCTCAAAACGCGGTTGAGGCGGTGGGGTTGACGGGGGCGGACCTTGTCCACTACTATCGAACATACGTTCGATAGTCCGGAGCGGGCGAGAGGTTCCCCGGCCCCCGCTCGCTCCGGGCGGACGTCCATCGCGCGGACGTTCCATCGAGATGACCAGGGCGGGCCGTGCCGTCGTCTCGGCGAGGAGAAGGGGATGGGCGGAGGGGATGGGAGGGATGGGCGGAGGGGATGGGAGGGATGACCAAGCGCTATGACGAGGACATCGACGTGACGCCGGACCCGGCCAGCCCCGGGACCCCTCTCTCGTTCGTGTGGCGAGGTCGGCGCTACGACATCGACCAGCCCCTGATGTCGTGGCGCGAGGGCTCGGAGTGGTGGCTCAGGGGCGATCACAACGGCGCCGGCAGACAGGACCGAGAGTTCCACCGGGTGCTGGCCCGGCCGACGCAGAGCCTCGCCACCGGCGAGGTCGACGCCGAAGGCTTCCTGGTTTCTTACGGTGCGGTCTACGACGTCTTCCGGAACCGGATATCGGGCGGCTGGCGCATGGCGCGAGTCTGGGACTGAGACAAAAGGGTGAGCGCGTTCACGCATCTGCACTGTCACTCGACCTGGTCTCTGCTGGACGGCGCCATCCCGGCGGAAGTCCTTCCGCACCTCGCCCGCAGCCGTGGCTTCGAGGCAGTTGCGCTCACTGACCACGATGCCCTGACCGGCGCGGTGCGCTTCTCCAAAGCGTGCCGCGAGGCTTCGGTCAAGCCCATCTTCGGCGCCGAGCTGACGCTTGCAGAAGGCGAGCACATCACGCTCATCGTCAAGAACGAGACCGGTTACGGGAACCTGTGCGGGCTCATCAGCCGCGCTCATCTGGACAACGAGCGCGGCGCGCCTCATTCGAGCTTCGCCGAGGTCGTTGTCGCAAGCGAAGGGCTGTTCGTGCTGTCGGGATGCAGCAGGGGAGAGGTCGCCCGGCTCGCCGCACGAGGCGCTCTGCCCCAGGCCGTCGCGGCCGCCGGCCGCTGGCGCAAAGCCATCGGGGAGAGCTATCGGATCGAGGTCTTCGACCTGCGCGGCTACGGCCATCGGACGCTCCGGGACCGGCTTCTGCGCGTGGCTCACCACGCTCGAGTCCCGGCCGTCGCCACCAACGACGTCCACTACGCCGATCCCTCGGGAGCGGCCACCCACGAGGTGCTGCACGCGATCAAGGACATCGTTCCGTTGTCGCGTGCGCACGCCTTGCGGACAACCTCCGAGCTCTATCTGAAGAGCGCGCCGGAGATGGCAGCATTGTTCTCGGACGTCCCAGAGGTACTGTCTGAGAGCGCGGCGATCGCCGAGGCCTGCGACTTCGATCTCGACTTCGGCGTCTACCACTTCCCCGAAGTCCCGCTGTCGCCGTCGCAGACGCCCACTCAGCTTCTCGCTCGAAGGTGCTACGAGGGTGTGCGCAGGCGCTTCGGCGCAACCAACAGAGAGATCGAGGACCGCCTCCAGCACGAGCTACACATGATCTTCAAGCTCGGCTTCGCCGCCTACTTCGTGATGGTCGCAGACATTGTCGCCCACGTCCGCTCACAGCTCGGCATCCATTGCTCCTGCAGGGGCAGCGCGGCGGGCTCGCTGGTGTGCTACGTGCTCGGCATCTCAGATGTCGATCCGGTGCGCTATGACCTGCTGTTCGAGCGCTTCATCAACGAGCGCAGGGAAGAGCTCCCCGATATCGACATCGATGTCGAATCCCATCGGCGCGAAGAGGTGCTCGACTACATCCTGAAGACCTACGGAGCGGAGCAGACCGCAGTGTGCTGCATGGTCGACACCTTCAGGGCGCGCATGGCGATCCGGGACGTCGGCAAGGCCCTCGGGCTTCCTCCGGAGGAGATCGATCTCGTCGCCAAGGCCTTCCCCCGCATCGCCGCCCGCAACATTCCCAAGGCGATCGAGCGACTGCCGGAGCTGGCCGGCTCCAATCTCGAGCGCGGTCAGCTGGCTCAGCTCTTCGAGCTGTGCCTAGAGATCGACGGCTTCCCCCGCCACCTCGCTCTCCATCCCTCGGGCGTGATCCTGTCCTCCTCAGATCTCGTCCGGCGCGTGCCAATGCAGGAGTCCTTCGAGGGCTTCTGCATGCTGCAGGCCGACAAGGACGATGTCTTGGACCTCGGCTTGGTCAAGCTCGACGTGCTGGGTGTCAGGATGCTGTCGGCCATTTCTCTTGCCCGCGCCGAGATCGAACGTGTCTCGGGCGAGCGGATAGACCTCGAGAAAGTCCCTCACGATGATCCCGCGACCTTCGAGCTGGTCAAGTCCTCCAACACCTTGGGTTGCTTTCAGATCGAGTCTCCGGGCCAACGTGAGTTGCTCGCCCGCCTGCAGCCGAACCGTTTCGAGGACCTCATCGTAGAGATCTCGTTGTTTCGACCCGGCCCCGTAAAGTCCGACATGGTGACGCCGTTTTTGGAGCGTCGCCACGGCTTCGAGGAGACTCCCGACATATTCGAGGCGCTGAGAGAAATCCTGGCCGAGACTCACGGCGTGATCGTCTATCACGAGCAGCTCATACGCGGGATCGCTGCGGCCACAGGCTGCTCTCTGGCCGACGCCGACTACGTCCGCCGGCACCTCGAGGGTGATTCTCCGGGCCTTCCCGATGGTCTCGACAACGACACCCGAGCTTCATCGATGGAAGACTGGTTCAAGGAAAGGGTCATGAAACGCGGGCTCGGCGACACTCAGGCCGGAGCATTGTGGAAAGAGGTCTTCGCTTTCGCCTCGTTCGGCTTCTGCAAGTCGCACGCGGCCGCCTTTGCGCTTCCCACCTACCTTTCGGCGTGGCTTAAGGCTCGTTATCCGGCGGAGTTCCTGGCCGGGGTGCTCACTCACGACCCCGGGATGTATCCGCGCCGCGCCATCGTCGCCGACGCCCGCAGCAACGGCATCCCCATCCTTTCACTGGACGTCAACCGCTCCGACGGCGTCTACCGTTCGGAGCAAGCTGGGTCGCGCCGCGGCATCCGGTTGTCGTTGTCCGAGGTGCGCGGCATCTCTGAGGCAGAGATCGATGCGATTGTGGCCCTCAGGCCGTTCGCCTCAGTGGAGGACCTGTGGCGCCGCACCAGGATCTCGCGGCCCGTGTTGGAGGCGCTGGCTCATGTGGGGGCGCTTGATTCGATCGAGCCCCACCGCTCCCGGCGAGAGCTTGTGTGGCGGGTGGGCGAGCTCTCTTCCGAGCCCCTCGTGGTCCCTGGGGGCCAGCTGACGCTTTCGCTCGACGACCCCGAAAAAAATTGCTCGTCGCTTCCCGGACTGCGCCCCTACGCTCCTCTAGAAGAGGTAGAAGCCGAGCTCGAGGTCACGGGGATCGACGCCCGGCGCCACATCATGGAGCTCTACGCGGCGCTTCTGGAAGAGCTCGGTTGCGTGCCGGCACGCAACCTTGAGACCCTGCGCAACAATTCCGAGACGTGGGTGGCGGGCGTCAAGGTATCGACTCAGACACCGGCCATCCGCTCCGGGCAGAGGATCATCTTCGCCACCCTGGACGACGTCACCGGCCCTCTGGACGTGACCGTTTTCGAGCGCGCGCAGGCGCGCTGTGCCCGGACGGTGTTCCACTCGTGGCTGCTGGCGGTCAAGGGGGTGGTGCGCAAGCGAGGCGGCGCCTCCTACATCCACGAGATGGTCCGAAACGTCGGCATCACGGTGGTCGCCCACGAGGTCTTCGACCTCGCAGAGCTCGCCTCGGACCGCACCCGGGGACACTCGTTGGCAACCGCCCTCGGCCGTCAGCGTCGGCGGCAGGGAGCGGCCTGTATGCCGAGTGGTCGTCAAACGTCGCTATAGAGCATCTGACGACGACCACTCGAGCCCATAAAGCGTGAGAATGGCTCCGTGACAGAGCCCGCAACGATCCTGCACGTCGACATGGATGCTTTCTATGCCTCCGTCGAGATCGTGAAGGACCATTCGCTGAGGGGAAAGCCGGTCATCGTCGGGGGACACGGAGCGGGAGCGACTGGAGCAGGTGGGGGCCGCGGCGTGGTGACCTCGGCTTCCTATGAGGCGCGCTTCTTCGGAGTGAGCGCGGCGATGCCCTTGATCACCGCCCGCCGCCTGTGTCCTCACGGCGTCTTTCTGCCCAACGACCCTCACGCCTACAGCGACTATTCCGAGCGCATCCGGACGGTGTTCTCGAGCATCACGCCACTGGTGGAGCCGTTGTCCCTGGACGAGGCCTTCCTCGACGTGGCGGGCGCGGTCAAACTGTTCGGGCCCCCCGCGCAGATAGGACGCCTGATCAAGGAGCGGATCGCGGGATTGGGGTTGAGTTGCTCGGTGGGGATCGCAACGAACAAGTTTCTGGCCAAGTTGGCCTCCACCCAATGCAAGCCCGCCGGGCTGCTCCAGGTGCCCTCCGAGGGAGTCGCCGAGTGGCTCCATCCCCTGCCGGTCACTGCACTGTGGGGCGTGGGAGGGCGCACTGCGGAGACCCTCCACCGCCTCGGGCTCAGAACCGTGGGGGATGTCGCCTCGATCTCACGGCGCACGCTCGAGAGGGCCGTGGGCGATGCGCTCGGCGCCCATCTCCACGCCCTCGCCCTCGGCCGCGACGACCGGGCAGTGGTTCCCTCCGAACCGGCCAAGTCGGTCGGCGCCGAAGAGACCTTTGAAGCAGATCTCGATTGCACCGAGCATGTCCTGCGCGAACTGCTGCGGCTCTCGGACAGGACCGCTTCTCGCCTGCGGGACAAGGGCTTGTGCGGCCGCACTGTGACTCTCAAGCTGAGGTGGTCCAACTTTCAGACGGTCACCCGCTCTCGCACGCTTCCCGAAGAGGTCGACACCGCGGCAGAGATATACGAGGTCGTCCGGGCTCTGTTCGAGAAGCTCGTCCCCGAGCGCTTCCGCATCCGGCTCCTGGGAGTCTCGCTGACGACGCTGTCGGTCGGGGCTCCGACGCGCCAGACCTCTCTCTTCGGCGATCCCTCCAACCGGTTACGACTTGCCTCCGGGGCGGTGGACGAGCTGCGGGGTCGCTTCGGGCCCGAAGCCGTGCGCCCGGCCACCCTGCTCGACTAGCCCCGCCGAGTGGCCGTCGGCCGCCGCCCACTTTCGAATCCACCCACCC
>Ga0136615_10000548_pt1 | contig 17145 bp, 15 predicted proteins | sample AntDrymUQ2882206_2_FD_106647 | JGI IMG/M metagenome (GOLD analysis project Ga0136615, IMG submission 106647) | Polar desert sand microbial communities from Dry Valleys, Antarctica - metaG UQ288 (22.06) | ecosystem: Environmental > Terrestrial > Soil > Desert | place: Antarctica: Dry Valley...
CCATGATCCCGCCGGCAAAGATGTTGCCCCACAGCCGCAGGGACAACGAAACCGGCCGGGCGAAGTACTGCGTGATGAACTCGAACGGAGCGAGGAATGCGTACGGCTTGGTCAGGTGTCCGAAGTGCCTCTTGGCACCGCGGGCACGGATCCCGGCGACCTGCACCCAGATGATCACCAGCAGCATCATCGGGTAGGCCAGGTTGACGTCCGCAGTCGGTGGCGGCAGGTAGTGCTCGGTGGGCAACGCAGCCAGCAGGTTGCAGATCAAGATGAACGCGAAGAGCGTGACGCCCAGCGAGACAACGCCGCGAGGCGCCCGCAGCCCCATGCCGTCGCGGACTTGACCCTGCACCCAGCCGGTGAGGGCCTCGAAGACCAGCTGCAGCTTGGTCGGCCGGCCCCGGGTCACTCCCCGCGCCATATAGAGCCCAAGCCCGCACACGATCGTCCCGGCGATCACCGTCGCCAGGATCGTGTCGAGATTGAAGGTGAAACCGAAAAACTCGCCGGTCCAGTGCTCACCGGGTGTGATTTCCTCGGCAGCCAGCACTCTCGGCACCTGGCTCTCGTCGTTCGTCATCTCTGTCGGATCTCCTTGATCAGCGGCAGCATCGAGGTCGCGACGGCAATCAACTGGAACACGGCCAGCCCGCCGAATACGGCGACACCGGCGGGGCGGAACAACAACACGAGGCCGAACGCAAGCACGGTGATCGCCCCCAGCCGCAGGAGCACCGATCCGGAGAACCTGACCTTGGAAGGCCGCGTGTCGGAGAACCGCTCGACCGACCTCACGACAAGAGCAGAGTTCAGCAGCCCGAGCGCGAGACCGACGCAGCCGAACAACGCGTAACCGGCCTCGCCCATCGGGACCAGAACGGCGACTCCGAGCAGTCCCGCCACGAGTGCCGCGACGGCCGATCGGCGCAGCGTGGTCCGGGTGATCGGCGGTGTGTGCGGTGTTTCGGTTACCACGACACTCTCATCTCAGTCACATGTACCTCTTGAACAGCTTGTAAACGTAGAAGCAGGCGGCGACCACACCTAGCCCGAGACCGGCGAGAGCGAATCCCGGGAACGTGCCGAAGGAGAGATCCGCCAACCAACCGAGGCCGAAGCCGGCTACCAGGCACAGGGCCAAGGTCAGCCCCATGGAAAGCAGGTCGCCCAGTTCGGGACCGCCAGCGTCCATCGTGACCCGACGCTACCAGAGCGCCGGAGGCTGCTCTGCCCTCCCGGAACTGGCTAAAGGCCGGCGGCGATGTGCCGTACTCGGTGCTCACGTCAGGGTTCTGGCTCGTTGCGGATGAGGACCCGTTGCGCGTCCACGGCGGAACTTCGGGAGTTGGGAAAGCACGACCGCGATGACTGCCAGGACGACCATCCCGACGAGTACCGGGAGAGTCTGTCCGGTGATCGCGATTGCCACCGTGCCGAAGGCGAGCAGCCCGGACCACAGGTACATCGTCAGCACCGCCCTCCGCTGGGAGTGCCCGATCTCGAGCAACCGATGGTGCAGATGCTGCTTGTCCGGAGCGAACGGCGAGCGTCGGGCACGAGTACGCCTCAGCACCGCCATGGCGAGGTCCACCAGGGGGATGGCCAGGACCGCCAGCGGGATCAGCAGCGGCAGGGTCAGTGGCAGGACACCGCCGAGGGAGGACAGAGTCTGGGCGTCCGCCCGGCCGGCTGCCGAGACAGCAGCGGCAGACAACATCAGCCCGATGAGCATGGACCCGCTGTCTCCGAGAAAGATCCGGGCCGGCGAGAAGTTGTGTGGCAGGAACCCCAGACACGCGCCGGCCAGCAACGCTGTGGTCAGCGTCGGTGCCGAGGCGACGTCGCCGTACCCGGTACGGGCCAGGTAATAGGAGTAGGCGAAGAAGGCCAGCGCCGCGATGCCGGCGACCCCGGCGAGCAGCCCGTCCAACCCGTCGACGAAGTTCATCGCATTGATCGTCAGCACGGTGAGCAGGATCGTCAGGGGTACCCCGACCTGCGAGCCCAGCGAGACGGTGCCGATGTCGCCGAACGGGACGTAGACGTACTGCAACTGCACCCCGAGCAGCACCATGACCCCCGCGCAGGCGATCTGCCCGACGAACTTGGTCAACGGGTCGAGGTCGAATCGGTCGTCCACCGCTCCGAGCAGGCAGATCAGTCCACCGGCCACGAGCACCGCAGTGGTTTCCGAGCTGTAACCGAAGGTTCGCTGCAACGCAGGTAGTTGGTGGGCGACCAGCATCCCCGAGGCCACTCCGGCATACATCCCGAAGCCGCCCCACCGGGGCGTCGGGATGGCATGCACGTCCCGGTCCCGGACCTGCGTCATCGCACGGAAGTGCCGGGCCAGAGTCCGGATGACCGACGAGGCGAGAAAGGTCACAATCGCCGCGGTCAGCAGGACGACCGAGTACTCACGCAACGACTGTCACCGCTATCGGCTCACCCAATTGACCCCAGCCAAGATCGGGTCAGAGCTTGCGCCCGTCGGGCCAGCCGGGGTCATGCCGTCGGGTCCGGATAGGCCGGATGGGCAGCGACCAGATCGCCGACCTCGGCCGCGATCGCGCCAGCCTGCTCTCCGGTCGTGTCGCGGATCGCCCGGCCGATGAGCGAGACGATCTGGGCCATCTCGCCGGGTCCCATGCCTTGGGTCGTGACCGACGGCGACCCGACGCGTACGCCCGAGGCGACGCTCGGCGGCTGCGGGTCGTACGGGATCGCGTTCTTGTTCAACACGATTCCAGCTGCATCGCAGCGCGCCTCGGCTTGTAAACCGGTCGCGCCGGTCTCGGTGAGGTCGAGCAGCGCGAGATGGGTGTCGGTCCCGCCGGTGACCGCCCGAAGCCCCTCGGCCTCCATGCCCTTGGTCAGGGCCTGCGCATTGAGAATGACCTGGCGGGCGTAGTCCTGGTACTCCCGGCTCATGCATTCTCTGAGGTTGACCGCCTTGGCGGCAACCGAGTGCATCAGCGGACCGCCCTGCATCATGGGGAACACCGCCTTGTCGATCGCCTTGGCGTGCTCGGCCTTGCACACGATCGCGCCGCCTCGGGGACCGCGCAGAACCTTGTGCGTGGTGAAGGTGACCACGTCGGCGTAGGGAACAGGACTGGGAATTGCCTGTCCGGCAACGAGTCCGATGAAGTGAGCGGCGTCGACGATCAGAATCGCGCCGACCTCGTCGGCGATCTCCCGGAAGGTCGCGAAGTCGATGGTCCGCGGAATCGCCGAACCACCGCAGACGATGACCTTTGGCCGGTGCTCGCGGGCCAGGTCGCGCACCTCGTCGTAGTCGATGTGCTCGGTCTGCTTGCTCACGCCATAGTGCTTGGCGTTGAACCACTTACCGGAGAAGGACACCTTCGTGCCGTGGGTCAGGTGTCCGCCGTGTGGCAGAGCCATCCCCAGCAGGGTGTCTCCTGGCGTCATGAAGGCGCCGTACGCGGCCAGGTTCGCGCTGGCTCCGGAGTGCGGCTGGAGGTTGGCATGCTCGGCACCGAACAACTCCTTGGCCCGGGCGATGCCGATCTCCTCTGCCTTGTCGACCTCGGCGCAGCCGCCGTAGTAACGCTTGCCGGGATAGCCCTCGGCGTACTTGTTGGACAGTGTGGAACCCAACGCCGCTAATACTGCGGGGCTGGTGAAGTTCTCGCTGGCGATCAGTTGCAGTCCGCCGCGCAGCCGTCCCAGTTCGCCGAGGATGACGTCGGCGATCTCCGGGTCGGTCGCCCGCAGAGCCGCGAAATCCGGCCCCCAGTACGTCGATGTGGTCATGTGTTGGGTTGCTCCTCGGGAGTCGCAGGTGCTGCGGTGGGCTCGGACTGTGCTGGGGTGGGCTCGGGGTGCGGCGGCCCTGCTGTCACGGTACGGAGGGTCGGCACCAGATAGTGCAACCGGTTCTGCGATACAGCGCCGATCCGCAGGACCCGCGGGGGGTCGACCGTGCAGTCCACGATCGTGCTCGGCTCGCCGTTGGCGCGGGGACCGTCGTCCAGGACCACCTCCACCGCGTCGCCCAGCGCCTCGATCGCCTCGTCGGCGGTGCGCGCGGGCGGACGTCCAGAGCGGTTGGCACTGGACACGCCGAGCGGTCCGGTCTCCCGGAGCAGGTCTCGGGCCAAGTCGTCGTCCGGAACGCGGACGGCCACTGTCCCCTGGCCGTCCCCGAGGTCCCAGGCCAACGACGGCGGGTGCTCGACGATCAGCGTCAGGCCGCCCGGCCAGCACGCTCGGGTGAGCAACCGGACAGCCGGACCGAGGTTGGTGGCCACCCCTTCGAGGGTGTCCACATCGGCGATAAGTACCGGAACCGGCATTGCCCGGCCGCGACCCTTGGCAGCCAACAGTCCGGTGATCGCCCGGGGCGTGAAGGCGTCGGCGGCAACCCCGTACACGGTGTCGGTCGGTAGAATGACCAGCTTGCCAGCCCGGATCGCGGTGCCCGCCGCGGCGATCCCCTCGCGTCTCTGGGCATCGTCGGAACAGTCGAACCGCTGGGTCATGCCCTCCATCATCCCGCGAGCTCTTCCGAACAATCAGCCGACTCAGCTATGGGCTCTCAGTCGGGCAGGTCGGTGAAGCGCCTTTCGAGGTCGGCGAGGTCCGGGTCCCGCAAACCGGCGGAGTCGTGGCTCCACCACACGTCGCGGTAGACGAGCCGCCCGGTCATCCAGTTCTCGTGCGCATCCAGCAGCGCTACCTGGAAGGCCGCGCCGGGCGTGCGGGCCGGCGCCGGCTCGAAGCCGTGTCGCCCGGCCTGCTCGAAACCGCGGGCGCCGTAGTAGGAGGGGCTGCCCTCGAGAAACAGTGCGGGCGCTCCGACATGGCCGACGATTCGCCCGCCCAGGCAGGCGACCAGGCTCGACCGGATGAACCCGGAGGCGACCACCCGCGACCGAATTCGCCCCCTCGAGGATCAGTGCGAGCTTGTTCACCTGCGCGCTCACATGTCGGCCTGGCCACTGGTGGCCTCATGGGTCAGGCCGAGCCGGCGTCGCCTGACCCGGCCAGTTGTTCGGTGCGGGAGGCGAGCACGAGAGCCTCGATGATCGCGTCCAGCTCCCCGTCCAGGACCTGCTCGAGGTTGTTGGCCTTGAAGCCGATCCGGTGGTCGGCGATCCGGTTCTCCGGGAAGTTGTAGGTCCGGATCCGCTCGCTGCGGTCGACCGTACGGACCTGGCTGTGCCGTACGTCGTTCGCCGCCCCCGCCGCTGCCTCCATGGCGGCGGCCAGCATCCGGGCACGCAGGATCCGCATGGCCTGCTCCCGGTTCTGCAGTTGCGACTTCTCGTTTTGACAACTCACGACCAGGCCGGATGGGATATGGGTGATCCGTACGGCGGAGTCGGTGGTGTTCACGCTCTGTCCGCCCGGGCCGGAGGAGCGATACACATCGATCCGCAGGTCGTTGGGATCGATCGTGACCTCGACGTCCTCTGCCTCGGGCATGACCAGGACACCGGCCGCCGAGGTATGGACGCGGCCCTGCGACTCGGTGACCGGTACCCGCTGCACCCGATGCACGCCGCCCTCCCATTTCAATCGGGACCAGATGCCCGGCTCGTCCGCTGTGCGCGCCTTGACCGCGACGCTGACGTCCTTGTACCCCCCCAGGTCGGACTCCACGGCGTCGAGGACCTCGGTCTGCCAACCCTTGCGTTCGGCGTAGCGCAGATACATCCGCAGCAAATCACCGGCGAACAGCGCGGACTCCTCGCCCCCCTCGCCGGCCTTGATCTCCAGAATGACGTCCTTGTCATCATTGAGGTCGCGCGGCAACAACAGCTCTTCGAGCCGCTCGGTGAGGGCTTCGATCCGTACGGCGAGCTCCTGCGCCTCTAGCGCGAAGCCGGCATCCTCGTCGGCCAGTTCGCGAGCCGCGGCCAGGTCACCGCGGGCGGTTTCGAGCTCGCGGTGGGTGGCCACGACCGGGCCCAGCCGCGAGTAGCGCCGACCGAGGGTCCGGGCCCGGGTCCCATCGGCGTGCACGGCCGGATCGGCCAGTGCGGTTTCCAGATCCTGGTACTCGGCCAGGATCTCGGTCAGGCGCTGCGGATCGGCCGAAACAGGGGCGCTCATCATTCGCTCCTCTCCTTTCTGGTGGTTATGACGCAAACCGCCAGGGTCTCGGCTCCGGGTTCTGGATGAAGACAGCAAACGGCGCCTGCTGCCCACCGGGAAGGGTGAGCGCGCAGGCGCCGTCGGTGGAGCTAGCTGTCGGTTTTGGCGCTATCGGTGCTCGTGCGCTTGCCGAAGCGGCGCTCGAAGCGGGCCACCCGTCCACCGGTGTCGAGGATCTTCTGCTTGCCGGTGTAGAAGGGGTGACACGCCGAGCAGACCTCGGCGTGCATGACGCCGTTCCTGGCCGTGCTGCGGGTGGTGAAGGTGTTGCCGCAGCTACAGGTCACCTGGGTGTCCACGTAGTCGGGATGGATATCGGATTTCATGTCTGTCTTCGCTCCTTGATGTCGGCGCCGAGTGGAAGGCCGCAGGCTTGCGCGGTATTCCTCCGCATTGACCCGAGGCGTCTACTCGTTCGGCCCCAGAGTGGTCTTCTGGATCTGCATGAGGAACTCGACGTTGGTCGACGTCTTGCGCATCTTGTCCAGCAACAACTCGATCGCCTGCTGCGGGTCGAGAGCGTGCAGGACCCGGCGCAGCTTGATGACGACCGCGAGTTCGTCCGGCGAGAGGAGGATCTCCTCCTTGCGGGTACTCGAGGCGTCCACGTCGACGGCCGGGAAGATCCGCTTGTCGGCGAGCCGCCGGTCCAGCTTGAGCTCGGCGTTACCGGTGCCCTTGAACTCCTCGAAGATCACCGTGTCACCGGTCGAGCCGGTTTCCACCAGCGCAGTCGCGAGGATGGTCAGCGATCCACCGTTCTCGATGTTGCGGGCCGCACCCAGGAAGCGCTTCGGCGGGTAGAGCGCGGTGGAGTCGACGCCACCGGACAGGATCCGTCCGCTGGCCGGGGACGAGTTGTTGTAGGCCCGTCCCAGCCGGGTGATGGAGTCCAGCAGGACGACCACGTCGTGGCCCATCTCGACGAGGCGCTTGGCCCGCTCGATGGACAGCTCCGCGACCGTGGTGTGGTCGGTCGGCGGCCGGTCGAAGGTCGAGGCTATGACCTCGCCCTTTACCGAACGCTGCATGTCGGTGACTTCCTCGGGTCGCTCGTCGATCAGCACGACCATCAGATGGCACTCCGGGTTGTTCTGGGCGATCGCATTGGCGATCGACTGCAGGACCATCGTCTTGCCCGCCTTGGGCGGGCTGACGATGAGGGCACGCTGGCCCTTGCCGATCGGCATGACCAGGTCGATGACCCGGGTGGTCAGCTGCTCGGCGCTGGTCTCCAGGCGAAACCGATCCTGCGGGTAGAGCGGCGTCAGCTTGTGGAACTCCGGCCGCTTGCGGGCATCCTCCGGGTCCAGTCCGTTGATCTTGTCGAGCCGGACCAGGTTGTTGTACTTGTCCCGGCGGTCGGTTTCCCGGGGCTGACGGATAGCACCGGTGACGGCGTCACCGCGCCGCAGTCCGTGTTTGCGCACCTGTTGGAGCGACACGTAGACGTCGTTGGAGCCGGTGAGGTATCCCGTCGTCCGGATGAAGGCGTAGCTGTCCAGGACGTCGAGAATTCCGGCGACCGGGATGAGGACGTCGTCCTCGCTGATCGCCGGCTCAGCCTCGTTGCCGGCGAAGCGGTCACGGCCGCCCGAGCGGCGGTTGCGATCGCGATAGCGGCGACCGCGCCGACGGCTGCCGCCCTCGAAGTCGTCCTCGTCTGAACGGTCCGGACCGCGGTCGTGGTCCCGGCCATTGTCTCGACCATTGTCTCGACTGTTGTCCCGGTCGTTGCGATTGCTGTCGCGGCTGCTGTTGCGATCGTTGCGGTTGCTGTTGCCGCGGTCGTTGCGGTTGCCGTCCTGATTGTTGCCGCGATCGTTGCGGTTGCTGTCTTGGCTGTTGCTCCGGTTGTCACTTCCCCGGTTGCCGCGGCGGCCGTCAGTGGGGGCCTCGTCGCGGTCGGTTGCGCCGCGCTCCCCCTCGGTTCGGTCCCCCTCGGTCCGGTTGCCGCGGTCATTGTTGGCGGAGTTGCCCGAACGCTCGCCGGATTCGGCTCGCACACGTCGTCCACCGGTGGAAGCGGTGTTGGGGGCCGTTGCCTGTACCGGCGCGCTCACCTCGCCATTGGGTGAGGTAGCCGATGCGGGCGATGCTTCTGTGGCAGCTGCGCCGCCATCGGTGCGGATTCGCTGATCCGCGCCATCAACTGCGCTGTCCTGACCGCGCGCTGATCGGCTGGCAGCCCCGTCCGAGCTGCCCGACTGGGCCGCTTTGATCGCGGTCAACAGGTCGCCCTTGCGCAGCTTGGCGGTGCCACCGATGCCGAGCTGACCGGCCAGCTGTTGTAGCTCCGGGAGCAACATCCCGGTCAGGCCGCTCGCCCGACGCCGCGGCTTGGCCTCCGCCTCGGAACTCTTGGCCGAGTTCGGGCTGCTGACTGCGCGGGTCGAGGTGGGAGCAGTGGCGGCACCGTTCGAACTGGCGTCGAAGCGGTGGTCGCCTGCCTCGCTCCGCCGGGGGCCGGTGGCCTCCGGGGTGGCGAGGTCTGTGGTTTCTGTCACGTACAGGTCCTTCCCTGCTGTGTGTGTCTGCTGCGCGTACTGCGCAACCGTGTGGTGCGACCGAATCAGGAGGCGGCACGGAGCCGCTGGCCTACCTCCGATGACATGGAAGTCAAAGGCTGAAGAGCCTGATCGGGAAGATGCGAAGCTTTCGCGGCGGCGGCGAAAAGGTTACGACGCAGGCGGTGTGCTCCGCGTGAGGCGCGCCCCTAGGGGCGGCAACACCGTAAAGCCTAGACTGCTGGTGTCAGTCTGCACAACAGGGGTCCCTTCGAGGTTATTCCGCAGCAAACTCGACGGCGGCGTCGACGCCGGCCGAGACCTCGAGCCGATGTCGGGTCCAGCCGGGCGGCAGGATCGACTCCAGGTTGGATTGCGCTCCGGTCCCGGCGATGACCAAGGCCAAGAGGCTGGGCCCTGCTCCGGAGACGACGCCTGCTATCCCCCGCCGGCGCAGTCGCTGGAGCAGCAGCGTGGTCTCGGGCATCGATGCCGCGCGATAGTCCTGGTGCAGCCGGTCCTCGGTGGCCTCCAACAGCAGCTCGGGAGCCGCGGTCAGAGCATGGATCAACAGCGCAGCGCGTCCCGCCGTGAAGGCCGCATCAGCGTGCGGGACGGTGGCCGGGAGCAGCCCGCGAGCGGTGTCGGTGGAGAACTCGAACGCGGGCACGAACAGCACCGGTTCGATGTCGCGATGCACGGGTACGGCGACAGCCGCAGCCCGATCCCCGCTTCGCCAACTGATCGCCAGGCCGCCCTGGACGCAGGCAGCGACGTTATCCGGATGCCCCTCGATGTGGGCGGCCACCGCCAGGATCTCAGCGAGGTCCAGCCGATCGTGTCCGGGAACCAGCATCCAAGCCGCCGCGACCCCCGCAGTGATCGTCGCAGCCGAGGAGCCGAGGCCGCGGCCCTGCGGGATGGCGTTGCGCACCCGGATCTCGACCCCGCCAACATGCAGACCGAACCGCTGGGCAGCCAGCCGCAGCGATCGCAGGAGCAGGTGATCCTCGTCGCGCGGTAGCGAGGCGGCGCCGATGCCTTGGATGTCGATAACGACCTGGTTGTCGGGTCGCAAGGTGACCGTGGCTTCGTCGTACAGGCTCAGCGCCAGCCCCAGGGCGTCGAATCCGGGTCCGAGGTTGGCGCTGGTCGCGGGCACCCGCACGTGTACCGAGACCGGATCCGTCAGCTGCACGGGTCAGGCCAAGCCGAGCGCTGAGGCTGCGGCTTGCGCGTCGACGGCGATCGTCACCGGCGCCGCCGACCCGGAGATCGCCCAGTCGGGATCCTTGAGCCCGTTGCCGGTGAGGGTGCAGACGACGCGTTGTCCGGGCTCGATCAGCCCGGCAGCGTGGGACTTGAGCAGACCGGCGACGCTGGCCGCCGAGGCGGGCTCGACGAAGACCGCCTCGGAACGAGCCAGCAGCCGGTACGCGGCAAGAATCTCCCGGTCGGTGACGGCGTCGATGCGTCCATTGCTCTCGTCGCGTGCCCGGTCAGCCTTCGTCCAGGACGCGGGATTGCCGATCCGGATGGCCGTGGCGATCGTGGACGGTTCCTCGACGACCCGGCCCAGGACGATCGGTGCCGCGCCCGCGGCCTGGAAGCCGAACATCCGCGGGCGCCGTGCCGCGACCCCGTCGGCGGCGTACTCGACGTATCCCTTCCAGTACGCCGTGATGTTGCCGGCGTTGCCGACGGGCAAGCAATGCACGTCAGGGGCATCGCCCAGGGCGTCGACGATCTCGAAGGCCGCGGTCTTCTGTCCCTCCACGCGGTAGTCGTTGACGCTGTTGACCAGGCTGACCGGAAAGTCCTGAGCGAGCTTGCTGGCCAAGGCCAGGCAATCGTCGAAATTGCCGTCCACCTGCAGTAGCCGGGCACCGTGGACCAGCGCCTGCGCGAGTTTCCCCAGCGCGATCTTGCCTCGGGGGACGAGCACCGCGCACAACATCCCGGCCCTCGCGGCGTACGCGGCGGCACTCGCGCTGGTGTTGCCGGTGGAGGCGCAGATCACCGCCTCGGCGCCTTCCTCGGCCGCGTGGCTGATCGCCAGAGTCATTCCGCGGTCTTTGAACGAGCCGGTCGGATTGAGCCCCTCGACCTTGAGATACACCTGGCAGCCAGTTCGATCGGACAGGACCGGTGCGGGCAGCAGCGGCGTACCGCCCTCGTAGAGGGTGATGTTGGGGGTCGCCTCGGTGACCGGCAGCCGACCCCGGTACGCCTCGATCACGCCGCGCCATGGCCGGCGCATTTCTGTGGTCGCCAGCATCAGAGGCCCTCGACACGCATGACGCTGGTGACGTTGCGAACCATGTCCAGGGATCGGAGACCGTCCACCGTGGCCGCCAGGGCGGAGTCAGTGGCAGTGTGCGTGACGATGACCAAGGTCGCCTCGTCGCCTCGGCCGTCCTGGCGCACTGTCGAGATGGACACATCGTGGCAGGCGAACTCGTTCGCGACCGCGGCCAACACTCCCGCTCGGTCTGCGACATCGAGGCTGATGTGATAGCGCGTCGGGGTGAGCGCCATCGGGCGGATCGGCAGCGCGGCGTAGGCACTCGCGCCCGGACCCGCCGCCCCGGCGAGCCGGTTGCGGGCGACCGCGACCAGGTCGCCCAGGATGGCGCTGGCCGTCGGCTCTCCCCCGGCGCCGCGGCCGTAGAACATCAACTCGCCGGCAGCCGCTGCCTCGACGAAGACCGCATTGAAGGCATCGCCGACCCCGGCCAGCGGATGCGTACGCGGAATCATCGCCGGGTGCACCCGAACGGCGACGCTCTCGCCTTCGGGCCCGACCACCCGTTCGCAGATGGCCAGCAGCTTGATGGTCGAACCCATCTCCTTCGCCGCACGGATGTCCGCGGCGCTCACCTCGGAAATGCCCTCCCGGTGCACGTCCTGGGTGCTGACCGGGGTGTGAAAGGCCAGGCCGGCCAGGATTGCGGCCTTGGCTGCTGCATCGAAGCCGTCGACATCGGCGCTGGGATCGGCTTCGGCATAGCCACGATCGCTCGCCTCGTCCAACGCCTCGGCGAAACTGGCCCCGGTGGCATCCATCCGGCTCAGGATGTAGTTGGTGGTGCCGTTGACGATCCCCATCACGCGGAAGATCTGGTCTCCGGCAAGGGATTCCCGCAGCGGGCGCAGCAACGGGATCGCTCCGGCGACCGAGGCCTCGTAGTAGAGGTCGACGCCGGACTCGGCGGCCAGTGCGTGCAGCGCCGCGCCCTCGTCGGCCAGCAGGACCTTGTTGGCGCTGACCACGGACTTGCCGGCCTTGACCGCCGAACGGATCAGTCCGCTGGCCGGCTCGATTCCGCCGATCACCTCGATGACGATGTCCACGTCCTCGCGGGTGACCAGTGCTGCGGAGTCGGTGGTGAGCAGCTCGGGTGCGATCCCAGGGTGCCGGTCGAGGCGACGTACGGCGACGCCGACCAACTCCACCGGGCGACCGATTCGCGCGGCCAGGTCGGGCCCCTGGCTGGCCAGCAGCCTTGCCACGGCAGTGCCGACCACGCCGTGACCGAGCAGGGCTACGCGGATGGCCGGAGGCGTCATGAGTTGGCTTCGGACAGGGCGGCATCGAGTCGCCAGAGGTCCTCGGCGGTCTCGCGGCGCAGGAGTGTCTCGGACTGTCCGTCCCGGATGCCGATGACCGGGGGACGGCCGAGCTGGTTGTAGTTGCTGGCCATCGAACGGCAGTAGGCGCCCGTTCCCGCGACGGCAATCAGGTCGCCGGGGACGAGATCGTCCGGCAACCAGGTGTCGCGTACAACGATATCGCCTGTCTCACAGTGCTTTCCGACGACGCGGGCGAGCATCGGTCGAGCTGATCCGGTGCGCGAGGCGAGTACACAGGTGTAGGTCGCGTCGTAGAGCGCGGCCCGGATGTTGTCGCTGATCCCGCCGTCGACCGAGATGTAGGTACGGCAGTGCCCGCCGAGATCCACCGCCTTGACCGTTCCCACCTCGTAGAGGGAGATCGTGCCTGGGCCCGAGATGGCCCGTCCGGGCTCGACTGCCAGCCGCGGGACCGGTAGCCCGCTGTTGGCGCACTCGTCGGCCACGATTGCGGTCAGCGACCCCGCCAGCGCCTTGGGTTCGGCTGGATCGTCTCCGGAGAGGTACGCGATCCCGAACCCGCCGCCGAGATTCAGTTCGGGCAACTCGACGTCGTGCTCGTCACGAATGGCACCCAAGAGGCCGACTACTCGGTGTGCTGCGACCTCGAAGCCCGCGGTGTCGAAGATCTGTGACCCGATGTGGCTGTGCAGACCGAGCAATCGCAGACCGGGAAGTCCCAGGACCCGTCGGATCGCCTCGCCAGCCGCGCCGGATGCCAGGGAGAAGCCAAACTTCTGGTCCTCGTGCGCGGTCGCGATGAACTCGTGGGTGTGCGCCTCCACTCCCACCGTCGCGCGCAGCAGGACATCGGTGCGCACGCCCCGCTCAGCTGCCAGGAAACCGAGCCGGGCAATCTCTTCAGCGGAGTCGAGCACGACTCGTCCGACGCCCGCGGCAAGTGCCTGCTCCAACTCCTGCGTTGATTTGTTGTTGCCGTGCAACGAGATCCGCGCTGCGGGGAAGCCGGCGGCCAACGCCAGGGCCAACTCGTTGCCGGTGCAGACGTCGAGGAACAGGCCCTCGTCGGCCACCCACCCGGCGACCCGGCCGCAGAGAAACGCCTTGCCCGCGTAGTGCACATCGGCACCGGCGAAGGCGTCGACGAAGTCCCGGCAGCGGGAGCGGAAGTCCCCCTCGTCCAGCAGATAGGCCGGAGTGCCGTGGTCTGCGGCGAGATCGCGTACATCCACTCCGGCCAGATGCAGCACGCCATCGCGGCGCTGCGCGTTGCGCGGCCAGACCGCGGGGTCCAGGGCGCTCAGATCGGCCGGGATCCGCGGGGCGCCCTCCGGTACGGCCAGACCCGCATGCATCGGGCCGGCCGGATGCGCCCTCACATCCGCTCCGGTGCGCCGACGCCGAGCAGGCCCAAGCCGTTGGCCAGGACCGTACGAGTGGTCTCGCACAGCCACAGCCGCGGCGCCATCTCCGGTGCCGGCTCCTCGTCGCCACGGGGCAGGATGCGACAGGCGTCATAGAAGCGGTGATAGGTGCCGGCCAGCTCCTCGAGGTAGCGGGCGACCCGGTGCGGGGCTCGGAACTGCGCCGCCGCGGCGACGATGCGGGGAAACTCCCCGAGGGCACCCAACAAGTCGGATTCCTTGTCATGGTTGAGCAGTTCCAGATGCACCCCGGCCAGGTCAGGGAGCGGGTGGCCGAGCTCGGCGGCATTGCGCAGCAGTGAGGCGATTCGCGCGTGGGCGTACTGCACGTAGAAGACCGGGTTGTCCGATGTCTGGCTTGCCCAGAGGTCGAGATCAAGGTCGATCGTGCTGTCCATCGAGGACCGGACCAGGGCATAGCGAGCCGCGTCCACCCCGATCGTCGCGACCAACTCCTCCAGAGTGAGCAGGTTTCCGGTCCGCTTGCTCAACTTGGCGCCACGGATGTTCACCAGCTGGCCGATGATGATCTCGAGCGTCTCGTCCGGGTTCTCCCCGAGGCCCGAGACCAGGCTGCGCATCCGGCCGACGTAGCCATGGTGGTCTGCGCCCAGCAGGATGACGATCTTGTCCGCGCCGCGCTCGCGCTTGTCGACGTAGTAGGCGAGATCGGCGCAGAAGTACGTCGGCCGGCCATCGCTGCGTACGATGACGCGGTCCTTGTCGTCGCCGAAGTCGGTGGTGCGCAACCAGATCGCGCCGTCGGCTTCGAACACGTGACCGGCTTCGTGCAGCTTCTGCACGGTTGCCTGCACCGCACCGGAGGCGTGCATTTCGCGCTCGTTGAAGTAAACGTCGAAGGTGACGCCGAAGTCGGCCAACGACTTCCGGATGGCGGTGAACATCAGCTCGATGCCGTCGTGGGCGAAGACCTCCAGCGCCTTGTCTCGGGGCTCGTCGAGCAGTCCTGGGTTGGCCTTGACCACCTCGGCTGCGACATCGGCGATGTAGCCGCCTGCATAGCCGTTCTCCGGGATCGACTCGCCACGCGCGACCGCATCCAGCGACGCCGCGAAACGATCGATCTGGGCGCCGGCGTCATTGAAGTAGTACTCACGCACGACGGTGGCACCGGTCGCGACGATCAGCCGGGCCAGTGCGTCGCCGACTGCCGCCCAGCGCGCCGAGCCGATGTGCACAGGTCCCACCGGATTGGCCGAGACGTACTCAAGATTGATCGCCTCGCCGACGAGGGTTGTGGTGGAGCCGTAGACGGCTCCGCGCTCGGCGATCGTGGTCACCAAGGCGCCCTGGGCGGCGGCAGCCAGGCGGATGTTGAGAAAACCCGGACCGGCGATCTCGACCGCCTGGATACCGTCGACGCGACGCAGCCCCGTGGCCAGCAGTTCAGCGATGTCGCGGGGCGAGCGGGAGTTGGGCTTGGCCAGCCGCATGGCGGTATTGGTGGCGTAGTCGCCGTGGTCGCGAGTCTTGGGCCGCTCGACAACCACGTCACCGGGCAACCCGACTGACAACTCGCCCGCAGTCACTGCCCGTTCGACGACCTGAGCAATGGCCGCTGCGAGATCCTCCGGTGTCACCCTCCGATCGTAGAAGAGTCCGCGCCAACGCACCTGCTCGCGTGCTGGCGCGAGCCCGCACAAGCCGGAGGCCCTCAGCTTCACCTTCTACACTCGGGCCCGGCAGTCCTCCATGCCCGAGCGCCCGCCCTATGCCCACCCCGCCCCTACCTCCCGAGGCAGCAGCTGAATGGCCAACTCCCGGTCGCGCAAGAGCGCGCCCAATCGTCCAGGTACCTCTCGCGACCAGCGAGTGAAAAGCAACGGTACGGGCTCCACGTCCCGTACCGCTGAGCCCGTTGACGAGCCGACGGAGCCGGCCGGTGACGAAGCGGACTCCACGACTACCGCCGCGGATGCGACGGTCAAGGCGACGGCGGACACCGCGGCTCCGATCAAGACAACTCCGACCAAGACAACTGCCAAGAAGTCAGCGCCGACGAAGGTCACAGCGAAGAAGGTGGCTGCGTCGAAGGCTGGGACCTCCCCGGGATCGGCCGGCAAGCGCTTCGGCGACGGGGCCGGCGCCCGAGGCGCTGCAAAGGCTTCGGCATCCACCAAGTCGGGCGGAAGAGGCGGCAGAGGCGGTAGAGGCGGCGGCCGAACGGCGCCTCCAGTTCGAGTAGGCCAGCCGAAGCCGTGGGGAATGATCGCGGCCACCGTCGCAGTACTGCTCTTCGCAGGCGCCGCGATCGGCTATGCGGTTTATCAGGCCAACTCCACGGGTATCCCTGACTCCCCCCAAGATATCGAGGGGATCACGGTCGCGGAGTACGCCCCAGAGGGTCACGTGGCGAGCGAACAGAGCTACCCAGAGTCCCCGGGGGTCGGCGGGTTGCATGACCCGGAGTGGGCCGACTGCGACGGCGCGATCTACGACAACCAGATCCGTGAGGAGAACGCTGTGCACTCGCTCGAGCACGGCGCCGTCTGGATCGCCTACAACCCTGACGCCATCAGCGATGCAGATCTCTCGGTGCTGACTGAGTACGTCGCGAATCAGCCCTACATATTCATGTCGCCCTACGCCGGACTCTCGTCCTTGATCAGCCTGCAAACCTGGAACCACCAAGTTTTCGTGGACGCGGTCGACGATCCGCGGATCAACCAATTCATCCAGCTCTTGCGGCAGAATCCCGAAACCACTCCCGAGCAAGCCACCTGCACCAATCCGGCGTTTCTGACCGACCCGCTGCTCGAAGGCGATCCGTCCCGGGCAGCCGAAGGCGGCCCCGGGCCCGCCGTGACGGACCCCGCCGCCCCCACGCCATGACGACGGACGGCCGACCTGTGACCGGCCGCTGGTGGCAGATTGGTCTCGGCGTGTTGCTCGTGTCCGGGCTGATCGTCATCGGCGGCGCGGGAGCGGCGATCCTGGGGCTGGGCGGTAACGACTACCTGACGGCTGATTCAGTGGATGCCGGGTTCGCCAGGGACATGTCCATCCACCATCGTCAGGCGGTGTTGATGGCCGGCCTCGCCCGCGACCGCAGCACTGATGCGGAGATCGCGCTGATCGCCTACGACATCGAGTCCGGGCAGTTGGCCCAGGTCGGTGAGATGCAGGGCTGGTTGTCGCTGTGGGGATTGTCGCAGTCCACCGGTGAACCCATGAGCTGGATGGGCGGGCATGGCGGAATGGATATGAGCGGCTCCGGCGCCGGCCTGATGCCGGGGATGGCCACGGCCGACGACCTGGACGAACTGCGTGCCGCCGAAGGCGCCGAATTCGACAAGCTCTTCTTGCAGCTCATGATCCGGCATCACCAAGGTGGGGCGCAGATGGCCAGTTTTGCCGCTGAACACGCCGATGTGAGACCGGTCCGGACCTTGGCGCGGTCGATCGCCAACTCTCAGGCTGTCGAGACCCGCACGCTGACCGACATGTTGACCGCTCGAGGCGGGACCCCG
>Ga0136615_10000549_pt1 | contig 17131 bp, 20 predicted proteins | sample AntDrymUQ2882206_2_FD_106647 | JGI IMG/M metagenome (GOLD analysis project Ga0136615, IMG submission 106647) | Polar desert sand microbial communities from Dry Valleys, Antarctica - metaG UQ288 (22.06) | ecosystem: Environmental > Terrestrial > Soil > Desert | place: Antarctica: Dry Valley...
CCCCATCGCCTTCGCGATTCTGGTGGAAGCAGTCAACCTCCGCTACAGACCGTTCAGGCTCGCAGGCGCCACGTGCACGTCGAGCCGGTGCACCTGCGCCAGGCGTACCTCAAAGAGGCGGGGGCCCCGGTCGTCGATCAGCGGCGCGCTCAAAGCGGGCCAGATCGCAGTCCTGATCAGGCGCGACCCGGGGAGTAAGTTGCCTCGACCCTGCCACACTGATGGTGTGGCGGGGTGGCTCATAGGCCCTCAGCAAGCACAAAGGAGATGAGGAAGCCGACGGCGGTGGCCAGGGCACTCGCTGGGCGGCCCCTTTCGAAGGCTTCGGGCATCAACGTGTCGGCAAGGCTTGCCAGCACCGCACCACCGGCGAAGGCCAACGCGAACCCCAGCGCGGTCTCATCCACTCCGCTCAGTAGGCCGTAGCCGACAATGACTGCCGCCGTCAGGAGCAACGCCGCCGCCGACCAGATGCCGATAGCAAAGCCTGGAGACCTGTCGGCGGCGCGCATGGCGACAGCGCCCACCAGCGCCTCCGGGAAGTTGCTGGCGAAGATCGCGAAGAGCAATGCGATGCTGCCCGCGGTTATGCCGGCTTCGGCGTTAGCGAGAAGCGACACCCCTAACGCCGTGTTTTCCGGCACTCCATCGAGGGTCACAGCGGCCAGCAGCGCAAAGCCGACCGCCGAGCCGGATGGCCCGCCAGGCCGAGTCCCATCGGCAGCGTGTTCCAACTTCTCTGTCTGCTTGGCCTCCGCGCCGGCCAGCGACTCGGCAGCCCGCTCGGGTGCCGCTACCTCGCCGGGGTCGCCCGCCCCCGCCGCGACACGGCTGTCCAACCAGGCATTGATCACCACGAATGTCGCCGCCCCAACGAATAGGCCACCAGCTGAGGGCGCCACGCCGGCAAGTTCCACCGCGTCAGGAAAAAGCTCGAACGCCAGCGCGCTGATCAGCGTCCCGCTGGCGAAGGCCAGAAGCACCCCGGTCACCCAACGCGGAGGATGCCAGTAGGACCCGAGAATCCCGCCTAGCACCAGCGCACTGGACCCGATGACCCCAAACAGGGCGGCGCTCAGCATCCGCGCAGTTTACGTACCTCCGTTGCCACATGCCGGTCGGTGCAGCCGCCATCCCTAGGTTTGTGCTCAGTAGGGCCGCGCCGCGCAGCCGACCATGGACCTCGCGGCTGTCCGGGCCGTTACCGCGTCCGCAGGACGCCCAAGCTCTTCAAGTGCCCGGGCCACCGGGGCAACAGCGGCCGCGACCCCTCCCGCCATCGACGAGCACGCCCCGGTCCAGGTACCGGGCCGGCCATCCGTTATCAGAGGCTGCGGTACGCCCGGCGCGGTGAGCTATCCGCAACGCCAGCACAAGGAGTTCTGCGTCCCTGATCGTGTAGATCACGCCATAGTCGCCAACGCGGAAACGCCGGAGGTTGGAATATCCGACGAGCAGCCGAGCGCCGCTGGGGCGGGGATCGTCCCGCAACGCGTCAACTGCCCTGACGATCTTGCGAGCCACCGGCTTGTCCAGCTTGGCCAGTTCCTACAGTGCTCTGGGGTGGTACTGGACGCCGATTGCCCCAGATCCAGTCGTCACACCCCCAGGACCCGAGCCACCTCATCAGCCGGAACCGCGACGGCGCGCCCAGCGTCGAGGTCAGCCAAACGCTTCCGAGCGATTCGGCCGTCCTCCTGATCGATCATCGCCTTGTAGCGCTCGACAAGTTCTGCCGGCACGATGGCGGCGGCGCGCTGTTGTCCGCGGCCGCGGGTGACGTAGGTGATCTCACCGCCGAAAGCGGCGCGGGTCACGACCGAAGCCAATCCACTCACAGCACTCACCGACGCTGTGGCGTACCTCCTAGCACGATGGCCGGCGGGCGAGGCGGTCGAGACACGCGAGTGCTCGATGTCGTCATGGAGCTTCCGCCGACTTATCTTGACGGCTTGGCCCTGAATACGCTGGGCCTGGCATGCTTGAGGCCCCTGATAGAGCGGTCTGGTCTGCGAGTTCTGCCTTCTGGAGGTGGCCCGATAGCTGAGACGGCATCGAGCGATCCCGACGACGGCGGGCACGCTGGAAACCACCGGCCGGTGCGGACCTACCGCAAGAGCAGTGGACGCCGGGCGGGCGATGCGATCATCAGCGTGCTCATCCGGGCAGGTCTCGTCCCGCACTCGTATCTGCTGACCACCCGCGGCCGCAAAACCGGCCGGCTCCGCACGAACCCTGTAACGGTCGTGGAGCGGGACGGCAGGCGGTGGCTGGTCGCTCCCTACGGGCCGGTCTCCTGGGTGCACAACGTGCGGGCTGCCGGCCGCGTGACGCTGCGCCGGCGACGCGGGACGCTTACCTACGCGGTCCGCGAAGTTCCGCCGGAGGAAGCCGGGCCGGTGCTCAAGCAGTACGTGCAGATCGCGAGGCCCACCCGACCGTTCTTCCGGGCGGACAAGGACGCCCCGGTGGAGGAGTTCATCGGCGAAGCCGACCGACACCCGGTCTTCGAGTTGACACTGCTCGCGTGAGTTGACACTGCTCGCGTAGAGATTGCCCTCGCGCCGAGCGGGGGGCGCGGGGAGAGAGGCGTTGCTGATGGGGTGGTACAGCGACCACGTCCTGCCCAAGCTCTTGGACCTTGCCATGGACACCCAGCACATCCGCCGGATCAGGGCGAGGGTGACTGCCGGCCTGGCCGGGGAGGTCGTCGAGGTTGGCTTCGGCACCGGACACAACCCGGCCTACCTACCGGCGATGGGGGGGTTCACCTCGCGGCTGGCCCCTCCCGCCCAGCCTTCGGTGATCAGCGCGTCGAGTCGTTTGGCCAGGTCGGTGGCACGGCCGGGTCGGACACCGGCGTAGAGGCTCGGCGTCGTGGTGATGTCAGTGTGCCCGAGATGCGCCTGGACGTCCTTGACGAGGGGCCTGCGTCCACCAACGGCGATGCGCAGGTGGTGGCTCGCAGGTCGTGCGGGGTGATGTTCAATCCAGTTCGGGCGACCGCCGGATCCCAGACGTCACGACGGAAGTTCCCGTACCGTCGGTGAGCGCCGTTCTGGTCGGCAAAGATCAGGGCGTCTGCCGTCGCATCCACTAGCTGCGCCGCCAGCTCGCGAACAAGCGATCGTGGCAGCGTGATCGTTCTTGCGGCGTAGGTCTTGGTGGCGCCGACCTGCATCCGACCGGCGACGTCACCGACGCTGCTCTTAACCCGCAGGGTGCCAGCCGCTCCACCTTGGCCGGGGACAGCACGGGGCGAACTTTCGGCATGCTGCGCGGCAACGGAGTGCTGCGCAGCGCGCAGGGGTTGAACGTCCAGGCCCGGTCCCGCACTGCCCGGTCGATCACCCGCTTTAGCGAGCCGTACGCCTCGATCGCCTTGGACGCCGAGACAGCGGAGGCAACCATGTCGGCGAGCCAGTCCTCCACCTGGCTGACCCGGATCCGCCGAACAGGAGTGGAGCCGAACCGTGGTTCGATCCGTAGCCGCCACGCGGGATCAGCTGTCCAGAGCATGTGGTGCCAGGCGGGTGGTTGATCACGGCGTCACCGATAGACCTCACGTCGATGAGCGACGGCGATGACGAGAACCAACAGCTGCTGATCGTGATTCTCGTAGACGATCCGGTAATCGCCTACGCCGGCTACTCGGACGCGCCAGCGGTTCGGTTGCGCCACCATCGCCCGACATCCTGGTGGTCGCGGGTCGGCTTGCAGGTTGGCGAGTTCGACGAGGACCCGTCGAGCTGTCCGCTGTTCGAGCTTGCCTATTTGCCGTCGAGCGGCGGGGGTCAGGTCGACCCTGTAAGGACGCGGTGAGGTCACAGGCCAAGTTCGGCGCGGACTTCATCGAGTGGTACCGGCCGCTCTCCAGTACGAGCCATCTCAGCGAGGGCGTCGTCCGCAATGCGGCCGAGCTGCTCGTCCTCCCACCGCTCGGCGGCTTCGGCTGCCTCCACCGACACAATCGCGGCAAGCCTCCGTCCCCTACGGGTCAAGAAGGTGACCTGTCCTGTGTACGCGGCCTCGTTTACGACATCAGCGAGCCGATCCCGCGCGTCAGTAATCGGTAGTTCATGAGCGTTCCCAGACATGGGCGCAACAGTACGTCTCGTACGTTACGGACCCTACCAATCCACCAACTACTATCTACGTATGCATGCAGATACGCATAGAGTCGAGGGGTTGGCTGACGAGCACGCCGCTTTCGCCGTCGAGGTCTTTCGGATGCTCGCCGATCTCACTCGAGTACGCCTGTTATGGGCGCTGCTCGATCAGGAACTCTCCGTTGGTGAACTCGCTGCTGTCGTCGGCAAGCCAGCCGCGGGCGTGTCTCAGCACTTGGCGAAGTTGCGGATGGCGAGGCTGGTGCGGACGCGGCGTGAAGGAACGACGGTCTACTACCGGATCGAGAACTCACATATCCGTCAGTTGATACAAGACGCCGTCTACCACGCCGACCATGCCAGCGGCGGCGTCCCCGAACACCACCGTGCCGACTCGGTCGTGGGCACCCCGGTCCAAGGCAACCGTGACTCCGAAACAGGCGGGACATGACCTCGCGCAGCCACCCGGCTCATGACGACGGAGACGCCGAGCACCACCATGCGGGGCAACGCCCGGTGTCAGCCGAAACCGACGATCACACGCACGGTGCGCCGCAACCGCACGAGCACCGCGGTGGGGTGATGGGATGGTTCACCTCGCTGTTCCGTCCGCACAGCCACGATGCAGCCGACTCGGTCGATGCCGCATTGGAGGCCAGCGCCGACGGCATTCGCGCCCTGAAAATCAGCCTCGTGGTGTTGCTCATCACTGCGGCGGCTCAGGCGGCCGTGGTGGCCTTCACCGGGTCCGTTGCTCTGCTCGCCGATACCATCCACAACTTCTCCGATGCACTGACTGCAGTCCCGCTCTGGATCGCTTTCGTGCTGGGCCGACGCCCGCCCTCCCGCCGCTACACCTACGGCTACGGCCGCGTCGAGGACCTCGCCGGAGTCTTCATCGTCGCGATGATCGCGCTGTCCGCCGCCGTCGCCGGCTACGAATCCATCCGCCGGCTCTTCGACCCTCAGCCGATCACCAACGTCGGCGTGGTGATCGCCGCCGGCCTGATCGGCGCCGCCGGCAACGAACTCGTCGCCCTGTACCGCATCCGCGTCGGCCGCAACATCGGATCCGCAGCGCTGGTCGCCGACGGGCTGCACGCCCGCACCGACGGGTTCACATCCCTCGCCGTCGTCCTCGGTGCCATCGGGGTGCTGGCCGGTTTCCCACTCGCCGACCCCATCGTCGGCATCGGCATCACCGTGGCGATCCTGTTCGTACTCAGGGGCGCAGCAAGGGACATCTACCGCCGGCTGATGGACGCCGTCGACCCGGACCTGGTCGACTCGGCCGAAGCGAGCATCCGGTCAACGCCAGGGGTACTGGACGTCGAAAACCTGCGGTTGCGCTGGATAGGTCACCGCATCCGCGCCGAGTCCGGCATTGTCGTCGACGCCGGACTTGGGATCATCGACGCGCATGCGATCGCCGTCCTCGCACACCACCGGCTCCTCCATGATGTCCCGAAGCTCGCCGACGCCACCGTGCACGTCAGCCCAAGCTCCGAGGACGGACTGGACCACCACGCCCCACTCGCCCACCACCAGCCGCACGCCTCGGGCTGCGACACGAAACGTTAGGCAAGAGTTTGAGTTGCAGCGACTGCTGTGAAGTGCTGGCTGCACAACGTCTCCGGTGCAGATTCGATCGCATCTGGCTCGACGCCGGCCGGCTCAGCAAGCCCTGTCATGACCGCACGTCGTCTCGCAGAACCGCGACCCGACCACCGTTTGCGCGTTCATCGATCTCGCTAGCCGCGAAAGGCTGCCAAGCAACCGCACTCGGACCGCTGGTTAGACCGGAGCGGCCAGATGGGCGGCGGGCGAGGACTCCATCGCCGGTTTCGTGACCCGGTGGCCCCTTCCACCCTCAGCGTCGTCACACGATTGCGCTGCGCACAGAGACCTTCCTCCCGTGCGCCGCGGCCAACCTCTACCCGCGGTGATACTGGTGGACAACCGCGTGCCCCAGCCCGCGGTTGATCATCACCCGGTTGATCGGTACGGTCAGCACAAAGGCGACCGCCAACGCGACGGCCAGGCTGACCCAGAACAGCCAGCCGGTGACACCGGCCTCCATCGCACCAGGGATCGCCACCATGATCGCGTTGTCCACGATCTCCATGACCGTGATCGACACGGTGTCGGCGATCAAGGCCACCTTGATCGCCGCACTCACTGCCAGGCCGGCGCCCAGCACCGAACGCACGGTCAGCAGATAGCCGAAGAAGAACGCCAGCCCCACCGCCAACACGATCGTCCAGGCATCGGACAGGCCGATCGACGTGCCGATCATCATCCCGAGCACCTCACCGATCGCACATCCGGTCAAGCAGTGCCGGGTCGCCTGAACTGCTGGCCCCCAACTCGATGTCGTTCCGCGCACACCGCACCTCCCTGTATCCCCGCGCTCCTGCACAGGTATACCCTTGGGGGGTATATTGCGCAACCCTCAACAACCGACTTTCGAGAGCAGCTAGGAATCGTCACCGCGACGTCGAGGCCACGACCACATCGAATCGCCGCTGCGGCTGGTACAGCTCGATGTGCCTTGGTGGTAGCCCGGCCCCTGCGGTGCGTGCGGGTCGACCCGACCGCTTCGTGGCCGTCGCTGCGCAACGCCGGCACGAAGCCATCGATGGTCCCGCAGCCCACCCCCAACACCGATACCCGTGGTGGGGGTGGGTGGGTGCGCACGAACTGCCACAGGGAGTCCAGCCACCGCTGGTCTGCGGTCATGCCTGGTGAGGCCAGCCCGGCCGTAGAGCCCGCTGATCGTGTCGAGGCTGAATCCGAGCCACAGGTCGGCCTGCTCTGTGCGCATCCATTCGTGGTCGTGCTCGACGCAGTCAGTGATGGCCACACTCCCCCCCGGGACGCACCACTCGGGCCATCTCGGCGATCATCGCGGCCGGATCCGGGGCGTGGTGCAGGATCATGTTCGCCATCGCGGCGGCGACGGTGCCGTCGCCCAGCCGTTCGATCACCGGCATCCCGGAGAGGAACGGCGCACAGACCAGCGGCTTGTCGGCCACCCTTACGAGCGCCGAAGCGCCGTAGACGGTCAGTACGCCGCCCACTCCGAGGCCGAGCAGGAGCAGCGCGGCAAGGTATTCATCCATCGTGGACTCCTAACCGGTAGCGACGCTGCCGTGAATACCCGTGCGGCCGGGTTACAAGCCGATCAGGACCCGGCCTCGAGCAGCCCCTCCATCTCGGTGATCTCCTCGGCCTGGGCCGCCTCGATCTGCTCGGCGAGGTCGATGGCGTCGGCGTTCTGCCCGTCCTGCTGCTCTTGCTGGGCCTCGGCGATCGCGCCCTTGTGGTGCTCGATCATCTCCGTCAGGAACCGCTCGTTGAACTCGGTTCCTGACAGCGCCATCATCTCCTGCATCTCGATGTCGCTCATCATCCCCTGCATGTCGTCCATGGAGCCCATGTCCGATGCGTCGGGGACCGGCTGGTCCCAGTCCTCGAGGAAGCCGGTCATGGTGTCGATTTCGGGGCCTTGGGCCGCCTCGATGCGGTCGGCGAGATCCTGCACCTCGGGCGAGGCGCCGGCGCCATCGGCCATCTGGGCCATCTCCACGGCCTGTCGGTGGTGCGGGACCATGCCGGTGACGAAGGCCACGTCGGCGTCGTTGAAGTCGGAATCGCTGCCGCAGGCAGCGAGGGTCACGGCGGTCAGCGCCGCGAACAGCACAGCAAAAATACGGGTCATCGGTAAACCTCCGGTTGTGGGATCGAACGGGCGGACAGCAGCCGTTCGATCTACGTCCGAAGCACGCAAAGGGCGAACCGGGCAGACCCGGGTCTTCGACTCAGCAGCATCGATCGCTGCCGGTCCCAGATCACCAGACCAGACCGCGCCGCCGCTCGACTGAGCGTCAAAGCGACGAGCGCCACGATGATCAGGATCAACCCACTGAGGACCGCAACGCACAGCTGCCACAGGCTGTGGCCCGAGTGCTGCGGCTGCGGCTGATCAGGATGGGTGGCGGTCTGCTCGCCCAACGCCATGTTCATTGCGGCCGGTGCAGACGACGGGACGGGAGGGCTGAGGACATGCATGCCCCAGATCCCAGCCATCAGGCCGAGAACGAGCAGCACAGTTCTCAGCCGCCGCCTCGGACGCCCGGTCACACCGCCACCCCCGTACGACTCACGACCAATCTCCTATCGTCGAGCATGGCGACCTACCGGGACCGACCGCCGGATGAGCGGTAACTACCCGGCGGGAGTCAGGGATCGGAAGCGGCGCAGCCGCAGGCTGTTGGTGACGACGAAGACACTAGACAGGGCCATCGCCGCCCCGGCAAGTACCGGGTTCAGCAAACCCAATGCAGCCAGCGGGAGAGCTGCCACGTTGTAGGCGAAGGCCCAGAACAGGTTGCCTTTGATGGTTCCCAAGGTTTTTCGTGACAGCCGGATCGCGTCCGCAGCCGCACGGAGGTCGCCGCGGACCAACGTCAGGTCCGAGGCCTCGATGGCGACATCCGTTCCGGTGCCCATCGCCAGGCCCAGATCGGCCTGCGCTAGCGCAGCCGCGTCGTTGACCCCGTCGCCCACCATGGCGACGACCTTTCCCTGACGCTGCAGATCCTTGACGACGGTCACCTTGTCCTGCGGGAGGACCTCGGCGATGACTTCGTCGATGCCGACCTCGGCGGCAACCGATCGGGCCACGGTGGTGTTGTCACCGGTGAGCAGCACCGGAGTCAACCCCAGAGCGCGTAGCTGGCGGATGGCCTCGGCGCTGGTGGGCTTGATCGCGTCGGCCACCACGAGCACGCCACGTGCCTTGCCGTCCCAGCCGGCGACGACCGCCGTACGACCCTGCGCCTCGGCTGCTGCCTTGGCGTGCTCCAGGTCGGCGGGCACGGACTGACTCCACTCCTGCTGCAGCCGGGTCCGGCCGACCAGCACCGCGTGCCCGTCCACCACCCCCTGCACGCCGAGGCCCTCAAGGTTGGTGAAACCCTCGACGGCAGGTAGCGTCCCGACCCGCTCGACCGCACCCTTGGCGATGGCCTGGGCGATGGGGTGTTCGGAGGCGTCCTCAAGGGCTCCGGCCAGTCGGGCCACTTCGTCGGCGTCCTCGCCGTCGGCGGGGATGACGTCAAGCAGCGTCATCCGGCCGGTGGTCACGGTGCCGGTCTTGTCCAACACGACGGTGTCGGCCCGACGGGTCGATTCCAGCACTTCCGGGCCCTTGATCAGGATGCCGAGCTGAGCCCCTCGGCCGGTGCCGACCATCAGAGCGGTCGGGGTGGCCAGGCCCAATGCGCACGGGCAGGCGATGATCAGCACCGCCACGGCCGCGGTGAACGCCGCGGACAGGCCACCGCCGATGGCGAGCCAGCCAGCCAGCGTTGCCATCGCAAGAACGATGACGATGGGGACGAAGACACCCGAGACGCGATCGGCCAGGCGCTGCACCTCGGCCTTGCCGTTCTGGGCGTCCTCGACCAGGCGGGCCATCTGGGCGAGTTGGGTGTCCGATCCGATCCGGGTTGCCCGCACGACGATCCGCCCGCCGGCGTTGACCGTCGCGCCGGCGACCACATCGCCGGGTCCCACCTCGACCGGCACGGATTCCCCGGTCAGCATCGAGGCGTCCACCGCCGAGGAGCCGTCGGTGACGATCCCGTCTGTGGCGATCCGCTCGCCGGGTCGTACGACGAACTGGTCTCCGACCGCGAGCAGGTCGACGCTGATCCGCTCCTCGCGCCCGTCCCGCAGAACGGAGACCTCCTTCGCGCCGAGGGACAGCAGCGCGCGCAGAGCGGCTCCGGCGAGGCGCTTGGAGCGGGCCTCGAAGTAGCGCCCGGCCAGGATGAACGCGGTGACCCCGGCAGCGACCTCGAGATAGATGTTCGCCGTACCGTCCATCCGGGAGACCGTCAGCTCGAACTCGTGCTTCATGCCCGGCTCGCCAGCGGTGCCGAAGAACAACGCGTAAAGCGACCACCCGAGCGCGGCCAGGGTGCCCATCGAGATGAGGGTGTCCATCGTCGATGTGCGGTGCCGCAGATTCGTCCAGGCGGCGCGGTGGAACGGCCAGCCTCCCCAGACGACCACCGGCGCGGCGAGGGTGAGGGACAGCCACTGCCAGTTGGTGAACTGCAGCGGGGGAATCATGGCCATCGCGACGACGGGGATGGTGAGCGCCAGGCAGACGAGCAGCCGCTGCCGCAACGGGCGGACGGCGCTGTCCTCCGGATCGCCGTCAGCACCCTCGGCCTGAGCGCTGCGCGGTGGCTCCGGTCGGCGGGCGCTGTACCCCGCCTTCTCCACCACCGCCACCAGGTCATCCGCGGAGATCCCGGCCGGAAAGTCGATGCGCGCCTTCTCCGTCGAATAGTTGACCGACGCGACCACCCCGTCCAGTTTGTTCAGCCGCTTCTCGATCCGAGCCGCGCAGGACGCGCAGGTCATGCCACCGATGGTCAGCTCGACCCGGTCCTGACCGATTCCGACTTCGCTGTCTGTCGAGGAAGTCACTGCCCGCCGCCGGACGGGACGACCAGCACGTAGCCGGCTTCCTCGACCGCCGCACGGATTGCGGCCTCGTCAAGGGGCTCAGCACTGCTGACGGTGAGGCCTCCGGTCGCCAGGTCGACGTCCACGACCTGTACGCCGGGGATCTGGGTGACTTCTTCCGTCATAGCGTTGACGCAGTGGTCACACGTCATGCCGGTGACGGTGTATGCGGAGGTGCTCATGGGATGAGATCCCTTCTCAGATCAGTCGAATCGACGGTCGTCGTCAGGAGCGCACCAGACGGGCGATGGCCTCGGACGCTTCCTTGACCTTGCGTTCGGCCTCCGAGCCCCCGGCCGCGGCGGCCTGAACCAAGCAGTGGCTCATGTGCTCCTCCAGCAGCCCCAAGGCCACCGACTGCAGCGCCTTGGTCATCGCAGAGACCTGGGTCAGGACGTCGATGCAGTACTGCTCCTCCTCGACCATCCGCTGAAGTCCGCGAGCCTGGCCCTCAATGCGGCGCAACCGCTTCAGGTAGTCGTCCTTGCGGTGGATGTAGCCAGCAGTAGCGCCGTCCATGCCGTTCCTCTCGCCCGCCTGATCTCTCTGCATTTGCCACTTAACATACCCTGGCAGGGTATGTGGTTGCAAGTCAGTCTCGTCAAACCCCCCAAAGGTATGCCTCAAGTCTTCGGCGTCATCCCTTGAGGTAGTTGGCTGTGGAGGCCACGCTCTTGACGTGGTACCCCTGTGGGGTATCGTACCGCATCAGCATATACCCGATACAGGTAGGGAGTACAAGATGGCTGACTCGCAAGCGCTGCCTCGGTCCCGGCACGGGTGGGCTCTGGCCCTGATCGCCGCCGCCCAGTTCATGGTCATCATGGACACCTCGATCATCGGAGTGGCCCTGCCACGCATGCAGGAAGACCTCGGCTTCTCCCAGGAGAACCTGTCCTGGGTCTTCAACGCCTACGTCGTCGCCTTCGGCGGGCTCCTGCTGCTCGGCGGGCGGCTGTCGGACCTGTTCGGTGCCCGCAGGGTGTTCAGCACCGGTTGGCTGGTCCTGTTGATCGGCTCGGTGATCGCCGGAGTCGCCGGCACCGTCGGCGTCGAGCTGACCGGCCGCGCGTTGCAAGGCGTCGGTGCCGCGCTGATCGCCCCGTCGGCCCTGACCCTGCTGTTCATGCTGTTCGGCTCCGACCCGAAGCAGCTCACCAAGGCGCTGGCCCTCTACGGCGCCGCGGCACCAGCCGGGGGTACCGCCGGCGTGTTCCTGGGCGGGCTACTCACCGAGTACCTGTCCTGGCCGTGGGTCTTCTACGTCAACGTGCCGATCGCCTTGTTGGCGCTGATAGCGGCGCCGAAGCTGATGCCCGCCGATGGCGCCGGCGCCCGCGGCTCCATCGATGTCGTCGGAGCCGTCACCGTCACCGCCGGGCTCGGCGCCGCCGTGTACGCCATCGTGCGCGCCCCCGGGGTCGGCTGGGGATCGGCGCAGACCTGGGGGGTGCTTGCCGCCGCCGTCGCGCTGCTCGGTGTCTTCCTGGCCGTGCAGGGGTCGAGGCCCGAGCCGCTGATGCGGCTGTCGATCCTCCGCACTCCGAACCTCGGCGCGGCTAACCTGGCCCAGCTGCTGCTCGGTGCCTCGTGGATCCCGATGTGGTTCTTCCTGAACCTGTACCTGCAGCAGGTACTCGGCTATAGCGCCTTCCCCTCCGGTGCCGCGCTGCTACCGATGACCATCCTCATCATGATCGGGATGATCGCTCTAGCGCCCGCAGCCATCAACCGCTTCGGGCCGAAGGCGATGATCGTGGCCGGACTGACCGTCCTCGCCGGCGGCATGGGCTGGCTGTCGCTGATCCGCCCCGGCGGCACCTTCTGGGTCGACGTCCTACCCGCGTCGCTGGTGGCCGCACTGGGCATGTCGCTGGCGTTCATCCCCTCCCTGGGCACCGCGATCTCCTCCGCTCGCCCCGAGGAAGGCGGCCTGGCCGCGGGCATCGTCAACACCAGCTACCAGATCGGCTCGGCCCTCGGCCTGGCCGCCATGACCGCTGTCGCCGCCGCCCACGGCGCCGACCAGCTCGGCGACCTGCCGGCCCTCACCGATGGGTTCTCCGCAGCCTTCCTCGGCGCCGGTGTGATCGCACTGGCAGGCGCGGTGGTGGCCGCGCTCACCCTCCGCGGGCAGCAACCGGATCTCGAGGCTGAGCCGGCGGCCCTTCCAGGTGCGCCCAGCGAGGATATTGGCGACCGCCGGGTCAGTAGTTGAAGTAGGGGGGGACCTCCGGGCTGGGTGGAGATGGCTGTCTTCACCGCCCGGAGGTCCCCGTGCCCGGGCAGGGGCCGGATGGCATCTCACGGGCCGTCGCCTGCCGGTGCGCCGCGCGCGTCGATGGGCGGCCGTCCCCCCTGTCGCGAGAGAGCTTGAATCCTCGTGATCTGTCCCAGGTCACCTCGACGCCGCGGCGAGCTGTGCCTCCCAGCGGCGCGGCGCGTCAGCTGTGTTGCTCGGTGTCTTGACGCAAGTGAGCAAGGATGCGCTGTCGTAGACACCCATGTCGGACAGCTGGACACGGAATCGCTCGACGACCTGATCGCCAGCGTCTTGCCCTAACCCAATCGAAGCGACCGCCGAGCTGTCCGCCAGCAAAACTCATCCCCTGACTGCACTACGGACTGTCAGATTGCCGGTGAAACCGGTCATGGCGGGGTACTGCCGTATGAGGGCCGATACGCGAACTACCGTGATTGCGAAGGCGTTCCGCGATGCCTCCTAACGCATCGCGAGTCGGCTTTCCTCGGCCGGGGCCGTGGCCTGGTGACGAGGGAGAGGCATTCCGGCTTCTGCGCTGCTCTCCGTGTACTGGGTCCTAACCGCCGGCGCTGCTCGACGCCGCCCTACCGGGCTTCCGAACTACTCAGCCTTCCGCGGGGTGCAACGTCCGGTGAACTCGGTCCGCCCGGTACTACCCGACGCGTGGTCAGAGGTAGACGCCCCGCGCGGCGAGCCAGTCGAGCGGGTCGACCCGGGTGCCGCCCATTCCGCCTTGCTGCACCTCGAAGTGCAGGTGCGGGCCGGTGGAGAATCCGCGGCTGCCGACTCCGGCTATCTCCTGGCCGGCCGCTACCTGCTGGCCGGCGCTGACGTAGATCGTTTCGATGTGGCCGTAGACAGTCACGTCGCCGTTGTTGTGCTGGATGTAGATGGCCTGGCCGAAGCCGGAGGCGGAGCCGGCCTGCAGAACCACGCCGTCACCGGCGGAGTAGATCGGCGTATACATCGGCGCGGCAATGTCCACCCCGTAGTGCATGGAGCCGCCGCGGGGGCCGTAGTCGCTGGTGATCTGTCCGTCGAGGGGGACCGCCCAGTCGCCCGTAGTGATCGGCCCCCCGGCTGCTGCACGCCCCGCGGCCGCGGCGGACTGCTCCGCCAGCGCCTCCTCAGCGGCCTGTTGCCGGGCATGCTCCGCACCGTCGACGCCCAAGACGGCGACCTGTGCGGCCGCCAGCTGCTCCTCCTGATCGGCCAGCTGCTGCGCGAGAGCGTCCACCTCAGCCCGTGCCTGCTCCAGCTGCCGAGTGCTCTGCGCCAGCAGGCTGGCGGCGTCGGCCTCGGCCCGCTCCCGCGTCACCGCAGCGGCGACCGACTGCTCGGCCGCAACGGTCCGTGACCGTTGGACGGACTCGACATCGTCCAAGACTTTGACCTGGAAGTCCGACAACGCATCCACCAGGCCGGCTCGCTCAACCAGCTGAACCGGGCTTTCGGAGTCCAGCAGCATGAGATCTTGGCTCAGCAGGCCGCCGGTGATGTAGCTGCTGCGCGCCAGCGCTCCCACGGCATCTTCGGCGTCGGCGACTTCGGTGTCGGCAGCCTCGAGCGCGGCCGCGGCCTCGGCCTCGGCCCGGCGGGCCTGCTCTGCAGCGAACGCCGCATCCTCGTACGCCCCGGCCGCGATTAGCGCCTCGTCCGCCAGCCGGGCGATGCGGTCCTCGGTTTCAGCAACCAGTTCGGTCAGCCGCTGCAGCTCGGTCGTGGCCCGCTGCTCGGCCTCTTGCGCTTCACTGTGGACGGTCGGTGGCGGTGGGGCGGCGGCGGCCGCCCGGGGAAGCAACGCCGTACAAGTGAGCGCCAGCACGACTACGGCCAGCCCGAGGGTTGACGGCGGTGGGAGGTTCGCTCGCTTGCGATTCGCCCGGGCAAATCGGCAGGACACGCGCAAAGTCGCCATGGGGCGGCGGTACTCCTTCTTCCACTGGACCGCCTACCGAGTTAGCTGACGGATTCGGGCTGTGGAAGCTGCCCTACGGCGAGCGCGACCGCGAAGGCCCGCACGCCGATTCACCCCAAGACTTCCTGGGTCCCCGGTTCAGCCAGGCCCGCAAGTGGCCCGAACTGATTCGGCGGTGACCGGTCCGAGGCCGCCACAACGGCGACTGACTCTCTTACGGCCAGATACACCGTACGGGCCTGGCTCGAAGGGCGGTGCAGCTGGGGTGGACGGGCACGCCGTTTCCCAGGACCCCTGTACGTGCAGAACGGGCCGACGACGGTGTGGGTCAAGGCCTCCTCGCTGGTGGACAGCATCGGGGTCAATTGACCGCTACGGGTCGGTGACGGCGGCGCTACGTCAAAGCTGGCAATGCGACCATCGACGATCTGCTCGCAGAACTCGACCGGCATCTTCTGGAGACGACAGCGGGCGGCACGAACAACAGGCCGAGGACTGCGGCGATCGCCCCGGCGCTGGAACGGGTGATCGCGCCGAGGCCGAACCCGAGCAGCCCGAGGACGGTCAGGAACAAGCCGCCACCAGTCACCGCGCGGAGCACACCGGGATCGCCGATCGAGGAACTCAGGGTGTCGCCGGAGAGGAACCTCTGGGAGGCGAAGTAGGCGGCGAAGCTGGAGAGTATCCCGACAATGAGGGCGGTGACGGCGAACACGATCATCTTCGCCGCCAGCATGAGGCGGCGCTGCGGCACAGCGGCGAGGGTTGCCCGGATCATTCCGGTGCCGTATTCGCTGGTGATGACGAGAACACCCAGAACACCGAACGCGAGCTGTGACAAGTGGATGCCGCCGAGGCTGACCCGCACCGGGTCGACGCCCGCCAGGTCGCTGGGGCTGATCTGGCCGGGCAGCACGACGGCGAGCAGCACCGCCAGGCCGACGTTGGAGACCACAGCCGCGAACAGCGTCCAAAACGTCGAGCTGACTGACACCAGCTTGCACTGCTCCGAGCGCAGGATGTCGATGAACCCCGACACCGGGTTGCGTGTGGGCTTGGTGATCGCGACGGCGGTCATGGCTGTCCTCAGTTCCCTGCCGGAGCGAGCTGATCGGGTTCGGCGGTGTGGAACTCAGCGGCCCCTCGGGTGAGTTGCATGTATCGCTGCTCGAGCGAGGTGTGGTGCGCGGACAGCTCCTGCACAGTCCACCCGTTCGCATTGACCGCTTCGCCGACAGCGTCGGTAGTAACGCCGGTGATGTGGAGGGTGTCCTCGGCCAGGCGCACGACCGCGGCTCCCCGCGCCTCGAGGACCGATGCGAGCGCACCGGCCTCGGGTGACCGAGCCCGCACGAATTTGCCCGGGCTGTCGTTGAGGAAGTCCTCGACCGTCGTTTCGGCGATCAACCGCCCGCGGCCGATGATGATCAGCCGGTCGGCGGTGACCGCCATTTCGCTCATGAGATGGCTGGACAAGAACACCGTGCGGCCCTCGCCGGCGAGTGACTTCAGCAGGGTGCGGATCCACAAGACGCCTTCGGGGTCCAGGCCGTTGACCGGCCGTCGAAGATCAGTACCCCCGGGTCGCCGAGCATGCAGCGGCGATGCCCAAGCGCTGAGCCATGCCCGGTGTTCACGGCTATGGCCGCGGTGCTGCATCTCGGAGCGGACGATCGCTCGTCACTCGTCTGGATCGTGGCCGCACTCGTGCTGTACGGGGTGATGCTCGCGCTCACGTTCCGCGTCCACCTCCCATTGAACAACCAGATCCAGGCCGCCGGTGAGCCCGACCACATCGCCGACCTTGCCGCCGTACGTGAGAACTTCGAGTCGAAGTGGGTCCGCTGGAACATCGCCCGTGCAGCATCATCCACCGCCGCGTTCGGCTGCCTCACATGGGCGCTCACGCTCGTCGGAGGCAGCTGACACATGACTCACCCCATACCCGGCGCAGGCGGCGATTCAGTCTCCGCCGCCGTGATCGTGACGGCTGGTCAGGGCTAGGCCACCACCTCAGCATCTGCCGGCAGTTCGGCCGGTCGTGCGGGCAGTTCGTCGAAGGGGATCGATGCCCTGGCCTGCCTCGGCACGGCAACGACTCCGCAGACGTACCGTCCGACGATCGACCGGCTGGACCGGGCGAACGGATGGTCAGCTGTTCTGAGGTCCAGCGCGCTCGACTGCGTAGGTGAGGTGCGTCGCCAGCGGACTCGTATCGGCCGCGATGGGTTGTAGCCGAAGGTTCGGCGATGAGCCTTCGCCGAAGAGGCGGGTGCCGCCGCCCATGGTCATCGGCGC
>Ga0136615_10000554_pt1 | contig 17071 bp, 15 predicted proteins | sample AntDrymUQ2882206_2_FD_106647 | JGI IMG/M metagenome (GOLD analysis project Ga0136615, IMG submission 106647) | Polar desert sand microbial communities from Dry Valleys, Antarctica - metaG UQ288 (22.06) | ecosystem: Environmental > Terrestrial > Soil > Desert | place: Antarctica: Dry Valley...
AGCGCGGCCGCCTGCGCGTGCCGGAAGAGGATCAGCGCCTTCTCCTCGGTGTCGAGCTCCGCCGCGGCCACCTGGATCTCGGCCGGCTGCGGGAAGCGCTCGACCCCGTGCTCGCGGTGGATGCGCCGAAGGCCTGCTCGCAGCGGCGTCGGCCGAGAGGTCCAGATCAGCCAGTGTCGCTCGTCCAGCGCGCGGAGCACGCGATCGAGCTCGAGAGCCCAGCGCTCCGCCGCCTCCGGTCGGTACTCCGTGGAGCCGAAGGCGTCGTCTGCGACGAAGACCTGACGCCTGTCGCGCGCGAAGACAGCCCAGAGCTCGTCCGGGCGGACGCACTCGTGCGCCTCCCAGCCGGCGGTCATGGCAGCGAGTGCGACCATGCGGGCGGTCGCGGTCTTGCCCATCTCGGGCGGGCCGGTCAGCACGGCGAAGCCGTGGCGGCCGAGAACGCGGAGTGTGTGGGCGTAGGCGTACGTCGGCACGAAGACGCGGGCCAGCTCCTGAGCGGCGTCCAGGTCGGCTGTCGAACGCCTTCGCACCTCCTCGCGAACGAGCTCGGCGAGGTCGCGCACGCCGAGGACGGACGGCATCCGGAAGCGCAGCTCCGGGCTTCGGTCGATCAGGGCGCCCAGCTCCTGCTCGCCGAGCGCTCGAATCTCCCGCTGGGGCAGCTCGTGGGCCAGGGCGCGCCTGACCCGTTCGTCGTCCGTCGCGCGAGGACCGTTCGTGATGATGAGCAGCGATCCCGGGAGTGTCGGCTCTCTCGCCAGTGCCGCCCGGGTCACCTCGGGTAGGCGACGCCGCGCGACCGTCGACCGCCGATGTCGGCTGAGCCACACGACGAGCACGACTGTCGGCCCTTCGAGCTGGACGCCCTCGCGCGGCACGGTCAAGCCGTCCTCGAGAACCGCGCTCTGCGTACGGTCGGCCACCTTGCGCCAGCGGTGCGGGGGCAGGCCGGCCTCGAGCTCGAGCAGTTCCGCGCAGAGCCGCTCGAACTGGAACGAGCCGAGCTCGTCGAAGCGATACGGGGCTGGCACTCGCCCGAGTGTGCATGCTCGTGCACGAGGATGAGGGTGTGAGTCAGCCACTTCGCCTCCAGGCCTTTCTGCGGGCGACCGCGGCGCCCGGCCGGGAGCTCGTGCACGTGCCGTCCTTCACCGCCTACCTCGACCGGCGCGACCCGCTTCGCTACCTCAACTACGCAATCCCTGACGGAGACGTCGAGCCGGACGCAGCCGCGATCGACCGGCTTCGGGACGTCTTTCGCGCCCGCGACCGCCTTCCCCGTCTCGAATGGCTTGAAGAAAGCGCGCCTCGACTTGCGTCGGCGCTCGCCGCGCGCGGGATGGCCGAAGAGCTGCGCTCGCCGCTCATGGTCTGTAGCGAAGACGAGCTGATCGAGGCGCGGGCCACGGCGGACGGGCTGACGATCGCGCCGGTCGGCGAGGCCGACGTTCGGGACTGCGTGAACCTCCAGAGGGTGGCGTTCGGACAACCGGCACTCGCGGACGGGGAGGTGCCGGGCGACCGCGGTGCTGGCGGGGGCGGCGCCGTCCTCGCCCGAGTCTCGGCGCAGGCGGTGGCCGCTGCGGCCTGGACGCCGATCGTCGGCGGCGTCACCGAGATCGTCGGGGTGGCCACGACCGAGTCGTGGCGTGGGCGCGGCCTGGCGGGCGCGGTCACCGCAGGCGCCGCACGGGACGCCTTCTCCGCCGGAGCGTCCCTCTGCGTCCTCTCACCGGGCAGCGAGACTGCGCAACGGGTCTACATCCGGGCCGGTTTTCGCCCGGTCGCGACGATGCTCCACTGGAGCGATCCGGCCTAAGCCCGCAGCGTCACTTCGAGCGCCGTCCCCCGGCCCGGGCGCGAGCGCACCGAGCAGACGCCGTCGATACTGGTCGCACGGGCGCGGATGTTCTTCAGTCCCTGCCCGCCGCCGTTCCGCTCCACGTCGAAGCCGCTGCCGTCGTCTCGGATGGTCACGGTGCGCTGGTTTCCCTCCCGGGCGATGCGGACCTGGGCGCGCTTCGCGCCCGCGTGTCGGCGGACATTCGCGAGCCCTTCCTGGACGATGCGGAAGACCTCGATCTGCTCGTCCGGCGCAAGCCCGACGCGCTCGTCGATCTCGAGCTCGACGTCGAGCGCTCCATCCGCGGTCAGGACGTCCACGTAGCGGCGGAGGGCCGCGTCGAAGGGGGCCGAACCGCTTGCCGACGACAGGGCGAGCACGGCGAAGCGTGCCTCCTGCTGCGCTGCGGCCGCCGCGTGCTTGAGCCGCGGCACGATGTCCTCGCGGGACGCCCCCGTCTCGAGCATGCTCGCGTGCGTCGAGATCGCAAAGAGGTACTGCGCGAGCCCGTCGTGGATCTCCCGGGCGACGCGTGCCCGCTCCTCGGCCACCGCGCGCCCGAACTCGGCCGAGCGGATCGCGCTCCAGACGCCCACGAGGAGGACGACGAAGCCGAGCATGCGTAGGAAGTCGGCCAGCGAGACGAACGCGCTCGAGCCGAGCGGTGTGAACACTCGGTGCAACGAGGAGAAGAGCAGGAGCGTCGCGCCGAGCGCGAGCCAGCGGTCGAGGTTCTCCCGACGGTTCCGATAGCTGAGCCCGAAACCCACGAGTGCGGCGAGCCCGAGGAGCGCCTCGAGACCGACCGAGAGGGTGAGAAGCGCGGGCGCTTCGGAGCGGTTGGGCGGAGCAAGCTCGGGGAGGAGAGCCTGCGCGGAGGCTCCGAGGAGCCAGAGGAGCGCAAGAACCGCCGCGCACCCGGCGAGAGCCCCGCGCAGCGCCAGCCGCCCGTTGGCGCTGCGGCCGGCGGCGAACGGGGCCGCCGCGACGAGACCCATGGCGAGCACCCGCGCGCCGACATCGGTCCAGCCCTCGGCTCGACCGACCGGATCGCCATCGAGTGCAGGGACGACCGCGAAGGCCGCGGTGCCGAGCGCCGATGCGAAGAACCCGCAGGTCAGCAGCAGGTCGAAGCGACGGCCGTCGACCGAGAAGCGGACACCTGCGAGCACGGCGACGATCGTCGCCGTGAGCAGGATCGACGTGTTGATTACGAGCCCGAGCTCGGGAGCCTCGAACGTCGTGCGAAGACGCTTGTTCGTGACGAAGAGCGCGAGAGATGCCCCGAGGACCCCCACCAGAAGCAGCTCCCCGAGCAACCACGACTGGTAGGGGTCGCGCCGGCGCGGCGTACTCATCTCCCCCTTATCGGCAGCGGCCTCACGGCCGATAGGGAAGGCATGGCCGAGCGCGTGCTCATCGTCGACGACCACCCGTTGACGCGCGATGCGCTCACGGTGCTGCTCGAGCAGCACAAGTACGACGTCGTGGGACAGGCGACCGACGGCGCGGGGGCCATCGAAGCAGCGCGGGAGCTTCAGCCCGACCTCGTGCTCCTCGACCTCACGATGCCGGGTCTCTCCGGTCTCGAGGCCCTCCCGCACCTGCGCTCGGCGGCGCCGGACTGCGAGGTCGTGGTGCTCACCGCCTCGGGGACGGAGGAGAACCTGCTCGCCGCCATCCGCGGCGGCGCAGCGGGTTACCTCCTCAAGAGCGAGGCGCCCGAGCGCATCGTCGAGTTCCTCGATGGCGTCGCGAAGGGCGAGGCGGCGCTCTCCGGGACGGTCGCCAAGCGGTTGCTGGAGCAGGTGCGGCAGGGTCGCGGACGCTCGTCCGGGGTTCCCGACGCGATCGGGCACGTGCTCAGCGCGCGGGAGCTGGAGGTCTTGCTGCTTCTCGACGACCACCTCGGAACCGAGGACATCGCCCGCCGGCTCTTCATCTCGGAGCACACCGTCCGCTCCCACGTGAAGAGCCTGCTCCGCAAGCTGGGCGCGTCGTCCCGGCGCGAGGCGCTCGAAGTCCTTGCCAGCGCTCGCCGCTAGGCGATTGATCGGAAAGGCGTCGATCAATCGCCACGTCCACGGAGGAGTTCGAGCTGCCTCTCCGCCGCAGCGCAGTCGGCACCACTACGCGGGCACCGTCCGGGGCAGCCCGAACGACGGGAAGACGCCGGTGTCGTGGAATACGGTGAGCGCGGAGATCCGGTCGCTTTGGGAGGAAGGCGAAGAAGTCTAGAACCGGGTTCGTGACGAGCAGGTGGTGTCGTCTCGACTGATCTTCGCCACGGCCGCCTTCCAGGCGCTTATGCCGCAGGCCCAACGACTTCCCGTGAGCCCGGCGAGCCCCTCCTCACCTTCATCCGGAGGAGTTCGCTGAGAACCCCTCCAGCGCCGCCTCGACGAGCTCCGGCAGCGTCGAGAGGTTGTAGCCGCCCTCCAGGACGGCCGCGATCCTCGGCCCCAATGCGGCCGAGCGGCGCGCCAGCTCCTCGAAGCTCCGCGCCTCCAGGCGCATCCCCGCAAGCGGATCCTCCCTGTGGGCGTCGAAGCCGGCCGATACAAGGAGGAGGTCGGGCTCGAAGGCCCTGACGGCGGGCTCGACGAGCTCGCGGAAGGCGCGGACGTACTCGGCCTCGCCCGACCCTGCGGCCAGCGGGACGTTCAGCAGCGTCTCGCCCTGCTCCCTCGGACCGCCGCTGCCGGGGTAGAAGGGCCACTGGTGGAGCGACACGAAGAGCACGCTCGGATCCTCGGCGAAGATCTCCTGCGTCCCGTTCCCGTGATGGACGTCCCAGTCGACGATCGCAACTCGCGCGAGGCCCAACTCGGCCTGTGCGTAGCGCGCGGCGACCGCTGCGCTGTTGAAGAGGCAGAAGCCCATCGCGCGGCCGGAGAGCGCGTGGTGGCCGGGCGGTCGAGCGAGCGCGAACCCGCCCCGCTCGACCGCCTCGATTGCAGCGCCCGCCGCAAGCAGAACGGCTTCCCAGCTCGTTTTCGAAGCGACTGTGTCCCCGTCGAGCCAGGTCGGCCGCTCGATCGAGCGCACCCGCTCGACGTGGGCGGCAGAGTGGCAGCGCTCGAGGTCGGCGGCGGTGGCCGGGCCCGGCTCGCGCCAGCCCTCGAAGTGTGAGAGGAGAGCGTCGATCCGCTCGCCCTGCTCGGGATGGTGGCCGGTGGGGTGGAGGCGCGCGAGCGCAGGGTGGCTCAGGAGCTCGACGCGGTCACCCCGCCTCTCTCCGCCAGGCGCCTCGCGAGCGCGCCCATGCCCCACGCGTCGGCGAGAGCCGACGCCTCCGCCCACGTCGGGGACTGGTCGTCGAGGGAGGGAAGCGGGGCGGAGGCGTCGAGAGTGGCGATTCGTCGGAAGAGCCGGAGATCCTCCGCCTGCGCCGCGAACCGTCCCGCGGCGAGCGCGTCCTCGAGTGTGCTGTAGGTGCGCAGCAGGTCCGCCGCCTTCTTGGGTCCCACGCCGGCTGCACCCGGCAGCCGGTCCGACGGGTCGCCGCGGAGAGCGATGAAGTCGGGAACCTGCCGGGGTTCGACGCCGTAGCGCTCCCGTACCTCGACGGGGCCGATGCGTGCGAGCTGGCTCACTCCCCGGATCGGCTGGAGAATCGTCGTCCGCTCGCTGGCGAGCTGGAAGGCGTCGCGGTCGGACGTGGCGACGAGGGCCCGCCCACCGCGTCCTTCCTCATCGGCGACCGCAGCGGCGAGGAAGTCGTCGGCCTCGTAGCCTTCGCCCGCCGCGACCGCGAAGCCGAGCGCGGCCACGAGCTCGGGCAGAAGCCCGAGCTGCTCGAGGAGCTCGTCGTCGAACTGGCGCCCCGCCTGGTAGTCCGCGAACGCCTCGTGGCGGTAGGTGGGCACGCTCAGCGTGTCCCAGGCGACGAGCACGGCGCGCGGGGCCTCGGTCTCCCACAGCGTGAGGAGCATGTTCGTGAAGCCGACGAGCGCGCCGGCGGGTCGGCCCTCCGCACGCCGGATCGATTTCGGCAGCGCGTGGTAGGCACGGTGGGCGAGCGAGTCGCCGTCCACGACGAGCAGCGGTTTCACAGCGATGCCTCAAGGCGTGCGATCTCCGCCATCAGCAGCTCCGTCGCTCGCTCCGCCGCCTCGCGCGGGTCGATACTCCTGAGATCGTCGATGGGAAGCGGCGCTCCGTAGGCGACGCGAAGCGGCCCGAGTCGCGCGAGCCGGTCGGTGCCCCGGATCGCTGCCGGAACGAGGGGAACGCCGGCCTCGAGCGCGATGCGTGCAGCACCCGTTCGAGGCCGCGCCACCCGTTTCTTGCGCAAGCCCTTCGTGCGCCGCGTGCCCTCGGGGAACATCACGACGATCTCGCCCTCCCGACAAAGGCGCACCGCCGTTCTGATCGCCTCGGTGTCGCCCTGGCCGCGTCGCACCGGGAACGCGCCGCCCGCGTCGAGCACGAGGCGAAGCGGGAACCAGTACAGCTCGGACTTCGCCATGAAGCGCAGGATCCGACGTGGAAAGAGCGGCAGCCCGAGCGGCCAGGGATCGAAGTTGGAGGTGTGGTTCGAGGCCAGGACGAAGCCTCCCGACCGGGGCAGATGCTCCACTCCTCGCGAGCGCAGGCGAAAGCCGAGCCGAACGAAGGGCAAGCTGATGGCGGCGATCACGAGGTACGCGGGGGGCGGCACGGCTGCTGAAGCGTACGACGGAGGCGGCACTAGCGCCGCCGAGGGGCTTCGCTAAGGTGATCCCAGTGGCCAAGACACTCCTCATCGCAGAGAAGCCGTCCGTCGGCAGAGACCTCGCGTCCGCGCTCCCGGGGAGCTTCTCGAAGAGCGAGGGCTTCCTCGAGTCCCCCGACACGATCATCACCTGGGCCGTCGGGCACCTCGTCGAGCTGGCGCAGCCGGAGGACTACGACGAGCGCCTCAAGCGCTGGCGCATGGCCGACCTGCCGATCGTGCCCGACGCCTTCAAGCTGCGCCCGCGCGACGCCAAGTCGAAGAAGCAGCTCGACCTCGTCCGCAAGCTGCTGAGCCGCGACGACGTCGACCGGGTCGTGAACGCCTGCGACGCCGGGCGCGAGGGCGAGCTGATCTTCGCGTACCTCCTCGAGGCGGCGAAAGGCACGAAACCGGTGCAGCGGCTGTGGCTGAACTCGATGACGAAGCGGGCGATCCAGGAGGCTTTCGAGCGCCTGCGGCCCGCCGAGGAGATGGTTCCGCTCGAGGCAGCGGCGCGCTCGCGCTCGGAGGCGGACTGGCTCGTGGGCATGAACGCGACGCGTGCCGCCTCCATCCGGCTGCGCTCCGCGTTCGACGGCGCGGTCTCGCTCGGACGCGTGCAAACCCCGACGCTCGCCCTCGTCGCCCGCCGGGAGGAGGAGATCCGCGCCTTCAAGCCCGAGCCCTACTGGCTCGTGGAGGCGCTCTTCGCCGCGTCGCAGGAGCGCCTGTACCAGGGTCGCTACCTCGGCGGGAAGCGGATCGGCGAGGAGCAGGCCGCCGCGATCGTCGCCGCCTGCGCCGACCGGCCGGGCGAGATCGCCAAGGTCGAGCGGAAGGAGGAGCGCGAGCGTCCGCAGCTCCTGTACGACCTCACCTCGCTCCAGCGTCACGCCAACACGCTCCACGGCTTCTCGGCCCGCCGGACGCTCGGCGCCGCGCAGAAGCTCTACGAGGAGCACAAGGCGATCACCTACCCGCGCACGAGCTCGCGCTTCCTCTCCGGCGACCTCGTCGAGGAGATCCGGCCGACTGCGGAGCTCGTCGGCTCCCACGCCGCCTACGCCGCGGGTGCACGCTACGTACTGGGCCTGTCCGAGCTGCCGCTCGGCCGCGTCGTGAACGACGCCAAGGTCACCGACCACCACGCCATCATTCCGACCAAGGCGAAGCACGACCTGGGGCGGATGGGTGACGACGAGCGTCGGATCTACGACCTCGTCGCCAAGCGCTTCCTCGCCGTCTTCCACCCCGACGCCGTGTACGAGCGGACGCGCGTGGAGACGGTCGTGGAGGAGCATCCCTTCCGGACAAGCGGCCGCGTGCTCGTGGAGGCTGGCTGGAAGGCTGTCTACGGCGAGGAGGCGCGCACGCCGGACGCGGCCGGCGAAGACGACTCGGGCGGCGACCAGTCCCTGCCCCGCCTCGAGACGGGGGAGCGGGTCGAGACGCGCGAGGTGCAGTCCCTCGCGAAGGAGACCCAACCTCCGCGCCGGTTCACGGAGGCATCGCTCCTAGCCGCGATGGAGACGGCGGGGAAGGACATCGAGGAGACGGAGCTGCGCGAGGCGATGAAGGAGTCGGGAATCGGGACACCCGCGACGCGCGCCGCGATCATCGAGCGGCTGCTCACGGTCGGTTACATCGAGCGCGAAGGCCGGGCGCTGCACGCGACCGAGAAGGGCATCCAGGTCGTGCGCCTGCTCGGGAATCACCCGCTCACCTCCCCCGAGCTAACGGGTGGCTGGGAACACCGCCTCGGGCTGATCGAGCAGGGCACCGACAGCCGTCCGGCCTTCATGTCCGACATCGTCAAGTTCACGACCGACACAGTCGCCGAGCTGGACAAGCTCAAGGACGTGAAGATCGAGCGGGCGAACCTGGGCCCGTGCCCGGTCTGCGGCCGCGACGTGATCGAGAACCGCAAGGGCTATTCGTGCTGGACGAAGGACGATCCGGGCTGCGGCTTCGTGATCTGGAAGCAGAAGGCGGGCAAGACGCTGCCGGCTTCGGTCGTGAAGGAGCTGATGGCGACGCGCAAGACCGAGAAGCCCGTCACAGGCTTTCGCGGCCGCTCGGGCCGGGGCTTCAACGCGCGCCTCAAGCTCCTCCAGACGGACGAGGGCAAGTGGCGGGTCGACTTCGACGAGGAGTGGGCCAACCAGCCGCCGCCACCGAGCGACGGAACCGAGGAGGCCGCGTCGCCCGCGAACGGTGCGCCCGTCCGCCGTCGCTCGCGCGCCGCCTCCCGGTAGACCACAACTTCTCCGTCCGACGTCCGTCTCAATATGCGAGCGTAGGCTTGAGCTGCGACGTCGATCGGAGAGCCGAGCATCGGTTCGACGGAATAGAGCAGGACGGATTCTCGTTACCCCGTCCAGATGCCCCGGACGGGGGTGGGTTCCCGTGGCAGGTCGAGGAGAATCACACTAAAGTGCGAAGGTTTGTGGGAACAACGAGCTGCAGGTGAAAGGACGTAGAGGTTTTTGACGCAGAACCAGTTGCACGAGTTGCTTGACACCGATCACGCGCGCGCGCTCGTCGAGGGCGCGGAGGAGCGCGGCTACATGGAGCCGGCCGAACTCGAGGCCCTCGCACTCGAGCACGAGCTCAACGAGGTCGAGATCGAGGAGCTGACCCGCGAGCTCGAGCGGATCGGCCTCGAGGTCCGCGAGGCTCGGGCCGCCGTCGTCACGGAGGAGGAGAAGACGCCGGAGCCCGCACCGGCCCACGAGGCCGGCGCGCTGACGGGCTCGGCCGACAGCTTGCAGCTGTTCCTCGCTGACGTCGGCCGCCACAAGCTGCTGACGGCTGCCGAGGAGGTTTACCTCGCGAAGGCGATCGAGCGGGGCGACCCCGTCGCCAAGCGGCGGATGATCGAGTCCAACCTCCGCCTCGTCGTCTCGATCGCAAAGGGTTACCGGGGGCTCGGCGTGCCGTTCCTGGACCTCATCCAGGAGGGAACGCTCGGCCTCAACCGCGCGGTCGAGAAGTTCGACTGGCGCCGGGGCTACAAGTTCTCGACCTACGCGACGTGGTGGATCCGCCAGTCGGTGCAGCGCGCCGTGGCGAATCACGCTCGCACGATCCGCGTTCCGGTGCACGTCGTCGAGCGCCAGCAGAAGCTGTCGCGGGCGGCCCGCCGGCTGGAGGTCGAGCTCGGTCGCGAGGCGACGAAGCAGGAGCTCGCCGAGGCGACGGGGCTGCCGCTCCAGCACGTCGACGAGGCGCTCGGCGCCGCGCAGGCGTCGGTCTCGCTGAACCAGACCGTCGGGGCCGACGACGAGGGTGAGCTGGGCGACCTCTTCGCCGACCGCGAGGCGGCCGACCCGTTCGACGAGGCCGAAGAGTCGCTCCGCCGCCAGGGTGTGCGGCGCGCGCTCGACGCTCTGCCCGAGCGCGAGCGGCGGATCCTGGAGCTGCGCTTCGGCTTCGAGGGCGAGCCCTGGACGCTCGAGGCGATCGGCCACGAGCTCGATCTCACGCGCGAGCGCGTGCGACAGCTCGAGGGCCAGGCGCTGGCGCGGCTTGCCGCGCTGCGCGATCTCGCCTCCGTGGCGGCGTAGAACAGCAGGGTCTGGGGCGGCGGATCTTCCGTCGCCCCTAACCTTGCGCTTGCCCGCACGTTTCAGCTCTTAGATACTCGCCTTCGCGCGCCTCCTTTTGGCGCGGGGCTCTTTCGAAAGGAGTACATGTGAGGAGAAAGTCGCTGAGGTTTGGAGCTCTGCTCGCCGCATTGACCGTTGCGCTCGTGGCAGTGGCTTCCGGGTTCGGACGGCCGGATGGAGGCGGGAGCGACACCCTCGTCTTCGCGGGCGCAGCCGATCCGACGTACCTCGACCCGGCGCTCGTCTCGGACGGCGAGTCTTTCCGGATCACCAAGCAGATCTACGAGGGGCTCGTCGAGCTCAAGCCGGGCACGACAGTGGTTCAGCCGGCGCTCGCGACGAGCTGGACCACGTCGAAGGACGGCAAGACCTGGGCCTTCACCCTGCGCAAGGGCGTGAAGTTCCACGATGGAACCGCATTCAACGCAGCTGCCGTCTGCGCGAACTTCAACCGCTGGTACAACTTCAGCGGCCCGTTCCAGGACGCCTCCGCCACCTACTACTACCAGGCGATCTTCTACGGGTTCAAGAAGAACGAGAGCGAGACCCTCTCGCCGAGCCTCTACAAGAGCTGTAAGGCCCGCGGCAACACGGCCACCATCACGCTCGCGAAGCGGAACGGCCCGTTCCTGCCCTCGCTGGTTCTCTCGGCCTTCGCGATGCAGTCCCCGGCCGCGATGGCGCAGTACGGAGCCAACCAGGGCGAGATCCGGACCGGCGCGTTCTACCCGACCGGAACCTACGCCTTCAGCCATCCGACCGGAACGGGGCCGTACAAGTTCGAGCAGTGGACCGTGGGCGAGCGCGTCGTGCTGACGAGGAACGAGAGCTACTGGCGCGCAAAGCCGCCTCTGAAGACGATCATCGTCCGCCCGATCAGCAACAACACGGCGCGGCTGCAGGCGCTGCAGACCCGGGAGATCAACGGCTACGACCTCGTCGCGCCGCAGGACATCCCGACGATCCGGAGTGCCAGCGGCCTGAAGGTGCTGAACCGGCCGCCGTTCAACGTCGCCTACGTCACGATCAACCAGGCGAAGCCGCCGATGAACAACATCCTGGTGCGGCAGGCCGTGGCGCACGGGCTGGATCGCCAGTCCGTCGTGAACTCCTTCTACGCCGGACGCGCGCAGGTGGCGCACCAGTTCATGCCGCCGCAGGTTCCCGGCTACAACAAGGACGTCAGGAAGTACCCGTACGATCCCGAGCGGGCCAAGGCGCTGCTCCAGCGGGCGGGACTGACCCTTCCCGTCGAGATCGAGTTCTGGTACCCGACTGGCGTCTCGCGTCCGTACATGCCGGATCCGAAGCGCAACTTCGAGGCGTTCGCGGCCAGTCTCGAGAAGTCCGGCTTCAAGGTCGTCGCACAGACCGGTCCCTGGCGCCCGGACTACGTGAAGAAGGTCAACGAGGGAACGGCGGGCCACCTGAACCTGATCGGCTGGACGGGTGACTACGGCCACGCCGACAACTTCGTGGGGACGTTCTTCCAGACCTACAGCCCGCAGTGGGGTTTCCGGAACAACGCGATCCACCGCATCCTCGATCGTGCGGAGCAAGAGGTGGACACGAAGAAGCGCGACAAGCTCTACCTGCAGGCCAACAAGCTGATCATGGACTTCCTGCCGGGCGTGCCCTATGCGCACACGACTCCGGCGCTCGGCTTCGAGCAGCGTGTTCGCGGCTACGTCGCGAGCCCGATCGGAACCGATCCGTTCTACGGCGTCTCCGTCGGAGGCCAGTAGACAACCGGGTGTAGCAGGCCGGCGGACGACACACGATGCTTCGCTTCGTCGTCCGCCGGCTGCTCCTCCTCGTCCCGATCCTCATCGGGCTCTCGCTCCTGGTCTTCCTCTGGACGCGAGCGTTACCGGGAAGTCCCGCGGAGTCGCTGCTCGGTGAGCGAGCGACTCCGGCCGCGGTTGCGGCGATCAAGAAGCAGTACGGGCTCGACGAGCCCGTGCACGAGCAGTACTGGAACTACGTCAAGGAGACGGCGAGCGGACACCTCGGGGTGAGCATCGCCTCGCGGAGGCTCGTCACCGAGGAGATCAAGCAGAAGTTCCCGGCGACGATCGAGCTCGCTCTCGCGGCCATGTTTCTCTCCATCCTGCTCGGGGTTCCGCTCGGGTTCCTGGCCGCGAAGCGCTACGGAACGCCTGTGGATCACGCGAGCCTCGTGGCTTCGCTGATCGGCATCTCGGTCCCGATCTTCTTCCTCGCGATCATCCTGAAGTACATCTTCGCCGTCCGGCTCGCCTGGTTACCCAGCGTCGGGCGGATCGACGTCACAAACTTCGAGTTCGAGCCGCGCACCAACTTCTACATCCTCGACGCCATCCTCGCCCGGGACTGGGCCACGCTCCGTGACGTGCTGGAGCACCTGATCCTGCCCGCGGTCGCCCTCGGTTCCATTCCGCTTGCGATCATCGCGCGGATCACACGGGCGGCGGTGCTCGACGTGCAGAGCGAGGACTACGTGCGAACGGCACGCGCCAAAGGCCTCGCGCCGCGGATCGTCGATCGGCGGCACATCCTCCGGAACGCGCTCCTGCCCGTCACGACGATCATCGGGCTCCAGACGGGTCTTCTCCTGTCGGGTGCGATTCTCACCGAGACGGTCTTCGCGTACCCGGGGGTCGGTTCCTGGCTGCGAGACGCCATCTTCAACCGCGACTACCCGGTGCTCCAGGGCGGGGTGCTCTTCCTCGCGGCCGTCTTCGTGCTCGTCAATCTCGTCGTCGACATCTCCTACGCGATCATCAACCCGAGGATCCGGTACAGCTAGGTGTCCGTCGCCGAACTCGAAGCCCGTGAGATCCAGCTGGAGGCGCCGAGCGGCCTCTGGAGCGACGCCTGGCGGAGGCTGCTGCGGAACCCTGGCGCGCTCCTGGGGATGTTCCTCGTGCTCCTCTTCGTGCTCGCGGCTGTGTTCGCGTCCCTCGTCGCGCCCTACGAGCCGCTCGAGCAGAATCTCTCGCTGGTGCGGAATGGCTGCTGCCCGGGGCCCTCGTCCGATCACCTGTTCGGCGTCGACCTCCTCGGCCGCGACGTCTTCACGCGCATCCTCTACGGCGCGCGCTTCTCGCTTCTGATCGGCGTCGTGTCCGTGGCGATCGGCCTCTCCGTGGGGCTTGTTCTCGGAGCGATCGCCGGCTACGTCGGCGGGTTCGTCGACGCGCTGATCATGCGCTGCATGGACGTCATGCTCTCCATCCCGGGCCTCCTGTTCGCAATCGGGCTCGTGGCGCTTCTCGGGGCCGGTCTCTACCAGATCATGATCGCCGTCGGCGTCACGAACATTCCGATCTTCGCCCGCCTGCTCCGGGGGTCAGTTCTCGCCCAGCGCGAGAACGACTTCGTGCTCGCCGCGCGTGCGATCGGCGTGCGGCGTCGCAACATCCTCGCCTCGCACATCCTCCCGAACGCGATCTCGCCCGTGATCGTCCAGGGAACGCTTGCGCTCGCGACTGCGATCATCGACGTGGCGGGCCTCGGCTTCCTCGGGCTCGGACCGCAGGATCCGTCGACGCCGGAGTGGGGCACGATGCTGACCGACGCGAACGAGTACCTGCAGAGCGCGCCGTTCCTCGCGATCATCCCGGGGCTCGCGATCGTGCTCTCGGTGCTCGGCTTCAACCTGATCGGCGACGGCCTGCGCGAGGCGCTCGACCCGAAGCTGCGCGGCCGCTGATGGCCGCCCGCGAGCCGCTGCTCTCGGTCGAGGATCTGCGCGTCGAGTTCTGGACGGCGCGCGGAACGATCCACGCGGTCAACGGCGTCTCGTTCGACCTTGCGCCAGGCGAGACGCTGGGCATCGTGGGCGAGTCGGGCTGCGGCAAGAGCGTGACCTCGCTCGCCCTGCTCGGCATCCTGCCGCGTGCAGGGCGAGTCGTCTCGGGAACCGCGCGCTTCGGCGGCCGTGACCTTCTGCAGCTGTCGGATCGGGAGCTGCGGCGCGTGCGCGGGCGGGAGATCGCGATGATCTTCCAGGATCCGATGACGAGCCTGAACCCGGTGCTGACGATCGGGCGGCAGATCCGCGAGGCGCTCGAGACGCACCTAGGGATGAACCGGTCGGAGGCGCGTGCGCGTGCCGCCGAGCTGCTCGACCGGGTCGGGATCCCGAGCGCTCGGATGCGGATCGACGACTATCCGCATCAGTTCTCGGGCGGGATGCGCCAGCGGGCCATGATCGCGATGGCGCTCGCGTGCAATCCCAAGGTCATGATCGCCGACGAGCCGACGACGGCGCTCGACGTCACGATCCAGGCGCAGATCCTGACGATCGTGAGCGAGCTGGTTCGCGAGCAGCAGGCGGCGCTCATCCTGATCACGCACGACCTAGGGGTCGTTGCCGGCATGTGCGAGCGCGTGAACGTGATGTACGGCGGGATGTTCGTCGAGACCGGGGAGGCCCGGCAGCTCTTCGCGCGACCACGGCATCCGTACACGCTGGGGCTCCTGCAGAGCGTCCCCCGGCTCGACGCCGGACGGCGCCAGCAATTGCAGCCGATCGAGGGCGTTCCGCGCGACCAGCTGAGCCCGCCCACCGCCTGTCCGTTTCAGCCCCGCTGTCGCTACGAGGTCGAGCAGTCACGAGAAGAAGTTCCCCCACTCGTCGAGATCGAGCCCGGACATCAGGTGGCCTGCTTCAACCCCGTGCCGGCGGACGAGTGGCAGAGCATGCGGGCGGCGGCGTTGGGATGAGCGCGAATGGGAGGCCGCTCGTCGAGGTCGAGCATCTCAAGGTCTATTTCCCGATCAAGAGCGGGCTCGTGCTCGACCGCCATGTCGGCGACATCAAAGCCGTGGACGACGTCTCGTTCACCGTCCGGCGCGGCGAGACGCTCGGGCTCGTCGGTGAATCCGGCTGCGGCAAGTCGACGGTCGGCAGGGCGATCCTGCGTCTCTACGAGCCGACCGCCGGCCGGATCGTCTTCGACGGCCAGGACATCACGCACATCGGAGAGGCGGAGATGCGCCCTCTGCGACGGCGGATGCAGGTCGTCTTCCAGGATCCGTTCGCTTCCTTGAATCCGCGGCACAGCGTCGGGCGGATGATCGGCGAGCCTCTGCGTGCGCACGGGCTGGCTTCTCGTCGCGAGGCCGCCGGACGGGTGCGGGAGCTGCTCGACGTCGTCGGTCTGCCGAGGGACGCGTTTTCGCGCTACCCGCACGAGTTCTCGGGCGGGCAGCGCCAGCGGATCGGGCTCGCGCGGGCCCTGGCCCTCAACCCGGACTTCGTCGTTGCCGACGAGCCCGTCTCTGCGCTCGACGTGTCGATCCAGGCACAGATCATCAACCTGCTCGAGCGGCTGCAGGAGGAGTTCGAGCTCACGTACCTCTTCATCGCGCACGACCTCGCCGTCGTCCGTCACATCTCCGACCGCATCGCGGTCATGTACCTGGGCACGATCGTCGAGGTTTCGCCCGCCGACGAGCTCTACGACAACCCCCTTCACCCGTACACGATCGCGCTGCTCTCGGCAGTCCCGATCCCGGATCCGGAGGTCGAGCTCGGGCGGAGGGGCATCCTGCTCGCGGGCGATCTCCCGAGTCCGGCCAACCCGCCTCCGGCCTGCCGCTTTCACACGCGCTGCCCCTACGTGCAGCCGACGCGCTGCCGCGAAGATGTGCCGCCGCTGCGCACGGTGCACGGGCACGAGGTGGCCTGTCACTGGGCCGAGGAGATCCAGGCGGGCAAGCTGCGACCGAAGGAACTCGAGCCCGTCTTCGAACCGGGTCCGCAGGAGGCCGTGTATGAGCCGCCTCCTGTCTAGCGCTTCCTGCCGGCTCGACGTTGCTCCTGTCCGGGCCGAGCCGAGTGACGAGGCGGAGCAGGTGACGCAGGTGCTGGCCGGCGAGCCGGTCGCGGTGGAGTCGATGCGGGATGGATGGGCGCTGGTGCGGACGGCCTACGACTATGCGGGCTGGGTGCGGGCGGAGGCGCTCGGCGCCTCAGTCGCCGGCGAGTGGTTGGGGCCTGCGCGGGATGGAAGCCCGCTCGACGAGGCGCGTTCCTTTCTGGGCTCGCCGTATCTGTGGGGCGGTCTGACGCGTGGCGGGATCGACTGTTCCGGGCTCGTCCACATGGCCTATCGTCGCTTGGGTCGGCTCGTGCCGCGCGATGCGGATCAGCAGGAGGCTGCGGGGTTGGAGGTTCAGGCGGCGGGGCTCGGGTTGGGCCACGTGGTGACGTACGGGGATGAGGCGGCCGACCACATCGCCTTTTGGGCCGGCGAGGGCCGGATCCTCCACTCGCGCTCAGGCCTCGGTGTCCTCGAGGAGGCCGAGCCGCCAGAACTGAGAGCCAGGCGACGGCGTCTGCTCGCCCTTTGATCCCTGGAACGAGGCAGGGGTCGCCTAAAGCACTTTTCTGAGGCTTCCGATACCCCTAGCGTGGACGCCGCCGAGCGCAAGAAGGTGCTGAGCCGTTATATGGAGCACTCGCGGCGGTTCGAAGCCGTCGCCGCGCGGCGCGGCGCGGGCGCCAGCGAGGTCATCCCCTTCTCGCCGCCGCTCCGAGAGCTCGGCCAGGACCCGACGATGCGTGAGATCGAGGTTTTGCAGCTCATTTCCGATGGGCTCGTCAACCGCGAGATCGGCACGCGCCTCTATCTTTCGGAGGAGACGGTGAAGTCGCACGTGCGCCACCTGCTTGCGAAGCTGCAAGCACGGTCGAGAGCCCACGCCGTAGCCGTTGGCTTCCGGCGCGGGCTCATCGCTTAGACCGCGCTGCTCCGCGATGTGGAGATCCCCCTACAGAGGGATGCTCACATCAGTGTGGAACAGCAAGGTGGTAGGTGCACTGACTTACCACTCCTTGAGCGAAAGCACAGCAAGCTCCTCTAGTAGGGGACCGACGGCAAGGCCAGTCTATACCCCTGTCAAGGGAACTTCAACCCTTCCAGG
>Ga0136615_10000555_pt1 | contig 17059 bp, 16 predicted proteins | sample AntDrymUQ2882206_2_FD_106647 | JGI IMG/M metagenome (GOLD analysis project Ga0136615, IMG submission 106647) | Polar desert sand microbial communities from Dry Valleys, Antarctica - metaG UQ288 (22.06) | ecosystem: Environmental > Terrestrial > Soil > Desert | place: Antarctica: Dry Valley...
AGGGACCGGCGGTTCCGAGAGGAGTCCGGGCGCTTACGCGCCTATCTCCACGGCCAGCGTTGCGGGTCGCGTGCCGTAGGGACCGGCGGTTCCGAGAGGAGTCCGGGCGCTTACGCGCGGCGTGTGGCGCGGTGCAGTGCGACGATGCCGAAGGTGAGGTTGCGCCAGCCCACCTCGGTCCAGCCGGCCGTGCTGATCCGTTCGGCCAGCGCCTGCTGGTCGGGCCAGGCTCGGATCGACTCGGCCAGGTAGCGGTAGGCATCCGGATTGCTCGAGACCCGGTCGGCGATCCAGGGCAACGGACGCAGCAGGTACTCGCGATAGCTGCGGTCGAACCAGCCCCATACCGGCCGGGAGAATTCGCAGATGACCAGACGGCCGCCGGGCCTGGTCACCCGGGCGAACTCGGCCAGGGCGGCATCGACATCGGAGACGTTGCGCAGCCCGAAGCTGATCGTGACTGCGTCGAAGCTTCGGTCGGCGAAGGGCAGTCCCAGGGCGTCGGCGGCAACCTTCGGCACGTCGCGGCCCGAGCCGGCACTCAGCATGCCGACCGAGAAGTCGCTGGCCACAGCGAAAGCGCCGCGTGCGGTGAGCGGGATCGTTGACACGGCCGTACCGGCGGCCACGTCCAGGACCTTCTCGCCCGTACGCACTCCGACTGCGGCGGTGGTGGCTCTGCGCCAGCCGCGGTCCTGACCAAGAGACATCAACGTGTTGGTGAGGTCATATCGGCCGGCCACCGCGTCGAACATCGCGGCGATCTCGTCCGGCCGCTTGTCCAAACTCGCCCGGAAGCCCGCACCGTGTTTCGCCGCCACCGTCGCGACGCTACGCACCGGATGGGCAACCTAGGCTGAGGGGGTGAGGGTGGCCGAGGACTTGACCAGTCAGGGGGTTGACCCGCGCCGCGCCCAGCCCGCTCGCCTGCACACCCGAGCGATCGATGATTCCGCGCGCTTGATCGACCTGCTGCCGCGTGATCAGGCGGTTGCCTGGGTAAAGGACGACCAGGGCCTGATCGGCTGGGGCGAGCTGGCCCGGCTCGAAGTGAAGGGTCCGGACAGCTTCGCGCAGGCCTCCCGTTGGTGGCAGGAGCAGCTGACCGAGATCACCGCGTCCGACGAGGTCGGCCTCCCAGGATGCGGCGCCGTGCTCTTCGCCAGTGCCGCCTTCGACATCCGTACCGGTGCTTCGGTGTTCGTGATTCCGCGCGTCGTTCTCGGCCGGTCCCGCGGGCGCACCTGGCTCACCGCACCTCCCGATGAACAGCCGGTGCTCGCGATCGACGCCGTTTCGTCTCCAGGAGCGATCCGGTACGCCGATGGCGCCCAGACGGCGACAGCCTGGGCCTCCTCGGTCGCTGAGGGCGTTGCCCGTCTGCGGGCTGGAGATCTGGACAAGGTGGTCCTCGCCCGCGACCTGATGGCGACTACCGCGCAGCCGTTGGACCCGCGCCATCTGTTGCGCCGACTAGCCGATCGATGGACCGACTGCTGGACGTACGGCATGGACGGACTGGTCGGCGCGACCCCGGAGTTGCTGTTGCGCCGCACCGGATCGCAGGTCACCTCGCGGGTCCTAGCCGGGACGGCCGCGCGGGTCGGCGGGGCCGGCGACGAGGCGGTCGGCCACGCGCTGCTCGCCTCGGCCAAGAACCAGGACGAGCACCGATACGCCATCGCCTCGCTGACCGAGACGCTGGCACCATTCTGCACCTCGCTCGACGTACCGGCTCCACACGTGCTCACCCTGCCGACACTGATGCACCTGGCCACCGATGTAAGCGGGAAGTTGGCCGGCAATCCGGACCTGCTCGCCATCATCGCTGCGATTCACCCGACGGCCGCGGTCTGCGGTACTCCGCGCGACGTGGCCATCGACCTGATCGCCGAGCTCGAGGGCATGGATCGCGGCCGGTATGCCGGTCCGGTGGGATGGCTGGATTCCGCCGGAAACGGCGAGTTCGGAGTGGCCTTGCGGTGCGCCCAGATCGAGGAACGGGCGCTGCGGCTCTACGCCGGCTGCGGGATCATGGCCGATTCTGATCCCGAGGCCGAGCTCGCCGAGGCCCAGGTCAAGCTGCTCGCCATCCGCGACGCACTCGAGAGCTGACCCATGGGCGCGAGTGCCGCGCCGCTACCATCCGCACGCGTGTCGGGCAGGGCCAAGCACGGCACACATCGGCGCACGCGGCCCGGCCCGCGCGTACTGGCCGCCAGCACGTCGGGCATCTTCGTCGAGTCCTTCGACTGGTCGCTGTATGCCTTGATGGCGCCCTATCTCGCCGACCAGATGTTCCCGGGCTCGAGCCCGGTCGCCAGATTGCTCGGTGCCTATCTGGTCTTCGCCGCCGGCTTCCTGGCCCGCCCGTTCGGCAGCTTCCTGATGGGGCGAGTGACCGATGTCCGCGGCCGCCGCGCCGGACTGACCTACTCGGTCTCGCTGATGGCCCTGGGGGCGCTGCTCATCGCGGTCGCCCCCAGTTCGGCCGTGATCGGCTGGGGCGCCGCCGTCCTGGTCGTTCTCGCCCGGCTCGTACAGGGCGTCGCCATGGGTGGTGAAATCGCCACGGCCGCAACCTACGTCGTGGAGTCCGCTCCAGAGGCCAAGCGATATCGCTTCGGCGCCTTCACCTACGCCGGCGACGCACTCGGGGCGCTCGGGGCGACGATCGTGCTGGCCATCTTGCTGTCCACGATGGGCGCCGACGCGGTGCGGGACGGCGGGTGGCGCATTGCGTTCTTCGTCGCCGCCGCGCTGGGCCTGGTCGCCTTCTGGATCCGCCGTGGCGCACCGGAATCTCCGGTGTTCCTCGCCTCACAGGCGCTCGACTCGAGATCATCGGTCCGGCCGATCATTCGGCAACACCTGCCTCGGATGGTTCTTGTCTTCGCCCTGACGATCGGCTCGACGATGGGCGTCTACTTCGGCAGCATCTACTTGCCGCAGTTCGCCGCACACACCGGCCAGATCTCCGAGGAAGCAGCCACCGCACAGCACACGGTGGCCCTTGCGGTCCTGCTGTTGGCGATGATCGCCTCTGGATTTCTCGCCGATCGGTACGGACCGCTCGCGCTGATCCGGCTGGGGTTCACCGCCGCCGCGACGCTGACGGTGCCGTTGATGCTCGGCCTGGCGTCCGGGCTGCTGCCCTACTTCGTCGCCGCGCCGCTGTTCACCCTCTGCATCGGCCTACAGCTCGGCGTCACGCCGGTCACCGGCGCCCGCTTGTTTCCGGTGCCCATTCGGGCGGTAGCGCTGGGCATTCCTGCGGCATTGGCGATCGCGCTCTTCGGTGGCACGTTTCCCTTTCTTGCCGAATGGTTCGTCGATCTTGGTCATCTGTCGTGGGTACCTACCTATGCCGGCATCGGGCTCGCCGTGTCGGCGTTCGGCTCGTGGCTGGTAACCGAAGAGCTGCTCTACCCAGTCGACCGGGTAGGTGCGGGTCAGAACTCGAGCCCATGACGCTCCACGACGGGGAAGGTCGCCTCGAAGTCGAGATCGCAGCGATACCGCGCGGCCATCTCGGCAAGCTGCTCGGGCTCGGGTGGCTCGGCGAGTGTCCCGAAGGACCGGAACAGCTCTTCCAGCCCTGCCGGCGAGATCATCTCCAGACATGAAGCCGGCTCGTCCCCGGCGTTCCAGAACGTGTGCCACTGACCGCGCGGCTTGAACAGCAGGTCGCCCGGCTCCGCGACGACCTCCTGGCCCCCGAGGACCGCCCCGATCCGGCCGGTGAGCACGAAGGTGTACTCGTCCTCGTCGTGGTGACGATGCATGGGCGCGGCGAGCGCCTTCGGCGCGAACAGATGCTGCACGAGAGCGAACCGCCCGCCGGCATCGGCGCCGTCGATCATGAACCGGTCCCGCACACCGCCGAGACCGGCCTCGGGTTGGTTGTCGCCGGCGGCAAGGATCCGTACGGCCAAGCTCTGCTCGTTCATCTGTCGCTCCTTTGAGTTAGGCCACAGACGCTAGAGCCGGGTACTACCGCGGCGACATACCAGCAATCTGGTATTCCGACATGCTCGGCTGGCTGTCACCATCGCGAGGTGACCGAGGACGCGAAGACGCGGGGACTGGAGAAGATGTCGCGGTTGGCCACCGAACCGCGCAGTCTGGTGAACTTCTGGCAGGAGTCCTCCGAGGTCCTTGCCGGCGTCGTGCCGTTCTTCGACCAGCCGTGTTGGTACACCCTCGATCCGGCCTCCTTGCTGATCACCAGCCACTACAACCCGAGCATGCCCTCGCTGCCTCCCGAGTGGCTCGCGATGGAGTACTACGACGCCGATGACGTCAACAAGGTCGCCGACATCGCCCGATCATCGAGCGGCTTGTCAACCTTGCATGAAGCCACCGGCGGTGATCCCAGTGCCAGCGCTCGCTGGCAGGCCAACATCCAGTACGGCGGCGACCAGGAACTCATCGCGGCCCTCCGTACGCCGCTCGGCGAGGCATGGGGTGCCCTGGGGCTCTACCGCGAGGCCGGAGCGCCGATGTTCGATGCGGCCGAGAAGCGCTTCGTCCAGCAAGCGGCGACCCATCTTGCCGAAGGCGCCCGTCGCTCGCTGCTGTTCGGCGAGGCCACCGATCCGGAGGGTCCGCAGGCACCCGGACTCCTTGTCCTGACCGACGACTGGAAGGTCGAATCCACGACGCCCGGGGTCGAGCAATGGCTGCATGACCTGCCCGACGGTGACGTCGAAGCCGGCAGATTGCCCTCCGCTGTTCTAACCGTTGCGGGCCGCGCACTCCGCGTGGCGCACAGCGGCCAGCCAGCCGAGGTGGCAATGGCCCGGGTGCTCACCCGCTCCGGGATATGGGTCGTCCTGCACGGCGCTGCCCTGCAGTCGGGTACGGACCGTCGCGTGGCTGTCATCGTCGAGCCAGCCCACCCGGCCCGCATCACCTCGCTGCTCATGGCGGCCTACGGTCTCAGCGATCGGGAGCGCGGTGTCACCCGTCTTGTCCTGCAGGGTTTCTCGACGACCGAGATCGCGGACGACCTTGTCGTTTCCCCGCACACCGTCCAGCAGCATCTGAAGAGCGTCTTCGACAAGACCGGCGTCCGGAGCCGACGTGACCTTGTGGGCAAGGTCTTCTTCGCGCACTACGAGCCGCGCCTGCGGGACAACGAGCATCGGGCGCAGGTGGACAAGCCGCTACGCGGAGGTCCCGTTCTGGACGGCACGCACTGACCGCAGTACGTCGGCGTCGGCGCGCTGATCGGTCCGTACGACGATCACTCGTGGCCCACCCTGGGCGATTGCCTCGGCGAACTCGTCATCCTCGGTGACCAGTTCGGCTGTCCAGCCGAGCGCCCGGGCCACCTTCACCAGATCGAGGCCGTGCGGGGTGCCGAAAACCCGGTCGTAGTCCTGCATGTACTCAGGGCGCCCGGGCTCGAGCTGGGCGAAGATCCCGCCGCCGCGGTTGTCCACCACGACCAGCGTGAGGTCGGGCATCGGCTCGCTCGACGGAATCACCAGGCCGCCCAGATCATGCAGGAACGCGAGATCACCGATCAGCGCAAAGGTCGGCCGGTCAGGATCGGCCAGCGCGATGCCGACCGCGGTCGATATCGAGCCGTCGATCCCGGAAGCGCCTCGATTGGCCAGCATCTGAACGCCGTCGCGTGGACGGGCATAGCGGTCCACGTCCCGGGCCGGCGTCGACGAACCGAGAAAAAGTCGCGAACCGCCCGGCAGCTGGCAGACCAGGTCCCGGGCGACTTTCGCCCCGCCGAGGTAGCCCTCGTCCACGATCCGGTCCTGGTGCTTCGACAACGCCTCGCCGGCAGCGGCAAGCACATCGATCAACACGGTCCCGACGTCGCCCCCGCCTGGCTCTGAGTGCGCGTCAGCGCGGCGGCGCAAAGCGGCGATCGGGAGCCCGCGGTCCATCCACTGTGGACCGAACGCGTAGCGATCGACCTGAGTGTCCTTGTGTTGCACTAGGCGCTGTATGGCCCGACTCAGCGTCGGCCGGCCCACGCAGACGATGCGCGCAGGTCGATGACGATCCAGGAACTCGTCGGATTCAAGCAGACCGAGGTAGGCGGGAACGGCGAACGAACCGGCATTTCCGGTCGGCTCGGCGAAGATCGGCCACCCGTTCCGCCTGGCTGTCGCCACGGCGATCTCACTGATGTCGACGGTCGTATCACCCAGGACGAGCCACGTCGCCCCGGCGCTGTCCACATCGATGACCGGATCCTCGGCGTGTCCGGCGGCGGGCTGGGTTGCCGACCACGGCAAGCGCTGCTCTCGGCCCTCCAGCGGCTCCGGCCAAGGCTTCGCGGCCCCACTCGAGTGACCGGGCTCGGGCATCCCCGGCAACAGCGGAGCGCGAAGCGGAAGGTTCAGATGCACCGCACCCGGCCGCCCGTCGACGTCTCCACGCGCCCACGCCAATGTCTGGCAGACCAGCGAACGCCACTGCTCGTTGCTTCCCGTTCGCCTCTCCGGGACGGCGACGTCGGTGAAGAACCGCACCGCGGCGCCGTACAGCCCGATCTGGTCGATCGTCTGGTTCGCACCGGTCCCCCGCATCTCCGGCGGTCGATCCGCGGTCAGGGCCAGCAGCGGTATGCCCGAGTACGAGGCCTCCAGTACGGCGGCGTGCAGGTGCGCGGCGGCTGTACCCGATGTGGTCAGGACGGGTACGGGCTTGCCCGATCCCTTGGCCAGGCCCAACGCAAGAAAGCCGGCACTACGCTCATCGGTACGTACGTGCAGTCGTAGCCGCCGCCCACGCTCAGCCGCCGCGAAGGCCAGAGCCATTGGCGCGGAACGAGATCCAGGTGCGAGTACGGCGTGCTCGACACCACCGCGAATCAGTTCGTCCACGACCACTTCGGCGAAAGCCGTCGCCGGATTCACGCCGACCGATCCGGTCCGAGGGCAAGATCAGCGACTTCGGCCAACCTCTCGTACCAACGCCGGCTCGTCTGCTCGTCGGCAGCCGCTGCCTCGCGCAGATCTGGAAGGACAGTCCGAACCGGCAGGAACCCGTCGACCGGCAGCAGCGGCTCGGAGGTGACATCCCCGTCCAGCAGGGCCATCGTGGCCAGTCCGCACGCGTAGGGCAAATCCGGCAGCGCAGCCGCGAAAGCGACACCGGCGGCCAGCCCGACCGACGTCTCCAGCGCCGAGGAGACCACCACGGGCAAGCCGCACGCCTCGGCGACGGCGAGCGCCCGCCGTACCCCGCCGAGCGGCGCAACCTTCAGCACCGCGATGTCGGCTGCTTCGGCGAGCACCACCCGTAGCGGATCCTCGGCGCGGCGGATCGACTCGTCCGCGGCGATGGGCGTCGTGACGCGGCGCCTGACTGCGGACAGTTCGGCCAGGGACGCACAAGGCTGCTCGACGTACTCCAATCCGCCTGCTGCGCGCCCCAGGGCACCGATGGCGTGGACCGCATCCTCGACCGACCAGGCACCATTGGCATCGATCCGTAAAGCGCCCGAAGCTCCGAGCACGTCCCTGACCGCGGCGACCCTTTCGACGTCATCGGCCAGGAACTGGCCGGGCTCGGCGACCTTGACCTTGGCCGTCCGACATCCGGATCGACCCACGATCACCTGCGCGGGCGCAGGTTTCACGGCAGGCACCGTGCAGTTCACCGGGATCCGGCCCCTGACCGGGTCTGGCCATTTCCCGGTCGCTGCCTCGACGGCCGCCGGCCACCAACGTCGAGCCTCGGAAACCTGGTAGTCCCAGAACGGGGAGAACTCGCCCCACCCCGAGCGTCCGCGGATCAACACGCCCTCCCGAACGGTGATCCCGCGGAACCGGGATCGCATCGGTATCGAGTACACCGCTGTCTCCATCAGGCCGGCGGGCGATGTCCACACAGCCTCGGGCACGGAAGCTAGATTAGTCGCCGATGGCCCGCCCCCTGACGGTTGTGCCAGCGCATGCGGTGGCCGCCATCTCGGATGCGCTTCCCGGTGCACTGGCCGGCTCGGCCACGCTGTGTGTCGTTCCGCACGCGCCATCGCCACCGGGTCACGACTGGCACAGCGCCCTGCATCTCGGCGAGCCGGTGCCCCCCGACGTGGCCGCGCTGGTGGCCACCTCAGGCTCAACCGGTGCTCCCCGGGCTGTGCTGCTCACCGCCGCCGCCCTGCTGGCCAGCGCACATGCAACGCTGCGCCGACTGTCCGGCCCAGGTGCATGGTTGCTCGCGCTTCCGCTGTCCTCTGTCGGCGGCCTGCAGGTACTCGTCCGTAGCCTGATGGCCGGCCTCCACCCGGTCTGCCTGGATCCCGCCGCGAGCTTTCACGCCGACGCCTTCGCCCGGGCTGCTCGAGATCTGCCCGTGGGGGTGCCGCACTACACCTCGCTGGTGCCCACCCAACTGCGACGGATCGTGGACGCCGGCGGCGCAGCCCTGGATGCATTGGCCGGTTTCGATGCCGTGCTCATCGGTGGCGCCCCGCTCGACCCCGAGCTACGCGCCGCGGCAACCGTGGCGGGGGCACGAATCGTCTCCACGTACGGCATGACCGAGACCTCCGGAGGCTGTGTCTACGACGGCATCCCACTCGCCGGTGTGTACGTCGACGCACCGCTGGGCGAACTCCGGATCGGAGGTGACGTCATCGCCGTCGGCTACCACGCAGCACCCCACGACACGCAAGAGTCCTTTGTGGACGGTTGGTTCCTCACCCGAGATGCCGGCCAGGTGGATGACAACGGAGTGGTGTCCGTGACCGGAAGGACCGACGACGTCATCATCAGCGGTGGAGTCAAGGTGGTGGCCGGCGCCGTGGAGCAGGCCCTGCGCGAAAGGGCCGACATCGCCGACGCCGCGGTCCTCGGCCGCCCGGATCCCGAATGGGGTCAGACCGTCATCGCCGTTGTCGTACCGGTCGACGGAGCAAGCATCGAACTCGACGCGCTCCGCGCGTACGTCGCCGCACGCCTCGGTACAGCCGCCGCTCCGCGTGAGGTCATCACGGTGCCGGCACTGCCGCGGCTGCATTCCGGCAAGTTGGATCGAGTGGCCGCGACATTGCTGCTCACCACATCGACCCAGGGCCGTGGCCGGTGACCGGCCTTTCCGACTGGGTCGCCGGCGCGCGGCCCCGAACCCTGCCGGCCGCCGTTGCGCCGGTCCTCGTGGGCACCGGTGCCGCCGCCGGTGTCGACGCCTTCGACGCCGGCCGGGCGTTGCTCGCGCTGCTGGTGTCGCTGGCCCTGCAAATCGGCGTGAACTACGCCAACGACTACAGCGACGGAGTCCGCGGCACCGACGCCGACCGGGTCGGGCCGACCCGGCTCGTGGCCGCCGGAATGGCGACCGCACCGGCGGTACGTAGCGCCGCCCTGGCCTGCTTCGCCGTCGCCGGTGCCGCCGGACTCGTCCTCGCGGCGCTGACCACCTGGTGGTTGCTGGCGGTCGGGGCGGCCGCGATTGCCGCAGCGTGGTTCTACACCGGTGGGGCCAAGCCGTACGGCTACCGTGCGCTGGGCGAGGTCTCGGTGTTCGTGTTCTTCGGAATCGTCGCGGTCGTCGGGACAAGCTATGTCCAGGCCGAGCGGATCCTCCCGCAGGCGATCGTGGCCTCCGTTCCGGTCGGGCTGCTCGCCTGCGCGCTGCTGGTGGTCAACAATCTGCGCGACATCGAGGGTGACGCAATCTCGGGAAAGCGGACGCTGGCTGTGGTCCTCGGACAGCGCCGTACCCGCTGGCTGTTCGCCGGCCTGATCGTGCTCAGTTTTGTGCTCGTCGGGGGGCTGGCCTTGTCCTACCGACCCTTTGCCGCGTTGGCCCTGGCCGCGGCGATCCTCGCTCTGCCGCCAGTGGGCGCGGTGCTGGGCGGGGCTCGGGGTCCGGCCTTGTTGCCGGCATTAGGCGATACCGGGTTGACCCAATTATTGCTCGGCGCCCTGCTCGCGATCGGCCTTGCCATCTGACGTGCCATCTGACGCACCGTCTGACGTGCTCTCTGAGCCGCCGCGGAGCCGGGCACGCAGTCCGGCTCGGGTCTCCCGGCGGTCGATGATCGCCGCGGCGACGTCGGCCCGCTGCTTACCCAGCAGGAAGTAGGACGCGGGCATCGAGAGCAGCAGCGCGAACAGGATTCCCGGGAAGCTGCCGAGGTCGACCGCCCACAGCAGGGCCAGTAGCACGGCGAAGATGGCAATCCGGCCCGCGGTGTAGATCAGCACTGCCCTAAGCATTTCGGTCCTCCCACCTGCTGGACAGGACCACCGTTGTACGGGTCCGGGACACACCGCGGAGCCGGCTTATCGCGGAGACGACCCGCTCCAGAGCTGCGATGTCCTCGACTCGTACCCGGAGTAGGAAGGCCTCCTCACCGGCCACATAGAAGCAGTCGGTGATCTCGGGCATCCGGCGCAGCGCGGCGACCAGGTCCTCGTCGGCTTCCACGTCGGATTCGAAGACTCCGACCAGCGCGGTCACCGCTTGCCCGACGGCCGCTCGGTCGACTGAGGCGGAATAGCCGAGGATCACACCGCCGGCCTCGAGCTTGGACACCCGCTCGTGCACCGAGGGCGCCGAGAGCCCCACCGTTCGGGCAAGTTCGGCGTAGGAGGCACGTCCGTTGCTGCGTAGCAACGAGACGATCTGCCGATCGACGTCGTCCACGATCGCGCCTCCTGGTCTTTGTCCGCCGGCCAGCACGGGTCAGCCCGGGGGCGGCCCCGGCAATATCCTCACCCCGCGGGTATCGTGGGTCTCTCTCAGGGGGTGAGCAGGGTGTACGTCCTCATTGGAATGCTCTTGATCGGCGCGCTTCTGTTCGCCCTGTGGCGGCTGAGCGGGACGGCAGGTTCGGTAGCCGGCCGGCGTACGGGCGGCCCGACACGGCCCAGCAAACCGCCGGCCCGCAAGCCACCTCGTGGTGAGCCACTCGCACCCGACGACAACCCTGAGTTCCTGCGCGAACTCGATCGTCGCGCCCGGCGTGAAGAAGACCCACCGGCCTGAGCCACCAGCGGAGGTCAGTTGATTCCGGCGTAGGAATGTAGCCCGCTGCTGACCAGGTTCACGTACAGCAGGTTGAACACCATGACCACGAGCCCGCCCACATTGATCCACGCGGCAGCGCGACCCTTCCAACCGGCAGTCGCCCGAGCATGCAGATAGGCCGCATACACGATCCAGGCGATGAAGGCCCAGGTCTCCTTCGGGTCCCAGCCCCAGAACCTTCCCCACGCGCTCTCGGCCCAGACCGCTCCGGCGATGACCGCGAAGGTGAAGATCGGGAAGCCGAAGATCACCAGCCGGTGCGCGGCGCGATCCAGGATCTCGGAGTTCGGTAGCCGGTACGCGATCCGAGACCGAACCCCGTCCGCGGCACCTCCGGCTTCTTCGAAGCGGGAGCGGACGAGGAACAGCGCGGACACGATCCCGCTGGTGAAAAAGGCCCCGAATCCGATGCTCACGGTGGTCACGTGCACCAGCAGCCAACGCGAGCGCAGTGCCGCGACGAGCGGACCGGACTCCGCGTAGAGGAACAAGCCGATCAACACCATGGCGACGGTGACCGGCAGCGTCACGAACAACCCGATCCCGCGCAGCCTCGGCGTGCGGATCGCCAGATACAGGAATCCGGCCACGCCCACAAAGCTCACCGCGGTGGCAAGCTCGAACATGTTGCCCAACGGGATCCGCTGGGCGGCGAGTCCACGTAGCAGCAGGACGGTCCCGTGCAGGGCCGCCGCGAGCACCGTGATCCCGATCGCGACCTGGCCGACCCGCGCGGAGAACCCAGGCCGCTGCGCCGGGATCTCGGCGGCGTCCGGCGCAACCAGCACCTTTCGGCCTGAAGGGGAAAAGGCGAACTCAGCGGCGAATGCGATGCTCGCGAGACTGTAGGCGAGGATCGTCAGCGTGAACAGCGTGTCGGCCAGGTTTGCAAGGCTCGCTGCGTCGGACATCAGGGGCCTCGCCTTTCCTGCGCCAATGCGCCGCGGATGCGTCGCACAACATGTTCGAACTCGGCGGGATCGGCGCTGCCGCCCTGCGCCAGACCGCCCATTTCCAGCACCCTAACCCCGGGTCGGACGAAGACTCGGCGACGGCGTACCAGCAGCGTCGCCAGCAGGCCGGCCAGCATGGCCAGCGCACTGATCAGTACCGCGAGCTGAGCGGGATCGCGATGCATCTGGAGAGCGGCGAACTCCTTGAAACCGGTGAATGTGATGGCGGTGCCGTCCGGCAGGTCGAGGGAGTCCCCCGGACGTAGATTGGCCGCACCCACCCGCTCCAGCTGACCCCGTCGGATTCGATCTTGGTCGAGGGTGAACACGTTCTGCGGAATTCCGCTATCGAGGCCGACCGTCCCGGCGTAGACGACGATCGCCACCGCCGGATCCAGCGGCCGTGGATCGACCGAGGTCAGCAGGCCGCTTCCCATGTCCGCAGCGGTGGGCAGGAAGACCCCCTCGAGGGCCAGCTGGTCCCGGTCGGCGCCAAGGTCGAGCAGCTTCAGCACGCCTTCGGAGATCATCGTCGAGGGATCGGTGGGTAGGAACGGCGCCGACAGGTCCGCGAGCTCGGTCCCATCCGGGAGGGTGACCGTGAAGATCGGCGCGAATCCGCGCCCGGTGAGATAGAGCCGGGTCCCGCCCACCCGCAGCGGCGAGTTGATCCCGATCCTGGCCTGCTGATCCGGTCCGCCGAGGGTAGTGCTGTAGGTGATGTCGCCGGTGAAGCTGGCTGGAGTGAGATCGGGCTCGTACCGCGCCTGGAAATCCTCCAGGTCCACGCACAACGGACTGAGGTCGCCACCCTCGACAAGTGGCCCGGCGGAGTAGGTGTCGTATTGCTGGAAGGTGTTGCAGAACCCCTGTCCCTCCTGAACCAGAACGCTGCCCTCATAGCCCCACAGCTTGCCGACTGCCAGGCTGATCAACAGGGCGAGCAGGGCCAGGTGGAACACGATATTGCCGGTCTCCTTGAGCAGTCCCTTCTCCGCCGAGATCGCACCGTCCTTGCGCAGGACCCGGTAGCGAGCGACCCGCAACTCCTCCTCGGCGATGTCCAGCGCCTGCTCGGCGCCGAGTTCGGTCGCAATGTCGGCGTACCGCGGAAGCCTGGACAGCCGGCTCGGTGCCCGCGGCGCCTCGCTCCGCAACGACCGGATGTGCCCCCACGTCCGCGGTACGAGACACCCGATCAAGGAGATGAACAGCAGCAGGTAGATGGCCGCGAACCAGGGTGCGGCAAAGACGTCGAAGAGCCCGAGCCGGTCCAGGACCGGAGCCAGCGTTGGATGGTCGACGAAGTACTGCGCGACCGCGGTCTGGGACAGCGGTCGTTGCGGTAGCAGCGACCCCGGTACCGCCGCGAGCGCGAGCAGGAACAGCAGGATCAGCGCCGTACGCATGCTGGTCAGCCATCGCCACCAACCGCGCGCGCCCCGGACGAGGCGTAGGCGCCACGGCGGACGCGGACCGCGAGCGTCCTGGCCATCCGCACTGGGCAGCCGGACCTCGGTGGACACACTCACAGTAAGGACCCGTCCAGTCCGGTACTGGCAAGCCAGGCGCGCAGCCAGTTCATCGCCTGGTCCCACGCGCCGGTGATCAGCAGGACGCCGATCAGGACCAGGAAGGCGCCGCCGACCTTCATCACGGTGCCGGCGTGCCGGCGGGCGAAGTCACTGACGCGCAGCGCTCGACCGGCGCCCAGGGCGGTCAGCACGAACGGGACGCCCAGCCCCACGCAGTAGGTGAACCCGAGCAAGGCGCCGCGACCGGCCGAGGCTTCGGTGAAGGCCAGGCTGTTGATCGCACCCAACGTCGGGCCCAGGCACGGGGTCCAGCCGAGACCGAAGACGACTCCGAGCAACGGCGCGCCGGCCAAGCCCGCCCGCGGTAGCCGGGAAAACCGCCATTGCCGGGACAGCAACGGAATCAAACCCAGAAAGGCTAGGCCCAGCACGACGGTCACCGCACCGAGCACGATCGTGATCACCCGCTGGTGTTCGAGCAGCACTCGGCCCAGGCCACCGAAGGCCGCGCCGAAACTGGTGAATACCACTGTGAACCCGAGGACGAACAGCAGCGCACCGGCAATCATCCGTCCTCGCGGCGGAGCCGGCCGTACGGCGGTGCTCGCCCCTACCCCCGCCGCCGGCAGGGGACCCTCAGCCCCGCCGATCCTGGCGGTTTCCGTCGAAACCGCCAACGGGGCGTCGTCTGCTTCGGGGACTTCGCGGGTTCCGGCCAGTCCGGCGACGTAGGACAGGTAACCGGGTACGAGTGGCAGCACGCAGGGGGAGAAGAAACTAATGGCCCCGACGAGCAGGCTGACACCCATCGCGACCAGCAGCGGGCCGTCGGCAACGGCGTCCTTGAACGTGTCGCCGACGCCGGCAGCCTGCACGGACACCTCACCTGCGGCGAGGAGCATGCCTGTCCCGATCATGATTGCGCCAGCAGGGTGTCCAGGACTTGCCGCAGCTCTTCGCCGGCGACCGCGGCGACGTAGACCGCCGCTACTCGCCCGTCCCGGTCCAGGACGATCGTGGACGGGATGGCGTTGGCCGGGTAATCGCTGAAGGCGAGCGCAACCTCACCGCGCGGGTCGAACACGGACTGGTAGGTGATTCCCTTGTCATCGAGGAACGCTCGGGCCAGTTGCCGATCGTCCTTGACATTGATCCCCAGGAAGCTGACTCCGTCGGCCGAGACTTCGTCGTAGACCTCTTGGAACTCAGGTGTTTCCAGCCGGCACGGCGCACACCACGAACCCCAGAAGTTGAGCACGACGATGTCGCCGGACAGCGAGGATGAGTCAAAGTCCGAGCCGTCGAGCAGGACGCCGATGAATTGCGGCGCAGATGCCCGATCGCCCTCGTCGATGACCTCGCCGCCCGGAGTACCGGCGACAAAGCGGAACTCTCCACCGTTGCTCACGTCCACGGCGTCAGACCCTGTCGTGCACCCGGTGAGGAGCATCGTGACGAGGGTCAACAGCGCTCTTCGCACGTCAGGCCCCCGGTACGGCGTGCGGATCGGTGGCACCGGCCGGCTCGGTGTAGGACAGCCCGGCGTAGCTGGCGTCCTCGAAGGCGATCGAGGTCAGACTGGCCAGCCCACACTCGCGCGTGCGCGGATCGTGCCAGAGCGGGCGGCCCTCCAAGAACCGGCGCAGCGTCCAGATCGCCAACTGGTGGCTGACACACAGCGCCTGATGGCCCTCGGCCGCTGCACGGGCATCTCGAACCGCGGCCAGCATCCGGGCGGCGATCTCGGCGTACGGCTCACCCCACGACGGCCGGAACGGGTTGCGCAGATGTTTCCAGTTGGCCGGTCGCTTCAGCGCGCCGTCCCCGACCCCGAACCTGGTGCCCTCGAAGACATTGGTCGGTTCGAGGAGCCGCTCGTCGATATGCACAGCCAAGCCGAGTCGCTCGGCGATCGGCGAAGCGGTCTCCCGTGCACGCTGCAGCGGGCTGGAGACCAGGTGGGTGATGTCGCAGTCGGCAACATGCTCAGCGATCGTGTCGGCCATCGAAGTACCGCTCTCGGAAAGTCCGAAACCCTCGATCCGACCGTAGAGGATGCCGTCCGGATTGTGCACCTCACCGTGACGCAGGACGTGAACCACGGTGCGGCTCATGGGCGCAGACCTGCAGAGCGGGCGGCGGCAGCCGCGCGAGGCAATGCATCCAGGATCTGATCTACAGCGGCGTCGTCCAGGGCACCGGAGACGAACCATGCTTCGAAAGCCGACGGTGGCAGGTAAACGCCGTGCGCGAGCATCTCGTGGAAGAACGCGGCGTATGCGGACGTGTCCTGCGCCCGGGCATCGTCATAGTTGCGCACTGCCCGGCCGTGATCGGCGAAGAAGATCGAGAACAGGCTTCCGGCGGCATTCACCCGGTGTGGCACGCCGGCCTGGAACAGCGCGGCCTGCGCAGCGCCCCGGATCGTGGCAGCCACCTCGTCCAGCCGCCGGTAGAGTGCTTCGTCGCACAGCCGCAGGGTGCTCAGTCCCGCCGCCACGGCGACCGGATTCCCGGACAGCGTCCCGGCCTGGTAGACCGGACCGAGGGGGGCAAGCGCGGCCATGAGGTCGCGGCGACCGCCGAAGGCAGCGGCCGGCATCCCGCCGCCCATGACCTTTCCGAACGTGTACAGGTCGGCCGGGACCGGATCCAGGCCGAACCAGCCCGAAGCCGAGACCCGGAATCCGGTCAGCACCTCGTCGCTGATCAGCAGCGCTCCGTACGCCGAGCAGACCCGGCGCAGATCCGCATTGAACCCGGGTACCGGCGGCACAACTCCCATGTTGGCGGGGGCGGCCTCGGTGATCACCGCTGCGATGTCCGGTCCGCGCTCGGCGAAGACAGCTTCGATCGCCGGCAGGTCGTTGTAGGGCAACACGATCGTGTCCGCTGCCTGAGCCGGCGTCACGCCGGCGGAATCTGGCAGGGCGAAGGTGGCGACGCCGGAGCCGGCTGCGGCCAGCAGTGCATCGACGTGGCCGTGGTAACAGCCGGCGAACTTCACGACCAGCGACCGGTTGGTCACCCCGCGGGCCACCCGGATCGCGCTCATCGTGGCCTCGGTGCCAGAGCTGACCAATCGAACCTGTTCCACCGGCTCGACCCGGGCGATGATCTCCTCGGCGAGTTCGACCTCCGCCTCGGTCGGCGCGCCATAGGACAATCCGCGACCCGCCGCCGTACGCACTGCGTCGACCACCGCGGGATGGGCATGGCCGAGGATCATCGGGCCCCACGAGCAGACCAGGTCGACATAGCTGCGCCCGTCCACGTCGGTGAGCCGGGAGCCTTTGGCATGCGCCATGAATCGCGGTGTGCCACCCACCGAACCGAACGCTCTTACCGGCGAGTTGACCCCACCTGGTATGACCTGCTGGGCTCGAACGAATGCCGCTTCGGAGGCCGGCGCCGCAGCCGGGTAACTCATCCGCAGCTCTCGTCTCACGGCCACCCCGCCTCGTGCGCTCCGCGCACCGCTCGCTCCGCTCCTCGCTCGTTCCTCGCTGCGATGCTCACTCGCTCTCGTCTCACGGCCACCCCGCCTCGTGCGCTCCG
>Ga0136615_10000557_pt1 | contig 17037 bp, 19 predicted proteins | sample AntDrymUQ2882206_2_FD_106647 | JGI IMG/M metagenome (GOLD analysis project Ga0136615, IMG submission 106647) | Polar desert sand microbial communities from Dry Valleys, Antarctica - metaG UQ288 (22.06) | ecosystem: Environmental > Terrestrial > Soil > Desert | place: Antarctica: Dry Valley...
GCGCTACGTCGAGCACTGCAAGAAGGTCGTGCCGATGCACGACGACCTGTTCGACTTCATGTATCAGGCGCTGCCCGGATACGAGCAGGTCGGCTACCGGCGCACGCTGCTGGGCTGCTGGGGCGCCTTCAACGACCCCGACCACTGCAACTTCCAGTACAAGGACATGGCCAACTGGGGTCGCAAGATGTTCGTCACCCCGGGCGTCATCGTCGACGGCAAGCTCGTGACGAACAGCCTCGTCGACATCAACCTCGGCATCCGGATCCTGCTCGGCTCATCCTTCTACAAGGACTGGGAAGACCAGGAGACCTTCGTGGACCGGGACCCGCTGGGCAATCCGGTCGACCGCCGGCACCCCTGGAACCAGCACACCATCCCGATGCCGCAGAAGCGCAACTTCGACGAGAAGTACAGCTGGACGATGTCGCCGCGCTGGTTCGACGGCACCGACCACTTGGCGCTGGACACCGGCGGCGGTCCGATCGCTCGGCTCTGGTCGACCGCGCTGTCCGGCCTCGTCGACACCGGCTACGTCAAGGCCACCGGCCACAGCGTGCAGATCAACCTGCCGCGGACGATGACCAAGCCCGAGGTCAGCTTCGAGTGGAAGATCCCGCAGTGGAGCAACGCGATCGAGCGCAACCGGGCGCGGACCTACTTCCAGGCGTACGCCGCCGCGCAGGCGCTGTACTTCGCGGAGAAGGCCTTCGCCGAGGTGCGGGCCGGTCACACCAAGACGTGGGAGTCCTTCACGGTGCCGGACAACGCGATCAGCGTCGGCTTCACCGAGGCGGTCCGCGGCGTGCTCAGCCATCACATGGTGATCCGTGACGGCAAGATCGCCAACTACCACCCCTACCCGCCGACCCCGTGGAACGGGAGCGTCCGTGACTCCTACGGAACCCCCGGTCCGTACGAGGACGCCATCCAGAACACCCCGATCTTCGAGGAGAACCCGCCGGAGACGTTCAAGGGGATCGACATCATGCGGGCGGTGCGGAGCTTCGACCCGTGCCTGCCGTGCGGCGTACACATGTACCTCGGCAACGGCAAGACGCTGGACAAGATGGCGTCGCCCACGATGATGAACCAGGGGTGAGCGCCGACGCACTTCTCGCCGCGGAGGCGCGGCAATCCAGCGCCGACGCACCTGTTGCCGCGGAGGCGCCATGACACAGCAGCACAAGGACTTCCGGCAGGTCGGGACCCGGATCGAGGAGCTGCTCGGCGGCCTCAGCGAGAGCGCCGACGAGCAGAGCCTGCACGCCGCAGAGGAGTCGGTACGGCTGCTCGTCGAGATGTATGGTGCTGCGTTGGAGCGCGTCGTTGACGCGCTCCGGCGCAGCGATAGCGGCGATCAAGCACTCGCTGAGCTGACCGGTGACGATCTGGTTGCCAGTCTGCTCATCGTGCACGGCCTGCATCCGGTGTCGCTGGAGGACCGGATCACCGAGGCGCTGGACAGCGTGCGGCCGTACCTCGGCTCGCACGCCGGCGGTGTCGAGGTGATCGGCGTCGATGACGAGGGCGTGCTCCAGCTGCGGCTGCAGGGAAGCTGCGACGGCTGCTCGTCCTCATCGGAGACCGTGCGGGTGGCGATCGAGAACGCGGTGCTCGCGGCCGCGCCGGAGATCGTCGCCGTTCAGGCCGAGGGCATGGTCGAGCGGCCCACCAAGAAGACCGAGCTGCTGCAGATTCAGCCCTACCGCCCCGCGGAGCCGGTGGCCAGCGGTGGCTGGCAGGTGCTGGCTGATCCTCCATCGCTCGGGCGCGGCGAAGTGGCTGGCATCGATGTCGGCGGCGTGGCGATACTGCTGATCCGCACCGACACGCAGCGCTATGCCTACCGCAACCGCTGCGCACGATGCTCGTCCGCGCTGGACGACGCGGGAATTGAGGGCAGCCTGCTGCGCTGCCCCGCGTGTGCTGCCACGTTCGACCTTGCGGTAGCCGGCCGGCCGGTTGACGGTGAGGGGGACCAGCTCGAGCCGCTGCCGTTGCTGGCCGACGGGCAGGGCGTCCGGGTTGCTGTTCCCGAAGGGGCTGCCTCGGAGGGTGCACTGCGATGAGCCGAGAGCGAGTGAGCCTCGAAGCGAGCGTTAGCGAGCCGAGCCGAGAGGTCGGGAGCATCGACCGAGCGTCAGCGGGGGAGGAGCGGACCGGCCGGTGCGCGCAGGGCACGAGGCGGAGTGGTCGAGCGGAGCGAGCGGTGCGCGGAGCGCACGAGGCGGACCAGCAATGACCTCGCCGCAGCCTCCAGCCAGCGGAATCGCGGTGCTCCAGCGGTTGATGGCGCGCCCGAAACCGGCCGGAGAGCGCTGCGAGATGTGTTCGGAGCCGGTGGCCCCCGAGCAGCACTCCCACGTCGTGCGGCTGGATCAGCGCAAGCTCATGTGTACGTGCCGGGGCTGTGCGCTGCTGTTCACCAACTCCGGCGCCGGTCAGGGCCGCTACCGCGCCGTACCGGACCGAGTGGTGTCCGATCCGGCCTTTGAGTTCGACCTCGCCCGCTGGGACCAGCTGGCTATCCCGGTGGGACTGGCGTTCCTGTTCACCAACTCCACACTGGATCAGACCGTGGCCTTTTATCCGAGCCCGGCCGGTGCGACCGAAAGCGAGCTGAACTCCGACAGCTGGGCCGAGATCGGCGCGGACACCCCGTTGCTCGGCGAACTCGAGCCCGACGTCGAGGCGTTGCTGCTGCGCCGTACTGACGACGGGGTCATCTGCTATCTCGTTCCGATCGACATCTGCTACGAACTCGTGGGGCTGGTCCGGACGTACTGGAAGGGATTCGCCGGCGGCGACGAGGTGTGGGCGGCCGTCGACGAGTTGTTCGAACGGGTTCGTGCGCGCAGCCGCCCCCACCCGAGGGGGTAGCGGCGTGGCCGACCTTCAGTTCAGTGTCGAGGACATGGCGCCCGAGCGGTACGCCGTCACTCCGCTGCTCAACCTGCGGCTGCGGATCACCGAGAACTCCGGGGCTCGTGTCCACGCGATGGCGTTGCGCTGCCAGATCCGGATCGAGCCGTTCCGGCGTACCTACGACGGTGACGAAGCCGACCGGCTGAGCGACCTGTTCGGTGAGCGGACCCGGTGGGGAGACACCCTCAAGCCCATGCAGCTGTGCACCATCGAGACGATGGTGCCCGGGTTCAGTGGCGCACTGGACACCAGCCTGCAGGTGCCATGCACCTACGACACCGAGATCGCCTCGGCGAAGTACTTCCATTCCCTGCGCGGCGGTGACGTGCCGCTGCTGATGCTCTTCAGCGGCACCGTGTTCGTCGAGGGCGGCAACGGCTTCTTCGTCGAGCAGGTGCCGTGGGATCGCGAGGCGCAGTACCGGATGCCGGTGAAGGTCTGGCGCGACCTGATGAACCTGCACTTCCCCGGCACCGGCTGGGTGACGATGCGCATCGACACGCTGGACCGGCTGTTGCGCTTTAAGTCCCAGCGGGGCCTGCCCACCTGGGACGACGCTCTGACGATGCTGCTGAAAGAGGCCGGGGAGGAGTCAGATGATCACTACTGACCCCGCGGACCCCCGTTCGCTCCGCTCCAGCTGTGTGCTCACGAACGGAGGTCCGCTCATGAGGACCGACGAGTCCTTGCAGGCCGCCCGGCGACTGGCCGAGACGCTGATCTACGAGGGCTACCTGCTCTACCCCTATCGGGCGTCGGCGCAGAAGAACCAGGTGCGCTGGCAATGGGGTGTCCTCGCGCCGCCCGGCCCGGCGCCGAGGCTGTCGGAGGCGTCCTCGTCGCGGGCCGAGATCCTGGTGGAGCCCCGCCCCGGTGCCGAACTCACCGTCGAGATCCGTTTCCTGCGACTTCAAGCCAGGTCGGTCGAACGTGTCGACGGCACCGGTTACGCCGCGGTCGAGTCGCTCATGGTGGACGGCATCGAGCACACCGCGTGGGACGAGGGGGCGGCGGTGGAGCGCTCCCTCACCGTGGCCTTCGACCAACTGCTGGCCGGCGAGCAGGTTCTGGATATCGCCGAGGACGCCGGCCGCGACGAGGAATTGCTTTCCGACGCCGACGGCAACGTATGCGGCCGGTTCGTTCGTGAGCGGTGGCCGGTGCGCGGTCGTGCTCTCGTCCGGGCCGAACGGCTACCCGGACCGTATGGTGCGCTGGCGCTGCGCCTGGACATCGAGAATGTCAGCGACTGGGACGAACCCGATGTCGAGCGACCGCGGGTGATGCGGCACTCCATGCTCGGGGCGCACAGTGTGCTCGCCTGCAGCGACGGCCGCTTCCTGTCGCTGCTCGACCCGCCGGAGTGGGCCAAGCCGGCGGTGGCGCGGTGTGTGAACGAGCGGGTGTGGCCCGTGCTGGTCGGCGAGCCCGGGCGGGAGGTCGTGCTTTGCAGTCCGATCATCCTGTACGACCACCCCGAGATCGCCCTGGAAAGCCCCGGCGACCTGTATGACGCGCTGGAGATTGACGAGATCCTCAGCCTCCGCACGATGACCCTCACCGAGGAGGAGAAGCGGCAGGCTCGCGCGACCGATCCGCGTGCCGCGGCGATCATCGACCGGGTCGACTCGATGGACCCGACGATGATCGACAAGCTGCACGGAGCGGTGCGGTATCTGCGCGGGCCGAAAGCCGTCGATCCGTCGACGGCTTTCCCGTGGGAGTTGGCGGCCGAGCAGGCCAACACTTCCCTGCAGCGCGGCGGTGGGGTAGGAATGCCTGCCCTGCGGCCAGGCAGCGACGAGGGGATGCCGTGGTGGGACCCGGGGATGGACGCGTCCGTGTCACCGGAGACCGACACGGTTGTCATCGAGGGAGTCGAAGTGGGGCGCGGCTCGAAGGTGCGGCTGATGCCGGGGCGGCATCGTCGTAGCGACGCGCAAGACAGCTTCCTGGTTGGACGGTTGGCGACCGTCCAGGCGGTGCTGTTCGATGTCGACGACGCCACCCACCTGGCGGTGACCGTCGACGGCGACCCGGCGGCGGAGATGCAGCAGGCGCATGGCCGATTCCTCTACTTCCAGCCCGACGAAGTCGAGCCTGCCGAGGCAGCCGACAACCCGGAGCCGGGCTCATGACAGCGCGGGTGCTGGTCGCGGGGATCGGGAACATCTTCCTCAGTGACGACGGCTTCGGTGTAGAGGTAGCACGTCGGCTGGGGCAGCGAGACCTGCCTGCCGATGTCGAGGTTGTCGACATCGGCATCCGCGGCATGCACCTGGCGTACCAACTGCTGGACGGTTACGAGGCACTCCTGCTCATCGACGCGGCGCCGCGAGGTGGGCAGGCCGGCGACCTCTACCTCATCGAGCCCGATCTCGCCGCGATCCCCGAGGACGACGGGGCGCTGCTGAACGCCCATGGCATGGAACCCGACGCGGTGCTTTCCCTGATCAAGACCATGGCCAGGGACCAGTCAGAGCCGCTCATCGAACGTGTTCTGCTGATCGGCTGCGAGCCGCAGACCGTCGAGGAAGGCATGGGACTGAGCCCGCCGGTTGCCGCTGCGGTAGAGGCGGCGCTGAGCATGGTCGAGCGCGTTCTGGCCAACGAGTTGAGCGACACGCGGGTGCGAGGGACCTGACAACCAAGTCCACAAAGGCAAGCCCCACTACAGGAAGGGAAGTGTGCAGATGTTCAAGCGTCTGTTCATGGTCGCCGCACTGGCCGGAGTCGCCGCTGTGGTGGTTCAGTCGGTGCCTGACATCCAGCGGTACCTGAAGATCCGCTCGATGTAACGAGTGCAGCTGTGTACGAGCTCGGGTTGTGCGAGTCGGTCCTCGACGCCGTGGAGAAACGCGCGGCGGGCCGGCGAGTCACCGCTGCGCGGGTCAAGGTTGGCGTCTTGCACCGGGTGCCGCGAGAGGCCTTCGATTCGGCGTTCACGGTGATCTCGGCCGGCTCCGTCGCGCAGGGCGCCGCCGTGGACCTCGTCATGGTCCCCGTGCGCGTGCACTGTCGATCCTGCGGACTGGACGATAACGCCGACGATCTGCTTGCCAGCTGTCCGGCCTGCGGGTCGGCCGACCTCGACAGCGACGGGGGCGACGAAGTGCTGCTGGAATCGATTTTGGTGGCGGTAGGGGAAGGCTCAACCCACACTGAATACTCGGGCGAAACCCGAACATAGAGAGGAGTACGCCAATGTGTCTCGGCATTCCTGGGGAGATCATCGAGATCCTCACCGATCGCCCCGATCTGGCGAAGGTGGATGTCTGCGGGGTGAAGCGGGCCATCAATATCGGCCTGCTCGAGGACGAGGAGCTCAACGCCGGCGACTGGGTGCTGATCCACGTCGGGTTCGCGATGTCGAAGATCGACGAGCGGGAGGCCAAGGCCGCCCTGGAGTTCCTCGAAGGGATTGGTCAGGCGTACGCCGAAGAGCTTGCCGCGCTCTCGGAATCCAACATCACCTGAGGGGACGCTTTCCGTGCGATTCGTTGACGAGTTCCGTGACGCGGAGAAGGCAATCGCCCTCTCGGCGCAGATAACGGCCCTGTGCGAGCCCGGCCGGCACTACAAGTTCATGGAGGTGTGCGGTGGGCACACGCACACGATCTACAAGCACGGCCTCGAGGACTACCTGCCCGACACCGTGCAGCTCGTGCACGGCCCGGGCTGCCCCGTGTGTGTCATCCCGATGGGCCGCGTCGACGACGCCATCGCGATCGCTGAGGAGCCCGGCGTCATCATGACCTCGTTCGGGGACATGATGCGGGTGCCCGGCGGCCGCGGTTCGTTCTTCGACTCCAACGCTGCCGGCGCCGACATCCGGATGGTGTATTCGCCGCTGGACGCGTTGAAGGTCGCGCAGGCAAACCCGAGCAAGTTGGTCGTCTTCATGGCGATCGGCTTCGAGACCACGGCACCGTCCACTGCGATGACGATGCTGCGGGCCGAGGCGCTGGGCCTGACGAACTTCTCGATCTTCTGCAACCACGTGACGATCATCCCGGCGATCAAGGCGATCCTGGACTCCCCGGACCTGCGGCTGGACGGGTTCATCGGCCCTGGTCACGTGTCCACCGTGATCGGCTGCCGGCCGTACGAGTTCATCGCCCGCGAGCACAACAAGCCGCTGGTCTGCGCCGGCTTCGAACCGCTGGACATCCTGCAGTCGGTCTACATGCTCATGCTGCAGCTCAAGGAGGGCCGCTCGGAGGTCGAGAACCAGTACAGCCGCGTGGTCCCGTGGGACGGCAACCTCAAGGCACTGAAGGTCATCAACCAGACGATGACGCTGCGCCCCTACTTCGAGTGGCGTGGCCTCGGCTTCATCTCGCATTCGGCGCTCGCGGTGAACGACCGGTACGCCGCTTTCGACGCCGAACGGATCTTCAACGTGCCAGGCGTCCGGGTAGCCGACCCCAAGGCCTGCCAGTGCGGTGAGGTGCTCAAGGGCGTGCTCAAGCCGTGGGAGTGCAAGGTCTTCGGTACGGCGTGCACGCCGGAGACGCCGATCGGAACATGCATGGTGTCCTCCGAAGGCGCTTGCGCGGCGTACTACAACTTCGGCCGGTTCACCCGGGAGCGGGTCAAGGAGGCGACCCGGACGGTCGATATCGAGCTCACCGCGGCCCGGCCGTGAGTCAGGGCACCGCACCGCCGTCGGAGCAGACCAAGGCGAACTGGGCCGAGGAGGCGGTTGCCGAGCACGCCGGCGCTGTACAGCTCACCCGCGAAGAGCAGGTGCTGGAACGCATCGACCGGGCTCGGCGCCGAAAGGCCCGCATCAAGGAACCGCGGATCACGATGTCCCACGGCGCCGGTGGCAAGGCCAGCCGAACTCTCACCGAGGCGATCTTCCTCGACGCGCTCAGCAATACGGTGCTCGAGGAACTCGAGGACGCCGCGTCGCTCACCGTCGGTACGGCGAAACTCGCGTTCACCACCGACTCCTTTGTGGTGTCCCCGCTGTTCTTCCCCGGCGGCAACATCGGTGACCTCGCGGTGAACGGCACGGTCAACGACCTGGCCATGAGCGGTGCCCGGCCGCTGTACCTGTCCGCCGGTTTCATCCTGGAGGAGGGGTTCCCGGTCGATGACCTGCGCACGATCGTCGCCTCGATGGCGGCTGCCGCCGAACGCGCCGGGGTCACCGTCGTCACCGGCGACACGAAGGTGGTTCAGCGGGGCAAGGGCGACGGCTGCTACATCAACACCGCGGGCGTCGGCGTACTGGAAAGAGCGGTGCCGCTCCGGGCGGCCAGCGCGAAGCCGGGCGACGCGGTCCTCGTCTCCGGGCCGATCGGCGAGCACGGTGTCACGATCATGCTGTGTCGCGGAGAGTTGGACATCGAGGCCGATCTGGAGTCCGACACGGCCCCGCTGCACGAGATCGCGGCGGCGCTGCTCGACGCGGTGCCCGGCGTACGGATGATGCGTGACGCGACTCGCGGCGGGGTGGCGACGATCCTCAACGAGGTGGCCGTCGCCTCCCAGGTCTCCGTCGTCATCGACGAGGCCGCCATACCGGTCAACCCGATGGTCAACGGCGCCTGTGAGCTGCTCGGCATCGACCCGCTGTACGTCGCCTGTGAGGGCCGGCTGGTCACTGTCGTCGACGGCGACCAGGCCGAGGCCGCGCTGGCCGCACTCGCTGGGCACCCGTTGGGCGCCGGTGCGGCCATCATCGGACGGGTCAAGGATGACCCGCCCGGATTGGTGTTGCTCAAGACCTCGTTCGGCGGCACCAGGATCGTCGATCTGCTCGTGGGAGATCCCCTCCCACGGATCTGCTGATCTCCAGCAACGAAAGGGAGCAAGCGATGAGTGAGAACCAGGGCGGCATGGCCGATCCTCAGGATGTCCAGATGGCCGAGAAGTACGGGACGCACGGGTCACCTGACAGCGACGCAGATCTCGACGCCGAGCTGCGCGAAGGCACGGCCAAGGCTTTCGACGCCGAGAATTCGGCGCCGGCGCCGGGGCCCGGCCGTGAGATCTCCGACGAGGAGCGGGCGGGAGTGTCGGGCACCGACACGACCGCGGAGAGCGCCTTGGGCGTTGGCGAGTCGGTTTCCCGTCGCGGCGAGGACGTCGTCAAGCAGGAGGGTGAGGAGGCAGGAAGGCAGACGGTCGGCTACAAAGACGGGCGGCCGGTCGGCACCGCGGACGAGCGCTCCCGCACCTCGGTCGACCCGTCAGGCAGCGGGTCGGACAGCACCGACAAGGCGACCGGCGAGTAGCTCGGCCCTCTTTCACACCGTCCGAAGGTTTGATCGCTAGCGGTCAAACCTACGGACGGTGCGAGCACTGAGCGGCGGCGACCGCGGCCTGACCGAGGCTGATCCCACCGTCGTTGCACGGAACCTGCTCATGCGTCAGCACCCGCAGGCCCTCTCGTTCCAGCCCATCGGTGACGAGATCGAGCAGTACGACGTTTTGGAACACCCCACCGGACAGGGCGACGGTGTCCAAGGCGTGCTCACGGGCCGCCGTGGCCGCTGCCTGCACGGTGGCCGCGGCGAGCCCGCGATGGAAGCGCGTGGCGATGGCGGGCACCCCGACCCCTCGACCCAGATCGTCGACCACGGCCCGGATGAGGTCGCTGCCCAGCAGCAGCCCGTCCCGCGCACCCATCGGGTAGCTGCCCGTCTCGCCCAGGTCGACGCACTGCTCCAGCTCGATCGCGGCCTGCCCCTCGAAGTTCACGTCGTCGCGCACCCCGGTCAGCGCCGCCACCGCGTCGAAGAGCCGCCCGGCGCTGGACGTCATCGGCGCGTTGACCCCGCGCGCGGCCATTGCCAGCACCTGACCCCAGAGCGCCTCGTGCCGGCCGGACACCTCGAGACCTACCGGCAACTCCTCGCCGTATGCCACCTGCAGATGAGCCGCGGCCATCCGCCACGGCGCCCTGATCGCCGCCGCGCCGCCGGGCAGCGGCACCGGCTCGAGGTGTGCGAGCCGGCGAAAGCCGGTCAGGTCCGCGAGCAGGATCTCCCCGCCCCACAGCGTGCCGTCGGTGCCGTAGCCGGTCCCGTCGTACGCCACCCCGACGACCGGGCCGACCTCGCCGTTGTCGGCAAGGCACGAGGCGATGTGCGCGTGGTGGTGCTGTACGCCGATCAGCTCCACATCGACGAGATCCATCGCGTGTTTCGTGGACAGGTACTCCGGATGCAGGTCGTAGGCGACCACCTCGGGCGTGATGTCGAAGAGCATCCCGAAGTGCGCGATGCCGTCGATGAACGAACGCAGCGTTTCGAAGTTCTCCAGGTCGCCGATGTGGTGGGAGACGAACGCCTGCCGGTCACGGGCCAGGCAGAACGTGTTCTTGAGTTCCGCGCCCACCGCCAGCACCGGCCGAGGGCAGGAAAGCGGCAGGGTGATCGGTTCGGGCGTGTAGCCGCGCGAGCGGCGTACCGGCTGGGGGTGACCCCGCACCATGCGGACTACCGAGTCGTCGGTGCGCATCCGGATCGGCCGGTCGTGCAGCAGGAACGCGTCGGCGATCCCGGCCAGCCGCGTGGTGGCCTCGTCGTCGAGGTAGCTGATCGGCTCGTCGGAGACGTTGCCGCTGGTAAGGACGATCGGGCCGCTCACCGCGGCGGCGAGCAGGTGGTGTAGCGGCGTATAGGGCAGCAGAACGCCGACGTGGTCGTTCCCCGGCGCCAGCGCAGCGGCGAGCCGAGCATCGGGACGGCGCGGCAGCAGCACGATCGGGCGGCGGTGTCCGGCCAGCAGCTCCGCGGCTGCCGGCGTGACATCGCACCACGCGCGGACGCCGTCGAGATCAGCGAGCAGAACGGCGAACGGCTTGTCCTCGCGGTGCTTGCGCGCCCGCAGGGTCGCCACCGCCTCCTCGGATCGGGCGTCCACTGCCAGGTGATAGCCACCGAGTCCCTTCACCGCTACGACCGCACCGGAGCGCAGCAGGTCCGCTGCCGCGTTCACCGGCTCACCGGGCAGCTCCGCGCCGGCGGTGTCCACCAGCCGCAGCCGAGGCCCGCAGGCCGGGCAGCAAACCGGCTGGGCGTGGAAGCGTCGGTCCGCCGGGTCGTCGTACTCCCGCCTGCAGTCGGCGCACATCGGGAAGCCGGCCATCGTCGTGGCCGGTCGGTCGTACGGCACGCCGGTGATGATCGTGAAGCGCGGACCGCAGTTCGTGCAGTTGATGAACGGGTACCGATGCCGCCGGTCGGTCGGGTCGGCCAGCTCGGCGAGGCAGTCCGCGCACGTCGCGGTGTCGGGCGAGATGAGGGTACGACGGGGTCCGTCGGCGGTGCTCAACTCGATCTCGAAGCCGCCCGCGCCGGTGCCCGGAATCGGCTCGCGGCGCAGCTCGTCGATCCGGGCCAGCGCCGGGGCACCTGACCGGAGGGCCGCGGCGAAGGCGTCCACGACCGCCGGCGGCGCCTCGGCTTCGATCACGACGCCGGCAGCGGTGTTGCGGACGAAGCCGGCCACCGCCAACTCGCGGGCGAGGGTGTAGACGAACGGCCGGAAGCCGACGCCCTGGACGATCCCGTCGACGTGGATGCGGACGCGGACCATCTACCGCAGCGCCAGTTGGGTCAACTCCCACAGCACGTTGTACGTCGTGGTCTGCGCCTCCTGGATGCGATGCACGGAGGCCGACGGTACGACGAAGAGGTGGTCGATGGTGTCCGCCTCGGCCATCCGCCCGCCTTCATAGCCGGCAAAGCCGACCGTGAGCATCCCGCGCCGGTTGGCTTGTTCGAACCCGGCGAGCACGTTGGCCGACCCGCCGCTGGTCGACAGCCCGACGGCGATGTCCACTGCGGTCCCCTGGGCGGCGAGCTGCCGGGCGAAGACCACCTCGAAGCCGATGTCGTTGGACAGCGCGGTGAGTACGGCGACGTCGTTGGTCAGGCTCAGCGCGGGCAGCGCGCGGCCCTCGGTCGCCGGGTTGAGGAACAGCTGAGCGACCGCCTGTGCGTCGCTGCTGCTGCCGCCGTTGCCGAACGTGAACAGCCGGGCGCCCGCGGCGAACCGGTCGGCCATGTCCTGCGCGCAGGCGATCAACGCATCGGCGAAGTGCTTGGCCAGCTGCTGCCGCAGCTCGACGATCTCGCGGGCCTTGTCAGCGGTGGACTCGCTGACCGCACGGAGCACCGGCTCCACGTCGCTCTGGTCGGCGTACAAGAAGGGGTACAGAGCCTCCATGCTCACGACGAGACCACGGCGATGGCTTCCTTGGCGTGGACGAGGACGGTGTCGCCGACGCCCGCCGTCACCAGGGCGATGCTGACGTGCTCCCTGCTCTGCCCGGTGTCGACCAGCGCGATGTCGTCCTCGAGCAGTTCGACGATGCGCACCGGAACCGCCTGGTCCGAGCAGGTGATGCAGACCTCGCCATAGCACTCCGGAATCTCTGGCGGGATCATCATCGGATCACCTCGGGGCCGAGCAGGCCGGGTTGCTCGAGGAAGACGTGCACGAGTTCCCAGAGCACGTGGTAGACGGTGACGTGTACCTCCTTGACCACGCGCGGGTCGCTGCTGTGCGCCTGGATTACGTGCGCGACCGCTTGACTGGCGGCGATGTCGGGTCCGTCGCCGACTGTCCCGTCGCCGAGCAGCGCGACGGTGAGCAGCCCGAGTTCGTCTGCGGCCACGAGCCCGGCCGCGACGTTGGCGCAGCGCCCGGACGCCGAGATCCCCAGTGCGATGTCCTCGGGGCGGGCGAGCAGCCGCACCTGGGCGGCGAACGTGTCGGTGTAGGCACCGGCGGCGGCCAGCCCGCTGAACAGTGCCGCGTCGTTCGTCAGGGACAGCGCTGGCAGCGCCCGCTTGCCCACGATTACCGGGTGGATGAACTCGACTGCCAGGTGCGCGGCGTCGGTGGCCGCTGCGCCGTTGCCGAAGACGAGCAGCCGTGCGCCGCGGTGGAAGCGAACTGCCATCGCGTGACAGGCGGCGGCTACCGCATCGGCGTCGTCGGCCAACGCCGTACCGGCAGCGACTCGGCGCTCGAAGGCGGCCGCCACGGCGGCCCGATCCAGGGACGCGGTCGTACTCACGCAGGCTCCGATGCTTGGTTCACCCGCGCTGCAGGTCGAGGGTTGCCGGGAGCGTCGCGCTCGGGAGCGCTCTTGGCGGCGTATCTCCTCAGGTAGGTCTCCAGCGCCTCGCGGGTATCAGTGATCGACTTCGCCCACTCCTCCAACTGGGCCCCTCCGATCTCGGTGAGGTGATACGTGCGCCGAGCCGGCCCGGACTCGGACAGCCCCCACGTCGAGCGGACGGCGCCGCTGACCTCCAGCGTATGCAGCGCCCGGTAGACGCTGCCGGGGTCGCCCTCGGCCAGCAAGAAGGAGTCCAGCCGCTCTACGAGCGCGTAGCCATGGTCGGGATGCTCGAGGAGGAGCAGCAGTAGACAGGGCTGCACAAAGTTACGTGGCTTACCATGGCGCATTGTCGGGCCCCCAGCGGGCGACCAGGGCGCCGGTAGCCCCGTTACCGCCCGAACGCCGATAGTTGCACTGCCTCGACAACCACACAAGTGGAACGCTAGGAGACCTCGTGGCATATCCAGAACAGTTGCTCGCCACCGACGAGAAGGTCGTCAAGCACCTGCACCCGCATTGGATCACGCTGGTCGGCCCGGTGCTCATCCTGTTGGTAGTGGCCGCCGCGGCATCCTTCGGCATCGCGGCGACCCCCGCAGGTGAAGCGCAGACCTGGATCCGGTTGGCCATCCTGATTGCGGCCGCCGTCATCCTCGTGGTGTTCACGCTGGTCCCCGTGCTGCGCTGGGTCACTACCCACTACGTGATCACGAGCCATCGGGTCATGTTCCGGATCGGTGTGCTCAACCGGCAGGGCAAGGACGTGGCCTTTCCCCGGATCACCGACGTCGCCTACCGGCAGTCGCTGTGGGACCGGATCGTCAACGCCGGGACGCTGACGATCGAGTCCGCCGGCGAAGGTCCGGCACAGGTCCTCGACAACGTGCCGAACTCCGACCGGATCCAGCAGCTCATCAATCACCTGGTGGAGGAGGACTCCGATCGTCGGGCCCGGGACGCCGGTCGGCACTACAGCGCCGGGCGCTACGCCGAGCCGCCGCCGGGCGGGCAGGTCGACCTCGGACGCGAGCAGACCGCGCAGCTACGCCCGCCGGACTGAGCGCGCCGGCTTACCGGCCCGGCTGATCACGATTTCCTCGCGGCTTCGACCCGAGCGATGAGCCGCGACAGGTGGGTCTTTCGCCTCGTGAACGTTGACCGGCGCGGCCATCCGAACTCCTTAGTCCGACTTAGTTGGCTCACCGAATGATGAGCAGACGCTCTCCGCGCGGGATCAGTTCGCCGATGACCGGGGAGCCGGGGATCTCACCGGCCAACAGCAGACCGCCGGAGGTCTGCGCGTCGGCCAAGAGCAGTGCCTCGTCCTCGTCGACCGCCGACAGGTCGGTGTGGGGGCGGACCCAGTCCAGGTTGCGCCGGGTGCCGCCGCTGACGTAACCGTCGCGCAGCGCGTCTCTCGCTCCCTGCAGATACGGTACCGCCGCGGCGTCGACAACCGCGGTGACGTTGCTGGCACGGGCGAGTTTGAGCAGGTGGCCGAGCAGGCCGAAGCCCGTCACGTCCGTCCCGGCGGCGATCCCGGCGGCGAGCGCCGCCTCCGCCGCGTCGCGGTTGAGCCGGGTCATCGACTCGATCGCCTCGGCGGACACCTCGCCGGTGGACTTGTGCCGGCTGTTGAGTACGCCGACACCCAACGGTTTGGACAGTGACAGGGCGAGGCCGGCCACGGCGGCGTCGTTACGGATGAGCCGGTCGGGGTCGGCGATACCGGTGACCGCCATGCCGTACTTCGGCTCAGGGTCGTCGACGCTGTGCCCGCCGGCGACATGGCAACCGGCCTCGCGCGCGACGTCCAGCCCGCCGCGCAGGACCTCCCTGGCCAGTTCCATCGGCAGCACGTCGCGGGGCCAGCCGAGCAGGTTGATCGCGACCAGCGGCCGCCCGCCCATCGCGTAGACGTCGGACAGCGCGTTGGCGGCCGCGATCCGGCCCCAGTCATACGCATCGTCCACGACGGGAGTGAAGAAGTCGGCGGTCAGCACCACGGCCGTGCCGCCGTCGATGCGCACGACCGCCGCGTCGTCGCCGTCGTCGAGGCCCACGAGGAGTTCCGCGGCGCCGGACGGCGGGTCGGGACTGAGCAGCCCGGCGACGACGGCCTCCAACTCCCCCGGTGGGATCTTGCAGGCACAGCCACCGCCGTGCGCGTACTGCGTGAGCCGATACGTCTGCGTCGCGGTCATGACACCGACGCTACCTGCGTGATCCGGCCTGTTGGCCGACGGTCAGGGCAGCGCTAGAACGAGGATCTCGACCAAGCCATCCGAGACGATGCCGCCGCGGCAGTCAGGAGCCGGCTCCGGTATCTCCGCGCGGGCCGCATGCGTGACGGCAACCTCGACCGTGCCGGGGCAGGCGGCTCTGAACCTGTTCGACAAGCCTGAGGGAGGGTCGACGATCAGGATTCCGTCGCTCTGCGGCGTGGCGGACACAGAGGGCGCACAGGACCCGGCTGCTTCGATGGTCAGGACATCTCCGACGCGCACCGTCAGCTGCGGCGGCGGCCAGGAACCGACAAGGACTCTCTCGCCGGCGGAGCTGACGACTGCAACGGTGCCGGCGCAAGACCAGGAACCGGCGATGGATCCGGCGGCGGCGGAGATTCCGTGCCGGTGGCCGGTGAGCTGGGTCTGCTTGCCTGGAATGTGCGGTTCCAGCTCGGCCGAAGGGGCGCGGGCGGTGTCGGAGCGGACCGTGCTCACCGCACAGCCGAGAATTGTCGCGATCGTTGAGTCGGTGCAGTCTTCGTAGAACCTCAACACCAATACAGTGCGCTGCTTGCGCGGCAGTGACGCGAGCGCTTGCCACATCTCGACTCGCTCGAGGATGCATCGGCGAGAGCCTCGCTGGAGGTGTGGTGCCAAAACGCGTACGCGAAACGCGGCAGGGCTCGCCCGCGCGCCGCAACGTATTCGCTGAAGTCCACCCGCAGTTACCCGATCCTCCGATGCAAGGTCCCGACAGTCAGACGCCTCCACGGGCCGGTGGGCGCTGCATCTGCGCCGTGAACTCTTCCAGGGCGGCGACTGGCGACGTCACCCGCTCAGGGCATCGCCTAGGGCACCGAAGAGATACAGACCGAGGACGATCAGGGCAATCACGACGGCAAACGCGATCAGCAGCGGAACGAAGACCCAACGTCGGCGAAAGCGCCATCGCGGTTTCACGGCTGCGTCCTGTCTCGGCGGCGTGGGCGGCTCTGGTCGCGAGGACGATCGGTCCTGCAGCCGGGCGGAGACGCTGCTGGCGGCCTTGCGCGCGGCCCTACCGGCGAGCGTGGTGGCCGCCGTCTTCGCCAGCGCCGACAGTTCAGCCAGGTCGAGCCGCTCGACCCGGGTCGCGTGGTCACTGCCGTCGGAGTACTGCGGGAGGGCCCGTGGAGGTGGCACTGACTCGCCGGTGGGGGTGGTCGCCGCCGATTCAAGGGGTCCCTCAGCTTGTTCGGCGGTCATCCGCTGAGCAGGGTCCTTGATCAGGCAGCCCATCAACACCGGCGTGAGTGCTCCAGCGGCGGCCATCGGGGCCGGGGGATCGCTGGTGACCGCAAGCAACGTTGCCATCGCCTCCCCCCGGTCGAACGGTGGCCGACCCTCGACCGCAGTGAACAAGGTCGCTCCCAGCGACCACATGTCAGCCGCTGGCCCAGGCTTCTCATTCCGGGCCCGCTCCGGTGCCATGTAGGGCGGCGACCCCAGCATGATTCCCGTTTCGGTGAGGCCCGAGTCGCCGCTTGAGGTCGCGATGCCGAAATCAGTGAGCCAGGCCCGCCACTCCGCATCGATGAGGACGTTGTCGGGCTTGACGTCGCGGTGCACGATCCCGGCACGATGAGCGGCCTGAAGTGCCCCAAGCAGGTCGATACCAATCCGGGCAACCAGGTGTACCGGCATCGGACCTTGGTCCCGGAGCACCTGGCCAAGCGTCCGGGAGGGGACATGCTCCATGACGATCCACGGTTTGCCGTCCTCTTCGACGACGTCGTGCACGGTGGTCAC
>Ga0136615_10000558_pt1 | contig 17030 bp, 17 predicted proteins | sample AntDrymUQ2882206_2_FD_106647 | JGI IMG/M metagenome (GOLD analysis project Ga0136615, IMG submission 106647) | Polar desert sand microbial communities from Dry Valleys, Antarctica - metaG UQ288 (22.06) | ecosystem: Environmental > Terrestrial > Soil > Desert | place: Antarctica: Dry Valley...
AGATAGCGGGGGCCACGCTCAAGAACCAGGATGACGCCCGCACGTCGACCGATTTCTCCTGGACCGCACACGCACTGGGGGCGCGCGTCGATCTCGAGGACAAGGAAGCGCTCCACCGCAAACTCGACGAGTCATGAGCGTCACTGTCGACGCGAACCTGCTTCTCTATGCGTCCGATCGCGCCAGTCGCTTCTACGACCCGGCGACGGTAACGCTCCGCCGGTTGGCGCAGGGACCCGGTCTTGTCTACCTCTTCTGGCCCGTGATCATGGCCTACCTCCGGATCGCCACACACTCGGCGATCTTTGACAGTCCTCTCGCGCCCGACGAGGCGACCGGCAACATCGACTCGTTGCTCAGGTTGCCCCATGTGCGATCACCGTCCGAGGACGAGATCTTTTGGACTACCTACATGGACGTCACGGCTCCCGGCCCGGTGCGCGGAAATCTGGTCCCAGACGCGCACATCGCTGCACTCATGCGTCGCCACGGAGTGCGCGACATCTTTTCGCTTGATCGGGACTTCCGCAGGTTTGAGGGCACCCGGACGCTGGACCCCCTATAGCTTGGCTTAGCCGATGCTGTCGCCGGGCTTCAACTCGACGATATCGAGTCCCTGGATGTCGCTCGCCTCGTCCCGAAGCTGTTGCGGCGTCCCTGTGAGCACGGGGAAGGTCCCGAAGTGCATGGGGACGACGGTCTTGACGCCCAGGAGGCGAATCGCCTCGGCAGCCGAGGCGGGCCCCATCGTGTAGTGGTCGCCGATCGGAAGCAGCGCCCAGTCGGGTTTGAGCAGCTTGCCGATGAGTGCCATGTCGCCGAACACGGATGTGTCCCCCGAATGGTAGAGACGGAAGCCGTCTTCGAACTCGAGCACGAGCCCGACGGGCTCGCCCCCGTAGGAGCCGTCGGGCATCGACGACGAGTGCTTCGCGTCGGTCATGTGAACCACCACGACCCCGTCGACCTCGTAGCTCCCGCCCTTGTTGATGTCGACCGTGTTGGCGACACCCTGGTCGGCGAGCCAGGTTGCGACCTCGACCAGCGCGACGACCTCGGGGTTCCCGGCCGCCTTGGCGACCTCGACGCAGTCTGCGATGTGATCTTCGTGACCGTGGGTCACCAGGATGGCGTCGAGATGGCCAGGGTTCTTGAGTTCCTCCGGGCAGGAGGGGTTGTTGATCGTGAACGGGTCGATGAGGATCCTCTTGTTCGAGGGCGTCTCGATCAGAAAGGTCGCGTGTCCGAGCCACGTGATCTTCAATCCGTCGGGAAGCTGAGCCACGGTGTGTCGTCCTCCTAGATAGACGGTTTACAGGTTGAGTAGGCGTCTACCCAAGCCGGGGCATCTGATTCATGCCTTGACGCGGCAGGGGTCGCTACAGGCCCACGGTCTTGGCAATGATGTGTCTCTGGATCTCGCTCGTGCCCTCGACCAACGTGAAGATGCGCACGAGCCGGTAAATGCGCTCGAGCGGCAGCTCCCGCATCCAGCCCATGCCCCCGTGCACCTGGATCATGCGGTCGACGACGCGGTTGACCATCTCGGCCGAGTAGAGCTTGACGATGGACGACTCCTGGATCACGGGATCGCCGTTATCGTACTTCCACGCGCATTCATACGTCATCAGCTTGGCGGGCTTGAGCTCGACAACCGAGTCGACGATGTGGCCCTGCACGTACTGGTTCTTGCCGATAGGGCGGTCGAAGGCCCGGCGCTCTTTGGCATAGTCGATTCCGAGGTTCAGGCAGTACTCGGCGATGCCGTTGCACATCGCGCCGATCGAAAGCCGTCCCATGGCCAGGAACTGCATCGCTGCGCCGAAGCCCATCCCGACGTTGTCGACACCGCCCAGGACCTGGTTCTCGCTCACGCGGCAGTCTCTGAAGATCAGCTCGTACTGGCCCTCACCCTCGACCATGCCGATCTGTGAGCGCCCGCCCTCGAATCCCGGCGTGCCGCTCTCGACGATGAACGCCGTGATGCCCCCCTGAGCCCGCTTGGTCCTGTCGTTGGCCGCAAAGACCAGCGCGAAGTCGGCGTGCTTTCCGTTGGTGATGAAGTGCTTCGTGCCGTTGATCACCCAGTCGTCGCCGTCTTGGGTCGCGGTGGTTGCGATGTTCTGTGCGTCGGACCCTGCGTCGGGCTCGGTCAGCGCAAAGCACATCGACTTCTCTGCGGTGATGAGCGGTGTCAGGTAGGTTTTCTTCTGCTCGTCGGTTCCCGACAAGAGCACACCGGTCGGACCCTCGGGCCCGTAGGTCGCGAAGGCCGCCAACCGGCAACCGGTGCGCGCGGCCGCCTCGCGCAACAGGACCATACCGAGCTGCGGCAGGCCGCTTCCGCCCAGGTCCTCGGGAAAGTCCGCCGCGTAGAAGCCGAGTTCGGCCGAGCGACGCCTCACCCTGTCGCGCAGCTCGGTGGGAACGTCGTCATGCTCGGGGTCGAGCTCCGCTGATTCCAGCGAGCGCAGCTCGCGGGCGACGAAGTCGGTCAGATTGCGGGTCAGCTCCCGGTAGTCGTCGGGAACGGCGAAATCCATGGCCCTCCGATGCTGGCAGAGTGACTGCGTCGCTGGACGATAGCTCCGCAGCGCATCACATGCGTCCGAGCAGCTCTCGCTTCTTGGTCTCGAACTCCTCGTCGCTGAGCGTGCCCTGATCCTTGAGCCTCGCCAGCGCCTCGATCTGCTCGGGGATGGATGGCTCCTGGTTCGGTTGAATGCTGTGCATCTGCGGGGCCCGCATTCGGTTCTCGTTCTTCTCGGACTCCTTGTAGATCAGCAACTGGACCTCCTCGGGCTTGCGCACCGCGGTGATGCGGGCGGGGCCGAGGTCTCCGGATGAATCGAGCAGCAGGTCGCCCGCTCCGATCAGCCGCTCGATGACCGACTGAGTGAAGGTCACGTCGCTGATGCGCTCGAGCGAGATCTCCTTCGAGTGCTTGGCGATGATGCCCGAGCGGGTGATGATGCGGTCGCTGGTCAGCACGAACAGCGTGAACCGCCACTTGAGGTAGCGCGCGACCGCAAGGACCAGCCACAGCCCGGTCATGAGCGCGCCGAAGATCGCCTTGGGCAGGGTTTCGTTCCCGTCGACGATGGCGCCGATCGCCCGGTAGCCGAGCAGAAGGGCCACGAGTAGTCCGAAGGTCCACAGCGCCGCGGGGATGAGTGCGACCCAGTGAGGGCGCAGCTCGAAGACGAGTTTTTCGTGCTCGGCGAGAAGATCCTTCGGATAGCTCATGGAGGAAAGGTAGCAAGCTCACGACCCCGCGACCAGAGTCTTGGTCGGCCGCTCTCACATTAGGATGCCTGATCTATGGATATCGATCGAGCAACCGTCGACCACGTCGCCCGGCTCGCGCGCCTCGAGCTGTCCGAGGATGAGCGCGCGCGCATGGGGACCGAGCTCGGCCACATCCTCGAGCACGCCGCCAAGATCCAAGCCCTCGACCTCGACGGCATCGAGCCGACGAGTCACGCCATCCCCATCCGCAACGTCATGCGAGCAGACGAGGTCACGCCGTCTTTGAGCCAGGACGAGGCGCTCGCGTGCGCACCGGAGTCCGAGCAGGGACGCTTCAGGGTGCCCCGCATCCTCGAAGAAGAGGCATGAGCGAGGCTACAGGCAGCGCGAGCGAGCTGCATTGGAGGAGCGCGACCGAGCTCGCAGACATGCTCGAGGCGGGCGAGGTGTCGTCGGTCGAGATCGCCGAGGCGCTGATCGCACGGGTCGACGCGGTCGACGGCGACCTGCATGCGTTCTTGAGGCGCACCGACGAGCGCCTGCTCGGCGACGCGAGGGCGTCGGACGAACGCCGGGCGGCGGGCGATGCGAGATCTCCCTTCGACGGTGTCCCCACGGCGCACAAGGACCTCTTCGTCACCAAGGGCGTGCCCACGACGTCCGGCTCGCGCATCCTCGAGGGCTGGGTCCCGCCTTACGACGGAACCCTGGTGGCGCGCTGCGCTGCGGCGGGGCTCCCGCTTCAGGGCAAGCTGAACATGGACGAGTTCGCCATGGGTTCGTCGACCGAGAACTCCGGATACGGGCCCTCGCGCAATCCCTGGAACACCGCGACGGTCCCCGGCGGATCGTCGGGCGGATCTTCCGCGCTGGTGGCGGCGGGCGGGACGCCGTGGTCGTGGGGCACAGACACCGGCGGCTCGGTGCGCCAGCCCGCCTCGCTGTGCGGGCTGGTCGGCGTCAAGCCGACCTACGGGCTGGTGAGCCGCTACGGGGTCGTCGCCTTTGCGTCGTCGCTGGATCAGCCCGGCCCCCTCACGCGCACCGTTGAGGACGCCGCCGCCTTCTTGCAGATCGCGGGCGGCCACGACCCGATGGACTCGACCTCGATTCCTCGAGACGTCCCGAACTACCTCGAGGGCATCAACGGCGGAGTCGACGGGATGAGGATCGGGATCGTCAGGGAGTTCGAGTCCGCCGAGGGCACACAGCCCGGCGTTAGGGCTCGCGTGTCCGAGGCCTACCAGAGGCTCGAGAAGCTGGGAGCCGATCTCATCGAGGTCAGCCTTCCGAGCTTCGAGTTCGGCATCTCGGCCTACTATCTCGTGGCGCCGGCCGAGTGCTCGTCCAACCTGGCGCGCTACGACGCGGTTCGCTACGGCCTGCGCGCCGAAGGAGTCGACGTCGCGTCGATGACCTCGCGTACGAGAGACGCGGGTTTCGGGGCCGAGGTCAAGCGCCGCATCATGCTGGGGACTTACGCGCTCAGCGCGGGCTACTACGACGCGTACTACGGCAAAGCGCAGCGCGTTAGGACTCTCACCATCAACGACCTCAAGCGCGTCTACGCAGACGTCGACCTCATTGCGACGCCGACGTCCCCGTCGACCGCCTTCGAGTTCGGCGCCAAGACGGCCGACCCACTGGCGATGTACCTCAACGACGTCTTCACGGTTCCTGTCAACCTCGCTGGAAACGCGGCGATCAGTGTGCCGTGCGGAACCTCCCCCGACGACGGACTGCCGGTCGGGTTACAGCTCATCGCCAAGGCGCTGGACGAGACCACGATGTTTCGCGCCGCCTACGCCTTCGAACAGGATTTCGGCTGGGCGGGTTCGCCCGAGGGGAGGCCTCCGCTGTGAGCGCCGTAACGGAAGATCTCTTCGAGACCACCTGCGGCCTCGAGGTTCACGTCGAGCTGGCGACCAACTCGAAGATGTTCTGCGGCTGCAAGGTCGACTTCGGCGGCGAGCCGAACACCCGCACCTGTCCCGTGTGCCTGGGCCTGCCCGGGTCGCTCCCGGTCGCCAACCGCACGGCCGTCGAATACACGATGAAGATCGCGCTGGCGTTGAACTGTCGCATCGCCGACTACTCGCTCTTTCACCGCAAGAACTACTTCTATCCGGACATGCCGAAGAACTACCAGATCAGCCAGTACGACCTACCGCTCGGCTACGCCGGTCACGTCGAGATCTCGGGGGCCTGGGGCACCACCACCGTCGGCATCACGCGCGTGCACCTCGAGGAGGACACAGGTAAGTCGATCCACGTCGGCGGCTCGGGCCGTATACACGACTCGACCCACAGCCTCGAAGACTTCAACCGAGCCGGCACACCGCTCGTCGAGATCGTGACCGAACCGGACATCGGCTCGCCCGCAGAGGCGCGCGCCTTCGTCAACGAGCTGCGCTTGATGCTCGAGGGGCTCGGAGTGAGCGATGTGCGCATGGAGGAGGGCTCGCTGCGCGTCGACGCGAACATCTCGGTTCGGCCCATGGGCGAGACCGAGTACGGAACCAAGGTCGAGGTCAAGAACATGAACTCGGTGAGAAGCGTAGGGCGCGCGCTCGAGCACGAGGAGCGCCGGCAGCGCGTCGCGCTCGCGGCTGGCGAGCAACTCGTGCAGGAGACGCGTCACTTCGACGAGAAGACCGGTACGACGACGTCGGGACGGACCAAGGAGGGCAGCAGCGACTATCGCTACTTCCCCGAGCCCGACCTCGTACCGTTCGAGCCGGCCACCGAGTGGGTCGAGGGCATCCGCGCTGCTCTTCCCGAGACGCCGGCGCAACGGCGTGAGCGCTTCGCGGACGACTACGGTCTCGGCGCTGCGGACGTCGACCTCCTGACCGCGACCACGGCCACAGCCGAGTGGTTCGAGGGGGCCGCGCGCGCCTATGAGGGCGAGGCCAAGAAGATCGCCAACTGGATCATGGCCGACCTCTACGGATTGCTGAACGAGGCTGGGATCGAGCTCGCCGAGTCCAAGATCGGCCCCGCGCAGCTGGCGGGCCTCGTCAAGCTCGTCGATGGGAAGTCGATCTCGGGCAAGCAGGCGAAGGTCGTGCTCGGTGAGATGTTCGCCACCGGCAAAGACGCGGACGTCGTCGCCAAGGAAAAGGATCTCGAGCAGATCAGCGACTCAGGCGCGCTCGAGGCGATCGTTGACGAGGTCATCGCCGCCAACGCAGAGGCGGCCGACAAGGTGCGGGCGGGCAACCTGGGAACCATCGGCTTCCTCGTGGGCCAGGTGATGAAGAAGACGCGCGGCCAGGCCAACCCCGGTCTGGTCAACGATCTGCTGCGCTCCAAGCTGACCTAGTCGAGGCGACGCGGTCGAGTCAGCCCGCCGCCCTGACGAGTCCCTGGAGCACCCTCAGGTCCCGCTTGAAGATGCGCGTCATGAGCGGCTTGAACGCACTCAGCCCGACCGCCCCCAGCACCCCCAGTGGCGGGAACAGGTGTTCGATCCAGAACAGATGGGTCCGGTCGTCGCCCACCGGAGTGAGGTGAAGCTCGCCGCGGCCCGCCACCCACCCCTTGTGCTCGATGGCTAGCATCTCGTTGGGGGCCCATCGGACGACCTCGACCTCGTCGCGGGTGCTGACTCCGCCGATCGTGATCGTCGCCTCGGCGGTCACGCCCGGTCCCTCGCGGTGAGCGGAGGTGACCACGAAGTCGCTGGCCTCGAGCATCCAGTCGTCCTGGCGCTCCCAATCCGTGATGAGGCGCCACACGGTCTCCGGAGTGCCGGGCATGGTCGCGGCGAGCTCGATGGTGATCGGCCACCCGCGCGTGACGAATCCCAGCGCTCGCATACAGGGATGTTTGCACAGAATACGTAGTTACTAACGCCGCCACCAAGAAGATTGAGTTCAATTGCAGGGGAGCAGCTCGCAGCGGCGAACCAAGAGGGGAGAGACCGCGAGCGGACACTGCAGTGGGATCGACGACAGCTCCAGGCCAAACCGGGCCCGCTCAGGCGGCGCCCGGAGCACTTCCTAAAACGCTACGAGGACGCGGTCATCCCGCGTCCTCGTCCGGCCTGTCCTTTACCGCGTCCCACGTCGGGCGCTTCATCTCGAACAAATCGCGTGCGGCGCGCGTGTACCAGGATCCCCCGAGCCTGCCGATCGGGTCCAGGAGGTCGGGGGCCACGCGTCCATTTCGCATGACGGCCTCGTCCACGACGATGTTGCGCACGTCGCCGAAGACCATGTTGCCGTTGCCGATGCTGACAATGCGATTGACCGTGCACTCGAAGGCGCCTGCGGCCCGCGCCACACGCGGCGGGCTAACGGTCCTGCTCGGCGCATCCGACAGCTTTGCCCACGCGAACTCGTCCTCCTCGGGAGGGAAGTTCGCGGCCGTCAGGTTCATCTCTTCGGCCACCCGAGCGCCCACGATATTGACCACGAACTCTCCGCTCGCTCGCACATTTACCAGCGTGTCCTTTTCGCCCGTCGACGTGAAGTGCAGCACCGGGGGATCGCTGGAGATCGCGTTGAAGTAGCTGTGGGGAGCGACGTTCCGCACGCCCCTAGGCGAGAGGGACGAGACCCAGGCGATCGGACGGGGGACGATCAACGAGGTCATCAGAAAATATCCCTGGCGATCCTTCAGGTCGTCCGGATCGAAATCGATGTGGCCCACGCAGCCTCCTCTCTTAGTGACTCGTATTGAAACCCGTTTTAGTCTGACCTCCATGGATCTCGATCGCATCCTCAACCTGAACGAGTTCGAGGAGTTCGCGCGCGCCAGCATGGAGCCGTTCGCCTACGACTATTACGCAGGCGGCGCAGGCGAGGAGCTCACGGTGCTCGACAGCATCGACGCCTTCACCCGCTATCGTCTGCGCCAGCGCGTGCTGGTCGACGTCGCAGAGATCGATACGTCCACGACCATGCTGGGGATGGAGGTCGCGATTCCCGTCGGCTTCGCGCCGACCGCGTTGCACAAGCTCGCTCATCCCGACGGGGAGCTTGCGAGCGCGCGCGCCTGTGGACAAAGCGGCGCGTTGATGTGCCTCTCGACGCTGTCGTCGTGCTCGCTCGAGGACGTGGCCGAGCACAGCGAAGGGCCGAGGTGGTTTCAGCTCTACGTACACAAAAGACACGAAGTCGCGCGCGATCTTGTTCAGCGCGCGGCCGCCTCCGGCTACTCCGCGATAGTGGTCACGGCCGACCTGCCGGTGCCCGGCTACCGGGAGCGCGAGCTTCGCCACGACCTCACGATTCCCGACTACGCGGGCCCTGCGAACTTCGGCAAGCACGCGACATCCGAGGAGTTCAAGGATTTCCTGATCGATCTCCAGGACCAGTCGTTGGAGTGGAACGATCTGTCCTGGATTCGTGATGCGAGCGGTGACCTGCCGCTGGTGGTCAAGGGCATTCTCACCCACGAGGACGCGCTGCTCGCGCTGGAGCACGGGGCCGACGCGGTGATCGTGTCCAACCACGGGGGTCGCCAGCTCGATCGCAGTCCCGCGTCAATCGACGCGCTCGAAGAGGTCGTTGAGGCGGTCGCCGGACGAGCCGAGGTCTATCTCGACGGAGGCGTCCGGCGCGGGGTAGACGTCGTGACCGCGCTGGCGCTGGGTGCTCAGGGCGTCTTGGTGGGGAGGCCTTTGCTCTATGCGCTGGCGGCCGCAGGTGACGCGGGAGTGCGGAGAGCCTTTCGGCTCCTGCACGCGGAGATCGAGAACACGATGGCCCTGCTGGGTACGACCAGCACCGATCGCATCACGCGCGCCCACGTGACGAGGGACAGGACTGGTCGGGGCGTATAGCGTGGAAGATCGCCTACGTCGCAGCACACCGCGCGCACCGCCGACTGGAGCTGGAACGTGAACGAGATCAGACACTTCATAGCAGGCAAGCCGGTCGCCGAGCCTTCCGAGCGCTCGGGCGATGTCTTCGACCCCGCCACCGGAGTCATCTCGGGGCGCGTCGCGTTCGCCGACCCTGAGGCCGTGAACGAGGCCGTTACGAGCGCGCTCGACGCTTTTGGCGAGTGGCGTCGCTCATCACTGGCACAACGGACGGAGGTGCTGTTCGCCTTCAGGGAGATGCTCGTCACCCGTCGCGACCGGCTTGCGTCGCTCATCACCTCCGAGCACGGCAAGACGCTCGATGATGCGGCAGGAGAGATCAACCGAGGGCTCGAGGTCGTCGAGTTCGTCTGCGGGATTCCTCAACTCCTCAAGGGCGCGTTCTCCGAGCAGGTGTCGCGCGGAGTTGACACCTACAGCCTCAAGCAACCCGTCGGCGTCTGCGCCGGAATCACGCCGTTCAACTTCCCGGCCATGGTGCCACTGTGGATGGTTCCCGTCGCGGTCGCCTGCGGGAACTCGTTCGTGCTGAAACCGTCCGAGAAGGATCCCTCTGCGGCGAACCTGCTGGCCGAGTGGTTCTTCGAAGCAGGACTTCCCGAGGGCGTCTTCAACGTGGTCCACGGCGACAGACAGGCCGTTGACGCGCTGCTTGCGCACCCGGACGTAGCCGCAGTGAGCTCGGTGGGATCTACTCCCGTGGCGCGCCACATCTTTCAGAGCGCGGCGGCCTCCGGCAAGCGCGTGCAGGCACTGGGCGGAGCGAAGAACCACATGGTCGTTCTTCCCGACGCCGATCTCGACGCGGCGGCGGACGCAGCAGTGAGCGCCGGCTACGGCTCCGCCGGCCAGCGCTGCATGGCGATCTCGGTCGTGGTCGCGGTGGGCGACGCCGGCGACGCCCTGGTCGAACGCATTCGCTCCCGAACGCTCGAGCTGTCGGTGGGACCGGGCGCCGACGAGGGCTCGGACATGGGACCGCTCGTCACCGGCGAGCACAGGGCAAAGGTGACTTCCTATGTGGATGCCGGCGCGCTCGAGGGGGCCGACCTGGTCGTGGACGGCCGCACGGCGGACGTGCCCGGCGACGGCTTCTTTTTCGGGCCGAGCCTCTTCGACCACGTCACTCCGGCGATGTCGATCTATCGCGACGAGATCTTCGGGCCTGTGCTCGTCGTGGTCAGAGCCGCCACCTTCGCCGAAGCGGTCGAGCTGATCAACTCGAACCCCTACGCGAACGGGACCGCGCTGTTTACGCGCGACGGGGGTGCCGCGCGCGCGTTCCAAAACGAGATCCAGGTCGGAATGGTGGGCATCAACGTGCCGATACCGGTGCCCGTGGCGTTCCACTCCTTCGGCGGCTGGCGCAACTCGCTCTACGGAGACCTCCACGTCTACGGGGAGGACGGCATCAGCTTCTTCACGCGCTCCAAGGTCGTCACGGCCAGGTGGCCAGAGGGGCCCTCAGCGGGCGTGAGCCTGACCTTCCCGCACGGATAAGGAGCATTGTTTGCGTCGTGCCTATTAGTTTGGTCTGAGTGACGCCAACGGCCCGGGAGGGCAATTTGCGTGCGGGCGCTCTAGAGCTACACCTTTGTCTGTGCACCCTTAAGAGACCGTTGATGCCCTGTGGTGGCGGGACCTTCGGAATCCCTCGATGACGGCGCGCAGACCCATGATCACGAGGAAAACGCCGAAGATCTTCTGCAGGAAGATGTCTTCGAGCGTGAGCGCCAGCGTTGCGCCCAGGAACGACCCACCCACCCCTCCAAGCGCGAGCACGAGCGCGTGCTTGAAGGAGACGTACCCTTTGCGCCGGTGGACCGCGACGCCGGCGATCGCGGTCGGTACGATCACGAGCAGCGAGGTGCCCTCGGCGAGATGCTGGCTCTCGCCCAGCGCGAGCACCATGAACGGCACCATCACGAGGCCCCCACCGACTCCGAACAGCGCCGACAGGAGGCCGGTGAGAACCCCGAAACCGACGATGCCGAGCGCGATGGGAAGGCTCAAATCCATGGGTTCACGCCAGCAGAAGCTGGACGCCCACGCCGGTCATGAGCAGACCGAAGAGCGTCTTGAGCAGTCCCTCGGAGGTGCGGGCCATGATCCTAGCGCCGAGCGGGGCTCCGGCAAGAGCGCCGAGCGCCAGCAGACCGGCGACCGGGAAGTCGATCTCGCCTGCCACGGCGAAGGTCAGCGCGCCGACGGTTGCTATCGGGATGATGGCGGCGAGCGAGGTCGCGTGCGCCTCGTGCTGGCTCAGATGGATGAGCCCCACGAGCATCGGCACCATGATGATCCCGCCCCCGACTCCGAGCAGCCCGCTGAAGACGCCGACGGCCAGCCCCACCAGGACCGCCGGGACGAGCGCCTTGGTCGCGTCTGCGTTCACGAGCTCTTGATGAGCTCGGCGAACCGGCCGACGCCCTCTTCGAGATCGTCGTCGCTCAGGGCGTAGGAGAAGCGCGCGTAGCCGGGCGCGCCGAAGCCCTCGCCGGGAACGAAGGCGACCCGGGCCTCGCCCAGCACGACGTCTGCGAGATCATGGGCCGAGCCCATGGTGACCCCGGCGATCGTTCGTCCGAGCAGCCCCTTCACCGAAGGGAAGGCGTAGAACGCGCCTTCGGGCTCATAGCAATCCACGCCGTCGATGTCGTTCAGTAACGAGTGGATCTTCTTCCTGCGCCGGTCGAATGCCTCTCGCATCATCTTGGCCGCCTCGAGATCGCCCGACACCGCGGCCAGTGCTGCGACCTGCGCGACGTTGGACACGTTCGAGGTGGTGTGGCTCTGCAACGAGACCATCTTCTTAGTGACGTCGGCGGGAGCGATCGACCAGCCAACGCGCCAGCCGGTCATCGCGTAAGCCTTGGCCACTCCGTTGACGACGATGCAGCGCTCCGCCAGCTCGGGCACGAGTACGGGCATTGAGGCGAAGGTGTGTTCGCCGTAGGTGAGGTGCTCGTAGATCTCGTCGGTGATGACCCAGATGCCGTGCTCGACACACCAGCGCCCGATGGCCTCGACCTCGTCCGACGGATAGACCGCGCCCGTGGGGTTCGACGGCGACGTGAACATGAGCGCCTTGGTCTTGTCGCCGCGCGCTTGCTCGAGCTGATCGAGGGTCGCGCGAAAACCCGTCGTCTCCGTAGTCTCGATGGCTACGACCTCACCCCCAGCCAGCCGGATCATCTCGGGATAGCTGACCCAGTAGGGGGTCGGGAGGATGACCTCGTCGCCCGGATCCACGATCGCCATGCACGCGTTGTAGAGCGCCTGCTTGCCGCCGTTGGTGACCACGATCTGCTCCGCCCCGACGTCGAGCTCGGAGTCGCGCTTCGTCTTCGTTGCGATCGCGGCGCGCAACTCCGGCAGGCCCCCCGCCGGCGTGTAGCGGTGGTAGGCGGTGTTGTGGGTGGCCTTTGCAGCCGCCTCGACGATGTGGTCGGGCGTCGGAAAATCGGGCTCGCCCGCCCCGAAACCGATGACGTTGGCGCCGGCCGCCTTGAGCGCCTTGGCCTTGGCGTCGATCGCCATGGTCGGCGACTCGGTGATCTGTGTCATCCGCTGCGCCACTCGGTCGGCGGAGATGGAGTGCCTCCTTCTTGCTCTGGGTTCGCTCTTTGGTTCGCCCGCTATTCTGTCTCCGCCATTGTGGCCGATTCCCGCCGGGCGAGAAACGATTGCGCGGAAGGATTGCCGGGACACCTGCCGCGTACCTATTGTGAAGGCTGACCGACGTCGAGGAGGACCGCAATGCCGAGTCACGGTGAAGAGCTCAGCCGTCCCATTCCCGACACTTTCCATTCCAGCCTCCCGAGGGGAAAATTCGGCCGCCTCTGGCCGACTCTGGGCGCCTTCACACCACCCGACGCGCTGCTGATCGATCTCGGCAAACCCGGAGGGCCCATGGAGGACAAGGCCAAGCCCTCGGGCGACAACACCTCCGTGCCGGTGGGCTTCACCTACCTCGGTCAGTTCATCGACCACGACATCACGTTCGATCCCGTGTCGAGCATCACCAAGAAGATCGATCCCGATTCACTGCACAACTTCCGGTCGCCGCGCTTCGACCTCGACTCGGTCTACGGTTTCGGCCCCGGCGCTAGCGCGCATCTCTACAACCGCAACGACCCCGACCTCCTGCTAACGGCGAAGATCAAGCCGACCAAGGAGCTCGATTTGCCGCGCAACGAGCAAGCCACCGCGCTCATCGGCGATCCGCGCAACGACGAGAACATCCTCATCTCGCAAATGCAGGTCGCGTTTCTTCATTTTCACAACGCGATCGTGGCTCACCTTCGCGACAAGAAGGCGAACCTCACCAAGCACAAGTTGCCGGGGGAGTCGCTGTTGGACACTACGCAGCGGCTCGTGCGATGGCACTACCAGTGGATCATCGTGCACGACTTCCTGCCGAAGATGTGTGGAGCGGCCGTGATCAATTCGATCCTGACGAAGGGAACGGGCGGAAAGCCCGTCATCACCAACGTTCTTTACCAGCCGACGAACAACCCGTTCATCCCCATCGAGTTCGCGGTCGCCGCCTACCGCTTCGGCCACACCATGGTGCGCTTGGACTATCAGCTCAACGATCTCATCTTCGCAACCATTTTCGGCAAGCCCAGCCAGCCGCTGTCGCACCTCGGAGGAGGGCGAGAGCTGCCCGCCGACTGGCAGATCAAGTGGCCCTTGTTCTTCAAGTTCCCCGGCCGAGCAGCGCCCCAATCGGCGCGCAAGATCGACTCGAAGCTCGCGCCGCCGTTGCTCAAGCTTCCGGCCTCGGTCCTCGGACAAAAGGAGTTCGACGAAGCTCCCGAGCGGCGCTCGCTCGCGGTGCGAAACCTCTTGCGCGGCAAGAGACTCGGGGTGCCGTCCGGCCAGGCGGTCGCAGTCGAGATGGGGGAGACCCCGCTGACCAACGCCTCTCTCGGGCTGAGCGACACCGGCTGGAACGACGAGGCCCCCCTATGGTTCTACGTCTTGAAGGAGTCCGAGAAGGCGCCTACCGGCGGCAAGCGGCTCGGCCCCGTCGGCGGTCGCATCGTCGCCGAGGTGATGCTGGGTCTCCTTGACAAGGACGAGCTCTCTTACGTCAACCATCCAAGCGCGTGGCGGCCGCTTAAGCCGATCGCGCCGAAGGCCGGCCAGTTCGGGATGCCCGACCTCATCAAGTTCGCCGACGTCGTCCAGCGCAAGTAAGGGCGTGAACCAGGACATCAAGATTCCCGACAACCTCAGACCCTCCGACGGACGCTTCGGCGCGGGGCCCTCGAAGGTGCGTGACGAGGCCGTCGCCGCGCTCGCCGGGCGGGGGCGCGACTTCATGGGCACGAGCCACCGTCAGGAGCCCGTTCGAGCGATGGTTGGACGTCTGCGGGAGGGTTTGGCCGAGCTGTTCTCGTTGCCCGACGGCTACGAGGTCGTGCTCGGCAACGGGGGCACGACGCTGTTGTGGGACGCGATGTCGTTCGGCTTGGTGGAACGGAAGAGCATGCACTACGTCTTCGGGGAATTCTCGAGGAGGTGTGCTGAGGTCATGAGCGACGCTCCCCACCTGAGCGAGGCCGAGATCGTCGCCTCCGAACCCGGCACGCATCCCGTGCCCGTGCCCTCGGAGGACGCCGACTTCTTTGCCCTGACCCACAACGAGACCTCGACCGGCGTGATGATGCCCGTGAGACGCGGCGGCGCGCACGGGATCGTCGCGGTGGATGCAACCTCGGCCGCGGCGGGCCTGCGAGTCGATCCCGCCGAGTTCGACTTCTACTACTTCGCGCCACAGAAGGGCCTCGCGTCGGACGGAGGTCTGTGGCTGGCGCTGGCGTCACCCGCCGCAATCGAGCGCATCGCCACCATCGACGCGTCGGATCGCTACGCCCCCGCGTCGCTCGATCTCGCAATCGCGCTCGACAACTCCCGTAAGAACCAGACCTACAACACCCCTGCTCTGGCCACGATCTTGCTCGCCGTTCATCAGATCGACTGGATCAACGCCAACGGCGGTCTCGAGTGGGCGGCGGCGCGCTGCGAGCAGTCGGCGCGCTCGCTCTATTCGTGGGCCGAGTCGAGCGCGAGCGCGCGACCGTTCGTCGGACGGCTCGACCAGCGAAGCAGTGTCGTGGTCACGATCGATCTCGACGACTCGATTGACGCCGCCGCGGTGACCGCGGCCCTGCGTGCGAACGGAATCGTCGACACCGAGCCCTACCGCAAGCTCGGTCGCAACCAGATCCGCATCGCCACCTATCCCGCAGTGGAACCGGACGACGTCGTCGCCCTGACGGGCTGTTTGGACTACGTCATCGAGCGTTTGACCTGAAGGCTCCGGCTCACGCGCCTGTATCCTGCAGCAATGAAGGTCTTGGTCACCGAGAAGTTGTCGCCGGCGGGCGTTGAACGCCTACGTGAGCATCTCGACGTTGACGTGGAGACGGGTCTATCCCGAGAAGAGCTCGTCGAGATCATCGGTGACTACGACGCCCTGGTGATCCGGTCGGCCACTACAGTCGACGCGGCCGTCATCGAGGCGGGCGGGGACCTCAAGGTCGTCGGGCGGGCCGGAATCGGCCTCGACAACGTCGACGTCGATGCCGCAACTCGCAACGGCGTGCTCGTGGTCAACGCGCCGCAGTCGAACGTATTGTCGGCCGCCGAACACACCATGGCTCTGCTCCTCGCCCAGGCGCGCAACGTGCCCCAGGCGCACTCCGCGCTCGTGGGCGGCGAGTGGGCGCGCGAGCGTTATCAAGGTGTCGAGCTGCACGGCAAGACCCTCGGGGTGGTGGGGCTGGGGCGAGTTGGTACCCTCGTTGCGCAACGAGCGAACGCCTTCGGCATGCACATCATCGCCTTCGATCCCTACGTCTCCGCAAGCAGGGCCGCGCAGATGGGCGTCGAGCTCCTCGACGACGTGGCTGATGTGTGTCGTCGCGCCGACTTCCTCACGGTGCATCTCCCGAAGACGCCTGAGACCATCGGCATCATCGGAAGCAAGGAGCTGGCGGACGTTCGTCCCGGCGTACGGATCGTCAACACCGCGCGCGGAGGGATCATCGACGAGAGCGCTCTCCTCGAGGCGCTTCGCAACGGTCGCGTCGCGGGGGCGGCGGTCGACGTCTTCGAGATCGAACCGGTCACCAGCCACCCGTTATTCGAGTTGGACAACGTCATCGTTACACCCCACTTGGGCGCGTCCACAGCCGAGGCCCAGGACAAGGCGGGACTCGCCATCGCGGAACAGGTTCTTCTCGCGCTGCGCGGCGAGTTCGTTCCCTATGCCGTCAACGTCGAGGTCGGCGCCGACATCCCCGAGGCGATCCGCTCCTACCTCCAGCTTGCGGAACGACTCGGACGCATGGCGGTGGCGTTGGCGGGAACGGGGATCGAGCGACTGCGCTTCGAGTACCACGGCGGCATCGCCGACCACGACACCAGGGCGCTCACTCTGTCGGGGCTCAAGGGGGCCTTCAGCGCGGTCGTGCACGAGCCCGTCACGTTCGTCAACGCTCCGCTCCTCGCTAAGGAGCGCGGCATCGCGGTAGAAGAGGCGAGATCGTCTGAGTCTCTCGACTTCGTCAACCTCATCGAGGTGCACGCCGAGTGCAAGGGCGAGACCGTTTCGGTCGCGGGGGTGCTCGTAGGCAAGCGCGACAACCCCAAGCTCGTGCGGGTCTACGGCTACGAGCTCGACATGGCATTCTCGCCCTACTTCGCGCTGCTCCGCTACGAGGACCGACCAGGGATCGTCGGGATCGTGGGCAGCCTCATGGGGGAGGCTCGGATAAACATCGCGAACATGCAGGTGGCGCGCCAGAGCGAGGGCGGCGAGGCGCTGATGTGCCTGGCAGTCGACTCGCCGGTTCCCGAGGATGTGTTGAGCAACATCGCAGACAGGGTCCAAGCACGCGATGCTCGCGTGATCGAGCTGAACACCTAGGGGGAA
>Ga0136615_10000559_pt1 | contig 17002 bp, 16 predicted proteins | sample AntDrymUQ2882206_2_FD_106647 | JGI IMG/M metagenome (GOLD analysis project Ga0136615, IMG submission 106647) | Polar desert sand microbial communities from Dry Valleys, Antarctica - metaG UQ288 (22.06) | ecosystem: Environmental > Terrestrial > Soil > Desert | place: Antarctica: Dry Valley...
ACCTTGCACTCCCACGGCTTGATCACGCCCTTCAGCACCTCGCCGCACTGGCAGGCCTTCGGGTCCGCCACGCTGACGCCCGGCACCTCGTAGCGGATCTCGGCGTCGAAGTCGGCGTAGGCATCCGACAGCCGCAGCGCGCTCTGAGAGATGAAGCCGAGCCCGCGCCACTCGAAGTGGGGCCGCAGCTCGAATACCTCGGCGAGCACCTCGAGCGCCCGCAGGTTGCCGTCGTAGGGGACGACGCGGCTGTACTGGTTCTCGATCTCGCGGCGGCCGTCGGCGAGCTGGCCGAGGATCATGTGGATCGCCTGGAGGAGGTCGAGCGGCTCGAAGCCGGCCACGACCAGCGGCTTGCCGTAGTCGGCGGGGATGAACTCGAACGGCCGCGCACCCACGACGGTCGCCACGTGCCCTGGGCCGATGAAGCCGTCGAGCCGGAGGTCGGGCGAGTCGAGCAGCGCCCGCAGCGGCGGGACGATCGTCACGTGGTTGCACATGCAGAGGAAGTTCTCGACGCCGTCGGCGCGGGCGCGCTTGAGCGTCAGCGCCGTGGACGGCGCGGTGGTCTCGAAGCCGATCGCGAAGAAGACGACGTCGCGGTCGGGGTTCTGCTTGGCGATCCGCAGCGCGTCGAGCGGCGAGTAGACCATCCGCACGTCGGCGCCCTCGGCCTTGGCCTCGAGCAGCGTCCCGTTCGACCCGGGGACGCGCAGCATGTCGCCGAAGCAGGTGAAGATCACGTTCGGCTGGTGGGCGATCGCGATGCCGTCGTCGACGCGCCCCATCGGGATCACGCAGACCGGGCAGCCCGGCCCGTGGACCAGCTCCACGTTCGCGGGCAGGAGGTCGTCGACGCCGTACTTGTAGATCGAGTGCGTGTGGCCGCCGCAGACCTCCATCACCTTGTAGTGGCGCCCCGGCTCGACGGTCGCGAGGATCTCGCCCGCGAGCGCGCGGCCGAGCTCGGCGTCGCGGTACTCGTCGACGTACCTCACGGGCGCCCCGCTTCGGTGACGGAAGCGTGGCCGTCGACGGTGTGGACTTCGCCATCACCGAGCCGCTGGATCGCCACGCCGGCGTGGACGAGCAGGGTCATGCCCTCCCGTACGTCCCCCACCAGCGACGTCTCGACCGTCTCGCGCCCGCCGTCCGCGTCGGCGCAGAGCGCGAGCGTGGGGTCGTCCTCGACCTCCACGACCCGCAGCGGCATCGCCGTGTCCCCGCACGTGATGCAACCGACCTCATGGTCACACGACGGTGCGAGGTCGGCGGCGACCCGCATGTCAGCCGGCCGTCACGCAGTACGGGTCGGTCACTCGATCACGCTCGCCTTCAGCTCCTCGAGCTCCTGCTCGTAGTCGGCGCCCATCTGGCGCAGCAGCTGGTGCTGGGCGAGCGCCTCGTCCTCGTCGACCTTGGACAGCGCGAAGCCGACGTGGATCAGAACCCAGTCGCCGGGCGCGACCCCGCCATCACCGTCCTCGTCGATCAGGCCGATGTTGACGTTGCGCTGGACGCCCACGACGTCGACCTTGGCGAGGTGGTTGGCCTCGTCGACCACTTCAACGATCTGGCCCGGAATCGCCAGGCACATACCTCTCCTCCCCGCTGCGGTCGGGTGTCCGCGGGCGCTGAGGTCTAGCAGATTCTGAGTCGCGCGTAAACCATCGAGTGCCGCCCGCAGTTTGGGAGGTTCCGGCGGGCGGTGGCGACGCCCGCCCCGGGCGGGGTTAGGCTCATCGGGCGTGAGGCCCATCGAGCTCGTCCTCGCCCTGCTCGTGGTCGCCGGCCTTACGTACTTCGGGTTCACAGCGGTCGGCGACGAGTTCCCGCTCAACGTCGCGGTCGCGGCGCTGGCCTTCGTGGTTGCGGCCGGACTCGTGCTGCGGATGACCGGCAGCGGGCCGCGTTAGCGGCGGGGCGCCCGCCGCGCTCAGTCAAAGCTCGCCGCGAGCCCGTCGCGCTCGATCGCATCGACCTTGTCGAGGCGGCGGCGGTGGCGCTCCGCGCCGCTGAAGGCCGCCCCGGCGTAGGCGAGCACGATCTCGGCGGCCAGCGCGGGCCCGACGACCCGGGCGCCGAGGCAGAGCACGTTGAGGTCGTCGTGCTCGACGCCCTGGTGAGCCGTGTAGGTGTCGTGCACGGTCGCGGCGCGGATGCCCGGGACCTTGGTCGCCGCCACCGAGACGCCGGCGCCCGACCCGCACGCGATCACCCCGCGGTCCGCGTCGCCCGCCACGACCGCACGGGCCACCGCCAGCGCCTTGTCCGGGTAGTCGATCGGCTCGGTCGAGTCGGTTCCGAGGTCGAGCGCGTCGTGTCCGGCATGCCGCAGCGCCGCGAGGATCGTCGCCTTGAGCGGAAAGCCGGCGTGGTCGAAGCCGCAGGCGATGGTGGCCATGACGGCGGCAGGCTACCTGCCGCGGCCCCGCAGACCCGAGCTCCGGCCGGAGCACGTCGGCACGACGCGATCACTCGTCTGAAAGATGGTCTCGAAACACGACTTCCCAGATGACCACTTCTCAACGGGAATGTGCCGTACGGCGCCCGGCACGCCGCCGGCTCAGTACCTGTAGTGATCGGCCTTGTACGGGCCCTCGACCGGGATGCCGAGGTAGGCGGCCTGCTCGGGGGTGAGCTCCGTCAGCCGCACGCCCAGCGCGTCGAGGTGCAGCCGCGCCACGTTCTCATCGAGGTGCTTTGGCAGCACGTAGACGCGCTTCTCGTACTCGTCGTTCTTGGAGTACAGCTCGATCTGGGCGATTACCTGGTTGGTGAACGAGTTGGACATCACGAAGCTCGGGTGCCCGGTCGCGTTGCCGAGGTTCAGCAGACGCCCCTCCGAGAGCAGGATCACAGAGTGGCCGTCCGCGAAGCGCCACTCGTCGACCTGGGGCTTGACGTTCACCTTCTCGACGCCGTCGATGCGGGCGAGGCCGGCCATGTCGATCTCGTTGTCGAAGTGGCCGATGTTGCCGACGATCGCGTGGTGCTTCATGCGCGCCATGTGGTCCGCCGTGATGACATCGCGGTTGCCGGTCGCGGTGACGAAGATGTCGGCGGTATCGACGACGTCCTGGAGCGTCTTGACCTCGTAGCCCTCCATCGCCGCCTGGAGCGCGCAGATCGGATCGATCTCAGTGACCACCACGCGCGCGCCCTGCCCGCGCAGCGAGTCGGCGCAGCCCTTCCCCACGTCGCCGTAGCCGAGGATCACCGCGACCTTGCCGCCGATCATGACGTCGGTCGCGCGGTTGATCCCGTCCACCAGCGAGTGGCGGCAGCCGTAGATGTTGTCGAACTTCGACTTCGTCACGGAGTCGTTGACGTTGATCGCCGGGAACAGCAGCTGCCCCGCCTCCTGCATCTGGTAGAGCCGGCCGACTCCGGTGGTGGTCTCCTCGGTGACGCCCAGCACTCCCTCGCCGAGGCGCGTGAAGCGCTGGGAGTCCTCGGCCAATGAGCGCTCGAGCATCCGCAGCACCACCTGGAACTCCTCGGAGTCCGCCGAGTCAGGGTCGGGGACCGCGCCCGCGCGCTCGAACTCCGCGCCCTTGTGCACCAGCAGCGTGGCGTCGCCGCCGTCGTCGAGGATCATGTTCGGGCCATCGGCGTCCGGCCAGGTCAGCGCCTGCTCGGTGCACCACCAGTACTCCTCGAGCGTCTCGCCCTTCCAGGCGAACACCGGTACGCCGCGCGGCTCCTCGTCGGTCCCGTCGGGACCGACCACGGCGGCCGCGGCGGCGGGGTCCTGGGTCGAGAAGATGTTGCAGCTCGCCCACCGTACGTCCGCGCCGAGCGTCGTGAGCGTCTCGATCAGGACGGCTGTCTGGACCGTCATGTGCAGCGAGCCCGTGATGCGGGCGCCGGCCAGCGGCTGGGCGTCCGCGAACTCGGCGCGCGTGGCCATCAGGCCGGGCATCTCGTGCTCCGCCAGGTGGATCTCCCTTCGCCCCAGGGCGGCGAGCGAGAGGTCGGCAACCCGGTAGTCGTCGCTGGTCAGCGCGGCGGTCGTCGTGCTCATCCGTCTCTCCTGTTCATCGGTGGACCGCGGCTTGATCGCGGAAGGTGGTCATGCGCCGAGCCTCGACGCGGAGGATCGAGACGACGCTCACGTGGCGACTCCCTCGGCGACCCGCGAGCTCAGACCGGCCGCCTCGCGCAGCGCCGCCGCCCTGTCGGTCCGCTCCCAGGTGAAGTCGCGGTCCTCGCGGCCGAAGTGGCCGTAGGACGCCGTCTTCTGGTAGATCGGCCGGTGCAGGTCGAGCTGCGCGCGGAAGGCGCCGGGGCGCAGGTCGAAGTGATCGCGCACGAGCTCGCCGATCCTCTGGTTCGGAATGCGCTCGGTGCCGTAGGTCTGGACCATCACCGATACCGGCTGGGACACCCCGATCGCGTAGGCGACCTGGATCTCGCAGCGGTCGGCGAGCTCGGCGGCGACGATGTTCTTCGCGACATGGCGAGCCGCGTACGCGGCCGAGCGGTCGACCTTCGAGGGGTCCTTGCCGGAGAAGGCGCCGCCGCCGTGTCGCGCCATCCCGCCGTAGGTGTCGACGATGATCTTGCGACCGGTCAACCCGCAGTCTCCCATCGGCCCACCGACCTCGAACTTGCCGGTGGGGTTGACAAGAAAGTGATCGGACCCGTCGTAGAGCTTCTTCTCGTTGTACAGATCGAGCGGGAGAATCGGATGGACCACGTGCTCCCAGAGGTCCGGCTTGATCAGCGCCTCGGAGTCGATGCCCGGCTTGTGCTGGGTCGAGATCAGGATCTTCTCGATCTCGACCGGCTTGTCGTTTTCGTAGCGGACCGTGACCTGGGTCTTGCCATCCGGGCGCAGGTAGGGCAGCACCTCGGCGCGGCGAACCTCGGCGAGCCGGCGGGCGAGGCGGTGCGCCAGCGCGATCGGCATCGGCATCAGCTCCGGCGTCTCGCGCGCGGCGTAGCCGAACATCATCCCCTGGTCGCCCGCGCCCGCCACGGCGAGCTCGTCCTCATCTCCTCCCTGGCGTACCTCCCAACCCTTGTCGACGCCCTGGGCGATGTCGGCCGACTGCTCGCCGATCGTCGTGATCACCGCGCAGGTGCGGCAGTCGAACCCGAAGGCGGCGTCCGTGTAGCCGATCCTCTCCACGGTCTCGCGCACGATCGAGGGCACGTCGACGTAGGTCTCGGTCGTGATCTCGCCCGACACGACGACCAGCCCGGTCGCCACGAGCGTCTCGCACGCGACGCGTCCGGCCGGGTCGTCGCGCATGACGGCGTCGAGCACCCCGTCGGAGATCTGGTCGGCCATCTTGTCCGGATGGCCCTCGGTGACCGACTCCGACGTGAACAGGTACTCGTTCTCTGATAGCTGCGTCATGCGAAGGCGTACTCCTGTGGTCGCTTGCGGGGCGGGGCGGCGAGGAAGTCCCGAGGCGAGCGGCGCTCGCCCCGGGTACCACCTCGAACGCTAGGCGATCAGGAGACGCCGAGCTTCTCGGCGGCCATGCGGGCGCCCTCGACGCGGTTTCCGACCTTCTGGAACGCGACCTCGCGGGCGTAGTCGGGCGAGCCGTGGTTGGGCTTCTCGTCGATCGAGAACGGTGAGAAGCCGCAGTCGTCGGTCGCGCCGAGGCTCTCCTTGGGGATGAAGTCCGCCGCCCTCACCAGCGCGTCGCAGATCTCCTGCGCGCTCTCGACCCTGGGGTTGCCGGGGTTGACCACGCCGATGTAGGCCATCTGCGAGACGCCGTTGGCGTCGTCGCGGCGGTTCTTCCCGATCGACTCGTACACCGGGTCCTTCTCGCGCTCGCTCGCCAGCTGGATCAGGAAGTAGCCGGCGTTGATCTGGAACATGTGCGGGAGCAGGTCGTTGTAGGGCACGTCGGCGCTGTGGACGGAGTCGCGGTCACCGCCGGGACAGGTGTGGATGCCGATGTTCGCCCGCTGCTCCGGCGAGAAGCGCTCCATCACGCGGTTGTTCAGTTCGATGAAGTGCGGCAGCATGCCGGCGCCGGTCCACGGGTTGCGGGGGTCGTTGCGCGTGGCGAGCCTGCCCTCGGTGAAGTCGACCGAGACCCGCTCGGCCCCGGCGTCGAAGGCCTGCCGGATGTCCTTCTCGCACTCGTCGACGATGTCGTTCTCGAACTCCTCGCGCGAGTAGCCCTCGAGCTCGTCCTTGAGGGGGTAGAGGAGGTCGATCATCGACGGCGCGATCACCGCCTGCTTCATCGGCCCCTTGGCGTACTGGATCGACTTCTTCAGCGTGTCGGACGCGAACGTCGTGTAGCGGAAGGGGCCGCCGGTGAGGCGCGGCAGCTGCCGACCGTGTCCATCCGCGAAGATCGCAAAGAACTGGCCGTCGGGGGCGAAGTTGTCGGCCAGGCCGGTGCCCGCGAGCGTCTCGGCGATCGGGTAGGTCGCGAAGCTCGACCAGCGCTGCTCACCATCGGAGACGATCGGCTGTCCCGTGGCCTCGAGCTTCTCGATCGAGTCCTTGACGGCCTCGTCCTGGAGCTCCTCGAGGTCGCCGGAGCTGATCTTGCCGGCGTCGTAGTCCGCGTAGGCGGCCTGGAGCTTCGACGGTCGCGGCAGGGAACCGACGTTCTCGGTGGGTATCCCCGTAGCTGTCCGTATGTCGTATGCCATGTCTTCCTCTCCTCAGGATGTCTGCTGAGACCGCGCCCATCCCCCCGCGCGCGTACGCGGCGTCCGGGCGGCGCACGCCCTCTACGCGATGCTATTGGAAGTCACGCGAGCGCCGAGCGGCGCCGAGCCGCGGGGGCACCGTCAGAACACCGGCGACTCGGTGTAGCTCCCGAAGACCTCCTGCAGCGCCGCGACGATCTCCCCCTCCGAGGCGTGCGCGCGCGCACACTCGATCAGCGGGCGCATGAGGTTGCGCTCTCCGCCCGCCGCCTGCTTGAGCGCCCCCAGCGTCACCTCGACCTCGCCGCCCTTGCGCCGGGCACGGGCCGCGTTCAGCCGGTCGATCTGCTTGCGCTCGAGCGCGGGGTCGATGCGCAGCGTGTCGGTCAGCTCGTCCTCGTCGCGCCAGCGGTTCACGCCGGCCACGACCCGCTTTCCCGAGTCGACCTCCGCCTGGAAGCGGTAGGAGGCCTCGGCGATCTCGCGTTGGGGAAAGTTCTGCTTGACCGCCTCGACCATCCCGCCGAGCGCGTCGATCCGCTCGAAGTACTCGTAGGCCGCCGCCTCCATGCGGTCGGTGAGCGCCTCGACGAAGTACGAGCCGCCGAGCGGATCGATCGTGTTGGTGACCCCGATCTCGTGCTGGATGATCTGCTGGGTGCGGACGGCGATCTTGACCGCCTGCTCGGTGGGAAGGGCAAGCGCCTCGTCGTAGGAGTTCGTGTGAAGCGATTGGGTGCCGCCGAGCACCGCTGCGAGCGCCTCGGTGGTCGTGCGCACGACGTTGTTGAGCGGCTGCTGGGCGGTGAGCGACACGCCGGCGGTCTGCACGTGCGTGCGCATGAGAAGCGAGCGCTCGTCCCGCGCGCCGTACGTCTCCCTGAGCTCGCGCGCCCAGATCCGGCGAGCGGCGCGCAGCTTGGCGATCTCCTCGAAGAAGTCCAGGTGGGAGTTGAAGAAGAACGACAGGCGTGGCGCGAAGTCATCGACGCCGAGCCCGCGCTCGATCGCCCACTCCACGTAGGTGAGCCCGTCCTTGAGCGTGAAGGCGAGCTCCTGCTGCGCGGTCGAGCCGGCCTCGCGGATGTGGTAGCCGGAGATCGAGACCGGGTGCCAGCGCGGCATGCTTTCGGTGCAGTACTCGATCATGTCGGTGACCAGGCGCATGGCCGGGTCGACCGGGAACGCCCACTCCTTCTGGGCGATGTACTCCTTGAGGATGTCTGTCTGGATCGTGCCCGCCAGACGCTCGGCGGGGACGCCCTGGCGCTCGGCGGCGACGACGTAGAAGGCGAGCATGATCGCCGCCGGGGCGTTGATCGTCATCGACGTCGAGACCTCGCCCATGTCGATCCCCCCGAAGAGCGTCTCCATGTCGTCGAGCGTGTCGATGGCCACCCCCTCGCGACCGACCTCGCCCTCAGATCGCGGGCTGTCGGAGTCGTGGCCCATGAGGCTCGGCATGTCGAACGCGGTCGAGAGGCCGTTCTGGCCGTGGCCGAGGAGGTAGCGGAAGCGCTCGTTGGTCTCCTCGGCGGTGCCGTAGCCGGCGAACTGGCGGATAGTCCAGAGCCTGCCGCGGTACATCGACGGGTAGACGCCGCGCGTGTAGGGATACTCGCCGGGGAGGCCGATGCGCTCGGCCTCTGCGTCCTCGGGTTGGTCGTCGGAGGTGTAGAGCGGCTCGATCGGCTCGCCGGAGATCGTCGTGAAGAGAGCGTCGCGCTCCGGGCTCTGCGCGTACCGCTCGCGGTACCAGCGCTCGGCGTCGGTCATCTTGCGGGCTGGAGCGGCCATGGCCTCGAGCCTACGCCACGCGCGCCGAACCTTGCTTGCGGTCGAGAGCTATCGGCGCCTCCGCGTTGGCGGCCCGCGCGAGCGCCGCTCAGCCGCCGCAGCGGCCGCGCGCGACGAGGCGGACCGACCGACCGGCGAACGCGACGCGCAGAGCACCGCTCGCGCGACGGTAGCTCCAGCGATCGTCGGGGAGCCTACGGCCGTCCACTCGCACCTGGCACGGGGCGAACGGGTGGCGCAGGGTCTCGAGCGACGCCTGGAGCCGGTAGCGCAGGCGCCGCGGAGCCTCGACGCGCAGCGTCCAGGATCGCCGGCGCTCGCGGGAGACGATCTCGCCGCGGCGGTTGAAGTCAGCGGCGCTGCGGCCGCGGGGAAAGGCGAGCAGCCGCAGGCGGTCGCGCCGATCGGCGAGCGACACGAGATCGTCGCGTCGCTCCGCGTACCCGGACAGGGTGTCCACGCTTGGCGGCAGCAGCGGCAGCACCGCGCCGGCCCGCGCGAGCAGCGGAAGCTCTTCGAGCGGCGCCGGCAGCTGCACCGTCCGCCGGCCGGTCAGCGTCCGCGGCTCTCCGAGCCGCAGGCCGCCGCTGCGCTCGGAGTAGCGGACCGAGCGCCAGACGTCGATCCAGCGGCCCTTCGGCAGGTAGACGTCGCGCTCGCGCGCGCCCTGCCGGACGACCGGCGCGGCCAGCAGGTCCGGCCCGAACATGAACTCGGTCTCCTGCGCCGTCGCCCGGCGGTCATTCGGGTAGCCGAGCGCGAGATGGCGCATCAGCGGCACGCCCGAGCGCTCGTAGCGGGCCTGCGCAGCGACCAGGTACGGGTAGAGCTGCGTGTGGAGCTTCGTGTAGCGGCGCCAGTTCTCGATCTGATCGGGGTCGATCACCTGCGGGCGCTCCTTCGGCGGCAGGGCGACGCCGTTCGCCTGGGTGCGCATCACCGCCGAGACGGCGCCGAACTGCACCCAGCGCTTGAGCAGCTCCGGCGACAGCTCGTTTGACCCGAGCTGGAAGAAGCCGCCGATGTCAGAGCCCCAGATGCCGACGCCGGAGAGGCCGATCGACAGCGATTGGCGGACCGCCGAGGAGAGCCCGTCGAAGCCGAAGCTGCTCGTGGGATCGCCGCCCCAGACGACCTGGGCGCAGCGCGCCGCGCCGGTCCATCCGGAGCGCTGAAAGCGGACGATCGGGCGAGCGCGGTCGCGCACCGCACGGTACGCGCCGCAGTGGTAGCGGGTCGCGTACGGGTTGTGCGCGCGCGTGCCGGCGATCCTGCCGGCCGAGACCGAGTCGAGCGGCGTGTACTCGCCGAAGTCCTCCATCCAGCCGTCGTAGCCGTCGCCGATCGCCTCGTCGAGGCGTTGCGCGTACGCGTCGCGGCCGGCGCGCTCGAAGAAGTCGAACTGACCGACGAGGTTCGTGTCGTCCGGACTCGCGCCGTAGCGGTAGAGGTAGGGCGCTCCGGCGCGGGTCTCGGTGAGCGCGCCCGCGGCGCGCGCCTGTGCGAAGGCGGGCCGGTAGTTCGCGCAGATCATCGGGTTGAAGTAGGTGGTGATCGCCACGCCCGCGGCGTGGGCCGAGCGGGTGCGTGGCGGCTGCTCGCCCTCGACCCCGACCTGCTCGCCGCAGGGCAGGTAGTGGAGATAGGTTTGGAGCACCGATAGCGGCGCGTCCGCCTCGCGCAGCAGCTCGACCTCTTCTCGCTCGTCCTCGGTCGCCTGGTACCAGGTGCCGAGCGTCCAGGGCGCCGCCGGACGTGGCTGCCGGCCGGTGGCGCGTGTGAAGCGACGCAGCGCCCCGCGCGGGTTGGGGCCGGCGAAGAAGCGCAGCGAGAGCCGGTCCGGCGGCGGGCCGAGGGCGCCACCGGGCTCGCCCGCCGGCGCCCTCGTGACCTCGACGCTCCACGCGCCGGTGCGGCCCGCGTCGAGGCGGTAGTAGCTCGTCTCCGGGTTGTCGACCAGCACGCCGTAGCCCGCCGTGGACAGAAGCCACGGGATCGGGAAGTAGGTGGCGTCGCGACGCTCACGCAGACCCCACGGAGGCACGAAGGCGTTCAGGAACGGGTACTCCTCGGTCTGGTAGGGGCCGTCGGAGACGTAGTTCTCCACGGTGCTCCCGCGCTGATCGACGGCGTTCGAGCGCTCACCGAATCCGAGATAGCGCTCGTTCGACCGAGCCGAGAAGCCCATCCCCATGGCCTCGACGGCGATCGGCGGCCCGAGCAGCTCGGCGTCGAGGGCGACGACGCCGTCCGCCGAGCGGTCGATCCTGACCCGGATCGTCCGCAGCGGGTCGGTCGTCGCGAGCTCGGCGACGTAGGCGCCGCCGCGGCGGCGCGAGTCGATCACGCGCGTGGCGTGTCGCCAGGTTCCGCCCGTGCGAAAGCCGAGCGTGCCCGCCGGACCTGGGCCGGTCGAGGGATCCTCCGAGAGCACCGGCCGCCCCTCGCGGTCGACAAGCGTGAGGCGCCACGGATTCTCTCGCACCACCGCCCGCAACGCTCCGGCGTCGGCCGCCGGCGCGGCGGCCGCGGGCTCGGGCAGCGCCCAGACAAGCGCGAGCGCGAAGAGCGCCAGCGCAACCGCTGTCGCCGCGCCGGTCCCACGCCGCCGGCCCGCCCCCCGGATCACCGCCACGTACGGGAGGGTACGCCTGATCCGACCTACTTCGCGGAGGTCTTTCGCCGCGAGGACGATCCGCGTGCGGAGCCGGTGCGCTTCGAGGTGGCCGTCCGAGTCGACGATGCCTTCGCTCCGGACGATGCCTTGCCGCGCGGGGACGCGGTTCCACGAGACGACGCCGCGCGCTTCGAGGACGGCTTCCCTCCCGACGAGGCCGCGCTCTTAGAAGACGCCGTACGCCTCGACGAGGCCTTGCCGCCGGAGGAAGCCTTGCCGCCGGAGGAAGCCTTGCCGCCGGAGGAAGCCTTGCTCTTCGAGGGTGCCTTCGCCGACGACGAGCGCTTCGACGAGGACTTCGCCTTGTTCGACGCCAGTCGCTTGTCTCGGATCGCGTCCACCTGCGTGGCCCCGGCGTCGGCGCGCTTGCCGACCGCCTTGACCGCCTTGCGCGCGGTGCTCCCGACGGCCTTCGCGGCCTCGGTGACCTTTCCGCCCGTGTCCTTCGCCGAGCTCTTCAGCTGCGACTCGCTGCGCTTCGCCGCCGTGCTCTTCCTGGTCGCCGCCGCCTTCTTGCCGGCCGCCTCTCGCTGAGCCTTCGTCTGCTTGGCCACGCTCACTCCTCCTCGTCGATGGTCACATCACGACGGACTAGCCATCTGTCGCGCCCAGAGACTATGCGGGAACCGCGACGGATTGGGGCGAGCGCGCGGATGGCTCGCGGCTCAAAGCGTTTCGCGTCGTCGCGCGCGGGCGCCGCCGAGGCCGGTGGAGGAGCCCTGCTCGCTGCCGGCCTCCTCACCCCCGTGGCTGCCTCCCTCATCACCGCGAGCATGACCACGGCGATCCGTGCCGTCCATGGCTCGAACGAGCCGTGGAACGAGGGGGGCGGATGGGAGTTCAACGCCGTCCTGATCGCGGCGGTCGGTGCCCTCGCCCACTCCGGGCCGGGAGACCTCTCGCTCGACCGAATGCTGGGCGCGGACATGAGCGGCATGCCCGCGGCGCTCGCGGCGCTCGGAGCCGGCGCCGCCGCTTCCTACTCGGTCTCAATCGAGACGCCGGTCGATAGCGGCTGAGCTCGAGCCCCGACGCCGCCCGCACGGGCCGGCCGGGCTACGCCGACGAGACCAAGAAGGAGAGGAGGAACCCCAGAGCGGTCGCGTACGCGACCCGTGCCCCACCCTCCCGGTATGCCTCGGGCATCAGGGTGTCGGCGAGCGAGGCCAGCACCGCGCCGCCCCGCAGCCCGCTCGGCCAAGCCTCAGACGTTGAGCTGGCGCATCATCGGCTCCGGATAGCGCTCTCCGGCGGCCACGCCCACGGGCGCGATCTCGTCGAGCTGCTCGAGGTCGCTCTCATCGAGTGCGACATCGGCGGCGCCGACGTTCTCCTCGACGCGTTCGGGTCGCGTGGTGCCGGGGATCGGCACGACGTCGCTACCCCGGTGGAGCACCCAGGCGAGCGCCAGCTGGCCGGCGGTGACGTCGCGGTCCTCGGCCATCTCGCGTACGCGGTCGACGAGCTCGAGGTTGCGCTGGAAGTTCTCGCCCTGAAAGCGAGGGCTGCTGCGCCGGAAGTCGTCCTCGTCGAGGTCCTCGGGCGAGGTGATCCGGCCGGTGAGGAAGCCGCGACCCAGCGGGCTATAGGCGACGAACCCGATACCGAGCTCGCGGACGGTCGGCAGGATCTGGTCCTCGGGATCGCGGCTCCACAACGAGTACTCGGTCTGAAGCGCCGCGATCGGGTGGGTGGCGTGCGCTCGGCGGATCGTCTCGGGTCCGGCCTCCGAGAGTCCCAGGTGACGGACCTTGCCGCCGTCCACGAGCTCGGCCATGGCTCCCACGGTCTCCTCGATCGGGACGTCGGGGTCCACGCGATGCTGGTAGTAGAGGTCGATGTGCTCGACGCCCAGGCGTTGCAGCGACGCCTCGCAGGAGCTCCTCACGTAATCGGGCCGGCCGTCGACCTGGCGGTCGTCCTCGTCATAGGCGTTGCCGAACTTGGTGGCCAGCACCACGCGGTCGCGCCGGTCGGCGATCGCCTTGCCCACGACGGCTTCGTTGGTCTCCGGCCCGTAGACGTTGGCCGTGTCGATGAGCGTCACCCCGAGCTCCGTAGCCCGGTGGATGGTGGCGATGGCCTGCTCGTCCGGTACCGAGCCGTAGGCGAACGACATGCCCATGCACCCCAGTCCCAGCTCGGCGACGGTCAGGCCCTGCGATCCCAGCGTGCGGCGGTCCATGCGGATCCTTCCTCGATCGGGTCTGCGGATCGCCTACCCGGGTTGGGCCGTACGAAACCGCCCGACCTGGCGAGAGGGAAGGCGGACAGCGTCACTCCGCAGGAGCAGGGCGCTACCGCGGCGCGATCCGCAGGTACGGCAGCGCGAAGCTCACGATCTCCTCGAACGCCGGCGCCGCCACCGCGCCGCCGTAGTAGGAGCCCTGGGGCTCGTCGACCATCACCGAGACCAGCAGCTCGGGGTCCTCGGCCGGCGCGAAGCCGATGAACGACGCGAAGAACTTCGTGTCCGAGTAGACGCCGTCGATCGCCTTCTCCGCCGTGCCGGTCTTGCCGGCCAGCTCGTAGCCGGCGATCTGCGCCTCCTCGGCGGTGCCGCCGGGGCCGAGCACCCCCTCGAGCATCTTCGAGACGTCGGCCGCGGTCTCCTCGGAGATCACCCGCCGGCCCTCGGACTCGCCGCCCTCGACGACGTAGGGCGTGCGCATGACGCCCTCGTTGGCGATCGCCGAATAGCCCTGCACCATCTGGATCGGCGTCACCGACAACCCCTGCCCGATCGGGAGGTTGCCGATCGAGGAGCCCGAGTAGTCCTCGGGCGGCGGCACGATCCCGGGCGCCTCGCCGGGCGCCTCGACCCCTGTCGGCTCGCCGAAGCCGAAGGCGCGGATCCACTCGTCAAAGCGCTCCTCACCCAGCTCCATGCCGATCGTCACGGTGCCGACGTTGGAGGACTGCGCCAGGATCTCGCCGACCGACAGCTCGACGGTGCCACGCTCGTGGGCCTCGCCGATCACGCGATCGGCCACCGTGATCGTGGGCTCGAGCGTGAACTCGGTCCCCGGATCGACGACCTCCTCCTCGAGCGCGCCGGAGACGGTGAACGGCTTGAACGTGGACCCGGGCTCGAAGCTCGAGGACACCGCGCCGTTGCGGCGGGCGGCGTCGGGCGCCGCGGCCCAGTCGTTGGCGTCCACGGCCGGCCAGTTGGCCAGCGACAGCACCTCGCCCGTGTTCGGGTCGATCACGATCGCGTGCGCGCCGCGCGGGTCATAAGCCTCCCCCACCTTGGCGAGCGCGTCCTCGACGCGCGCCTGGAGCGCGGCGTCGATCGTGAGCTGGAGGTCGTCACCGGCCTCGACCGGCTCCGACTCGACGATGCTCACCGGATCGCCGAGCGCGTCGCTCACCACGCGACGGCGGCCGTCGAGCCCGTGCAGCGACTCCTCGTAGGCCTGCTCGAGCCCAGCAAGCCCGTAGCCGTCCGTGCCCACGGCGCCCAGGAGCTGGCTCGCGAGCTCGTCCTGCGGGTAGCGCCGCCGCGGCTCGGCGACGGTGTCCACGCCGGCGATCCCGAGCTCCTCCACCTCGTCGCCCACGTCGGCGTCGACCTGTCGGGCGAGGTAGACGAAGCCCGCCTCCCCGGAGAGCTGGTCGAGCAGCTCGTCCTCGGGCGCGTCGAGCACCCGCGCGAGCTGCGCCGCGGCACGCACCGGGTCCTTCACAAGGAACGGGTTGGCGAACACGGTCGCGGCGTCCTCCGACACCGCCAGCTCGACCCCGTTTCGGTCGGTGATCGTGCCGCGCCGCGCCGGCACCTCGAGGTCGGCCGCCTGCTGCGCGGCCGCGCGCTCGCCGAGGTCGTCCGCGCGCACGCCGCCGAGCCAGGCCGCCCGCCCGGCGGCGGCCAGCAGGAGCAGGAAGAAGATCGCGAACAGGAGGCCGATGCGCCGATCGAGGAGGCGCATCCCCTACGGCACCGCGGGCGGCTCGGCGGTCGGCCGGGTTGGCGGCGCGGCGGCGACCTCCTCCGGCGCGGCCGGCGCGGGCTCGGGCACGACCGGCGCCACGGGCGTGGCGCCCTTCTCCAGCGCGAGCGCCGCGCGGCGCCCGTCCGACTCGGGGTCGGGCTCGAGGTAGGTCACGTCGCCGGGCGCCGGCATCACGAAGCCCTGCGCCTCGGCCGCGCGCTGGATCCGCTCGCTGGAGCCGAGCTTCGCGACGTCGAGGCGCAGCTCGGCGTTCTGGCGCCGCAGCTCCGTCGCCTGATCGCTGGTGGCGGCGATCCCGCCGTTGATGCCGAGCAGGCTCACGTTCAGGAACACGATCCCTGCGAGCAGGGCGCCCACCAATCCGACCCAGACGCGCCCGCGCAGCAGCCTGTCGAGCAGGCCGCCGGCCGGCAGCACCGGCAGGCGGAGAACGGCGGCGCCGGCCGCGCGGCGCGGCGCCCGCGAGGGGCGGCGGTGCAAAGCGGCGGTGCGGGCGCGCGCTGTGCGCGCGGTCGAGGCAGAGCGGGCGCCGGCGGGGGTCGCGGCGGAGGGGCGCGCGGGCGCGCGTCGGGGGGCGCTGCGGCGCGCCGGAGCCGAGCGGGAGCGAGGGCGCGACCCGCCTCGCCGCGCCGGCGCGCGCCGCGTCGCGGGCGCCGCGCCACCGCTCGCCGCCGCTGCGCTCGCCTTCGGTCGGGCCCGGGCCTTGCGCGCCGCACGCGCCGGGCCGGCCTCACCGATCGCGGCGCGCGCCGCGTGGCTGGCGGCGCGCGGCATCAGCCGCCCGCCTCCGCCGCGGAGAGCTTGCGCGCCGCCCGCAGCTTGCCCGCGCGGGCGCGCGGGTTCTGGGCAACCTCGCCCGGCGTCGGCGCGACCGGGCGCTGGGTCAGGACGTCGGCCTCGGGCTCGTGCCCGCAGACGCACACCGGCAGCTCCGGCGGGCACACGCACCCGCGCGCGCGATCGGCCACGAAGCGCTTCACGCGCCGGTCCTCGAGCGAATGGAAGGAGATCGCCGCGAGCCGTCCGTCCTCGCGCAGCAGCGACCACGCCGCCGGCAGCGCTCGGTCGAGCGAGTCGAGCTCCTCGTTGACGGCGATCCGGATCGCCTGGAACACGCGCCGCGCGGGGTGGCCGGCGCCGAAGCGCGCCGGCGCGGGCACGGCGGACTTGATCGTCTCCACGAGCTCGTTGGTGGTCTCGAGCGGCGCGCCGCGGCGGCGGCGGGCGACGATCGCGCGGGCGATCCGGCGCGCGTAGCGCTCCTCGCCGTAGGCCCTGAAGGTCTGCGCCAGCCGGCGCTCGTCCCACTCGTTGACCACCTCGCGCGCGTCGAGCGCCCGCTCGGGGTCCATGCGCATGTCGAGCGGCGCGTCGTAGGAGTAGGAGAAGCCGCGCTCCCAGGCGTCCACCTGCATCGAGGACACGCCGAGGTCCATGTAGACGAGGTCGGCGGCGAGCGACTCGTCGGCGAGCAGCGCCAAGCCGTCGGCGAAGTCCATCCGCAAAAAGCGCGTCTCGCACGGTGCCTCGACGGCGAACTGCGCGAAGCGCTCCTCGGCGGCGGGGTCGCGGTCGATGCACACGAGCGTGCCGGTCGCGCCGATCCGCTCGGCCACCAGCTCGGCGTGGCCGCCCGACCCGAACGTGCAGTCCACCGCAACCTCTCCCGCGCGCGGGCGCGCGAGGCCGATCAGCTCGCCTGCCAGCACCGGGACGTGCGCGTGTGTCATCTCAAGAAGCATCGCCAATGCGCTCCGCGGTCTCGAGGATGTCGGCGCCGAGCTCGTCCTGGTCGGCCTGCCAGCGCCCGCGCTCCCACACCTGGACGTGGTCGTGGTTGCCGGCCACGACGACCTCGCGCTCGATCGCCGCGTGGTCGATCAGCTTCGGGTTGAGCGTCACGCGCCCGGAGGCGTCGAGCTCGGAGTCGAAGGAG
>Ga0136615_10000560_pt1 | contig 16978 bp, 13 predicted proteins | sample AntDrymUQ2882206_2_FD_106647 | JGI IMG/M metagenome (GOLD analysis project Ga0136615, IMG submission 106647) | Polar desert sand microbial communities from Dry Valleys, Antarctica - metaG UQ288 (22.06) | ecosystem: Environmental > Terrestrial > Soil > Desert | place: Antarctica: Dry Valley...
CGCGCAAGTACAACGAGATCGCCGGCCTGGTCAACCAGCAGCGCAACGAGCGCGAGGGGTACGTCGCGCGGGCCGGCGAGTATCTGTCCAAGGAGCTGGCGGCGGTGGGCATCGAGGGCGAGATCTCGGGCCGCGCGAAGCACTTCTACTCGATCTACTCGAAGATGACTAAGAAGGGTCGCGAGTTCAACGAGATCTACGACCTGACCGCGATGCGCGTGCTCGTGGGCTCCGTGAAGGACTGCTATGGGGCGATTGGCGTCACCCATTCGCTCTGGAAGCCGCTGCCCGGACGGTTCAAGGACTGGATCGCGATGCCCAAGTTCAACATGTACCAGGCGCTGCACACGACCGTGATCGGGCCGGATGGCCTGCCGCTGGAGATCCAGATCCGGACCCAGGAGATGCACGACACCGCCGAGTACGGCATTGCGGCCCACTGGATCTACAAGGACGGGTCGAAGTTGGACGAGAAGGGCCAGGAGTGGCTCAAGCACCTCGTCGACTGGCAGAAGGAGCTTCAGGATCCCCAGGAGTTCGCCCGCTCGCTGAAGGCCGACCTGTTTGAGGATGAGGTGTTCGTCTTCACGCCGAAGGGGGAGGTCAAGTCGCTCGCCGCGGGGGCGACACCGCTGGACTTCGCCTACTCGGTCCATACGGATGTCGGTCACCGCTGTGTGGGGGCCAAGGTGAACGGCAAGATCGTTCCGCTCCACTACGAGCTGAAGTCGGGCGACATCTGCGATGTACTCACCTCCAAGCAGGAGCGCGGGCCCTCGCGTGACTGGCTCTCGCTGGTCAAGACCACGCGCGCGCAGTCGCGCATCCGCGCGTGGTTCAAAGCCGAACGGCGCGACGACTCAGAGCGTTCTGGGCGCGAGATACTGCAGGACAGTCTCAAGCGCCAGGGGTTGCCGGCTCAACGGGTCGCGGGCTCGCCGCTGATGGCGGATGTAATTCGCGAGCTTGGGTTCCGCAAGGCGGACGACTTCTACATCGCCCTCGGCCAGGAGAAGGTCTCAGCGCGGGTCGTCACCCAGAAGGTGATGCAGCGTCTGCGCCAGGGTGAGTCGGCGGTCGAGTCCGGCGGTGCCGCCGCCGAGCTGGCCCAACGCCGCGAGAGCCCGAAGCCGACCGGCGCCGCCTCCGCATACGGCATCCGGGTAGACGGCATCGACGACGTGATGCTGCGCTTGGCCAAGTGCTGTCGGCCGGTGCCGGGTGACCCGATCGTCGGCTATATCTCGCTCGGGAAGGGCATCACCATCCACCAGGAGAGCTGCCCGAACGGGAAGGCGCTGATGCGCAATCCGGAGCGCTTCACGCCGGTGTTCTGGGACGGCGAGGGCACTAGCGCGTCGTTCCGCGTCGAGCTGGAGATCGACGGCTGGGACCGCACGCGGATGCTCGAGGACCTCTCGCGCTGCTTTGCGGAGAGCGGCATCAACATCATCGAGGCGCGCTGCACGGTCGACGACCCGATGGTCAGGAACCGGTTTGTCGTCGAGGTGGGGGACACCGCGGTGCTGAAGGCGGCGATCCAGCGGCTGCGTAATATCGAGGGTGTGTTCGACGCCTTTCGGGTCACCCCAACGGGCTGAGCACGTCCCGCTCGTTGCAGTCATGACCAGCACGCGTCAGAAGGTGCTCGCCGTCGTTGGCACGCGGCCCAACTTCATGAAGGTGGCGCCGGTCCTCGCCGAGCTTGACGCTCGCCCGCAAGCGTTCGAGACGGTGCTCGTGCACACCGGCCAGCACTACGACCCGGTGATGTCCGAGATCTTCTTCGAGCAGCTCGGGATCGCCCCGCCCGCCCATATGCTCGAGGTGGGTGCCGGAAGCCATGCCGTTCAGACGGGCCGCGTCATGGAGCGCCTGGAGCCGGTGCTGATGAGTGAGCAGCCTGACGTCGTGCTGATCCCCGGCGACGTCAACTCGACGCTCGCTGCCGCACTGGTGGCGGCGAAGCTGGGGATCCCGCTCGGCCATATCGAGGCCGGGCTGCGCAGCTTCGACCGGTCGATGCCCGAGGAGATCAACCGGCTGGTGGCCGACCGGCTGTCGGACTTGCTCTTCACCCACTCGCCCGAGGCCGAGGACCACTTGCTGGCCGAGGGCGCGGGCCGGGAGGCGATCCACTACGTCGGCAATACGATGATCGACACGCTGATGGCGATGCGGGCGCGCATCGACGCCGCCCAGGCTGCCCACGGGCATGGCCTGCAGGCGGGGGAGTATCTGCTCGTCACCCTCCACCGCCCGGCGCTCGTCGACGGTCCACAGCTCGGCGAGGCGGTTGCGGGGCTCGAGCGCATCTCGCGGGAGCTGCCCGTCGTCTTCCCCGCCCACCCACGGACGCGCAAGGCGATGGAGACGCTCGGCCTACGCCCCGATCGAGAGCGAGTGCGGCTGCTCGACCCCCTGAGCTACCTCGACTTCCTCAGCCTGCTGTCGGATGCCGCCGGCGTCCTGACCGACTCCGGCGGCATCCAAGAGGAGGCAACCTTCCTGTCGGTGCCTTGTTTTACCCTGCGCGAGAACACCGAGCGTCCGGTGACGATCTCGCTCGGCACCAACACGCTGCTTGGACTCGACCCGGGACGGATCGTCGAGGTCCCGGACCTGATCGTCGCTGGGCGCGACGGTGAGACGACCGTGCCCACGTTGTGGGACGGCGAGGCGTCAGCGCGAATCGCCGACGTGCTCGAGAGCGACTGGTCGTGCGCGGACCCGCGCGCCGCCCAGGTCCGCGCCTAGCGGCCTCAGCGAGCAAGGACGGGGGGCTGACAGGGCGCCTTGGTGCACGTCGTCATCGGTAGCAGCTCGAGCTCGCGCCACGGGAACTGGCGCAGCATCTTCCATGTCGCAAGGCCTTCGAAGAGACCGCCCGGGGCGGTGTAAGGGGACGGCTGGCCTGGCTCGGGCGACTCGGCGTAGAGCGAGACGGAGGTGGCAGTGCGGTCACGGATGATGATGCCGTACCGCTGGGCGGCCACGGCGAGTATGCGCGTCACGCGCGGCAGGCCGAGAGAGGCGACATCGATGCTGGGATCGAGGCGCAGATGTGCGCCTTCGGGCATGCAGTTGACGTCCGTGCTGATCCCGTCTGTGCGCTGAGCGGGCCACGAGAAGCTGCCCTTGCAGGGCGCGGGGATAGACGCGGCGAGTGCGTGGTCGATACGGCCGCTGCGCAGCTCGGCGAGGGTCGCGGTGCCCGCCGCTACTGGCAGGCTGCTTGCCGTCGAGCCCCAGTTCCATCCGTCCGAGTAGGGCAGCGCGGGCCACGAGTAAGCGGTGTAGTAGCCGCCCTTCGTGGACACGTTGCGCATCGCGCCACCCCAGCTCGCGTGCCAGCCGTCGAGCTGCTTGTTGGCGCGCCAGAACTCCCACATCGTGTCCGTCGAGGGCTGGTAGACGGTCATGTGCCCGTCGGTGCCCACGGCCGGTGCGGCGTTGGCCGGGATCGGGACGCCGGCGGTGAAGGCGGCCTGGAGGTTGATGCCCCACGGGCCGGTGTCGAGCTTCACCGACGTCGTCGGCGCGTCCGGGCCAACCCTGTAGATCGGCGTGCTGTAGGTGTTGGCCGCTATCGAGGGATAGGTGCCGCCGGCGGTCGTCGCGTCGACCATGTCGCTGAGCGCGGCTACCCGCGCTCCCGAGCTCGGATCGAGCGGCGTCACCGACGGGACCTGGGCGTTCCAGACGCTGTTGGCGGCGAACAGGCGGGTGCGGCTCGCGGCAGGCGCGGCAGCTACGGACGCGGTGACGGCGGCGAGGGAGGAAGCCGGCTTGCCCACCGCTGCGCCAGCGGATGACGGCGTCATTGACGTAGCGACCTTAGGCGGGCGCTGGGTGAGCGCCTCCGTGGTCGGCGTGGTCCCCGTGCGGGCCGGGGCGCTGCGGTCCGTGCCTTGACGGCGAGCGGCCGCCTTCCGTCGCGCCGGCGATCGATTCGCGGCCTTGCGCCGGGCCAGTCGGCACCGCCGCTGCTGCGCACGGGTACGGTGGCCGCGCCGTGACCGGCTGGTGCGCGGATAAGTACGGTGGTCACGCCGTGACCGGCTGGCGCGCGGCCTGCCGCAGCGGGCAGGCCTGGCGCAGCGCTTGCCCCGCTTGGCCGCTGCTCCGTCTTGGTGTGCGCTTGCTCCCTTTGAGCAAGCACGTGCGGCCTTGGCCTGCGACACCGGTACGGTGGAGCCTAGGAGCGCCACGACGAGCGCGAGCGCGACGAGGGCGTGGCGCAGCAGAGTGGGCAGTGAGTGGCGGGCGATGAGGAAGGGCGGCTTCATGAGGGTTCCCTATCCCTCGGTTGCTGTGGCCGCTTTGGCTCACAGGGGCTGCCATCCCTAGACACATGGCAGGCCGATGTGCCGGTGATGGGACGGCGCGGGCGAGACAGTGGCGGCGGACAGACCGCCCAGACCTGTCGACGAACTCTGGCGGTCTGGTAACGCGCTGGTCACCTCTGGTCGAAACCCCCTGGGACCATCATCGGTGTGTCCGTCCGGTTCGAGCGATGATCCTGCGGACGGCGATCCTGATCCTCTGGGTCGCGCTGCCGCTCGTGGTCGGCGCTGGCGTCGTCGCCTACTCGCTGCTGCTCTCCCTGCGGACCAGGCCAGAAACAACGCCCAGTCGCGGTGCGGCGACCGGTCCTCCGGTGATCCGCCGGACCACGTCGCCTCCTGCCGGTCCGCGCACCTAGGGTTACTCCTGCAAAACCGACTGTCGGGGTTGTCGGCGCTCCCGGTGTCGGCTAGACTGCCGCGCTTGGCCAGCTGTGCCGGTCGTCGGTGTGGGAATGTGATCCCATCGGCGTTCTGCCCATTTGGTCCAGGGCGTACTGGGGAGAGGTGGGGGGACTTTGGTCCCTCCTCCTTCAAGACGCGCATCTGGATGTTGGTTAGTCCCGCTCGTTGGACCCCACGTTGCCTTCTCTCAAAGAACAAGACAGCCGACGGCGCGCCCCAACCCAATCCTCGTACGCGTGTGAGCACGACGAGCATCGTTCTCGCCGCGCCGCTTCGCTGACGCTCACCAGGCAGCTGGCGCGCGTCGCCCGCAGGGCCGGGATGCCCGTCGCCGCGCCGCTGCTCGACCAGGCGAACGCGTCGAAGGCCGCGATCCCCGAGACCGAGGCGACAGGCCCCGCGCTACGCCGCAACTCGCGCTACCGGCGCTCGCTCGCCGCCGCCGACGTTGCCGCCGCGGGCTTCGCGTTGCTGGTCGCCAGCTTGGTCAGCAGCACGGTCGTGCTGCGACCGACCCTGCTGCTCGCTGCACCGCTGGTGGTGCTTGTGAGCAAGGTGATCGGCCTCTACGACCGCGACGCCGACCTGCTGCATCAGTCGACGCTCGACGAAGTGCCGGCGCTGTTCCACGTGGCCACCCTCTATGCGCTGCTGACCTGGCTCGCCGACGACCTACTGCTCGGAAGCCAGATCAACGGCAGCCAGGTGATCGTCGTTTGGGCGCTGTTGACGGTCTCGATGCTGCTGTTCCGCTCCAGCGCACGCCACGCCCTGCGCCGCTTCTCGCAGCTCGAGCGCTGCATCGTCGTCGGTGACGCCGCCAGCTCAGAGACGATCGGCGACAAGCTGAGCGACACGGACGGCACCAATGCCACCGTCGTCGGACGGATCGCGCTGACGGCCGAGGACCACTCCGAGACGGGCCGGCTGCCGTTCTACGGCGACCTCAGCATGCTGCCGCTCGTGCTGGCCGACAAGGACGTCGAGCGCGTGATCATCGCGCCGCCGCACACGTCCTCCAACGACACGGTGCTGACGACGATCCGCCTGGTCAAGGCGCTCGGCGTGCGTGTCAGCGTGCTGCCGCGCCTGTTCGAGGCGGTCGGCTCGTCCGTGCGCTTCGACGAGGTCGAGGGCCTGACGCTGCTCGGCGTTCCGTCCTACGGGCTGACGAAGTCCTCGGCGGCGCTCAAGCGTGGCATGGACCTCGCCGGCTCGACCGTCGGCTTCCTCGCGCTGCTGCCGACGATGGCCGTGCTGGCTTCGCTGGTCAAGCTCACCAGCCGCGGCCCGCTGCTCTTCCGCCAGGTGCGCATCGGCCGCCACGGGCAGGAGTTCGAGATGCTCAAGTTCCGCTCGATGGTCCAGGATGCCGACCGGCTCAAGGCCGGGCTGGCGGAGCTCAACGAGGCCGACCGGCTGTTCAAGATCGAGGACGACCCGCGCGTGACGTATGTCGGTAAGTTCCTGCGCCGCTTCTCGCTCGACGAGCTGCCGCAGCTGTTCAACGTGCTGAAGGGCGACATGAGCCTCGTGGGCCCGCGGCCGCTCGTGCCCGAGGAGGACCGCCAGGTTGGCGGTGACGAGCAGCGCGGTGGCTGGGAGCGACGCCGGCTCGAGGTGAAGCCAGGCATGACGGGCATCTGGCAGGTGCTCGGGTCGACCCGCATCCCGTTCGACGAGATGGTCAAGATCGACTACCTCTACGGTGCCAACTGGTCGTTGTGGCTGGATTGCAAGATCCTCCTGCGTACGGTGCGCTACATGGTCGTCCGCCGGGGCATCTGACACGTCGGGCCCCTAGCCACCGGCCTGCAGGCCCGCAAGGATTGGCAGATGTTTCAACGACCACACACGTCCTCGTGCTGGCCGCCGGCGAGGGCAGCCGTCTTGGCGCGCTCGGCGCCGAGACGCCCAAGTGGCTGCTCGGCGCCGGCGAGCGGACGATCGCCGACCGCCGGCTTGTGGATGGAGATCGACGACAGTGACTACGCGGCGGCGACCGCGGTCAGCGAGCGCTCCTGACGGTGGACTCGCGCACGATCGCAATCCCGCGCCTGCTGCACGTCCAGGCTGACTGCCTGTCGTCCCTGGACCCGCTGCTGCGCGGTGCGGGCTTCGACATCGGACGCGTCTGCGTCGGAAGCGGCGGCGGACCGACGCGGGCACTCGCCGACGAGGTCGCCGACGGGCTCAGCGGCGCCGGCCTCGACGTCGTGCGCAGGCCGGAGCTGGCGGGACGCCTCGAGCAGGCGGCCGAGCTGGCAGCGCAGGTGATCGAGGACCACGTCTCGCTCCTGATCGGCGTCGGCGGCGGCCGCGTGATCGACACCGTCAAGCTCGCCGCGGCCCGCACGCAGACCGACTTCGTGAGCGTGCCGACGACGATCGCCCATGACGGGATCAGCTCGCCGGTGGCTTCGTTGGCTTCCAAGGACGCGCCACGCGCTTCCTACGCGGCGAGGATGCCGGCGGCCATCATCGTCGATGTCGGCGTCATCGGCTCGTCGCCACCTCGCACCTTGCGCGCCGGCGTGGGCGACCTCGCGAGCAACCTGACCGCGATCTTGGACTGGCAGCTCGCCGACCGGCTGGGCGAGGACCGCTTCGACGCCTTCTCCGCGATGATCGCCGAGAGCGCCGCTCTTCCGGCGCTGGATATCGCAGACCTCGCCGCGCCTGACAGCCACGAGGTGCTGGCCAAGGGGCTGCTGATGAGTGGGCTGGCGATGGCCGCCGCGGGAACCAGCCGACCTTGCTCGGGCGCCGAGCACTTGATCAGCCACAGTCTGGACACGCTGCTGGGCGAGCGGGCGGCCTTGCACGGCGAGCAGGTCGCGCTCGGGTGCCTGATCTCGGCGGTGGCGCACCGGTCCCAGCTGGCCTCGACGCTGTACGCGGCGTTCTCGACGCTCGGACTGCCGACCAAGCCGGATGATCTCGGCATCACCGAGGACGAGATGATCGAGGCACTCGCGGCCGCGCCCGCCACGCGTCCAGAGCGTCACACGATCCTCACCGAGCTCGGCGAGCGTGGGGTAGACCCGACCGAGCTCTTCACCCGCGCCTTCCAGGCCGCGGCGTAAGCCGGCATGCAGGTCGCCCGTCTTCCAGGCGTGCGCCGCGCGATCCAGGCCGCTGGACCGATCAAGCGTGACGTCGTCCTCTTCGACAGTTGGGGCGGCAGGTTCTCCGACAGCCCGCGGGCGGTGTCCGAGGAGCTGCACCGCCGGGGAGCCGACATCGAGCACGTTTGGGTGCTCGACGAAGCCGGGCGCGCCGACGCGCCGGGGTGGGCGACCGCGGTGAGGCCTCAGAGCACGGGCCATCTCCAGCACCTGGGGCGGGCGCGGTACGTGGTCGCCAACAACTCGCTGCCGGGGTACTTCCGCAAGCGAGCCGGAAGCACGTATCTCCAGACCTGGCATGGCACACCGCTGAAGCGGATCGCCTTCGACATCGAGAACCCGACGTTCGCGGGCGCGGAGCAGTATCTGCGTACCCTGCGCGGCGACGTGGCGGTCTGGGATCTGCTGGTCTCCCCCAACCGCTTCTCGACCGACATTCTCCGGCGCGCGTTCGACTACAACGGCGAGGTGATCGAGACGGGCTATCCGCGCAACGACCTGCTGTCCTCGCCGCGGGCGACCTCGGTCAGGGACTCCGTTCGAGCTTCGCTCGGGATCGAGCCCGGGCAGAGGGCAGTGCTCTACGCGCCGACGTGGAGGGACCACACGACCTTCTCGCTACAGCTCGGACTGGGAGAGATCGCGGACGCGTTGGGGCACGGGTACCGGGTTCTGATACGCGCCCACCAGCTCGATGCCACGCGCGTCGAGCTCAGCGGTCAGGCGCGCGTGACCGACGTCTCGGCCATCGGGGACATCCGCGAGCTTTATCTTGCGTCGGACGTGCTGGTCACCGACTACTCGTCGGTGATGTTCGACTTCGCCGTGACACGCAAGCCGATGCTGTTCTTCACCTACGACCTAGACGAGTACCGCGACCGCCTGCGCGGCTTCTACTTCGACTTCGAGGCCGAGGCGCCCGGGCCCCTACTCTCGACTACTGGTGAGGTGATCCAGGGCCTGCGGGACCTGGACGTTGTCTCCGAGCGACACCGGAGCGCCTACGAGCGCTTCCACGAGCGGTTCTGTCACCTCGAGGACGGCAACGCGTCCGTCCGCGTGGCGGACGCTCTGCTTGCTGCCTAATGTGCCCTGAGGCGCCTGACTCTCTCCGGGTCGCGGCAGTCGTCCCGGTCACGGCGGGCGGGGGCGCTGCGTTGTTGAATGACTGCCTTACGGCGCTGCGCGCACAAGACACGCCGCTCGACGAGCTGATCGTCGTCGACGACTCGCCGAACAGCAGCCTCGCGTCGATTGACGGCGCGTGCGTCCTGCGCAGCGGTGGCAGGGGACCCTACGCAGCGCGTAATGTCGGCTGGCGGAGCACGGATGCGGACATCGTGCTGTTCCTCGATGTCCGCTGCCGTCCGTGGCCCGACTGGACGCATCGAATGACGGACGTCTTTCGCGACACCGAGGTGGCCGTTGCGGGCTCGGAGGTGCGAATCCGCGGTGGCGCCTCGCTCGCTGCCTGCGCCAGCGAGCGGCATCAGTTCTTCGAGCTGCACAAGTACCTTGAGAATGGCTTCTTTCGGCCTTACTTCCCAACGTGCAACCTCGCCGTTCGTCGTGACGACCTGCTCGCAGTCGACGGCTTCGACGAAGTACGTAGTGGGGGAGACGCCGACCTCTGTTGGCGGATCCTCGCACGGCCCGCGAGGCGTCACGAGGCAGTGCGCGAGGTGTTGATGGAGTGGGTGCCGCGCGACCGCGTGCGTGACTACCTCGAGCAGAACTACCGCTATGGCAAGAGCAATCGGGCGCTGCGGTTGCGGTGGCAGCGCGAAGGTGCGCCGCTGCCCGAGCCCTGGCCGGGCGCCGTGCTCGCCCGTCGGCTCGTCAAGACCGGGGTGCTCGCCACGTTAGCGAGAGTTCGTAGGTGCGATGAGGAGCTGGTGGGCAGGCTGCTCGACGGCGCGCGGCTGGCATTTCAGGTCGGATACCGCGTGGCGGCCAAGGCGGAACGTCGTGCGGCTGCCAGAGGCGGTGGCGCGTGAGCAGAGGCCGGTGGTCCCGTGGTGGGCGCCGCGTGGTTACGAACGAGGAGAATTGGCTCGAGCCAGGCTCGGATGGCCACCCGCGCGACGGTGAGCCGCCCTCGGCCGACGGCCCGCCCGTCGCGGGGAACATGGGGGGCACGGTCGCTCGCGGGGTCCGCTGGGTCGGACTGTCGCGCCTCGGGGTGCAAGCGGTTCAGTTCCTCAGCGGACTGGTGCTGGCGCGCTTGCTGACGCCGGAGGAGTACGGAATCATCGCGAGTGTCTATGTCATCGCAGGTTTCTCGGTCCTGTTCTTCGACGCCGGAATCGGTGCGTCGCTGATCTACCTACGCGACCTCAGCGAAGAGGATCTTTCGACGGCCTTCTGGCTCAACGTGCTCGGTGGGGTGATCTACCTAGCCTTGCTAGCTGCCGCTGGCCCGCTGGTGGCCGCCTTCTTCGATCAGCCCTCGCTCGTCTACATCGCTCCACTAGTGGCACTCAGCTTCACGCTTTCGGTCGGCGTCTGCCACCAGGCCCTGCTCGAACGCGAGCTCGAGTTTGGGACGGTGGCCACGCTGCAGATCGTGTCGGCTGTATTCGGCTTCGGTGCGTCGATCGCGCTGGCCTCTGCCGGTGCCGGCCCCGTCGCGCTTGCGCTCGGCCCCGTGATCCAAAGCGCCGCGTTGTCGATCGGGTTGTGGGCACGCGTGCCATGGCGGCCGCACCATGGCATCGTGCGCTCGTCCTTGCCGCGGCTGTGGCGCTTTTCGGGGGGAATGCTCGGCTTCAACTCGGTCAATTACTGGGCTCGCAACGCCGACAATCTGCTTGTCGGAAAGGTGCTTGGAGCCGCGCCTCTCGGCTACTACAGCCGCGCCTACAGCCTAATGCTCTTGCCGGTGCACCAGGTCACCCAGGTGCTTGGCCGCGTCATGTTTCCCGCCCTTGCGGCGATGCAGGACGACCACGATCGGGTTGCGCAGGCATACCGCCGCGCTGTGCGGGTCATCAACCTGGCTGCGGTCCCCGCGCTGGTGCTGATGGCAGCCACCGCATCGGGGCTCGTGCCGCTGTTGTGGGGGCCCAACTGGGACAAGACGGTCCCGCTGCTGCAGGTTCTCGCCATCGCAGGCGTGCCCCAGTGCATGAGCAGCAGCGTCGGTTGGATCTATCAGTCGCAGGGTCGGACCGGCGCAATGTTCAAGATGGGCCTATGGACCTCGATCTGCCTCGTAGGCGCGATGGTGATCGGACTGCGGTGGGACGCGATCGGGGTCGCCGTCGCGGTCCTGATCTGGTCGTGGGTGATCACGCCCGTGACCCTGTACGTCCCGTGTCGGATGATCGGGCTGTCGGCCGGACGCGTGCTGTTGGACAACATGCCGACGCTCTTGATCGCGGGGATTGCCGGTGCCATTGTGTGGCTCTTGCCTGCGGGGCTTGGCGTCGACCGCGAGGCTGCCTGGGTCGTCGGGGTGCAAATCGTCGTCGGCCTCGCCGTCTACCTGATCGGCGTGCGCGCGGTGCGGCCGACAGTCGTCGGCGAGACCCGTGCCCTGCTGCGTCGCCAGCGCGACAGGGACTAGCGAACGCGGCCGAGCACGATCGCGTAGAGCCCGTGACCGAGCCGGCCCACAAGCCTATCGATCGGACCCGCCTGACCCCCCCAACGGCGACGGATCGTGCGCCCGACGCGAGAGTTGATCAGCGAGTATGGCCATCCTCGCCCAACGTCGAAGAAGAAGGTCGTTCGCTCGATCAGCTCACACCGTCGTGCCACAAGTGCCTGCAGCTGCTGGGGGTCCAGCCACTGCTCGATCGGCTGGGGCCGGAAGTCCGAGCGGCGGTCCCAGCGCGGGCGCAAACGCGCGTTGGGAGTCGTGAGCAATAGGTAGCCGCCTGGCGCGAGCGAGTCGAGGAGCACGTCCACGAAGCGACGCTGATCAGGAACATGCTCGATCACCTCGGAGCTGACGATCAGGTCATAGCGGTCCGGTGGGGGCGACGTGAGGATGTCGCGTACCTCGAACTCGACGTTGGGGAACGCCGCTGAGGCCTTCTCGATTGACTCGGGAGAGAGGTCGAGGGCCCGTACGTCGCCACGGTGCGAGAGCACGAGGCCCGAGAGCCAGCCACGCCCGCAACCGACCTCCAGGATCCGGTGCGACGCGGGGCCCTTGGGCGGCAACTTGGATAGAGCTGCCGCGATCTGGGCGAACCGCGACCGTTCGTGGTTGTTGAGCTCGGCGGCACCGACGTCGACCCAGAGCCCGTCGTAGTACGATCGTTGTTGCTCGAGGGTTGGTGAGCTGCCGTTGGTCATCGATTCCGGATTCTGGTCATCAGTGCCGCTTCTAGGTGCCGACCGCGGAACGATAGCGGCCCCCGGCGGTATCCCGCATGTCACCCGCGCATGACCACCGTTCCCCCACGACCGCCGGACCGCCCAACCAAGGGCCGGGTGATGCATACGGTCTTTCGCTACGGCCTCCCGTCTGAGACCTTTATCCGCGACCTGCTAGCCGTCGTCGAGACTCAGGGCTGGGAGAACTGGGTTGCCGCTCGTGGCATCGAGGATCTGTCGAGCTCGCCCTTGGCGCCCGAGCGGATTCGCGTGCCTTCGGACCCGCCGCCGCTCGCCCCGAGGGTGGCCGCGCGGCTTGTACCCGGCTTCACGGGGCGCCGCATGCGTGCCCGCCACGGCTACTTGCAGCTCGCCCGCGAGATTCGCCCGGACGTCATACACGCCCACTTCGGCTGGACTGGGGTCGACGCTGTCCTCGCGGCGCGGCGGCTAGACGTGCCGCTACTCGTGAGCTTCCACGGCACTGACCTGACCGTCGACGCGTGGCAACCCCACTGGCGACCGTACTACGAGCGGCTGCTCAAGGCCGCAGACCGGGTCACAGTTGTGTCGCGCTTTCTCGAGGACAAGCTGCGCGCACTCGGCTACGAGGACAATGTCGACGTGCTGCCTGCGGGCGTGGACCCCGAGCGCTTTGCGTTCCGCGGTCCCCGTCAGGCCGACGAGCGCATGCGACTGCTGTTTGTCGGCCGGCTGATCGAGTGCAAGGGGCTCGATGTGCTGCTCCACGCGCTCGCGATCGTGCGGCGCGCTGAGCCCGGAGTGTCGCTTGAGGTCATCGGCGACGGACCGACACGCGAGGTCGCCGAGCAGCTGACAGACAGCCTCGGTCTGTGCGACGCGGTCGAGTTTCGCGGCGCGCAGTCGCATGAGCAGGTGAGCCGCGCGCTCGGGCGCAGCGACGTGTTGGTGGCACCAAGCCGTACGATGCCTAACGGGCAGGCGGAGGGATCGCCGGTCGTCACCAAGGAGGCCCTGGCCGTGGGCGTGCCGGTCGTGGCAACCGATGCCGGTGGGCTGCCGGAGACGCTGCCCGTAGAGTGTCGGCGCAGGATCGTCCCTGAGGGCGACTCGGAGGGACTCGCCGCTGAGGTGACGCGCCTGTGGTGCGACGCCCAGCTCCGTCACGAGGTATCCGAGCGGGGACGGCGGTGGGTCCTAGAGCAATTCGATCTTCGGCGTCTCGGCGAGCGGACGGCTGCGATCTACGAGGCGCTGGCGACGACCGTGCCCCAAGTTCGCGCGGCCTGCGCGCACCATGAGCAAACGCCACGACCAAGTGTCCGGATCTGGGGACGGTGACCAAAATGGAAACGGCCCGACGTCTGGCTTCGTGCAGGTCTCGAGACCGATGTCCTCGAGGCGCGACGACGCTCGCAGCTAGGGTGGCGCGATGATCAGTCGGGTAAGGACCCTGCTCGCCCAACGCTTCGCCGTCAAGTGGAGGCTGTGGCAGTGGTACGCCACCCTCGTCCCGAGGGTGCTGTATGGCGTGCGCGTGCGGGTCGAGGCGCAGGGCAGACCCCAGCTGCACGGGTGGCCGCGGATCGTCGCGCCGGCACGTTCGCACGGGGGATCGCTCGAGCTCTCGATTGGGCGCGACGTGTGGTTCGGGTCGTCGCGTTTCGTGGTGGCAGGCGGGACGAGCTCGATCACGCTCGGTGATCAGTCGGACTTCGCCGACGGCGTGACCTTCTGGGTCAGCGGCGGCAGCGTCACGATCGGTGACAGAGCTCACGTCCGCGAGGGCGCCGCGATGCGCGCCTACGGCGAGCTGACGATCGGACGGCGGGCGGTGCTGAGTTACTTCTGCGTGCTGCACTGTGGCCACCGCGTCACGCTCGGGGACGACGTCGTCTTCGCCGAACGTTCCACGATCGCCGACGGCGATCACACGGCCGACGATGAGGCGATCTGCCGCGCCCCCGTGCGGTCAGAGGCGGTCGAGATCGACGACAACGTGCTGGTATCGGCGGGCGCGGTGATCGCCCGTGGGGTGCGACTGGCATCGAAGACGATCGTTGCCGCCAACAGCGTCGTTACCGCCAAGCAGGAGTGGCCGTCCGGCGTTCTGATCGGCGGCGTGCCGGCTGTCGTGCTTCGTCAACTGTGACGCGTACCCGAGGCTGGTCGGCACCGGGAACGAGTCGTCGCGTGCTGAGGTCGTCACTTCGCGACGGAAGCCAGCCGGTCGATCAGCTCGGGGGTGTTCTTGCGGGCGTCGTAGAGCTCCTCGGCCCGTGCGCGCCCCGCCTCGCCCATTGACGTTCGAAGCTCGGCGTCTTCCAAGAGCGTGTGGAGCGCGCGCCGCAGGCCGTCGATGTCACCGGGCTCAACTGCTAGTCCGGCCTGCCCGCCGAGCATCTCGGGGATCGATCCGATCCGCGTAGAGACGACCGGCACTCCGGACGCCATTGCTTCAAGGACCACCCACGGCACGGCGTCCGCCGAGGTCGGAAGGCAAAAGATGTCGGCGCGCGCGAACAGGTCCGCCAGGTCAGCGCTTCCGGGCTTGGCGGCGTGCACATACATGCCGTCGGCTACGTCGATCGACTCGGTCGTCACGACATCGAGGGTGACCCTTGATCCCAGCTCGGGGCGCAACGCCCGTACGAGAGCGGGACCGCCCTTGGCCTGCCACCGCCCGCCGACGAACAGCACACGCATCGGGCGTCCTACCGCTGGCTTGCGAATCGGCCGGAGCGTCTCCAGATCCAAGCCGGGATGGAGGATCTCGGTTTTCGCCTTAGGGGCTAGGCGAGCGATGCTGTCGGCGATCGTGGCCGTCCAGGCGATGCACAGCGGGGCGCGTTCAAGCGCGCGTCGCTCGAGATACGCCAGTGGGCGTAGAAAGGCAGGCAGAGCGGCCTCCGGAGGAATCCTTTGCACCAGGCGTACCCAGTCGAGTGTGAGAATGTCGAGTGACGGCACGCAGGGCAGATTGTCCTGGACATCGCTAAGGAGCAGCGCGACCTGATCGGTGGTGATGTGTGCGACATCGGGTCGCGTGGTTACGATGCTCCGCTTCACCAGCTGCCGAGCTGCCCAGCTGCGGGCGAGGTGCCAGCGAACTGCCCACAGATCCCATCCGTGGAGGCTGCGGACTGGACGGGCGAACAGCCGCTGGGCCAGGGTGAAGGCCGGAACCTCAGACCGAACGGTACGCAGGTCGGTCGCTAAACCTGGGAGTGCGGCGGCCAGCGCGTGCTGGACCCGCACGTGTCCCATTGCGGTGCCAGAAGTGGTGCGGCCCTGATCAAGGAACAGGACCTTCATCGGGCCGTGGGGCAGTTCGGGCGCCATCCGGGCTTTTAGATCTGGCATCTCAAGTGCCCGCCGGCGTACGCGAGTAAGTCGGACTTCGGGCGGCGCTAAACGCTTCAGCCCTGCCGATCGCCGCGGCCCTCGGAAGTCGTCAGCCCCCATACCAGTCGCATCCTGTTGGAGCGAAAGACCTCGTAACGCTCCAGCCAGCGGTCCACTCGGCTGATGGCCTCTAGCAATCGTCTGCTCCCGACCACAAGTTCGTGGCTGCCCGAGGGCTGCAGCGCCCAGGTACGACGGTCGAGGTTCAACACGGGTACCCGACCGGCGAAGATCTGGCTCGCCCGTGTGATGAGGTAGTGGACGGTCCCCGTCGGCTCGAACCAGGCATCGAGCCCTACCGCAGCTGCCCGAGCTTTGATGTCCTCCGACCGAAAGCCTCCGGAAAGCGTGTAACGCATGTCCTCCGCGGAGATCGGATCAACCTCGTGACTCACTCGCATCGCCCGATTGAGCCACCCGTGCTTGGCCCTCTGCCACAGCGGGCTGTAGGAGTTGTCCATGAACACCGCGCGCCCGCCGGGCTCGAGCACGCGCGCGACCTCGGCCAGGAAGCGGTCGAGGTCGGGCAGATGGTGCACGAACGCGTAGCCGTAGATGACGCCGACGGACGCGTCGGCGAAAGGCAGGTCCTGCGCGTCGATGGCAGCGAAGAAGGCGTCGTCGCGGGCAGCTACCTGGGGATAGTGGTCGCGCGCAGCGCGCACGGCGGCGGTCGAGAGGTCCGAGTAGACGAGTGCGCGTGGGCCCTGGGTGAGGAAAAAGAGCTCCTTCGCGCTGACACCGTTGCCCAGCAGCACCATCGTCTTGTTACGGACATCGCCGAGGGCGTCGTGAATCGTCTGATTGAAGGGTGCCCACGGGTTGTCCTTCCACAGCGCCGCGAGTGCCTCGAGCTCCACCGGAGCGGCGAGCCGCGCTTGCGCATACTCGTCCTCGTAGTGGTCTGCCTCCTTGCGCAGCGCCGGGTCCATGACGAAGTTCAGCGCGGCGCCGTCGCCCGCCCGCGCGGTCCAGCCGCAGGCCGAACAGACGGAGCGATCGTCCTCGATCGCGAGCCGCAGCGCCTTGCGACAGCCGGGACAGCAAAAGGGCGTCGCCTTGGCGAGTGTCGTCGAGCTCATGGCGAAGTGGCGCGCGCGATCTCTACGGTGGCGTGGCACATGCGCGGCACGCGTCATCCTAGATACTTCCCGGCCGACCGCGCCGATCTCGATCGATTCATCGTCATCGGGTGAAGCGTCTGGTCCCAGATCCGCAGGCGCCCTCGCGCGCGACTGAGCCCCATCCGCCGGGCGGAGGAAGCGCAAGGGACTCCCCGATCGCTCACAGCTTCGCGTCGGCGGGCGCAGCGATCATCGTCGCGCTGCTGACCGTCCTCGCGATCGGGAACCTGTGGGTCTCAAACGACGGTCAGTGGGCCGTCGC
>Ga0136615_10000561_pt1 | contig 16965 bp, 15 predicted proteins | sample AntDrymUQ2882206_2_FD_106647 | JGI IMG/M metagenome (GOLD analysis project Ga0136615, IMG submission 106647) | Polar desert sand microbial communities from Dry Valleys, Antarctica - metaG UQ288 (22.06) | ecosystem: Environmental > Terrestrial > Soil > Desert | place: Antarctica: Dry Valley...
AGCGGCGCGAGTCTGACCGGTCGATGAACGGCGGCGCTAGAGCAGGGGCTCGAGTCGTGCGACGAGCGACTCGACGATCCGCGCGGTCGCCCCCCACACGAGGTGGTCCCCGACCGTGTAGGTCACGGTTCGAAACGGTACGCCCTTGCGGACGAGCCGCTTCATCTCGTGTCCGCGCACGAGCGCCGGCAGCGAGAGCTCGAGCACGCTCTCGACCTCGGTCGGCTGCGGTACCCACGCGTGCCCCGGCTTGATCACGCCCACGAACGGGTGGATCCGGTAGCTCGTCACGACGGTCGGGGTGGGGGGAAGGGCGCCCGCGAGGTCGACCGCCTCGCGCGGTAGCCCGATCTCCTCCTCGGCCTCGCGCAGCGCGGTCGTGACGAGCGTCTCGCCGCCGTCCTGACGGCCGCCCGGGAAGGAGATCTCGCCGGCGTGCCGGCGCAGCTCGGCGCGTCGCTTGGTGAAGACGGCGTGCAGCTCGCCACGGTCGAGGTAGAGCGGCACGAGCACCGCCGCAGCCGTGCGCCCGGTGACCTCGATCGCGCTCGCCTCCTCGGGCTCGAGGAGCAGTTCGCGGAGCTCTGCGGCGCCGGCCACGGGAGGATTATCGAGGCGCTTCCAAACCTCACCGCGCGCCCAAGGCTAGACTCGCCTCGGCGATGGGAGAGCTTCCGCTTCCGGGCCACTTCGATGCGGGTCGCGTCGGCGAGGTGTGGCGCGTTTCGTACGAGGAGCGCGCGCGAGAGGGACGGGCGTGGGCCGACGAGCACGCCCTGCGGCCGGCCACCGAGGACTCCTTCCGGCTCTGCCTCCTCGCGGTCGACGTCCAGAACACGTTCTGCATCCCCGACTTCGAGCTCTTCGTCGCCGGACGCTCGGGCACCGGTGCGGTCGACGACAACCGCCGGCTGTGCGAGTTCGTCTACCGCAACCTGGGCGCGGTCACCCAGATCTTCCCCAGCCTCGACACCCATCGCGCGATGCAGATCTTCCACGCCGCCTGGCTCGTCGACGAGCAGGGCAACCATCCGGATCCACACACGAGGATCTCCCACGAGGAGGTCGAGGCCGGCCGCTGGAAAGTCAACGCGGCCGTCGCCGAGAGCCTCGGGATCGACGCTCGATACTCGGAGCGTCAGCTCGACCACTACACGAGCCTGCTCGCGGCCGGAGGCAAGTACGACCTGACGATCTGGCCCTACCACGCGATGCTCGGCGGCATCGGGCATGCGCTGGTCTCGGCCGTCGAGGAGGCGGTCTTCTTCCACGGCGTGGCGCGCGACAGCCAGCCCGCCTTCCTGGTCAAGGGCGAGAACCCCCTCACCGAGCACTACTCGATGCTCGGGCCGGAGGTGACGGAGGGACCGAACGGCGAGCCGATCGACCGAAAGAACGCCGGACTCGTCGGGGAGCTGCTGACCTTCGACGCCGTCGTAGTCGGCGGGCAGGCCAAGAGCCACTGCCTGGCGTGGACCATCGACGACCTCCTCGAGGGCGACGGTGCCCCCGGCCGCAGGCTCGCCGAGCGAACCTATCTCCTGGAAGACTGCACGTCGCCCGTGGTCATACCGGGGGCAGTCGACTACACGGACGAGGCGGACGCCGCCTTCGAGCGCTTCGAAGCCGCCGGCATGCACGTCGTCCGGTCGACCGACCCGATCGAGAGCTGGCCGGGCCTGGCGGACGCGATGTCCGCCGAGCCCCGCGGTTGAGCTCAGGCCAGCTCGAGCTTCTCGTCGAACATGACCTCGCCCTCCAGCGTGCGGTGGACGGGGCACTTCGCGGCGATCTGCATGAGTCGCTCGCGCTGCTCCTCGGGCAGCTCCTTGGCGAGCCGAACGCTCATCGCGAAGCGCGTCGGCGAGCCGCGCTGCGCGGGCTCGTAGTCCACGTTCACGACCACGTCGCCGATGTCCCAGCCCTTGCGCTGGGCGTACATCTCCACGGTGACCGCGGTGCACGAGGCCAAGCTCGCCGCGAGGAGCTCCTGCGGGTTGGGGCCGGCGTCGGTGCCGCCGTTGCGCTTTGGCTCGTCGGCGGTCAGCCGGTGGTTGCCGACCTCGACCTCGTGGCGCAGCGAGCCGTTCTCGCGGCGGGCGATCGCCCTCATGAGCGCCCTTGCCTCATGAGCGTCCCACGAACAGCGCCGGCTCGGGGTCGTCGGAGTAGCGCGCCATCGCGTAGACGGCGTCGGAGGCGCGGTTCAGGTAGCGCAGGACGGTGGCGTCGGCCAGGTCGTGGTCGCGATCGAGGTCCACCACCCGCCGCTCGGCGCGGCGCAGCGCAGTCCGCGCCAGGTCGAGTCGCGCCGAGAGCTCGCTGCCGCCCGGGATGACGAACTTCGGCGGGAGGTCCACGCGGTCCATGTAGCGGTCGATGAGGGCCTCGAGAGCGTCGACCATCTCCGTCGTGACCCGCGAGACCCCGTCCTCGAGCCGGTCCGCGGCGTCGGGTGCGGTCGCGAGCTCCGCGCCGGCCACGAAGAGCTCGCGCTGGAGCGAGAGGATGTCGTCGGCCACCTCGACCTGCGCGCCGGCGCACGCCCGCGCCAGGCCGAGCGCCGAGGCAGCCTCGTCAACCGCGCCGTAGGCCTCGGGGCGACCGTCCGACTTCGACACCCGACCGCCGTACCAGAGGCCGGTCGTGCCGTCGTCGCCCTTGCGCGTGTAGATCTTGACCACGGCGCGGCATCCTACTCCCGCGCGCGGGCGGTTCAGCCGGGGCCCGAGACCCCGCGAGGCCGGCGCTACTCGAGCGGGTTGAACAGCAGGCCCGTGGGCACCTTCGGGTAGAAGAACGTGGACTTCGGGGCATCGGCTCGCCGGCTTCCGCCACCTGGCGCACGCGCTCGACCGGCGTGGGCGCCAGCAGGAACGCGGCGTCGGCGTGACCGGCCTCGAGCGCCTCGACGGCGTCGCGGGCGCCCTTCGAGTACGCGAGCCCGCGCTGGTGCGAGATGTCGTCGGCCGACATGCCGAGCGCGTCGCGCAGGATCATCGACTCGAGCACGGCGGTGTCGAGCGCCCGGTAGGCCTCCGGCTTGTCCGCCATCGCCCGGTCGGCGGCCGCACTGTCGGTGAGCGTGAGGCGGTACGGCGTGCGGTGGAAGGAGTCCATGTAGCCGAGGACGATGCCGGGCCCAGGCTCGGGCGCCAGCGCGGAGAGCTCGACCTCCTCGTACTCGAAGGCGGCGCGGATCGCCTGGGCGATCGCGACCTGCTTCGGCTCGTCGAGCCCGCTCAGCAGCCGGTGCGTGGGAAGCACCGTGAGCCCCGGGTCGGACAGCGAGCAGAGGAACATCATGACGTAGCTATGCTCGCCCTCCCCGCCGACCTCGTCCGCGTAGACGCGGGCGGTCTCGTAGCGGTGGTGCCCGTCGGCGATCAGGAGCTCGTGGTCGCGCATCGCGTCGGCCACCGCTGCGATCGCGGTTTCGTCGCCGATCCTCCACAGGCGGTTTGCCGTTCCGTCGGTGTCGGTCACCGCGGCGTCTGGCTCGGCGTTCGTCGCCGGTTCGAGCGCCTGCCACACCGCTGCTTCCGGGTCGGGATAGAGGCTGAAGATGGGGGAGAGGTTGGCGCGGGTCGCCCGCTGCAGGCGAAGGCGGTCCTCGCGCGCCTCCGGATGGGTGCGCTCGTGGGGGCGGATCCGTCCGGGCCCGTAGTCCTCCACGCGCACGCGGCAGAAGTAGCCGCTGCGCGTCCGCCGCTCGCCGCTGCCCGGCACCGAGTACTCCTGCGTCATCGCCCAGAGCGCGGGCTCACGGTCGCGGGCGACGATCCCCTGCTGACCCCACGCCTCGAGCGTCGTCTGCGCGTGCAGGTAGGGATCGCCGCCGTCGGCGCGCGGCAGGTCAACCTCGACGACGTTGAACGGGCTACGCGACGCGAGCTCGGCGCGCATGGCCTCGTCGATCACGTCGTATGGCGGCGCGACGACGGCGTCCAGCGAGCCCACCGCGCGGAGGTCATAGCGCAGCGCGCGAAGCGGCTGGACATCGGCCATGCCGGCGGACACTACCGGCGGCGGGCCTAGCCTTCCGTCCGACGCGCGGCAAGTGTGTCTTCGCGACACGTAGCCGTAGTCGTGGCCAGATTTGGCAGCCGTACGCAGGACGTTTTAGTCTTGTCCGGCGGTGAGGACCAACGTCTACGTCGATGCCTTCAACCTCTATTACGGCTCCCTAAGGGCACGCCGTACCGGTGGCTCGATCTCGACGCCCTATGTCGCGTCTTGCTCCCTCGGAATCAGGTTCAACGGATTCGATACTTCACGGCGCGTGTCAGCACGCGCCCCAACAAGCCGCATACACCCGTTCGCCAGCAGGTCTATTTGCGGGCGCTGCAAACGATCCCGAACCTCTCGATCCACTTGGGCCAGTACAAAACCCATCCCGTTCGCCTGCCGCTTGCCAAGCCGCCACGAATCGGGCCGAAGTTCGCGAACGTGCTCAGGACAGAAGAGAAGGGCTCGGATGTGAACCTGGCCACCTACCTGTTGCTGGACGCCTTTCAGAAGGACTGCCAGGCGGCGGTCGTCATCTCGAACGACTCGGACTTGAAGGAGCCGATCAACGTGACGCGGAACGTTCTGGGCGTCCCCGTAGGAGTCGTGAATCCGCATCCCCCACGCCTGCGAAGCCGCGACCTTCAATCGACGTTCTTCAAGCAGCTTCGGCGCGGAGCGCTCCAAGCGAGCCAGTTCCCCGCCACGCTCACGGACGCCAACGGCGTAATCAGCAAACCCGCTGCCTGGTAGCCCCCGGAAACGCTGAGGCTCGCCAAAAGGCGAGCCTCGCACCCAGCCTCCGAAGCGACTGGGGGGATATGGCGAGTATAGAGAGCACGTTCGGCGGAAGAAGTCAAGCGGACACCCTTGACACACGTCGGGGTGGTCGCGGCTACTGAAGACGAGGCGCGTGCTCGCTTTCGGGCCGAGCTAGACGCTTGGGCGGCGCTTCATGAGGAAGCGGAGTGACGGTCGTAAAGGCCCCTACGTGTCGCGAAGACACACTTGCCCGACGCGCTTGGGAACATACGTTCGTATGACGCACCCGGTGTTCCTGCGCGAGAAGGCACGCCAGCTCCCGGATCTCGAAGAAGCTGACGATCGACGATCTCGGACCGGCTGCTGATCCCGCGGACGACGATCTACTACTGGGTGCGCGATCTGCCGATCCCGGTGACCGAGCGAGGGCTAGCGGGACGGGCGGCGGCCCGACGCCGAGGGAGCCGCGCGATGCAGCGCAACTACCGGCTGCTCCGCACCGCCGCGTACGAGGAAGCGGCGCGCAACTTCGAGGACATGGCGACCGACCCAACCTTCCGCGACTTCGTCTGCCTCTACATCGCCGAGGGCTACAAGCGGAACAGAAACACGGTCTCCGTCTGCAACTCGGATCTCGCGGTGATCAAGGTCGCCGACCGGTGGATCCGGGCCCTAGCACGGAATCCGCTGCGGTATTCGATCCAGTACCACGCCGACCAAAATCCCTCCGCGTTGAGACGATTCTGGGGTGGCGAGCTGGATATCGATCGAACAGCAGCCAGCTCGCATCGAGGACGTGGCGCTGCCAGTACGGGGTACTGTCAGTCGGCTCGCACGACACCTTGTTGCGTGCACGCCTCGAGGCGTGGATGGTCTGTCTCCGCGCCGCTTGGACGTAGACTCACGGACCTCGGGGCGTAGCTCAGTCTGGTAGTAGCGCGGCGTTTGGGTCGCCGAGGTCGTCGGTTCGAATCCGGCCGCCCCGATGTTGGAGGTCGAACAGTCATCGCATGAACAGAGCGCGTCTCGAACTGATGCCGATCGGGACGGTCGAGTCCCCTCTGACCGATCGGGGATCGGCGCCGAAGCAGGGCCATGAGGGATCCCCCGATGCCTGGCTGGTGTTCGAGCCTGCCGTGCTCGAGGGTCTCCAGGGCATTCGACCGGGGGATGAGGTCATCGTCCTGACGTGGCTCGATCGCGCTCACCGCGATGTGTTGCGGGTGCATCCGCGCGACGACGTCGCCAACCCCATGCAGGGAGTGTTCAACACCCGCTCCCCGGACCGCCCGAACCCGGTCGGGCTACACCCGGTGGAGGTTGCGTCGATCGATGGTCCGAGAGTCGGGGTACGCAATCTCGAAGCGTTGGACGGGACGCCGATCATCGACGTGAAGCCGATGCTCAAGCGCAGGTGAGGGCCATCGACGTTCCCGCCGGCTTTACCCCATTTCAGAATCAGGGCCCGTTCCTGGAGCTGATCGGGCCCGTGCACGTCAAGCAGGGCGCCGACGAGCTCGTTCTCGCCCTCCGCGCCGAGGACCGTCACGCCAATCATCGCGGCTCCGTGCAGGGCGGCCTTCTCTCCACGTTCGCGGACTTCGCCCTCGGCCGGGCGATCGAGGCCGACGCCGGCGACGGGAGGGACCGCGCGACCGTCAGCCTCACCGTCGACTTCCTCAAGCCAGCGAAGCCCGGGGACTGGATCGAGTCGCACACGCGCGTGGACCGCCTCGGCGGCACGCTCGCGTTCGCGGACTGCTCGCTCACCGTCGAGGGACGTGAGATCGTGCGGGCCCGGGCGGTCTGGGTCGTCGCCGGCTGACGCCGCCGGCCGCGGCCCGATGCGAATAGCGTGCGACCGGTGACCGCGGACAGATCGCTCGACGTCGTCGTCTTCGGTGCCACCGGCTTCACCGGCCGCCTGGTCGCCGGCTACCTGGCCGACCATGCGCCGGCGGACGCCCGCATCGCGCTCGCGGGGCGCTCGGAGGAGAAGCTCGCCGGCGTGCGGTCGGGCCTCGGCGCGAGAGCGTCCGAGTGGCCGCTCCTGACGGCCGACTCGTCGGACCCAGCTTCGCTGGCGAGGCTCGCGGGCGCCACGCGCGTGGTGGCCACGACCGTCGGGCCGTACGCGCGCTACGGCCTGCCGCTCGTCGAGGCGTGCGCCGCCGCCGGCACGCATTACGCCGACCTCGCCGGCGAGGTCCTGTTCATGCGCGATTCGATCGATCGCCACCACGGGACCGCCGCGGCCGCCGGCACCCGGGTCGTCCACGCCTGCGGCTTCGACTCGATCCCCTCCGACCTCGGAGTGCTCCTGCTGCACGAGGCCGCACGCTCGGACGGCTCGGGTGAGCTCGAGGACACCACGCTGGTCGTGACCGGGGCGAAGGGAAGCTTCAGCGGCGGAACCTTCGCCTCCATGAAGGGCCAGCTCGACGAGGCGCGGGCGAACCGCGAGCGCGGGCGCATCGTCAACGACCCCTACGCGCTCAGCCCACGGCGCAGCGAAGAGCCCGACCTCGGCGACGAGCGCGACATGCGCGGCGTGCGGCGAGACGATCAACTGGGCGGCTGGCTGGCACCGTTCGTGATGGCGGCGATCAACACGCGTGTCGTGCGTCGCAGCAACGCTCTGCAGGAGTGGGCATACGGGCGTCGCTTCCGCTACCAGGAGGTGATGGGCTTCGGCTCCGGCCTCACCGCTCCGGCGAAGGCCGTGGGCGTCACCGCGGGGATCGGGGCGCTCGCCGCCGGCCTGTCGTTCGGCCCCGCGCGAGGCCTGCTCGACCGGGTGCTTCCGGAGGCGGGGGAGGGCCCCGACGAACAGTCGCGGGAGGCGGGCTTCTTTCGCATCGAGATCCACGCGCGCACCTTGGGTGGGGCGCGATACGTGTGTCGCGTCGCCGCGCAGGGCGATCCCGGCTACGCGGCGACCTCGGTGATGCTCGGCGAGAGTGCGCTCTGCCTGGCGCTGGACGGCGACCGCATGCCTCCTTACGCCGGGGCACTCACCCCCGCGATAGCGATGGGGCCCGCGCTCGTCGAGCGCCTGCGATCCGCCGGCTTCACCTTCGAGGTCGAGCGGCGGAGCGGCTAGACCTCGCCGCGCCGCCCCTTATCCTCGCCCAAGCGAGCCCCCGTAGCTCAGTGGACAGAGCGGCTGCCTTCTAAGCAGCGGGCCGGAGGTTCGAATCCTCCCGGGGGCGCTGCTTCCGACGCGCGCCCCTTCGAGCCGTCTCACAGCACCGTGAGCTGGAGTAGCGCGCCGATCACGCCGCATCCGACCACCACATAAAGGACGGTCAGCTTGGCGTGAAAGCGGTAAAGGAGCGCAAATGCCCCGACCACGAGGATCGCGCTCGTCACGTCGACCACCGCCGTCTTCAACAGCTCGACCGCGACCGCCGCGATTAGCCCGATGACCGCCGCGGCGACACCGAGGAGAAAGGGGCGGATCCGCGGGTTCTCCGCTACGGAGACGAAGGCGCGGTGCAGGAAGATCGGGAAGACGAAGGCCGGGAGGAAGATCCCGAGCGTCATCGCCAGGCTGCCGGGTAGCCCGCCGGCGAGGTAGCCGACGAACGTCGAGAAGATAATCAGCGGCGCCGGCAGGATGCCGGACAACGCGAGCCCGTCGAGGAACTCGCCGTTGGTCAGCCAGCCCTGCGTCTCGACGGCGCCCTCCTGGAGGAACGGGATCGCCGTGTACGCCCCCCCGAAGGTGAGCAGGCCGGCGCGCAGGCCCTCGAGGAACACGTCGGCCGTGAGCGAGATCGTTATTGCTCCGGTGGCGACCGCGAAGATCACGATCGGCGTCGCGCCCATCGCGGACACGGCACCGGACCACCCGCGCGCGGTCCACAGCCAGTAGAGCAGCCCGGCGACGGCGAGGACGAGCACGAAGCCGCCAAACCCCGACAGCGTCAGGGCGAAGCTCGCCGCGGCGAGCAGCGCCAGCGGGACGTCGGAGATGAACGATCGCGAGAGCCGGACGATCGCCATCGCCACGAGCGCGGCCACCGCAGCCTTGAGCCCGTAGAACAGCTCGTCGAAGCGCGTGTCGAGCCCGGCCTCGACGTAGAGGACCGACAGCCCCAGCATCAGCAGGAAGCCGGGCAACATGAAGCCGAGGCCGGCGAGGAGGCCGCCGAGCTTGCCGGCGCGCAGGCGCCCAAAGTACACGCACAGCTCGTGCGCCTCCGGCCCGGGGAGGACCTGGTAGACGGCCAGCGTCTTGCGGAAGGTCTCCTCGGAGACCCAGCCCTCCTCGTCGACGCACTCGCGCTTGATCATCGCGATCTGCGCCGCCGGCCCGCCCCAGGCGAGTGCGCCGAACTTGAGAAAGCGCGTGAAGGTCGAGCGCAGTGGGTCGTGGGCGGCCGGCGTCTCGCGGACCTCTTCTCCGCCGGTGGTCTCGACCGCCTCCACGGGCCGGGAGTCTGCACGAACCGTCCGCACGGCGGGCCTCGGGCTCGTAGATGAGGGTTCGCATGACCGGCGAGGTGGCGTTCTTCGAGATCGGCGTCGAGGACGCGGAGCGCGGACCCGCCTTCTACGAAGGCCTGTTCGGCTGGGAGTTCGAGACCGGCCCTCGGGAAGTGGCTACGGAATCACCGCGCCGAACATGCCAGGCGGCGTGCATGGGGGCGACAAGGGGGCGAGTCCCTACCCTTCTTCCGCGTAGACGACATCGAGGCCGCGCTCGACCGCGGGCGGAGCTCGGAGGCGACGTAGAGGACATGGACGGTGAGGGCGACGAGGAGTCGAGGCGGAAGTTCGGGCGCTTCAAGATCTGTCGCGACGACCAGGGTTCGTCGTTCGGCCTCCACCAGCCGCCCGCGTAGTGCGTTGCAGGTGCCCGTACGCCCGCGCGGCCCGTTATAAGTAGGAGCCGATGGCCACCTGCCTAGTCACCGGCGGCGCCGGATTTCTCGGCTCCCACCTGTGCGACCACCTGCTCGGGCGCGGTCACCGCGTGATCTGCGTGGACAACCTCGAGACCGGGTCGCTCCAGAACATCAGCCACATTCGCGACGGCGCGTTTCGCTTCGCGATGCTCGACATCACGAGCCGCTACGAGATCGAGGAGCCGGTCGACGTCGTCTACCACATGGCCTCGCCGGCGAGCCCGATCGACTACGCCCGCTTGCCGCTCCACACCCTCAAGGTCGGGGCGTACGGAACACACAATTCGCTCGGGCTGGCCAAGGCGAAACGGGCTCGGTTCCTCCTCGCCTCGACCTCCGAGGTCTACGGCGACCCTCAGATCCATCCTCAGCCCGAGAGCTACTGGGGCAACGTCAACCCAATCGGGCCGCGCGGCGTCTACGACGAGGCCAAGCGCTACGCCGAGGCGCTGACGATGGCCTACCTGCGCCAGCAGGGCGTGGACACCTGCATCGCCCGCATCTTCAATACCTTCGGGCCGAAGATGCGCCCGCACGACGGCCGTGCGATCCCGACCTTCCTGCGCCAGGCGCTCGCAGACAAGCCGGTCACGGTGTTCGGCGACGGCAGCCAGACGCGCAGCTTCTGCTACGTGGACGACATGGTCCGCGGCCTCGTCGCGCTCGCCGAGTCGGATGTCCACGAGCCGGTCAACCTCGGCAACCCGGACGAGATGTCGCTGCTCGAGATGGCGCAGCTGATCGTGGAGCTGACCGAGTCGCGCTCGGAGATCGTCTTCGAGGCGCTGCCGGTGGACGACCCGAAGATCCGCCAGCCGGACATCTCTCGCGCGCGCGACCTGCTCGGATGGCAGCCCGAGATCAGGTGCCGCGAGGGGCTGACGAGGACGATCCAGGGCGCGATCAAGGGCCTCGAGCGGACGCCGACGCTCTAGCGCCAGACGACCGATGAGCTCATCCGAGGCAAAGAACCTCGAACGAATCGTCAAGGCCATCGATCATCACGACGCGACGTGCGAGTACCCGGCCGTCGCGGTGGCGATGAACCCGTTCGAGGTCGAGCGGCTCGGCTGGGACACGATCCGCGGCCTGCCGGTCCAGGGCGACCCCGAGATCGGCACCGGGGCGTTCCGGGTCGTCTGTGCTCGTGAGGAGCGCAAGCCGGAGGAGGAGACGGTCGAGGCGGTGGCCGAGCAGACGGTGCCGGTCGAGGTCACGCCGGCGCGCTGAGCGCCCCGAGGGCGGATTCTGCGCGGCACCCACTGCTAGATTCCGACGCGCCCTGGTGGGCGTAGCTCAGCTGGTAGAGCTCCTGGTTGTGGTCCAGGCGGTCGCGGGTTCGAGTCCCGTCGCTCACCTTCGTTAAGTACCTGCAATTGGCGATGTTGGCCCCGGTGCTTCGAGCGTCATCGATCGTCCATCGGTCCAATATCGGTCCAATTTATTGTCGAACCCGCACCCCACGGGGTGCTCCGGCCGGCCGTAAGCCGCTCGGCGGGCTCGTCACACGCGGCGCAGAGTCCGTCTGAGCGTTTCGGCCCGCTGCGTCGAGCTGGCCCGCCGCCATGCGCAGCGGTACGCCGGCTGCGGGGCACTGAGCGCCGCCAAGATCGTCGCCGAGACAGCGGGCGCCGAGCGCTTCGCGACCGACGCGCGCTTCGCCCGCCACGCCGGCATCGCGCCGGTCCCCCGCCAGCTCCGGGCGCACCGACCGCTTCCGCCTGCACCGCGCGGGCAACCGCCAGCTCAACTGCGCGATCCACCGCATGGCCGTCACCCAGGGCCGCGTCTACCATCCAGCCGTCGAGTACCTTGCCCGCAAGCAGCCGAGGGCAAGAGCAGGATCGAAGCGCTCCGCTGCGTCCAGCGCCACCTCGCTCGCACCGTCTGAAGGACCATGACGACGACGCCGCTCCCTACCGTGAACGCGCCGACAAGCGCGTTCCCTTGACATAGGACCGGTGGCGCGGCGGACTGGATCTACATCGGCCTGCGTGGGCCGCAACTTCCGTTCGGGCACGGGCCCGACGGTCGTCGGTGTCCGGGAGGGCTTGAACCAGCGGACGCTCGTCAAGCATCCCGACGCGCAGATGCTCGCCGACTCCTTCGAGTGGGGCTACGAAGGACCAGCCTGGGTTACGCCGGGCGCGGCAAATCGTCAAAGCCGGTGCTGCGCCGATCAACGGCAGGGCGAGCGCCTTCCCACTGGTCGGGCAGGCATAGCTGCCCCCCGACCACTAGGTTGCTCGCCGGCAGCCTTTCACCCGCTCCGGTTCAGTCAGCTTGCGGAGTCGCGAACAACCTCGAGCAAGCTGCGCTAAGGAACTGACGCATATCCAGCGCACGAGGCGTAGGCTGGTCACCTGAGGGAAGAATTGGCCCGGCACCGCTAGCACGGCCCGGGCCCGGCTTCCGGAGGGTGAGCTCCGAATGCGCGTTCAAGATAGCCGGGCACTGCCGGCAGACGCAAACCACCGGGCCGCTTACGACCCCGTGGGGCCAGTCCGCGTCCGGCCGCTGGTGCGCATCTTCGAGCGCGAGCCGGACCTTCTGACCGGCGTCGCGCCCGATCTCGTTGGGCGGCTGACTCGCCACGTGACCGTCGAGCAGGAAGAAGTCCCGATCGGTAACTGGCGTCCGAGCGGAGATCTGTGCGACGAGCGCCATCTCGGGCTGCTTGTGCTCGAGGGCCTCCTCAGCCGCGAATCGCGTGTGCTCGGCCGGCGTGCCGCCGAGCTGCTCGGCTCCGGCGATCTGGTCCGGCCATCGCAGCCAGCGCCGATCACCTCGGTTCCACAAGAAGGCGGCTGGCAAGCGCTCTCGCCGCTCAAGCTCGCCGTCCTCGACTTCGAGTTTCAGACGACGATCGCCCACTGGCCCCCGATCACGACGGCGCTCGCTGCGCGAGCGGTAGAGCGGTCCCGGCGCGCGGTCGCCCAGCTCGCGATCGCCCGGATCCACGGCCTGCCGACGCGCCTTCACGTCCTCTTCTGGTTTCTGGCCGATCGGTGGGGGCGGCGGGCGGGCGGCCAAGTCACGCTGTGCCTGAGGCTTTCACACGCTCTGCTGGGACAGCTCGTCGCCGCCGAGCGCCCACCCGTCACGACGGCGTTGACGGAGCTCGCGAACAGGGGCCTGGTCGTCAAGCAGGGCCACTCCCACTGGACGCTCCACGGCCCTCCGCCCACCGAAGCCCGCCAGCTCGTGGCGCTGCCCGCGCTCACCTAAAGGCCCGGCGCCGGCGCGCCTGCAGGTAATCGCGCTTACAAGCTTCGCGCCTCGCCGGTAACCGCGGTTACCGTCCCGCGTCTCAGGCCTTGCGCGCGGCGCGCGCGTCGTTCACGGTCGCGCTCCCTTCGACCGGAGAGAGCGATGCTGAAAAGACTCGCAAGCACCGACGCGACGATGGGCCCGGGACGGGCATTGCTCGCCCTGGCGATCGCGCTCGTCCTGTCGCTCGCTCTGACGCTCCTGCTGCGAACCGCCGACGAGGGCCGCGCCGAGGAGCCGCCGCCGCCGGCCGCCGACGCCGGGCTCTCGGTCGAGTGGGCCTTCATCCCAGGCGGCGTCCCCGAGCTGACCGACGCCGCCAGCGCCGTCGTCGAGGTCGAGGTCGAGGCGGTCCGCGCCGGCGACGACCTGGTCGCCCAGGGGGCGGCCGAGGACGGCGGAGACGCCCTTACCCCCACCCAGCGCGTCGACGTCCGGACGCTCGACACGCTGTCAGGGTCGGCACCCGCGCAGTTCACGCTGTTCAAGCTCGGGTCGAACGACGTATACGCCGAAGGCGACCCGCCCTACGAGGTCGGTCGCCACTATGTCCTCTTCGTCCGCCCGCGGCTCGCCGACGACGGCAGCGGTCGTCACTCCGACGGCACCTGGCTGCCGGCAGCTCCCGACGGGCGCTTGGTCGAGCAAGGTGGGACGGTCGAGCCGCTGATCGAGGGCCCGGTCGGTGAGCAGCTCGACGGCAAGAGCGTTGCCGCCGTCGAACGCGAGGTCGACAGCTCCGGGGGTGGCCAGTGAGCCCGACCAGCGGAAGGCTTCGCGTCCCGCGCTCGCTGGTACTCCTCGCGGCGGCGCTGATCCTGTCGCTGCCGGCGGCGGTCGTGCTCGCCCACTCCGGCCACCTCAGGGTCGACGGGGCGGGGCGCGTCCTCCACCACCACACCAACACCTACTCGACCTACAACGCGATCCCCGCCGGCGAGCTCTACGACGCGACGCAGGACGCCCGTCGCGAGTGGCATCAAGCCGTGACGCCGAAGCCGGCCGTGCCAGACCAGGCGACGCACGACGGCTCGGAGATCCACCTCCGCCGCGACAACCTCGGCGACATCGGCGCGCGCGTCCAGTGGACCTCCGGCTACCACGCGACGCACACCGACGCCACGTTCAACACCTTCTATCTCGCGAACGAGCCCTACTCGACCAAGCGGCGGATCGCCTGCAACGCGATCGGCAACATCCTCGGCCTCCAGGACCGAAATGCCACCGATGCGACGAAGGACTGCATGGGAACGCAGGACTTCAGCCCTAACGTCGCCAGCCACTCGATCGAGACACTGCAGGAGTTCTACGGCCCGAACCTGAGCGTCACCGGCTCGCTCTATGCGAACCGCGACGACCTCAAGGCCACCCGCTCCTACCAGCTGACGGCCAGCGGCTCCGGCCACGCGATGAAGTCGGTCAAGGTCTTCCTCGACGGCGCCGCCGACCCGATCGCCCAGAACTCAGACCAGATTCCCTGCGCCGAGAAGTGCTCGAAGAGCGTCAGCCTGACAAGAGAGGGCGAGCAGCTCGCCGACGGCGAGCATACGGTTCGCGTCGTCGCAGAGAACCAGTTCGGCAACGTCGAGCAGCAGACCTTCACGATCTTCGTCGAGGCACACCCCGGCAAGCTCGAGCACTACACGTTCGAGAACGAGGCGCTGGGCGACCGCTCGACGCTGTCTGTCAACGTCGCCAACGGCAACCTCGTGCTCGAGGAGCGCGACCTCAACATCCCCGGGACAGGCCTCGATCTGGCCGTCGCCCGCTACTGGAACAGCCAGACCAAGCGCGACACCGACCTTGGCCCGCGCTGGTCGCTCGGGACGGGGGAGGGGGTCGAGCTGAAGGAGCTATCCGGCGGCGACGTCCGCTTCTTCGGTCCCTCCGGCTACGCGGTGCGCTTCAAGTCGGTCGGCGGCGGCTACTACAACGTGCCCTCGGCGCTCAACGCGACGCTACGGAAGACCTCCAGCGGCTGGTGGCTCGAGTTCTACGAGAGCGAGGAGCGCTACGTCTTCGACGCCCAGGGCCGCCTGACTGAGGACATCGACCGAAACGATCACAAGATCACCTTCGCCTACGACTCGGCCGGCCGGATTACGAACGCGACCGACACCCAGGACCGCGTGGTCACCTTCAGCTATTACCCGGACTCAGATCCCGAGGCCGGCGGCCTGATCCGCTCGATGACTGACGTCGCCGGCCGCCGCTGGGAGTACGTCTACGACGACCGCCGCCTCGTCCGCTACATCACGCCCGACACGACTGACTCCGACGTCGAGTACGGCTACGACGCCCAGGGTCGCCTGACCGATATCTACGACGCCCGCAGCGCGAGCGTCCATACCGCCATCCGCTACGAGGGCTCGAGCGACCGCGTCGACTCGGTCACCCGCGACGCGGCGCCCGACGGCTCGGGGCCGTTTCGGACGACCTTCGACTACGAGGCCCAGGACCCTGACTGCACGGACGACGCTGAAGCGGGGCAAACCGACGACGACGAGACGACCAAGGTCACCGATCCACGCGGCAACGCGACGACCTACTGCACCGACGACGAGAGCCGCGTCAGCGAGGTTCGCGACGCGATGGGCCACAAGACCGAGAAGACGTACACCAGCAAGAGCAACGTCGAGACCTTCGAGTCGGCCGGTGGCAGCTACAAGCTCGAGTACGGCACCGTGCTCGGCCACGAGCGAGCGGCGCTAGTCAAGGGCCCGGGCGGGGCGACGACAGACATCCAATATGACGCCGGCAACCTCAGCGCCCGTCCGAACGGCGTCGACGACGCCCAGGGCAACACGACGAACTACGCCTACGACGCGTCCGGCAACCTGACGACGGTCTCAAACCCGAGCTTCCCGAACCCGCTCGTCGAGCTCCACTACAACGACGGCTCGACGGATCCCGACCTCAAGGGAACGCTCGAGTGGTCGAAGCTCGAGCAGGCGCCAGGCAAGGTCGCGAAGACCGAGTATCGCTACGACGGCGAGGGCAATTTGATCGAGGAGATCCCGCCGAAGGGCCCGAATGGCGAGGTCCTCCAAGGCAGCACCAGCTACGGCTATTCGGAGCCGAATCTCGCCGGCACGGCACAGGTCAACCTGAGCCGGATCACCTCGGTGACCGCCCCTGGCCGAACCGCCCAAGATAGCCCGGTCACGCGCAAGATCACCTACGACCCGCTCGATCGGACGAAGACGATCGAGTATCCGTCGTCGTTCGAGCTGGGCGACTCGGTCCGCTACAGCTACGACGGCGCCGGCAACCTGCTCGAGCGAATCGACGGACGCAAGGACCAGGGCCGCGACGATCAGAAGGACCAGTACCGCTACGACGGGCGCAACCTGCCGACCGAGGAGATCCTCCGCTCGGGCAGGCGCGTCACCTACACCTACGACGTCGCGGCGAACCTGACCGCGATGACCGAGCTCAAGGGGACGACGCACCTGCGCACCGTCAACTACACCTACAACGCCGACAACCTCGTCGAGACGATCCGCGATCCGGCCGAGGTCAACGCCTACAGCTACGCCTACAACGACGAGCACCAGGTCAGGACGCTCAGCTACCCGAACGGGATGCAGCTCACGAACGACTACCACGACACGCGCCTGATCAAGAGCAAGGTTGTAAAGGGAGCCGACACGCTCAGCGAGCTCGAGTACCGCTACGACCAGCCGGTCGACGGCCCGCCCGAAGAGGACGACATGACAGACCTCGTCTCGCAGGTGAAGGACCTCAAGCAGGGGCTAACGACCGACTACCTCTACGACGACATGAACCGGCTCGAGGGCGCCGACGAGTCGACCGCCGCCGGCTCGACCCTGACCCCCCGCGACTACTCCTACGTCTATGACGACGCCTCGAACCTCACCAAGGAGACGGTCGACGGGCAGAGCAGGAGCTACAGCTACAACCTCGCCCACGAGCTCGAGCAGCGCGACGGCGCCTCCTTCCACGCCTACGATCACAACGGCAACCTCGAGCGCGTCACCGGCGGCAACGC
>Ga0136615_10000562_pt1 | contig 16961 bp, 17 predicted proteins | sample AntDrymUQ2882206_2_FD_106647 | JGI IMG/M metagenome (GOLD analysis project Ga0136615, IMG submission 106647) | Polar desert sand microbial communities from Dry Valleys, Antarctica - metaG UQ288 (22.06) | ecosystem: Environmental > Terrestrial > Soil > Desert | place: Antarctica: Dry Valley...
GGAGCGGGGCGGCTGGCAGGGGGGGGCGGTAGGGGGCCCCGTTGTCGGTTTTGGGGCCCCCAAGGGGCGGGAAACCCCCGCCGAGGGCGACAAAAAACGGGGGGGGGGGGGGTCGGCCAGGTGGCTCAAGGAGCGCGGGTAGCATCCCCCCGTGAAGCAGGGGCCGTTCGTGGGGGTGGGTTGCGTGGTAGTGCGGGACGGGGCCCTGCTGATGGTGCGCCGTGGCAAGGAGCCCGCCAAGGGGCTGTGGTCGCTGCCCGGAGGCCGGCTCGAGCACGGCGAAAGCTTGGCGGAGGCGGCGGCGAGGGAGGTGCTGGAGGAGACCGGGTTGAAAGTGAAAGTCTCTGATCTCCTCGGCGTCTACGAAGTCCTCGGCGACACCCATTACGTGGTGCTCGACTACATCGGCGAAGCGGTGGGCGGGGCGGCCGGACCCACGGCGGGGGAGGATGCCGCCGTGGCGCGCTGGGTACCGCTGGAGGAGGTCTCCACGCTCGACTGCACGCCGCGGCTCTCGGAGACGCTCAGGGCATGGCAGGTGCTCACAGAATGATGAAACACACCTCTCCGAGCCGCCCTGACCTCAGCAGAGGAACAGCGCGACCACGTCATTCTCGCGCACTGGCGTCCCCGCAATCGGGTCGGTGTCGGCAACGACTCCCCCGCCCCCGCACGAGTCCACTGTGCGACCCCTGAGCCCGGAGCTTTCGAGGCTGGCCACCGCTTCGGCCGCGCTAAGCCCGCGTACATCCGGCATGTCGAGCACCTCGAAACGGGGGCCAAGGGACAACACCAACTCGACCTCGCTGCCCGCCGGCAGGGGGCCGGCAGGACGGGTTTCGGCGGCCTTACCCTTGGCAACCTCCTCGGAATAGTCCTTGGACAGGGTGACCACGAAACCCGCCGCCTTGACCTGCTTGGCGGCCTTGTCGATGTCGAGACCGGCGATCGCGGGGACCTCTCGAGGGCGGGGCCCTTTGCTGATTACCAGCACGACCTCGTCGCCCAGCTCCAGGAGGCCTCCGGCCGGGATCTGGACGGCGACGGCCCCCGCTTTCTCCGAGGAATAGCGCTCGCTCGTCCTTCCCACGACCAGGCCTGCTCGCTCCAACGACCGCTCTGCGGCGGATCGGCTCTTTCCGACCAGTGGGGGGACCTGTTTCAGAGGAGGCCCCGCGGACACCACCAGCGACACCACGGTGCCCTCTTTGACGCTCCCTCCGCTCGGGGACTGGGCGATGACTCGGTTGCGAGGCGTCGAGGGAACACGGCGGCGCTCGGCAATGCGCGCCTCGAGCCCCAAGACATCCGCCCGCTGGGCCGCCACCGCCAGGCGCAGCCCCGTCACTTCCGGAACCTCCACGGTGGCGGGACCGAACAGGAACGGCGCCGCCCGCGCGCCGCCCAGTGCGACGACGGCGAGCACCACTAACAGCAGCATGAGTTTCAGCAGGCCCCACAAGAATCTCCTGATTCGCCCCTTGCGCCGGCGGCGAGTGCGGGGGCCGCGGGCCGCGGTGATGTTGATCTCCCCGGTCAGCTCGGCGACGAGCGAATCCAGCGAGGGCGCATCGGGTAGTGAGCGCACCGAGATTCGCTTCAACGCATGGGCCATGTAGGAGGCGTCCTCGAAGCGGCGGGAGGGGTCCAGGGCGCACGCCTTCAGCACGATCTCGTCGAGCTGGGAAGGCACCTGGGGAGCCAGTCGAGAAGGCGCAACAGGCTGCTCTTCGGCGCGCCGAGCCAGCAGATCCGCCCCTGCGCCGTGGGAAGGGGGCAGGCCGGTGAGTAGCTCAGAGAGAACGGCTCCGGAGGCCCAGACGTCGGACGCCCACGACGCCTCAAAGCCCTGTGCCTGCTCGGGCGATAGATAGCGCAGGGTCCCTTGAATTCCCCCTCCCGGCCCCGTTCGGTCGGCGTCGGCGACGACCGCAATGCCGAAGTCCGCAACCTTCACGGCCCCGTCGCGGGCGATGAGGATGTTCTCGGGCTTCACGTCCCTGTGCACGAGACCGCCGGCATGGGCGGCGGCCAGCGCGTCACACACCGCTGCCATGATGTCGGCCGCCTGCGCCGGCTCCAGAGAGCTGCGCGCCACCAGCACATCGCGCAGGTCGTTTCCGGCCACGTACTCCATGACCATGTAGTAGGTCTGATCATCGGTCGAGCCCCAGTCGTAGACCGCAACGATGTTGGGGTGGGTGAGGCGAGCCGCCGCTCGGGCCTCATCCTTGAACCTCTCCACGAGCTCGGGGTCGTGTGCCAGCGAGGGATGCAGCACCTTGACCGCCACCGATCGGTCCAGGAGCACATCGTGACTTCGATAGACCTCGCCCATGCCCCCCGTAGATAGACGTGAGATGAGCCGGTAGCGGCCGGACAGTGTCTGCCCGACGAGGTCCTGCATGAGCCGGGACATCAGCGCCTCGAATGCTTGAGGTGGTAGTCGAGCCTCTCTTCAAGGACCGCTACCGCTCGCTCCAGAGCGTCCGAGGCCAGGGTCGCGTTCTCTGCGCGCCGCCCGGCGGCCTCGGCTGCATCGAACGCCTCTCGCAGCGACGTCTTGACGTTTCCCACAGCCTCTTTGAGCGCGGAGAAGCGGGCCTTGACGGCTTGTCGGTCCTCCGCCGCGTCGGAGGAGAGTTGGTTGGAAAGCTTCTCGGCGGCGGACTCGGCCCGGTCCGAGAGGATCTGGAGCTGCGACACCTCGGCCTCGAGCTCCGCTACGCGCGCCAGCGCCTCCGCGGCCGTATCGCGCGCCGCCGACGAGGTTCGGGTGGCGTCAACGACGGCGTCTGAGCGTCCGCAGGCGACCAGCAACAGCGCGAGTGAGAGCAGAACTGCGATTTTTCTTGCAACGGTGAGCACGATGCGCCTCCAAGCCCCGGGAGATCGACGCGTCAAACATAACAAAAAACACATGAGTTAACAGCAAACACTCCTGTACCGCGCCCGGGGGCCCGCGAGCCACCTTTGCGGCCGTGACTAAGGGGGTGGTTGGGGGCGCAAATTCGGGTCGGGGCGACCCTCAGGAAAAGAGCTTCTTAGGTCGGCCACGAGGGGGAGGTGGTCCGACGCCCTCGATTCCTGCGCCCACAAACCCCGGAGCTGGAGGCCGGGCCCGGCCAGGATGTAATCGATCTGCGAGCGGACCCCCGGACTCTTGTAGGTCCCCACCCGACGCCCCGCATGAAAACCCAGGCGCAGCAGGGGGGCAAGGCTCGCCCGCCGCAAGTTGAGGTCGCCGAGGACGACCACGGGGGGCGTGGCGGTGGCGGCCAAGTCCGCCAGCGCTTGCACCTGAAGTGCTGCGACCTGCCGCTGCCAGGCGAGGTGGGTTGCGATCAGCGTGATCTGCCGCCAGACGACCACGGCCGCTCCGCGAGGCTCCTCGTCACCGGGGCGCGGCAGCTCCACGAAGGTCTCCTCGGAAATCGCCGGCGTCGCGGCAACGGCGAAGCCGTAGTCGCCTCGACCCCGCCCAAGCGTGGGAAAGAAGCGCACATCGTGGCCGGTGAGGCGGGCTATCTCGGCAGGCTGATCGATGCGACCCGAGCGAACCAGGCCGCGATCGAGCTCCTGAAGGGCGAGAAATGAAGCGCCGGTGCGCCCGATGTCTCGAGCCGCGCGCTCGACGTCGAGCACCCCGTCGTCGCCCACGCAGGCATGTAGGTTGAAGGTTGCTACTCGTAGCATTCCTCCCACCCTGATACACCTCCCCGTAAGTACGGTGCCATTCGAGCCCCCCTGCATCCCGCTCGCGGTGTGTCTCCGCTCACGTACCTTTCAGTTACGCAGCGCTCGCTCCTGGCGAAGCGGCTCCGCCGAGGTCGGAATTGGGATTCAATCGGCTCCGCCGAGGTAGGAATTGGGATTCATCGGCTCCGCCGAGGTCGGAACTAGGATTAAATCGTGTCGCATTGACGCTCTCGGTGCGCACCCCGTTTTCCGGTGCGGAGTACTAGGCGGCGTCGCTTTTGGCACGAATTGTGGGACGATTGGAGAGAGTCGGCCGGATAGGACACCCACCACAGGCCGGGTCAACGACACCGCGACGAGAGCGAGAGCGTGGCCTCAGAGACCCCCGAGCAGACGCTGGATAACGCCGAGCAGACCTACTGCTACGGCCACCCGGACACGCCCACGAGGCTCCGTTGCTCCCGCTGCGAGCGCCCCATCTGTGGCCGCTGTGCCATCCCCGCGTCGGTGGGCCAGCACTGCCCCGAGTGCGTGGCCGAGGCTCGGCGCTCACAGCGCAAGGTGCGCTCGGTGGGGGCCGCCAGCTCGCCGGCGACGATGGTGATCATCGCGGTGTGCGTCTTCTTCTGGTTCGTGGAGACCTTCAACCCCGGCATCATTCGCTCCCTCGGCTCCTTTCAGCCTGCCATCGCCGCCGGGGAGTGGTGGCGCCTGCTCACCCCCATGCTCCTCCATGCGCCGCGCTCGCTCTGGCATATCGGACTCAACATGTACGTCTTGTGGATCTACGGGCCCGAGGTCGAGCGTGCCTTCGGCACCCCCCGGTTCGTGGGCTTGTTCGTGGTAGCAGGATTTCTCGGCGGCGCGGCCTCCTACTCGTTCGGGCCCTGCCCGGCTCTCGGCGTGGGGGCGTCGGGTGCCATCTTCGGGGTCGTCGGAGCCCTGCTGATGTACCTCTACAACCGAAGGCGCTCTGCGTTCGTCCGTGGCTACCTCAAGAGCATCACGATCCTGGTGATGATCAACGTCGCCTTCGGCTTCATCGTCCCCGGCATCGACAATCTCGCCCACCTCGGAGGCCTCGCCGGCGGCATCATGGTGGGGGCAGGATTCGACGCTTCCAAGGGGCGGCGAGGTGCGCTCGTGGACGTGGCCTCGCTGGCCTTCGTCATCGCGCTGGGCGTGGCTCTGGTGGCCTGGAAAACGGCGAACTTCACCTGCGTGGGCCTCTAGAAACCAGCCCGGCCGCGGAGCAGCGACACCCCCGCCCGATTGACCACATCGAACTCGTAGTCGTCCTCCGACCGCCACCAGCGCAAGCGGAGCTCCTGGCCCGGGAACACGGGCTTGGCGAAGTGGGCGCCCGCCATCCGAACCCTGCCCGGATCGCCCCCGGCAAGCTCATCCACCACACCCGCCATCGCCATCGCCATCGTGCACATGCCGTGGACGATGACGCCGGGGAGCTTGGCGGAGCGGGCGGTGGTCTCGTCGAGATGGATCGGGTTGTGGTCCCCGGACGCCTCTGCATAGCGCCGGGGTTGGCCATCATCGATTCGGAGGGGACGCTCGCCGAGTATCGCCGGGGGCGTCCCCGCGGCCCCCGGGGATGCCGCTCGCCGCCTGCGTCGGGCGGCGACCCCACGGATGAGCATCGTCGCCCGCACCAGCATGGCGACCTCTCCATCTACTTCGAGCTCCACCTCGATAGTGAAGTGCTCGCCGGTCTCGTCCTCCGCGAGAGAGGCGAGCTCGGCGCTCACCCCCACGATGTCGCCGGCGCGCAGGGGGCGGTGGATGACGTGTTCTTCTGAGATGTGGACCAACCGGAGGAGGTCCGCTCCGAGCTCGGGATCGCGGGCCACATTCATGATCGTGGGGAAGGCGGGCACGATGCCGAACACAGGCGACGCTACGGGGTCAGGGCCGCGATAGCGCTCGTTGAAATCGTTGGTGGCCTCGGCATAGCGGGCGACGGCTTCGGGGGTGACCTCGTAACCGCCGCCGTCGTAGCGCTTGCCGGTGAGTGCTTGATTCAGCCCCATCTTCAGGCAGGCTCGACGTCGGCGTCGCCGCTGAGGGCGGGCTCGCGCTCGGGCAGCTCGAGCTCCCGGGGCCCCGGCCCCCGGCGATCTGCCTCGAAGCGCACCTTCACGAAGCGTCCCTCGACCTCGTCGACTCGTCCCCAGCAGACGATCTCGTCCCCCGGCCACACCCTCGTGAGGAAGCGGACGCGAAAGCGCCTCAGGTGTTGTGGCCCTCCGAACCAGTCACTAACGGCGTGCGCGAGGTAGCCGGCCGGAAGCATGCCCATGGCGAAAGCAGTGGGCGCCCCGGCCCCCTGTGCGTAAGCATCATCGATGTGGATGGGATTGAAGTCCCCGGCCGCGCCCGCGTAGCGGACTATGTCGGCGCGCTCCACAGGCCCGAACACCACCTCCGAGAGCTCCATGCCGGAGAACACGTCTTCGAGTCGCAAGTCGGACGGAACGCTCACGGGGGAGGCAGCTCCATGAGCGTGTAGAGGGCTCTGAGCACCTCGGCGCCCGACGCGTCGGTGAAGACCGACTCGTAAGTCACCACTCGCATCACGCCGCCCCGGCGCCCTTGCTTGGAGATATCGGAAGCAATCCGCATCCGCCCTGTGAGAACCTCGCCGGCCACCGGAAGCCGCTGGTAGAAGAACTCTTGCTCACCGTGCAGCACGCGCTCGTACGCCAGGTTGGCGCCGAGACGACGCTCTCGTTCCTCGCGCGGGACCTGCCACATCTGTGTGACCGTGAACGTCGGGGGAGCAACGATGTCGGGCAGCCCTCGTTTCCGAGCCTCTTCGACGTAGTAGTGGATGGGGTTGTCCTCTGCGACCGCCAGAGCGAACTCCCGAACCTTGCCTCGCTCGACCGGTAGCTCGAAAACGATCTCGGCTTCACTCCCAGGCGCCCGCTCACCGACTCCCATGCGGGCACGCTACCCCACGACTCCCATCCGAATTAGAGGAATCGCGCCACCTACGGTCCCGTTTGTGGTTAACATTGAGGCACGCGAGAAAGGAGGTGGTCCACACTGAGTGATAGATCCGACGGACCTCGCGAGGTGACCGGCTGCTAGTGGTCTAAGCCTCGATTTCGGGTTCTGGCCATTGGTTTGGGCCACGGGCAGAATCCACACCGGTTCACCGCCGTCCCTCGTCCCGGGCCTGGTCCACCGGGCGTCTCGCAAGACAAGCGGGTGGCGGCAACAGCTCAAAAACAGAAGACCGGCGCGGGATCCCGCGCCGGTCTTCTTTGTGCGGGACTTCAGGTCCAGACTGCGGACCGGCACATGGAGGCTGCGTGCGACAGTCGCATGGCAGAATTTCATTGCTGGGTGTTACCGGGCCGGCTTCAGGACCCGAGCAGCTCTTCAAACGCCGCTTCGTCGAGGATCTCGATCCCCAGACTTTCGGCCTTATCCAGCTTCGAGCCTGGAGATTCCCCCGCGACCACGTAACCGGTCTTCTTTGACACGCTCGAGGTCACCCTGCCTCCGCGATTCTCGATCGCCGCCTGCGCCTCCTGGCGCGAGTAGTGCTCCAGCGACCCGGTTAGAACGAACGTCTGGCCCTCGAGCGGCCCGCTCCGGTCCCGGCGCTCACCCTTGGTGTTGACGCCCGCCCGGCGCAGCTTGTCGAGGACTTCGATATTGCGCTCCTGGGAGAAGAAAGTGATGGCCGATGCAGCGATGACCGGCCCTATTCCTTCCATCGCCACCAGGTCCTCGTAGCTCATCTCCTGGAGGCGCTCCAGAGACCCGGCCTCCGCAGCCAGCTCTTCGGCCGCCGCGCTCCCCACGTGGAAGATGCTCAGAGCTATGAGGAGGTTCGCCAGCGGCCTCTTTTTCGACTTCTCGATTCCCTCCGACAGGTTCGACGCCGACTTCTCGGCGAAGCCCTCCAGCTCGAGGAGCTGGTCCTTTGAGAGCGAGTAGATGTCGCCCGGGTCCTCGAGAAAGCCTTTTGTGATGAGCGCGTAGATCGTCTGGTAACCGAGGCCTTCTATATCCATCCCGCCACGGGCCGCGAAGTGAAAAATGCGCTCTATTCGCTGCGACGGGCAGTCGATCCCCACGCAGCGGGCCACCGACTCGCCCTCCGGCCGCACAATGTCGGAGCCACACGAAGGGCAGGTCTTCGGCATCGAGAAGAGCCGCTCGTCCCCCGTGCGCAGCGACGGAACCGGCCCCACCACCTCGGGAATCACGTCGCCCGCGCGACGTACGATCACCGTGTCGCCGATCCGGACGTCCTTGCGGGCGACTTCGTCCTCGTTGTGCAGAGTCGCCGTCGACACGGTGACGCCCCCCACGAAGACGGGTTCGAGCCGGGCAAAGGGCGTTGCCGCCCCCGTCCGTCCGATGTGTACCTGGATGTCGTTGAGATGCGTGGTGCGCTCCTCCGGAGGGAACTTGTAGGCGATCGCCCAGCGAGGCGCCTTTGAGGTGAACCCCAGCTCGTCCTGTTGAGCGATCGAGTCCACCTTCGTAACGATCCCGTCGATCTCGTAGTCGACGTCGTGACGATGCTCGGCCCAGTGAGAGCAGAAACGGTAGACCTCGTCGAGATCGGCGAGCCGGCGGTTCTCGGAGTTGGTCCTGAGCCCCCACCCACGCACTGCCTCGAGAGCCTCCGAATGGGTGCGAAAGCGAACGCCCTCGGCCCGCCCCACGCCGTGGATGATCAGCGCCAGGTTCCTCTGACTGGTGACCTTGGGGTCCTTTTGCCGCAGGGAGCCGGCGGCGGCGTTGCGGGGGTTGGAGAAGAGGCGCTCACCTCGCTCCTCGAGGCCCTCGTTCACCTTGGCGAAGTCACGCAGCGGCATGTAGACCTCGCCTCTGACCTCGAGCACCGGAGGCGGCTCGCCCCGAAGCCGCAGGGGGATTGACGCAATCGTCTTGAGGTTCGATGTGATGTCCTCGCCCGTTCGGCCGTCGCCCCGGGTCGCCCCGGTGTCGAGTCGGCCGTCGCGATAGACGAGGTTGACGGCCACGCCGTCCATCTTGAGCTCGGTGACGTAAGAGTCCGGCAACCCGATGCCCTTCTCCACGCGCGCCCCCCACGCGAGCAGCTCCTCGAGCGAAAAGCAGTTGTCCAGCGACATCATCCTCGTGGGGTGCTCGACCGGGGCGAACAGGCCCGAGGGCGGCGCGCCGATGCGCTGCGTGGGGGATTCGGGGACGACCAATAAGGGATTGGCTTCCTCGAGAGCGATGAGCTCCCCCATTAGCGCGTCGTACTCGGCGTCGGCTACCTCCGGATCGTCGAGGACGTGGTAACGGTAGGAGTGGTGGTCGATCTCCTTGCGAAGCTCCTCGGCGCGCTGCGCCGCGCTGTCTCCTGAGTCGCTCCCTTTCATGCCTCCTCCACCCGGTCATTCTCTCAGCACAGGCGACGCCGAACCCCGACGCGAAGAGGGAGCCCTTTCGGGCTCCCTGTTCGACGAGCCAGCTTCGACTCGTACCCCCACCTTCTGATGCCGCCCAGAGGCGATGATTGAAGACTAGAGGAATAACCTGGCAGGGCCAATACGCAAAGCTACCGATCAGGCTCTTCCGGCGAGAAGCATGATGCGCTGTCTCGTGAAGACCCAGTCGTCGTCGTCACGCTCGAAGCCTTTGCCGGTCTCGTGCCCCCGGGCGGCGATGAACGCTCGCACGGTTTCGATGCGCTCTTCGGGGAACTCGCCCGGCCACATCCATTCGGAGAAGCGTGTCTGCTGGGACACTGTTCGCTCATCGAGGATCGCGAGGCCGGCGGCGAGCACGATGGTTCGAAACGCGGACGCGGGACGGCTCGCCGCATGGCTCGGATCCCGAAGGACTTCCAGCTCGTAGAGAGCCCGGGCCTGTTCGTAGCGCTCGGGGGCCAGTTGATCCACGATCAACACACGTCCCGAGTCCCTCGCAACACGCCGCATCTCCGCGACGACGGGGACCGGCTTTTTCATATGGTGCAAGGCCTGGGCGCTGCAGACGAGGTCGATACAGCGGTCGCGGAGCGGAAGGGCCGCGCCGTCGCAGGCCACCGCCTCGATAACGGAGTGCTTGCGCCGGCCCACCTGCAGCATCCCGGGAGTCAGATCGAGCGCAACCAGAAGCCCGGCGCCCTTCTCGAAGAGAGCCAGAAAGTTGCCGGTCCCCGCCCCCACCTCCGCGACCACCTCTCCCTGCTCGAGCCGGGAGAACTCCACGACCCCGAGGGCATCGAAGCGGTGTGCGGTTCGTTCGGCAAAACCCTCGGCGGCCCGCTCGAACTCGTCCTTGACGAGGCGGTTGTGAGGCTCAGCTTCGGTGCTCACGCGGCCTCGGTTGCCGCGACGATGCCCCCTCCCACGAGCTCGTCGGGGTCCGCCTCCGAGTAGAGGACCGCCGACTGGCCCGGGGCCACAGCTTCGACCACGCGCTCGAAAAGGAGCTGTGCGGCTCCGTTCGCACCGGTGGTCACGCGTGCGGGGGTTACGTCCCCGTGTGCCCGGTGCTGGACCAGCACGCGCTCGCCACGACTCGGAACGGACCCGACGTAGCTGACTTCCTCGAGACGAGCCGAGACGACCTCGAGGTCACCCCGCTCCCCCACCACGATTCGGTTCGAAGAGGCGTCGATCGAGGTCACGTACACAGGCCTCCCCAGCGCCACCCCCAGGCCCTTTCTCTGCCCCACGGTGTAACGGCCAAAGCCGTGATGCTCGCCCACCACACTGCCGCGCTCATCGATCACAGTCCCCCGGTGCGAAGCCTCGGCAATGTGCTCGGAGATGTAACCCCCGAGGTCGCCTCCTCTCACGAAGCAGATCTCCTGAGAGTCGGGCTTGGTCGCAGTTCTGAGCCCCAAGCGAGAAGCCAGCGCTCGCGTCTCCTCTTTGTTCATGCCACCCACCGGGAAGCGGCAGCGGGCGAGGCGCTCCTGGGTCAGCATCCAGAGCACGTAGGACTGATCCTTCTTGCCGTCCACTCCACGCAGGAGGCGGGCACGGCCGTCATCGGTTCTGATGCGTGCGTAGTGCCCGGTAACGAGAACGTCCGCGCCCATGACCTCCGCCCGCTCGAGCAGTGCATCGAACTTGATCCACTGGTTGCAGCGGACGCAGGGGTTGGGAGTCCGCCCAGAAGCGTAGGCGGATCTGAAGTCCCTCACCACCGAGGACTCGAACCGCTCGGCGAAGTTCAGGACGTAGAAGGGAATCTCGAGGAGGTCCGCAACGCGCCGAGCATCATCGGCTGCGCCCACGCTGCAGCAGCCGGAATCGGTGTTCGCCTCGTCCTGCCGCCACAGCTTGAGCATGATTCCGGTGACGTCATAGCCCTGCTCGACCATGAGCGCAGCGGCCACGGACGAGTCGACCCCGCCGGACATGGCCACCACGGCCTTTGGCCGGCGGGGGGGTTCGGTGCTCATGCCGCTTTGCGGGCCCGCTCCACGGCCTCCGGTAGCGCATCCAGCACCGCCCTTACGTCCTCCTCACTAGAGGCGCGGCCCAAGGAGAAGCGGATGCTTGCGTCTGCGAGGCGCGGCGGAAGACCGATCGCGAGCAGCACGTGGGAGGGATCCAGCGCTCCCGACTGGCAGGCCGATCCCGACGAGCACGCAATACCGGCCGCATCGAGCAACAACAGCAGAGTCTCGCCCGACGCGCCCGGGAACGACACGTTGAGGTTGCCCGGAACGCGCGCATCGAGAGTTCCATTTACCACCACATCGGGAACGGCGGCGCGTACGCCCTCCAGGAGGCGATCGCGGAGCTTGAGCAGTCGCTCGGACTTGGCGTGGACCTCCTCGGCAGCCACCTCGGCGGCGGCGCCGAATGCAGCGACCCCGGGAGTGTTGAGGGTGCCGGAGCGCAGCCCACGCTCGTGGCCCCCGCCGTGTAGCTGGGCCGCCACCGGTACACCAGAGCGCACGAACAAGGCTCCGACCCCCTTGGCGCCACCGAGCTTGTGAGCAGAGAAGGAAGCGAGATCCACGCCCAATCGATGCACGTCGACGGGGATGTTTCCGAGCGCCTGCACGGCATCGGAATGCACCAACGTGGACCTGTTCGCATCCTTGGCGGCCGCAACAATAGCGGCCATGTCCTGCACCGTGCCGATCTCGTTGTTGACGGCCATAACCGACACGAGGATGGTGTCCCGGCGCACGGCATCGCCGATTCGGCGCGGGTCGACGAGCCCGTCGCTTCCGACCTCCACCACCGTGACTTGGAACCCGCCGTCCTGGAGATGCTCGACGGAATGGAGCACGGCGTGATGCTCGAACGCACTGGTGACGACGTGATTGCCGTTGCCGCCGAGCTTGGTCGCAACCCCCTTGATCGCCAGATTGTCGGCCTCGGTCCCACCCGCGGTGAAGGTGATCTCGGCAGGGCTGGCGCCGATGGCGGCGGCTACTTGCTCGCGCGCATCCTCGACTCCCCGTCGCGCGGCCCGCCCGTAGGCATGGACCGATGCGGGGTTGCCGAAATCGCCGTCGAGAAAGGCCAGCAATGCAGCCTTGGCCTCTGGCACAATCGGCGTGGTTGCCGCATGATCGAGGTAGTGCATAACGCTAAGGATACGAGGCGGGAACGCCGGTGAGCGATCGAGTCGCGGACCGCCGCCCGCAGGCCACCAGCGCCTCACCTCTGATTTCAGTTGCGCTCGGAGCGCTGCTCCTGATCGCCGTCCTGTGGCCGCTCGGCGAGGTGGTTTCGTCGTCCGCGATTACCCAGATCGACCGAGAGGTCATACAGCAGTCGGTTGAGATCCGCGAACCGCCGCTGACCAGGCTCATGCATTTTTGCACTTTTCTGGGAGGAAGCCTCTTCGTGCTGGTCCTAGGAGCCGCCGGCGCCATCGTTTACATCATCGACCGACAGAGGAGGTGGCCCGTATTCTTGGCTTGGACCATCGTCGGCAGCGTGGGCCTCGACAACCTCATCAAGATGCTCGTAGACCGGCCCCGGCCCGACTTCCATCGACTGACCGACGTCTCAGGGAGCGCCTTCCCCAGCGGCCACGCCAGCGCGGCTGCAGCCCTGTTCCTGGCCCTCGCCTTTTTGCTCACCAGGCGGATGAACGGGGGCCGCGCCTGGGTCTGGGGAGTTGCGGCCGTGCTGGCCTGCCTGGTTGCCGTGAGCAGGGTCTACCTCGGAGCACACTGGGCGACCGACGTTATCGGAGGGCTGGCGCTGGGGGGCTGCTGGACCGGGGTCATGGCGAGGGCGACCGCAGCCTCGCCGAGCAGTGATGGCGGCGAGGGCCCGGCGGTCTAGGGGCCGCTTGCCGAATTTCATCCAATGCACGCTCTTGCCCGACAGTCGCGTGCCGAGAACGAGAGGTCAGCCCTGCCGGTGCTCGGGCGGGTCGTAGCGATCCTCGGCGGTCTGGGGGTTGGGAACGCCGGCCCTCACCGCCTCGAGCTGAGCTGCGAACGCCAGGCCCAGGTGCAGGGCCAAGGAGGTCAAAAAAGCCCACAGCAGAATCCCTACGATTCCGGCGAGCGGGCCGTAGGTCTGACCGAATGACTTGCTCGCGGTGAGATAGAAGCTCAACAGGCCCGTAAAAACGAACCATAGGAGCGTCGATAGAGCTGAGCCGTGAGCGAGCCACGACGCGTCCGGCTGATGGCGACGCGGCGAGTGCTTGAAGAGCAAAGCGAAGGCGGCCACCACAGCAATGATTCCGAGGGGCCAGCGCGCGAAAGTCCATACGGTGATAACCGACTTGCTGATACCGGTCGCTTGCGCTGCCTGCCCGGCTGCCGAGCCGGCCACGAAAGCGATGAAGGCGATAACCGTCAACAGTCCCGCGCTGATGGCCAGGACAAAGCCCGTCGTGTACTTGGCCAGAGTGGGACGGTCTCTCTCGACTCCGTATATGCGGTTGGCGCCGCGCTCGAGCTGACCCATGGCAAGGGTCCCGGCAACGACGGTTCCTACGAGGCCGACTAGTAGCGGCGTCGTCCCGGTTGAAGAGCCTTGCTGAAATGCCTGTGTCAATATCTTGCTGGCCGGCCCAGGCGCAAAATCGACGAGGGCGGTCTGCGCGGCCCGCTTGAGCGCGTCCTGATTGATCACATTGATGAAGCCGACAAACGCAATGAGTCCGGGTAAGAGGGAGAGGACAACCTGGAATGCGAGGGCGCGCGAGTGACTAAAACCGTCGGCAACCCGAAACCGCTTGAAGGCGTCCTTGGCAAGTTGCATTCGCCCGCTGTCGCGCAGGGTATCGCGTGCTTCGTCGTCCTCGAGGTGGTAAGTCTGCGGAACCGGAGACGCCGTGCTCATGAGACCGCCCCCGAAGCGCGGGCGGCCGGGACTCGCAGCTTGAGTGCAGCGGGAAGGACCTCTACGGAGAACGAGCTCGAGTCCTCGAAGACATCTCCGTCGAGCTCGAGCGGCATGGCCGGTTCCGCCGTCACATGCAGCCGGCGAGCCGATAGCGTTTGGACCCTGGGGTCATCGCCCCGGCGGCCACGACACATACGCCACAAGAGCTTGAGCCAAGCCCCCACCGTTCCGGCCCTCACGACAGCCACAGTCAGCAAGCCGTCTTCGGGATCGGCGTCGGGCAGGGCCGTGAGTCCTCCTTGCAGCTTTCCGATATTGCCGATCAAGATCATGTGTGCCTCACAAATAAGAGGCTCTGCATCGTCAACCCGCAGCTCGACGCGCCCTGCAGGTGCGCGTACATGCTTCAGTCCACTCATCACGTAAGCCACCGCCCCCAATCGAGACTTGAGTTTCGGGTCAGCATCGCGCAGCATCGCTGCGTCGAAGCCCATCCCAGCCATTATGACGAAACAACCGTAAGGGCAGGAACCGACATCGATCGTTCGAGACCCACCCGACAGCGCCACCTCCAGGGCTCCCGAGAGGTCGCGCGGGACGTCGAGGTTGGTGGCCAGCAGGTTGCCGGTGCCGGCCGGCAACAGCGCCAGGGGAACTCCACTGTTGGCAAGGGCCGTGGCGCAGGCCATCACCGTCCCATCTCCGCCCGAGACCATCACGAGATCGGGCCCTTTTTCGAGGGCCTCTCGCAGCATTTCGGTGCCGGGATCCTTTTCCGTAGTCTCCAACCACGTGTAATCGAGCCCTCTGCCATCGAGGGCCTCCTGAGTGGCTCGCCTGCGCTCGTCCGACGCACGACTGCGGGCGACCGGGTTGAACACCACCACGACCCGGCGTATCTCGGTCATCCACCTCTCCCCGATCGCCGGCTCCTGAAAGGCGCCAGGGCACGAGTCGATACGGTGAGCCACACCGTCCCGAGCACACCTCCGCCCATGACGTCGGTGAGATAGTGCATCCCCCGGTACATCCGAGAAGCCCCCACCGCGAGCGGAACGACAATCGCCACCAGCCACAACAGCACAATGGCTGCGCGGCTTCGCAGATGTCGCGAGGCAATTATCGCGACGACCCCGTAGAGAACCACTGCAGCCGCCACGTGGCCGCTCGGAAAGCTCGAGGTAGGAGGTGCCACGTCGAGGCGATGCACCATGGGGCGATTGCGATCCACCAAAGCCGTCAGACCCAAGAAAATGACGACCTCTCCTGCGAGAGCAGCGAGCACCAGCAGTGAGTCCCCCCAGCGCTTCCAGGCCAGCCTGGCCCCAAAGAACAGCAGTACGCCCAGACCCGCAACGGTGGTCGTCTCGGCCAGATAGGAAAGGATCTCGGTGGTCTGGTTGAGCTCGCCGCTGCGGTTGCGCGCCAGATAGCGCGCCAGTCTTCGGTCCAAGCGGCCGAGAGCATCGTCCCCGAGGTAACGAGAAATCGCAAAGCCCACAAGGAGCAGCACCACGAACAACAAGAGCCCGGCCCCCAAGAGAAAGACGAATGTTGACCAGCGCGATCTTCGTTTGGACAACAGGTCTTCACCTCCCCCATATTTGCTTTCTCCGGAACGCTCGCCGGTCGCAGGTTTCGGCCAGAATCAGCTAGTAGAGACTCTAGTCTGATTCTTGGAGGCGACGTTCGAGGTCGGCGATCTGCTCGTCCAATGCATCCTTGCCCGCCCGGCCCTCGCGCCGCTCGAAGTCGACCATTCGTTGCGGGTATCCGATCACCGATGCATCGTACAGAGGTATTGAAGCCTGAGCGCAAAAGTCTTTGGCGTCGCGCGGTCCCCTGATTGCGCCGCGCCTCGAGTCCCCATAGCGATCGACCAACAATAGAGTGAGCGGCTGCGTCGCGGTGCGGGGCTCGATGTAGCCTTCGACACCCTTGCGCTCGGCCGCAAAAGCACGCAGCGGGGCGAGGTCGGGGATTCGACCCCGATTGAAGAACCTACGGAACGAATCGGAAAAGGACATCGCTATCCTTTGCGAATCTCTTCGATGAGCTTCGGCAACAGCTCGAGTGCATTACCGATCACTCCCAGATCCGCCAAAGCAAAGATGGGTGCGTCTTCGTCCTTGTTTACCGCAACGATTCTCTTCGCGCCCTTCATCCCCACGACGTGCTGGGTCGCTCCCGAGATCCCAAAAGCTAAGTAGACCTCGGGTTTGACCGTGCTGCCCGTCTGACCAATCTGATACGAGTAGGGAACCCATCCAGCGTCGACGACTGCCCGGGTGCCTCCCACGGCCGCGCCGGGGATCACCTCTGCGAGCTCGTCCAGAAGGTGGAAGTTCTCGGCCCCCTGCAGGCCGCGCCCTCCGGCGATCACCACCGAAGCATCCTGAAGCTTGGGACCGGCGGCCTGAGCTGTGTGCCGTTCGACGATCTTGGCCCTCTTGAGATTGTCCGGCACCACGATATCGATCGCAATCGTCTCGCAGTCGCCGGGAGACTCCCCTGCAACGAAGGACTTGGGTCGAGTGAGCACGAGCTTGGGTCTTCCCTCGAGCCTCACATCCACTCTAGTGGAGCCTCCCATGATCGTCGTCTGAGCGATATCGAAACTCGGGATGTCGACGGCGTTCGCTACCAGAGTGGCACCGGTCAGGGCCGACAACCGGCCGGCCACATCGCGCGAGTCGTAGCTGGTGGCGAAGAGAATAAGCTCAGGATCATGCTCGGCCACAAGCTGCTGCAGCGCGAACACCGCCGGCTCGGCGACGAAGTCCGAGTAGACAGGGTCGTCGGACCAGTACACCCGTGCTGCGCCATGGCGGCCGAGCGCGGCAGCGACCGCAGAGGAGCCCGGGCCCAACGCGACCGCGGCCGGTTCCGGGTCCAACGCACGTGCCTTCGCCAGCAGCTCGAGCGCGCTGGGATCGATCCCGCCTTCGGTCACCTCCGCATAAA
>Ga0136615_10000563_pt1 | contig 16958 bp, 17 predicted proteins | sample AntDrymUQ2882206_2_FD_106647 | JGI IMG/M metagenome (GOLD analysis project Ga0136615, IMG submission 106647) | Polar desert sand microbial communities from Dry Valleys, Antarctica - metaG UQ288 (22.06) | ecosystem: Environmental > Terrestrial > Soil > Desert | place: Antarctica: Dry Valley...
CACGGCCTCGAGCTCGGCGGCCTCCCCGGCGGCTTCCAGCAGGGCGCCGGCTGGGCCGGCGAGGTGCGGCGGGCCGGCGAGCAGCGCCCCCTCGGCGTCGAGGACGAGCACGTGGTGCACGTCGGCCGACAGCTCGCGCACGTAGTCGAGGGCCAGCGCAGGCGTGAGGGCAGGCGGCACGGGCGTGCCGCAGAATAGGGACGCGTGCCGCTCAACCGCATCGCGTGGGCCGTGACGGTGGGCATCTGCCTGCTGATCGGGGTGATCCTGCTCTTCTCGGGCTATCTCGGCTACGCAGGGGTCTTGCTGGCGATCGCGTTGTCGGCGGCGATCAACCTGCGGTAGGCGCGCCTCGGGCGTCTACGTCAACGGCGGCATCGAGGGGACGGGTTCGGGGTGGGCGGCGAGGTCGATTGCGTATTCGCGTCGCATACCGACGCAAACTCGCAATCGAGCGACCGCCACCCGACCTCGAACCCGCTCCCCTCAAAGCGGCCGTTGGCGTGAATCGCCACCGACTTCCGGCTCGGTGTGCACAATCACGTCGGCCAAGGCGGGGCAGCGCTCGCGCACCGCCTCCTCGATCCGGCCCGCATAGAAGTGCGCAGAGGGGAGCGGCTGCTCGCCGGGCAGCGCGATCGTGACGAGCGCCACCCGGCCACGCTCGGCGTCACGGAAGCGCAGGGCGAGCGGCACGGCGCCCGTGACCCCGCGGACGGCCTCCTCGACGGCCGCGCGCTCGACCGACGTCGCCACCTCCGGCGGCGCCGACGCCCAGTCCGTGCGGGCCAGCGGCTCGATGTGGGTGTGGACGTCGGTGAGGTCGGGGACGGCGAGGCGGACCGCGCGCTCCAGCCGCTCGATCACGTCGTGCGCCTCGGTCAGCGAGAGCTCGCGCGGGAGCTTGACGTGCAGCGACAGCTCGTGGGCGTCGCCGAGGCGCATCACGCGCACGTTGTGCACCTCGCGGACCTCGGGCACGGCGGCCGCCGCGGCGGTCGCCAGCTCGCGCACCCCGCCCCCGATCCGGGCCGGCTCGACGTGGACCACGACGTCGGCGTTGCCCAGCGCGTCGCGCACCCGCTCCTCGACCTCGTCGGCGGTCGCGTGGGCCTGGGCGACGCCCTTGTCCGGCGCGACGCCGACCACCAGGTCGGCGAAGTGGCGCCCGGCCGCGTGACGGACGCGCACGCGGCGCAGCTCGAGCGGCTCGCGCAGCCCCGCCAGCGCCGATCGGATGCGGACCTCCGTGTCGGCCGAGGTGCGATCCATCAGCACGCCGACCGACTGCCAGAGCAGGCGCAGCGCGAGCCCGATCACCAGCACCGCCACGAGGACGCCAGCCACCGCGTCGCCCGCCGGCCGGCCCGCCGCGACGAGGATCGTGCCCGCGAGCACCGCCAGCGAGCCCGCGAAGTCGGAGGCGAAGTGAACGGCGTTCGCGGCGAGCGCCGGCGACCCGTAGCGCCGCGCGCTGCGGCCGCTCGCCACCATGCGGGAGACGTCGATCGCGATCACGAGGGCGAGCACGACGAAGGCCCACCAGGCCGCCTCGACGCCGTCGCCCCCGCCGTCGGCCAGCCGGTCCACGGACTCGTAGCCGATCGCCAGCGCGACCAGGAGCAGGACCGCGCTCTCCCCCAGCGCCGCAAGGTGCTCCGCCTTGCCGTGGCCGTAGTGGTGCTCCTGGTCGGGCGGGCGCACCGCGACGCGAACCGCGAAGAGGGTGAGCAGCGCGGCCACCAGGTCGGTGGCCGAGTGGGCCGCCTCGGCGAGGAACGCGACCGAGCCCGTGATCAGGCCGGTGCCGAGCTTGAGGGCGACGAGGAACACGGCCGCGCCGACGCTGAACAGCGCGGAGCGCCGGCGCGCGCGGGCGGCGGCGAGGTCCTCTGCGCCGGGAGAGCCGAACGTGGCGGCGGTCACGCGCCGGCCTCCGGCGCCCGCAGCCACGCGAGCAGCGCGTTCGCCGCCCTCCCGCGATGGGAGATCTCGTCCTTCTCGGCATCGGAGAGCTCGGCGATCGTGCGGCCGTCGGGGACCTCGGCGGGCAGGAAGGCGGGGTCGTAGCCGAAGCCGCCCGCGCCGCGGACGTCCGCCGCCAGCGTCCCGCGGCACTCGCCGGCGAAGGTCCGCTCCTCCCCACCGGGGGCGGCGTACGCGATCACGCACACGTAGCGCAGCGCCGAGCCGGCGGGTGCCTCCGCGCGCAGCCGGGCCAGGTTGTCGGCATCGCTCGCGGCCGGCCCGGCGAAGCGGGCGGAGACGATGCCAGGGGCGCCGTCCAGCGCCGCCGCCTCGACGCCGGAGTCGTCGGCGATCGCCGGGCGCCCGAGCGCGGCGGCGGCCGCGCGCGCCTTGCCGAGCGCGTTCTCCGCGTACGTGCTCCCGTCCTCGGGCGGGAGCACGACGTCCGCCGGCAGCGGCTCGACCTCGACGCCGTCCAGCAGCCGCTCGAACTCGCGGACCTTGTGGTCGTTGCGGGTGGACAGCACCAGCCGCATGCCGGCCACTACCCCACGGCGGACGACTGCGCGGCGCGGAGGCCCTCGATGCCGTGCTGGGCGAGCGCGAGCAGCTCGTCGAGGTGCGCGAAGGAGAGCGGCGTGCGTTCCGCGGTCGCCTGCACCTCGACCAGGCCGCCGTCGCCGGTCATCACCACGTTGGCGTCGACCTCGGCGCTCGAGTCCTCCCGGTAGTCGAGGTCGAGCAGCGGCGTCCCGTCCACGATCCCGCACGACACGGCGGCCAGCGTGCCGGTGAGCGGGACCGCGGACAGCTTCCCCTGCTCCGCCAGGCGCCGGAGGGCCAGCTCGAGCGCGACGAAGCCGCCCGTGATCGACGCACAGCGCGTCCCGCCGTCGGCCGTCAGGACGTCGCAGTCGACGTAGACCGTGCGCTCGCCGAGCCCCGGGAAGTCCACGACACCGCGCAGCGAGCGGCCGATCAGGCGCTGGATCTCGACCGTCCGGCCGTCGGGCCGGCCCTTGGTGACGTCGCGCGGCTTGCGGTCGCCGGTGGAGGCGGGCAGCATCCCGTACTCGGCCGTGACCCAGCCGCGGCCCTTGCCCATCATCCAGCGCGGCACGGACTCCTGCACCGACGCGGTGCAGATCACGCGCGTCTCGCCGCAGGAGATCAGCACGGAACCCGCCGCGGTGGCCACGAAGCCGGGCTCGATCGTCACGGCGCGCAGCTCGCCGGGCCCGCGGCCGCCGCCGCGCTCGGGCGTCACGCCGCGACCGCCCCGCCGGCCGGCGCGCCGACTCGCACCTGCTCGACGTCGCCGAGCGGGAGCTGCAGGAAGCGCGTGCCGTTGGCGCAGAACGTCGCCGGCTCACCCGTGCAGAGGAAGCCGTACGTGCCCTCCGCCTCGCGCGGGCTGTCGAGCCCGTGGCTGCCGAGCACGTGCTCGACCTGACGGGCCAGCGGTGCGCCGGACGTGACGATCGCGACGTCCGGCCCCAGCATCCGCTGGATGATCGGGCGGACGAGCGGATAGTGCGTGCAACCCAGGATCACGGTGTCGACGCCGGCCTCGCGCAGCGACGCGCAGTAGCCGCGCACCTCGCCGACCAGGCGCTCGTCGATCGTGCCGCCCTCGATCCGCAGCGCGAGGTCCCCGCACGAGACCGACACGACCTCGACGAACGGGTCGATGGCCGCGATCGCGTCCGCGTACGCGCCGGTCGCGACCGTGGCCGGCGTGCCGAGCACGCCGACCCTGCCGCGCCGGGTGGCCGCGACCGCCTGCACCGCGGCCGGCTGCACGACGCCGAGCACCTCTACCCCGAGCGTCGTCTCCCCCAGGCGCTCGCGGAGCGCCGGAAGCGCGGCGGCGGTCGCCGAGTTGCACGCGACCACGAGCAGCTTGATCCGCCGCGTCACCAGCTCCTCCGCCACCTCCAGCGCGAACGCCCGCAGCTGCTCGGGAGCCCGCGAGCCGTAGGGCAGGCGCGCCGAGTCCGCCAGGTATACGTAGTCCTCGTGCGGGAGCCGGACCAGCAGCTCGTGCAGCACGGTGAGACCGCCCACGCCGGAGTCGAACACCCCGACCGGCCGGCGGCGCACCTCCTCCGGAGCGACGGTCATCGCGCGTGAGTCTGGCACGCCGCCGCCGCTCGGCCGGCGCGGCGGCGCGGCTACCTGCCCTCGCCGACCGACTCGATCGCGCCCTTGAGCTTCTTGATCACCGCCTCGGCGATCGTGGAGTCCTTGAGGCCGCCGCTGGCCTTCACGACCCCGGCGAGGATCACCGCCACCAGCAGGATCAGGCCGACGTACTCGACGGTCCCCTGCCCCCGGACGTCGCGCGCCGCGTTCACCAGCGCGGCGTGCGCGCGACCCTGCCATGTGTAGAGCTGCTGCACCGCTACCTCCCGTTCGTCGCCGCCCTCCGCCGTTCGCCGGCGGAGCCTGCGGCGCATGCTCGGCGGCGGCGTCGAACGGAGCTACTGGCGTTCGTGCCGAAAGGGCGACGCCGGCGTGCCGAAAGTACGCTCGGCCGGTGCGCGCGCTCGTCGTCACCAACCTCTGGCCCTCCGCCTCCGCCCCCCAGCGCGGGGTGTTCGTGCGCGACCAGGTGACGGCGCTGCGCCGGCGCGGCGACGTGGAGGTCGAGGTGTTCGCGTTCGCGCCGGGGCACCGGGCGCTGCTGCGCGCAGTGGCCACGATCCGCGCGCGCACCCGCGGCGAGGCGTTCGACGTCGTGCACGCGCACTTCGGCCTCGCGGCGCTGCCCGCGCTGGCCGCGCGGCGAGGCCCGATCGTCGTGACGCTGCACGGCAACGACCTGTTCGTGCGCCGCTCGAACGCCGTCACGCGCGCCGCGCTGCCGTTCACCGCGCTGCCCGCGGCCGTCTCGCGCGCGTTCAGCCGCAACCTGCCCGGCGCGGGCACCCGCAGGCGGGTCGCCGTGCTGCCGGTCGGGATCGCGCTGGAACGCTTTCGGCCGATCCCCCGGGCGGAGGCGCGTGCGCACCTCGGGCTCGACCCGGCCGGCCCGTTCCTGCTCTTCCCCCACGACCCCGCGCGCCCGCTCAAGCGGTTCGACCGCGCGCGGGAGCTCGCCGGCGACGTGCCGCTGCTGACGCTCGGCGCCGTGGCGCCGGACGAGGTGCCGTACTGGATCAACGCGGCCAACGCCGTGCTGGTGCCGTCGCAGGACGAGGGCTTCGGCCTCTCGGTCCTCGAGGCGCTCGCCTGCGGCGTGCCGGCGTTCGGCACGCCGGTCGGGATCCATCCCGTCGCCCTCGAGGGGATCGAGGGCACGCTGTGCGCGGAGTGGGACGCCGAGCGCTGGCGCGCCGCGCTGCGGCCGATGCTCGAGGCAGCCGATCCGCGGGTCGACGGGCGCGACCGCGCCGCGCTGTTCTCCGCCGACCGGATGGCCGATCGCGTGGTGGAGGCGTGGCACGCGGTGATCGCCGGCGGCCGCGGGCCCGGCCGGCGCCTCCGGCGCCCGGCCTATACTCGGCGGTTCGAGCGCATCGGCGACCGCGCTCCCGACCCACCATGAGCGGACTCCTGCGACGCATCAAGCGCTCGCGCACCGCCGACGCCGGCGAGGCCCCTGCCCAGGCCAAGGCCGCCGCGCCGGACGGCGCGCCCACCCCGGCCGATCCCCCGGCGGGCGACGCGACGCCCGCGACGGCCGAGCGCCCGGTCGCCGTGCCGCCCGGGACGCCGGTCGTCGCACGGGACGTCCCCGCGGGCCTCGAGCCCGCCGAAGCGCCGCCGCAGTCGCCCGCCGGCCGGCGCAGCCGCCTGCGCCGCCGGTTGCGCTACCTCCGGGGCGCGCGCGAGCTCATGCTGCGCGACCTGGGCGGGCTGCTCTACGAGATCCACCGCACCGGCCGCGGCGACGTCCCCGCCCACGCGACGCTGATCGACGCGAAGGTCGGGCGGATCGCCGGGCTCGACGCCGAGGCGCACGCGCTCGAGACCGCCCTGGCCGCCCCGCACGGCGAGACGCTCGTGTTCCAGCCCGGGCTGGGCGGCACGTGCGCCGCGTGTGGCGAGGCGTACGCCGGCGGCGCGCGGTTCTGCGCGAGCTGCGGGACGTCGACGAGCGCGGTGGCGATGGACCCCGCCGCCAAGCCACCGCCGATGCCGACCCCGCCCGCAGCGGAGGCGGATGCGGCGGCGCCCGCAGCGGCGGCGGATGCGGCGGCGCCCGCAGCGGAGGCGGATGCGGCGGCGCCCGCAGCGGACGCGGATGCCGCCGAGGAGGCGCCGGCCGAGCGCGGCGAGGCGGCGACGGAGGTGCTCCCGCCCGCGCCCGATCGGCCCCCCGGCGCCCGCAACGGCCGCGACCCCGGCGCAGAGCCGTCCGGCGACCCGCTCGCCTCGTCCCCGTCGTCGCAGGAGCGCTCGTGAGCGCCGTCGAGACGCCGCCCACCGCCCGCCGGTGCCCGCGCTGCGGAGCCGGCATGACCGAGGAGCAGGAGTGGTGCCTGCACTGCGGCGCCGCGGTCGGCACGCGCGTGGTCGCTGCGCGCGGCTGGCGCGCGCCGATCGCGATCGCCGCCCTCGTCCTCGCGCTCGCCGTGGTCGCCGTGGCCGTCGCCATCGTGCAGCTCGCCGACGACACCGACCGGGTCGCCCAAGCGCCCCCCGCGGCTGTCGGCGCGACCCCGACGCCGCCGCCCGCCACCACGCCGGCGCCGACGCTCACGCCGGATCCGCTCGCGCCCACCGCCACGCCCGATCCCGCCACCACGCCGGAGCCGACCGGCACGCCGGACGCCGGCGGCTCGGGCTCCGGCGGCGACGCCGAGTGGCCCGCCGGCGAGACCGGGTGGACGGTCGTGCTCTCCTCCGACACCACGCGCGCGACCGCCGAGCGCAAGGCCGAGGACTTCGCCGGCGACGACATCGCGGGGGTCGGCGTGCTGGACTCCGACGACTTCTCGTCGCTGCGCGGCGGCTTCTGGGTCGTGTTCGCCGGGCAGTACGACAGCCAGTCCGCCGCGAGCGACGCGCTGGACGGCATCGACGCCCGCGACGCCTACATCCGCCGCATCGTCCCGAACTGATCGGGCCACCAGCGGCGCAGCCGGTCCTGCGCCTGGCGCGCGAGCGGGTGCGCGTCCGGCGCGACCGCCGCGGGCACCTCCGCAGTCCCGAGGACCGGCACCAGCGCGGCCATCGACGCCGCCAGCGCGTCGACGGCGTACCCGCCCTCCAGCACCACGCCGAGCGGCGCACCGGCGTCCCCGCACGCACGCCGGAGCGACGCCGTCATGTCCACGAAGCCGGTTTCGGTGAGCTCGCAGGTCGCCAGCGGATCGTCGCGATGCGCGTCGAAGCCGGCCGAGACGAGCACGAGCTCCGGCGCCCAGCCGCGGATCAGGGGCGCCACGACGTGCTCCACCAGGGCGCCGTGCACCTCGTCGCCCGAGCCGCCCGGGACCGGGAGGTTCACCGTGAAGCCCTCACCCGCGCCCGAGCCGACGTCCTCCGCCGGCCCCGTGCCGGGATAGAGCGGCGACTCGTGGATCGAGCAGAAGAGCACGGACGGGTCGGCGTGGAAGATGTCGTTGGTCCCGTTGCCGTGGTGGACGTCCCAGTCGAGGATCAGCACGCGCGACGCGCCGTGGGCCGAGCGCGCGTGCGCGGCGGCCACGGCCACGTTGTTGAAGAAGCAGAACCCCATCGCCCGTGCCGCCTCGGCGTGGTGCCCGGGCGGGCGCAGCGCCGAGACGCCGCACGGCGCACCGGCGCCCAGAAGCGCGTCGACCAGCGCGACGGCGCCGCCGGCCGCGCGCAGCGCCGCCTCGAACGTGCCCGCCACCGCGGACGTGTCCATGTCGATCACCCCGCCGCCGGCGGCCGAGAGCGCCGCGATCCGCTCGACGTGCGCGACCGGGTGCACGCGCTCGAGCTGCTCCGGCGTCGCGCGCGGCGCCTCCCGCCGCTCCCAGCCGAACCAGTCGTGGCGCTCCATCTCCGCCTCGAGCGCCAGGATGCGCCCCGGCCGCTCCGGATGGCCCGGCACGTCGTGCGCGAGACCGGCGTCGTGGCGGAACCAGGGCGGTGCGGACACGCCGGTACCGTACCCGCCGTGCCGCGCCCGCCGAGCGACGTCATCGTGGTCGGCGCCGGCGCGGCCGGGCTGTTCGCCGCGCTCACCGCCGCAGGCGAGGGCGGGCGCGTCACGCTCGTCTCGGCGCGCCCGCTGGCCGAGACGGCGTCCTACTGGGCTCAAGGCGGCCTGGCCGCGGCGCTCGCGGTCGAGGACTCCCCCGCGCTGCACCTCGAGGACACGCTCACCGCCGGCCGCGGGCTCGTCCGGCGCTCGGCCGCCGAGGTACTCTGCGAGGAAGCGCCCGCGCGCTTCGCCGACCTCGAGGCGCTCGGCGTGCGCTTCGACGCCGACCGGCACGGCAACCTCGCGCTCGGCTTGGAGGGCGGCCACGGCATCCGCCGCGTCGTGCACGCGGGCGGGAGCGCCACCGGCCGCCGCATCCTGCGCCAGCTCTCGGCCGACGTCGTGATCCAGGAGCGGATCGAGGTGCTCGAGGGCCGGCGCGTGCGTGCGCTGCTCGCGGGCGCCGACGGCCGCGTCCGCGGCGTGGCCGGCGACGACGGTCGGATGCTCGCCGGCCGCGCGGTCGTCCTCGCGACGGGCGGCGCCGCGGCGCTGTGGTCGCGCACCACCAACCCGCCCGGCTCGTACGGGTCGGGCGTCCTGCTCGCCCACGCGGCGGGCGCCGAGCTGGCCGATCTCGAGTTCGTCCAGTTCCACCCCACCGCGGTGGCCGGGATCGCCGGCCGCGAGGGCTTCCTGGTCTCAGAGGCCGTGCGCGGGGAGGGCGCGACGCTGCACGACGCCGCGGGAGAGCGCTTCGTCGACGAGCTCGCGCCGCGCGACGCGGTGGCGCGAGCGATCCACCGGCTGCTGGTCAAGACAAGCCAGCCGGCCGTGTTCCTCGACATGACCGCGGTCGACCCCGCGCGCTTCCCCAACGTGGTCGCCGCGCTGCGCGAGGCCGGGCACGATCCCGCCACCCGCCGCATCCCGGTCTCCCCGGCCAGCCACTACGTGATGGGTGGCATCACGTCCGACCTGCACGGGCGCAGCACGGTGCCGGGGCTGTACGCGGTCGGCGAGTGCGCGTGCACGGGCTTGCACGGCGCCAACCGGCTGGCCTCCAACTCGCTGTCGGAGTGCTTCGTGTTCGGCCGCCGGGCGGCGCTCGCGAGCCTCGACGAGCCGGCACCCCTCCCATCCGAGGCGCTGTCGCCGCCCCCGAGCGCCGACCTGGCTCCGGCGCCGTCGCGGGAGACGCGCCGGGCGATGTGGCGCGACGCGGGGCTCGAGCGCACGGCCGAGGGCCTGCGCCGGCTGCGCGAGGACCCGCACCCGCTGGCGCGGCTCGTGGCCGCGTCGGCCCTGGCTCGGGAGGAGAGCCGCGGGGCGCACGCGCGCGCCGAGTTCCCCGCCACCGATGCCGCGCTCGACGGGCGCCACGGCGTCGTCCCGCCCGGGGCCGCGACGCCCACGAACGTCGAGTGGACGTGAGCGTTCGCCGCTTAACCTCAACTCAACATATGTCTCGTCGTGCTCTTCACGCGGTCGCGCGAACCTCCCTCGCGATCCAGCTCGAGGGGAGGTTCGCCGTGTACCAGATCAGCCGCTCCATCTACAGGGAGGTGGAGGCTGACATCGTCGAGGACCGCCCGCGAGGCGACGGTCCGACCAACCACGAGCGCGTGCTGCGCGCCTGCGAGGCGGCCGTCCACCGCCTGGCGACCGACCGCCACTACTTCGCGCACCCGTCGCGGACGCTGTTCAACGACATCCGCGGCTACTTCCCGATGTCCGCCCAGCTGCACGTGTTCCGCGTCGTCGACCGCTACCTGACGTTCGAGGCCCGCTACCTCGCGACGCGTCCGACCGCGGCGATGGAGCTGACCGGCCGCCGGCTCGACTGCCGCGCCACCACGCGCAAGGGGACGCCGTGCCGGCGCATGCCCCTCCCCCGCAACGGCTACTGCCCGTCCCACCAGCACCTGGCCGAGACCGAGGAGGTCGCGCTCGCGGCGGCGTGAGGGCCTGTCCAAGAACAGGCGGCGCGCCCGGAACGGTCGTGAACCGAGCCGGGCGGTCACCGGATCCGACGGGAATACGAACGTATTTCATAGGATTCGGGGGCCGATCCGGCGAAGTGTTCACGGCCGTCGACCGGGCGCGCCGACTTCTTGGACAGGCCCTAATCTCGCCGGATGCTCCTCGGCGTCGACGTCGGCGGCACGTTCACCGACGCCGTCGTCGCGGTCGAGGGGCGGCTCGTCACCGCCAAGGCGCCGACCACGCCGGAAGACCAGTCCGAGGGCGTCCTGGCCGCGGTGCGCGCCGCCCTGGAGCGCGCCGGCGCCGGCCCGGAATCCGTCCGGGCGTTCGCGCACGGGACCACGGTGGCAACGAACGCGCTGCTCGAGGGTCGCGGCGCGCGCACCGTGCTCGTCGCCACCGAGGGCTTCGAGGACGTGGTCGAGCTCGGCCGCCAGGCCCGCGCGGACCTCTACCGGCTGTGCGCCGCGCATCCCGCTCCGCTCGTGCCGCCGGAGCGGCGCGTCGGCGCGCGGGAGCGGATGACGCCGGACGGCCCGCTGCACGCGCTCGCGGATGCGCCGGCGCTCGCGCAGGAGGTCGCGGCGCTCGCGCCGGACGCCGTGGCGGTCTGCCTGCTGCACGCGTACCGCCACCCGGAGCACGAGCAGATCGTGGGCGAGGCCCTGCGCGAGCGCCTCGGCCCCGACGTCCACGTGTCGCTCTCGCACGAGGTGGTCGGAACCTTCCGCGAGTTCGAGCGGGCGGCGACGACGGAGCTGGACGCCGCGCTCTCGCCGCTGCTGGCCGCGTACCTGGGCGCCCTGGCGAGCCGGGCCGGCGAAGCGGGCCTGCCGGCGCCCGACGTGATGCAGTCCTCCGGCGGGCTCGCGACGCTCGACCAGGCCCGCGCCCACGCCGCGCTCACCGTGCTCTCCGGTCCGGCCGGCGGGGCGGCGGGCGCGGCCTGGGCGGCCATCGCGGCGGGAGAACGGGACGCGCTGTGCTTCGATATGGGCGGCACCTCGTGCGACGTGTGCGTGATCGAGGACGGCGCCGCACGCGAGACCGGCGGGCGCGCGGTCGGCGGGCGGCCGGTCGCCCTGCCGATGCTCGACCTGCACACCGTCGGCGCGGGCGGCGGCTCGGTGGCCTGGCGCGACGCCGGCGGCGCGCTGCGCGTCGGGCCGCAGTCGACCGGTGCCCGCCCGGGCCCGGCCGCCTACGGGCACGGCGGCACGGAGCCGACGGTGACCGACGCGAACGTCGTGCTGGGCCTGCTGGGCACGGGGGCGCCGCTGGCCGGCGCGATCGCGCTGGACGCGGAGGCCGCGCGGGCGGCGGTCGCGCGGCTCGGCGACGCGCTCGGGCTCGGGCTGCGCGAGTGCGCAGAGGGGATCCGCCGGGTCGCCGGGGCGGAGATGGTGCGCGCGCTGCGGGTCATGACGGTCGAGCGCGGCGTCGACCCGCGTGCGCTCGCGCTGCTCGCGTTCGGCGGCGCCGGGCCCCTGCACGCCACGGCGATCGCGGCGGAGCTGGGCATGACGAAGATCCTCTGCCCGCGCGCGTCCGGCGTGCTGGCGGCGCTCGGGCTCGTCGTCTCCGACCGCCGCCGCGACGCCCAGCGCAGCGTCCTGCTCGCAGGGAGCGCGTTCACGGCGGAGCGCGTGCGCAAGGCGATCGCCGCGCTCGCGCGGCGGGTGGGCCCCGGCGATCGCCTGGTCTCCGCCGAGCTGCGCTACCGCGGACAGGCCTTCGAGCTGGCGGTCGAGTGCGGAGAGGGCCCCGCGCCGGACGCGCTGCGCGACGCGTTCGCCGCGGCGCACGAGCGCGCCTACGGCTACCGCGACCCCGAGGGCGACGTGGAGCTGGTCACGCTGCGCGTGACCGCCACCGAGGCCGGTCCCGAGGTCGACGCGGCCGCCGCTGGGGCCGCCGGCGCCGGCGCGACCGCCTCGACCCGGCGCGCCTGGTTCGACGGCGAGGAGCACGAGGCGACGGTGCTCACCGGGGAGCCGGCGCCCGGCACCGAGGTCACGGGGCCGGCGATCTGCGAGCTGCCGGAGGCGACGCTCGCCGTGCCCCCGGGCTGGGCGGGCGTCGTGGAGCCGTCGGGGACCATCCGGATCGACAAGGCGTGAGCGTCGACCCCATCACCTTGCGCGTCGTCTCGGGTGCCCTCCGCGCGGCGTGCGAGGAGATGGGCGCCGTCCTGATCCGCGCGGCGCACTCGGCCAACATCAAGGAGCGCCGCGACGCCTCCTGCGCGCTGTTCGACCCGGCGGGGCGGATGGTGATGCAGGCCGAGCACATCCCGGTCCACCTCGGCGCCATGCCCGCGGCGGTGGAGGCCGTCGTCGGCGAGGACCACGAGCCGGGCGTCGCATGGGTCCTCAACGACCCCTACCGCGGCGGCACCCACCTGCCCGACATCACGGTGATCACGCCCGCCTTCGCCGCCGACGGCGGGCCGCTGATCGGCTTCGCCGTCAACCGCGCGCACCACGCGGACGTCGGGGGCCCGACGCCGGGATCGATGCCCGCCGGCTCGACGACGCTCGCCGACGAGGGCGTCGTGATCCCGCCCCGCCGGCTCGACGACGCCGCCCTCGACGAGCTCGTCGCCCAGCTGCGCCAGCCGGCCCAGCGCCGCGCCGACCTGCGCGCGCAGCTCGCCGCCAACCGCACGGGCGTCGAGCGGCTCCGCGAGCTGCACGAGCGTGGCGGCCTGGCCGAGGCGATGAGCGAGACGATCGACTACGCCGAGCGCCGCATGCGCGCCTGCCTGGGCGCGCTGCCCGACGGCACGCGACGGGCCGCCGACGTGCTCGAAGCCAGGGAAGGCGACCTCGAGCTGCGGCTCGCGGCGACGATCCGCGGGAACGAGCTGACGCTCGACTTCACCGGCACCGCGGCGCAGCACGGCGGCAACCTCAACTGCCCGCTGTCCGTCACGCGCTCGGCTTGCTGGTTCGCGGTGCGCGTGCTCACGGACCCCGACATCCCGCCCACCGCCGGCGCCTACCGTCCGATCGAGGTGATCGCACCGGAGGGCAGCCTGCTCAACGCGCGCGCGCCGGCCGCCGTGGTGGCCGGCAACGTCGAGACGTCCTCGCGCGTCGCCGACCTGGTGCTCGCCGCGTTCGGCCGCGCGCTCGGGCAGGGAACGATGAACAACCTCACGCTCGGCTCGAGCGCGTTCACCTACTACGAGACGCTGGGCGGCGGTCAGGGCGCGTGCGCGGACGCCGACGGGCCGAGCGGCGTCCACGTCGCGATGTCCAACACGCTCAACACGCCGGTCGAGGCGCTCGAGCTCGAGTTCCCCGTGCGAGTGATCCGCTACGCCGTGCGCCGCGGCTCGGGCGGCGATGGGCGGCACCGCGGCGGCGACGGCGTGGTGCGCGAGCTCGAGGCGCTCGCGGAGATGGAGTTCTCGCTGCTGACCGAGCGCCGGCGCCACGCGCCGGCCGGCGCGGAGGGCGGCGCCGACGGTGCGCCCGGTCGCGACCTGCTCGACGGCGAGCCGCTGCCCGCGAAGGCGAGCGGTAGCCTGCGGCCGGGTCAGCGACTGCGGATCGAGACGCCGGGAGGTGGCGGATTTGGGTGAGCCCGTGGGGTTCGTCGGACTGGGGATCATGGGCTCGCGGATGGCGGCGAACCTCGCGCGCGCCGGCCACGAGGTGACGGTCTACAACCGCACCGTGGAGAAGGCGGAGGCGTGGGCCTCGGAGCACGGCGGGCGCGTCGCCGCGACGCCGCGCGAGGCGGCAGAGGGCGCCTCGACGGTGATCACGATGGTGGTCGACGGGCCCCAGGTCGAGCAGGTGCTGCTCGGGGAGGACGGCGCCGCCCACGGACTCGAGCCGGGCGGGCTCGTGATCGACATGTCCACGATCGCGCCCGCCGACGCGCGCCGCATCGGCGCCGCGCTCGCCGAGCGGGAGCTCGGGTTCGTCGACGCGCCGGTCTCCGGCTCCTCGCCCAAGGCGCAGGACGGCACGCTGACGATCATGGCCGGCGGCTCGGAAGCCGACTTCGGTCGCGCGAAGCCGCTGTTCGACGCCATGGGCGAGGTGATCATGCACGTCGGCCCGTCCGGGCACGGGCAGACCGTCAAGGTGATCTCGAACGCCGTCTCGGCCACGAACGCCGCCACGCTCGCGCAGGCGCTCGTGGTGGGCAAGGCGACCGGCGTCGACCTCGAGGCGCTCGTCGGCGTGCTCGGCGCGAGCTCGTCCGCCTCCACGATGGTGACGCTGAAGGCCAAGCCGATGCTCGCGCACGACTACACGCCGCTGTTCCGGCTCGAGCACATGCTCAAGGACGTCGGCCTCTGCCTCGACGAGAGCGAGGCGGCCGGGGCGCCGTTCCCGTCGGCGGCGCTGGCGCGCGAGCTCTACGCCGCCGCGATGGGCCGCGGCCTGGCCGACGAGGACTTCTCGGCAGTGCTCGAGGCCGTCGAGGGCCTGGCCGGCGTACGGCTCTGAGCCTGGCTCTCGGTGAGAGCTTGGGTCGCGCCGGGCGTGGAGTCCGGCGCGACCGCGTGGGACGGGCGACCCGCTCAGCCGGCGGTCACCACGGCGTCCGGCTGCACGGACTCGACCCTGGGGTCAAGCGCAAGCTCCCGCGCCTTCGGCTTGGAGAGCGAGGCGGCGAAGCCGCAGATCGCGGACGTGTAGAGCTTGCGGGGCACGATGCCGTAGGACATCGTGACCTCCAAGATCGCGCCGTGGCACGTCGAGTCGGCCGGGTTCTTCAGGCTGACGACATAGTCGTTGGACGCCTGCGCGGTGGCGGGCGCGGCGAGCGCCGCGACGACAACCGCCGTTGACAGGGGCATACGGATTGAGCGCAAGAGGTTTCTCCTGATCCCGAGAGGCCGGATGTGTGGACGGACGTCTGATCGACGTATGCGCACCGGAACTTGAGTCCCGAGGTCAGGAATCGACCCGCCGTCCGATCGCTGACGTTCCTTGAGCTGAACCGGAAAAATCTCGACGAATGGCTTAAGTCGCGAGCCAGGGATGCCGAAACGGGATCCAGTTCCCCTCCCCCCAACCTGGAGAACCGCCGATGTTCAATCAGCCTCACGGACCTTCGTCGTCCATTCGTAGACTGCTGGCACTCGTCGTCGCCGTCGCGATCGGGATGAGCGCCACTCCCGGCGCGTCACTCGCCGCCCCCGGCGGCAACAAGCCCAAGGCGAAGGCCTGCGACCCGCAGACGACCTACTGCGGAGACGGCCGCAAGAACGGCTGATCGCGCCCCCGTGCCCTCCGTCGCCATCACCGCCGCTTCGTCGGTCGCGCAGCAATCGCGCGTACCGAGGCGATACGTGCACTTCACATGCGCGGTGCTCGCTGCAGCGCTGCTCGCCCTGACCGCCGTGCTCGCCGGCGTCGAGGCGCGGGCTTGGGCCTCGGACGGCGTGTTCTGGATCCTCGCCGGCCTGTGCCTGCTCGGTGAAGCGCTGCCGATCCGGCTCGCCCGGCGCGCGTACTACGACGAGGTCACGGTTTCCACGGCCTTTGCCTTCGCCGTCCTGCTGGCCTTCGGGCCCGCTCCCGCGATGGTCATGTACGCGTTGACGAGCGTGGTCGTCGACTGCGCGCTCCGGCTGGCGCCCGTGAAGGTGGTCTTCAACGCGGCGCAGTACGCGGTTTCGCTTGCGGCGGCGGGCGGCGTCCTCGCGGTGAGCGTGGGCGAGCGGGACGCGGCGAGCGTGGCCGGCGCCGTGCCGGCCATCATCCTCTCAGGGCTGGTGCTGCTCGTGGTCAACCACGTGCTCGCCGGCATCGGGTCCGCGATCCTCACGGGCCGGCAGGTGCGGCCCTACCTCCTCGGCGACGTCTGGTTCCATGCGTGGACGGCCGGCTTTCAGCTCGCCCTGGCCCCAGTGCTCGTGGTGTGCGCCGAGATCGACGTCGCGCTCATCCCGCTCATGTTCCTGCCCGTGGTCGGGATCTACGTCGGCGGACGCCAGGCGGTGATGAACCAGCATCGCGCGCTCCACGACGAGCTGACGGAGCTCCCGAACCGGCAGCTGTTCGGACGGCGCCTGGAGGACGCGATCGCCAACGCCGACGAGAACGGCAGCCAGTTCGTGTTGATGCTGGCCGACCTCGACGACTTCAAAGCGGTCAACGACTCGCTCGGCCACGACGTCGGCGACAAGCTCCTGGGCGCGGTCGCCGAACGGCTCGCGGCGGCAGCGTCGAGCGACACCGTGTTGGGCCGCCTCGGTGGAGACGAGTTCGCCGTGCTCCTGCCCGGGACCGACGTCAGCCAAGGCATGACGATCGCCGAGCGGATGCTCGAAAAGCTCGAGGAGCCTATCGAGGTCGGCTCCTTTTCGCTCGACGTGCGGGCGAGCTTCGGCATAGCCGCGTATCCCCTCCACGGCGTGTGCCCACAGGCGCTGTTCAAGAACGCCGACCTGGCCCTCTACCGCGCCAAGGAGACGCGGACCCGGTGCGAGGCCTTCGGAGACCGCGACGTCGGCAGCTTCGACCGGTTGACCCTGGCCGAGGACCTGCGACGCGGGATCGAGCGCGACGAACTGGTCCTGCACTACCAGCCGAAGCTTGCGCTGCTCGGCAACGGGCTCGACGGCGTCGAAGCGCTCGTCCGGTGGGAGCATCCGCAGCTCGGCCTGCTTTCGCCCGAGGGCTTCATCCCGCTCGCGGAGCAGAGCAACCTCATCAAGCCACTGACCGCCTGGGTGCTCGACCACGTCTTGGGGCAGTGCCGCGCATGGCGCGATCGGGGCATCGATCTCCAGGTCGCGGTGAACCTCTCCACACGGAGCCTCCTCGACCGCGGACTGGCGCAGCAGGTCGTCGAGTCGCTGGGGAAGTGGGAGCTTCCGGCGTCGGTGCTCGAGCTCGAGATCACCGAG